>JAABUP010000954.1_pt1 | contig 62182 bp, 91 predicted proteins | sample 5559201 | NCBI WGS metagenome assembly JAABUP01 (sample SAMN10711887, study PRJNA513373) | rock metagenome | isolation source: Antarctica rocks | place: Antarctica | reverse complement strand
TGTCCTCGAGTTATTCCAGCCAAGTTCGACCACGGTAGCCCAACTTTGCCGAAGCTCAGACGACCGTCGCCGATTACAGGAGCTGAGCGTCGGGCCTATTTGCTGGTCGACGTAGCACCGTGACAATACAGGAGAAAGATATTAAGCCTTGATCAAGGTCTTGCCGCTTGTTGATACTCAAATGCATCCTGATCTCCCGGTGTGAAAGTATTCCCAGACTTGAGCACAAAAGGGGAAACTCAGCTCCTCAAAAGATATCTTAAATTTGCGTCTATTTACGTTTCTCCCCCAAAGATCAACACGTCACGCGTCCCGCTGGAATCCTCTCCTTTCCCTTCTTTTCGCATTCTCGTGATATTCATCTCGCACTCCACCAAATCCATCTGGCTTGGAGACTCTTCCAACTCCTGTGAGTCGTCCTCCGTCATCTATACGATAGCTGATCTTGCCGGGGAAGATGGACCATATAGTCGCTTCTGGCGGATACTTACCCAATCCCGGCGCATATCACACCGTCCCTGGCTCGAGCACTCTTCCATCGCATCAGGAAACATACTTTGAACGACTGTTGAGGGCGAAGGCGGAACAAGAGGTGGAAAAGAAAGCGGAGGGCAGGTTCACAGGGATGAGTATCATAGCTCCTCCACCGTCGTGTCCGTCTGGATTTCTATATCATAGCCGATACATGCTGACCTTTCAAAGCCGTGTGGAATACATCCACTAAATCTCTAATCCCCGATCAGACTTCACCTACCGCCGACAGTCATCCCTCTCGCCGGTTCAAGGAGCTGTTGCGGGCGAAGATGGCAGCGGAGCAAACGCTAACTTCCCCTGCCTCGACCCAAAATTCCCCAAACTTCTCGGCATACACGCAGGCTTTGGCGATGCATCAAGCCGCGCAAACCGTCTTTAATTTATCTTCTGTGGCGGCACACCACACTTCTACAGATACAGGGCCCAAATTGAATGCGATCCAGGCCACAAATGGTCCGACTGCCCCATCCTTCACATACTCTTACACTTACCGCGACCCGGCCGGAGACATCGCTTTTGCTCCGAGGACAATTGTGGGGCCAGCGCCATCCAACAATGGGACAGGACAAGTGGCGAGCGACCCCAATGTCCGCCCACCCGATGACTTGAGGTCTGTTGATTTGAACATCACCGGATATCCAGTACTGCAGCACGCTCAAAATGTCGAAGGCGCAGCCGAGACCACACCGCCCGCCTTCGAGTACTGGGCACCCCCACCCGGTACCTCAACTTTCGAGCCTACACCATATCCACCGATGGATTCGACAAAGCTTGGATACCAGAAATCAGCGGGGGCCTCTTCCCCGTCTTTTGAGCGAGACTGCTCTCCCTTCCCGCCGACCTACGTCGGGCCGCAAGCATCGCAGCAGTCCTTCAACGGTCAAAGCGCCAACAGTCTGATACCTGCGTCTCGAGTCTCGCTGGATGGTGCGCCGCCGACTTCCTTCGACTCGTTTCTCAACGCGTATCCATACATGTGGAACGAGCGCATTAGTCGACCAACAGTGGATGAGAGGATAGCAACTCCACCGCAGCCCCCGGCCGAGCTTCCCAAACTGTCTCGAAAAACGACCGACAGCTCAGTCCCGCTTTTGCCCTCAAATGTCAACGATACATATCAAGCATCGCCGCCAGCTTTCGCCTCGCTTGTGCAGCGAGAACTACGCTTCGCGCCTCACGCAGGTTCTCGAAGACAGGGTCAACGAGAATCGCACGAGGGCCTCGAACCGCCCATTCCCTCCCCGACTGCTTCCACGTCGTCTCATGCGTCTATTCACGTCGCTGTCTCTTCGCCTATCAACCAGCGCATGTCATTATACGCAACCATGGACGGCGTAGGTCCTCTTTCAGGACAGGGTAACTACATCAGTGCCATGGAGGGCCAGGCCAATGGCGGATCCGCATCAATGTATGACAATGTGGGATCTTCGGCTTCGGGCAGTGGTAGCAACGGGGGCAACGATGGGGCGAATGGTCATAATTCTGGATACGACTTGGGAGGTCACCGTGTGGGCGGGAGTGGTGATGGCGATGGTGATGGTGATGGTGAAGGCGAAGGCGAAGGCGATGGGGGTGTTGACGATGAGCAGCGCAGGCAGAAGAAGCTCAGCCTAGCTTGTCACTTCTGTCGACGGAGGAAGCTCAAGTAGGTCGCCTTATTCACTTGCAGAGAAAGTCTGACCGGTATTAGGTGTGATGGCACCCGACCTACATGCGACAATTGTTCGAAGCGAAATGAGGTCTGCTCGTATGACGAGGCTGTCCGACGGCGAGGTCCGGGCAAGAAGACGAAAGAGATGCGAGATAGAGCGGCGCGAGAAGCCGAAGCCGCCGGGTTAACGAACGCGAATTCAGCGGGTATGGGTGTGGGGATTGGCGGGGGACCGGGACCATCTACGTTGGCGGAGCTGGAGTTGAAAAAGGGGAAGAAGAGGAAGTCGGAGGGGGCGAGCGATGTGGAGAAGAGACCGAAGATGGAGGATGAGGACGGGCAAGGGCCAGGACCAGGGACCGGTCCGGAAGGGCTTGGGATTTTGTGATGTCTTCATCTAGGGATAATTCATGTCATTGTAATCAGCGGGCGGAGGGGATCGCAGCCATGAAATAGATCTTGTACGATCCGAATGATAAATTGTGCCCAAGTGGAGGTGATTCGTTTCGGTCCTGTGTTTTCAGATTTCCCTACCACACGACTGTCTCAAGCCGTGTCACCTCCATGGCCGCGAAAAGACGTCACGCCAATGTCGTCCGCTCAGGCAACGCCGGCAATTCCTCCAAGCCGAAAGACCCCGCCAAAGATGGTCCTCCTACCGACGGTCCACCACGACCCCCACCTCTCTTCCCGGCTGGATACAAGACGCCGGTACAGATTCTCAATGAGAAATGTCAGAAGGCTGGCTGGGAACGGGCCATTGTCGACTCGGTGCGCCTCCCCTGATAGCAATCCAGTGTGAGCTTATGGGTCGTGGTAGAAAGCTAATGCCGGCTCGGACCCGGTGACATTCACTGGCTCCGTAACGCTGAGGAAACGGGTCAACAAGAACGTCTACGACCTCGAGACGGTCCGACTCGTCCCGCACCCGACTCTCGAGATTGACAGTGCTCAAGCAGCCAAGCACTATGCGGCGACATACGCTCTGTTCCGCGTACGTCTTTCCTGACCCAAATCATTCGACCTGAAGTGAAGATTACAGTTCTGTTCCCATCTACCACTATCGATGACCCTTCCCCCGAGTATACGGCCGTACTGGTCGATTTTGACTTCCGAGAAAGCGATAGCGCCGGAGCATCAGGCATGGGAATGGACGGCGGATCCTTTTGCGGCGAAGAAGGAGGTTGAGGAGAGGCAGAAGAGGAGGAAGGAAAAGGGAGCTGTCAGAGAGGCCGACAGGAATGGAGTGGATGGTAGGGGGACGCCGATTGTGCCGAGAGGTAATGGTGTTGGGCATGGTGGGAGGTCCTGGGAGGGGGCGCCGGAGGTGAGGATGGCACCTGGGTTGAGGGAGATGGTCGAGGGGACGGTACGGAAGGTGAGCAGTCACGTTATGGCGCGCGAAGCTGATGAAGTAGATGATGCAACGCTTCCCATCGGCTGTGCTCGAAGCCACTCGCGAGACTTCGGAGACATCTTCGGCTCTTCCCTCTGGCACTGCGACACCCTCTCTCGACCTTGAGCCCCTGAGAAGTCAGCTTACCACCCTCGGCTTCCGACCAGCGCACATCACTTCGGCTCTGTCAGCACTTCAAGCTGCGAATGCCCGCCTCCACTCGTCTTCGTCGTCTACAACCGATCCCCTTGTGCTCTCGCTGAGCATCCTCTCGCCCCTCGAAGCGGCTATCGAATGGCTACTGCTTCATCTACCCGAAGACGACTTACCATTACGATACCGACCGTCCACCTCGTCTTCGGATTTCGTGACAGGCGCTTCGACGACGAATGGTGGGCAATCCGCACTGGTAAGGGGATGGCTAGTGGATAAGCTCGTCAAGCAGGCTGGCTTCCCACGGAAAGCTGTCGAGCGGGTATTAGTCCGCGAGGCAACGGAGTCAGTCGCGCTTGACATCCTCGGCCGAAGATTGTGTGGGTGGGAAGAGGGGGAAGACGGATGGGGTGCGAAGGAACATACTATCTGGACAGGAGATGAGGCGACCGACGAAGAACGGCGAAATACGCGCGACGAAGAGATACTGGCCATCGAAGCGGTACTGGGCGAGCGGTACCGGAGAGCATCACCGACAGAATTAGAGATCGACATAGACACGACACCCAGCGATCATATCAACCTGCATATCATATTCGACCAAGCATCGCCATATCCATCACCACAATACCCAACATATCCACCATCATTCTACATCACTTCCCCTACCCTACCCGCGTACATGCGATTGCACCTCCACGCCTCGATGCTGCGCCAATTCCGTGATCCAGAGCGGCACGACCTCATGTCTGTCCTAGAGTCTGGCGCAGGTGGGGCCATTCTCGGCGTGGTCGAATATATCGAATCCGTCTTACCGGACGTCATCGAGAATCCTCCAGACATCGGCGAGGTGACGAGGTACCTTGTGCCAAGAGTTGGAGAGGTATTGAAGGATCCGCAAGCACCGGCCAGACGCGCAGCGAAGCAAGCGAGAGAGTCGCCAAAGAGACGCGCTCCAACCGCGCAGGATGAGGAGGCTATGAAGAAGGGACAACAGGCGATGATGGAGAGTCCGGCGTACAAGCCGATATTGGCGGATCGGGAAAAGTTACCAGCGTGGAAGGAGCGAGACAGGATCACGAGCGCGCTTGAAGCGAATAGGGTCCTGGTTGTCGTCGGAGAGGTGAGCGGAATCACTCTTTAGATGGTGCTAAGCCTAGGTAGACTGGTTGCGGAAAGAGGTAAGCATTATTGAGGCGGCGACTTTAGCCAGCACTAACACCTTGCAGCACACAGCTTCCGCAGTTCATACTTGATAAAGAGATCGCCTCCTCCCACGGCGCCTCCACAAATATCGTCATCACTCAACCTCGCCGAGTCGCAGCTATGGGTGTGGCTGCACGAGTCGCACAGGAACGCCTCGAAGATGTCGATCGCCATCCTGAGACCGTAGGATATGCCATCCGCGGTGAGCGGAGAACATCGCCAGACACGAAGCTGCTGTTCTGTACGACTGGTGTAGTCTTACGTCGTTTAAGTTCCGGCGATCCGGATTTACAGGGTGTCAGTCATGTTGTGGTTGATGAAGCGCATGAGAGAGGAGTGAATACGGATTTGTTGATCTGCTTGTTGAGGGATCTGTTGGAAAGGAATAAGACTATCAAGGTGGGTTGAGACGAAACTCCGGCGTTTTGAGCTAATTTGGTCAGGTCATCTTGATGTCCGCGACAATCAACGGTGAGCTTTCATGCTGTGACGAGAGGTTGTCGCTGATCTTCTGTCGCAGAGCAAATCTTCATCAGTGCGTTGTGTCGATGCAATATCTAGCCATAGACTGATGCGGCGCAGACTATTTCGGAGGATGCCCGAGCTTGACGATTCCGGGTTTCACCCATCCTGTTACGGATCGGTAAGTGTCTTGATTGCTCAGTCGTCATCCCCATAGCTTATGAACAATAGCTATCTAGAAGACGTCATTCCCCTTATCCACTTTCAGCCACAGGCAGCTCGCTATGGCCCTCGCCAAACGGAAGAGCAGAAAGCTTCGATCCGTTCAGACTCTGCCAAACTCAATCTCGATCCCGATTCGCAAACGGCGCTTGAGATCCTCGCTGCTTCCGACCGAATCGACTACTCCCTCGTCGCTGCTGTCGTCAAGCATATCGTTTCCTCAGCTAAGACAACAGCCGGTGCCATCCTGGTCTTCATGCCAGGTGTCATGGAAATCCGACAGTGCATCTCTGAGCTACAATCAACGAGTCTCGGTGCAGTCGAGATTCTGCCCCTTCATGCGAACTTATCCAGCATGGAGCAGAGAAGAGTATTTCTCCCCACGGCCCCGAGGCGAAAATTGGTGGTAGCCACGAACGTAGCGGAGACGTCGGTGACGATCCCGGACGTAGTCTATGTGGTGGACGGCGGACGGGTCAAGGAGACGCAATTCGATGCGGAGTCTGGAATGCAGCGTCTGGTCGAGGCTTGGACCAGCCGTGCTTCTGGCCGACAAAGAAGAGGACGAGCAGGACGGACACAGCCTGGACAAGTGGGTCTGGGATCTAGCTCATGCATGAGGATCTGACGTAGGACAGTGCTACAAGTTGTATACCAGAAGGACCGAGTCCAACAGCATGCCTCGCTTTCCTGTTCCTGAGATCCTCCGAACTCCGCTGGAAAGCCTCTTCCTGCAGGTCAAAGCAATGAATGAGGATACCGATGTCAAGGCGTTCCTAAGGCCCGCCGAAATCTTGCACCGCGGGATGCTTTGCTTATTTGTAATGCATTGACAGTAAGGCGATCGATCCGCCCAAGATGGACGCGATCAATGCTGCTTGGGAAACCCTACAGGATCTGGGCGCTGTCGATGGTGACGATCACCGCAGTCACCTGACCGCGCTTGGTCGACATGTGAGTAATGTGGCTCGGTAGCTCCCGAACAAATACTGACCATATTAGATGAGCATGATCCCTGTTGATTTGCGTCTGGCGAAGATGCTTGTCCTTGGGACCATATTCAAGTGCCTTGATCCCAGTACGTGCAAGCATTTCGTGGTTTGCTGTACTGACGACGGGCCAGTTCTTACAATCGCTGCCCTTCTGTCCGCGAAACCGCTCTTTACTTCGCCGATCGACAAGCGGGACGAGAGCAAGAAGTAAGCTTGTGCACCAAGTACGAAGTACTGACGACTTAGGGCTCGCGAAACTTACGCCTCGGCCCGGTCGGATCTCCTCACGGATGTCAAGGCGTATGACGCTTGCATGGCGCTTCGAGAGAAGGGCGGGCCGCATGGTGCGGTGAGGCAGTTCTGCGAGCAGGTAAGGCTTGACAGGCGTTTGAACCTCCTTTGCTAATCTCACGATATCAGAACTTCATCAGTTCCTCGACCATACGGGACATTACTATCCTTCGCCAGGACTTCCTTTCAGCATTAACCCAACTCGGCTTTGCCGGCAGTCCGGCCGAACTCGCCCGGTTGAGCGTTAACTCTCGGTCAGACAACCTCGTCAAGGGCGTCATAGTAGGCGGCCTCTATCCTCGCATCGCACGCATAGCCATGCCTAAAGCTCGATATGAGCGCGTCCAGCAGGGTGCGGTACAGAAAGATGTGAGTTTCCGTACTGTTTGACTTGGGTCAAGCTAACGACTACAGCATGAAGCCAAGGAGGTCAAGATGTTCGACCAAGCTGGACGAGTTTTCATCCATCCGAGCTCGGTGCTCTTCTCGGAGAGCGGTTTTCGAAGCGGCTTTCTGGTATACTTCAAGCAGGCCGAAACGTCGAAGGTATTCCTGCGGGATGCGACAGAGGTGAGCACAGAAACATTTCCGCAGTCAGTACGACTGAACTTGGGATTCACCAGGTACCGCTCTATGGTCTCTTGCTATTTGGCGGTCCGATCACAATCAATCATTGGGCAGGTGGCATCCTCATCGGTAAGGATGGACACATCAAGATGCGTGCCGGGACGCGGATTGGCATGTTATGCTCTCAATTACGGTGAGCTCAAACCTGGCAAAGCGGTCTGGCAGCTGACATTGACCTATCTGCTAAGACGCCTCCTCGATGCTCAGCTCGCGGAGCAGATCGAGTCGCCTCATGCTGCAGATCTGACGGGACATGAGGAGGTTACTGGGGCCATGATGGCTTTACTAGCACGGGACGGACTCAGCTCGTGATGCCATTCTGCGGCGCGCAACTTGTTCGATTTCCATGCGCTCGAGGGCTTCGCTCTCGTGACCCACAATGTTTCTCCCATTGCTGCTTCCAGCTGACGTCACCCTGCTTGAGCCTGCGCGCTCGGGACGAAAGGAGCGACCCCTTGACAGAAGGTGTGGCTATTCATGTCGAGGCTGGCTATCCTGTTATATTCCGCTTCACTGCAGGCTCTTCGAATAGCATCCTTATCTCACCTCCATTCAGACGAGTGTCTCGTCGCCGATGAAGATTGGTTTGAGATGCGATCGACCGCTTCCGGCATATCGTTTCGACGATCCCTAACCGAACCTTCCTCTTTCCCAGCATCCCATGACATGAACGACGAGCACGTGAAGGTATACCGATCGTCCTCGGCCTTCCAACGTGTCAACCGAGCAATTCTCGCTCCTTTCCCTTCAAGCGGGCTGATAATCCATGGGAACACTGAGACCGTCGTCACCTCCGCCGAGAGCCGAAGAAGTCGGCGATGTATGTCCTTGGTCGACACGTCCTCTCCCGAAGACTGTTCGATCGGCGTCGGGTAACGGATCTTTGAGAATGTCCGCATAGGCTGGGGCAGGCTCGGAGCAGTTGGGGAAGAAACACCTCGGATGGGTTTGAGGAATCATCCTGGGCTGCTCAGAGGTTTTGGGGGATGGTCGAGCTTTTCGGGAAGGGGTTATCGAAGATGATTGATGTTGGCTGAGGCGATGGGACGGCTATCATCAGCAAAGAAGAGGACGTCGCAGGCTGCTCTCAGTGTGAGGACGTTGCCGCCGACGACGAACTCAGTGACTTGGCAGTGACTTTTGGGGTGATTAGGCGAGGCATGCTGGAGGGAGCGTATAGATGTAGAGCAGCAGAGATCCTCTGTGCATCTGCACGGCTTTGTCGCAAGATCCTACATGGATTCGTTGCGTCAACACATCCCCATGACCCTGGGTGGATTCTCCGTGGTTTATCCGCGTTTCAGATCAGTTTGGATGTAGCTTTGTTCGGTCCAGAAGCTAGCTACGCAACCGGCTCTCCTACCTTTTCTCCACCTCGCACAGCCATGTCCTTCCGTCTCCCGATCAGGATCGGCATCGGCATTCTCTCTCGACCATTCCCTTTCCACTCGATGGGACTGTGCCATTCTCGTCCACTTACGACCTCAACTAAAGCTATCCAGTGGACGCCCCGCTTCCCACCGATCAACCCTCTGCGCCTCCGGTCTAGCCCCTCTCTAATCCTCCACTTCCTCCAAACCACTCACCGGCCATCCCCCATATCTCTCCTCCCCCGCACGTTCTCCACCTCCTCCCGCAATTCCGTCCGACACACCTCCTTCCCCAATTCCTCCGGCGGACGAGGTAATCCCGGTCCTCGACCGAAGTATTGGCGGCATTGGATCTTCTGGAAGACCGTCATCGACGCCAATCCGCCGATGTTCATCGTCAATCCTGGTCCACTATACCGAGGTCATTGCTGATCATTGGACACAGATCTACGGGTTGATCGCGGTTAATGTAGCATTGTTCGTACTCTGGCAGTACGCCCATGAATCTTGGGTCGGTATTCCTCAGTCGAAGTGACTTTGGGCTGATGAGAGGTCAGACGAGGTTCAAAGATCCGGGGCTGCTTCTGTTCATGCAGAGGAATATGGTGCTGAATGAAGCGAATATCATGAGTGGGCGGATGTGAGATTCGATTTCCCCTGATTTAATGTGTTGGCTGACTGAGTTTGGGATAGATGGACGCTCATCACATCATGTTTCTCGCACTCGAAGGGAGACCACATCTTCTTCAACTGCTTGGGCCTATACTTTATCGCACCAGCAGCGGCGAAGTGCGCATCTCCCTCGTAGCCTTGATCTGCTAATGGTTTCGGAACAGCATGATCGGCTCGTCTGCGTTTTTGGGACTTTATCTAGCAGGTCGGCAAACCCGCCTTACCAATGACCTTTACGCTGATTGTCCCTTCAGGCGGTGTCATCGCATCCGTAACCTCGCTCTTATGGCACCGATCACGCGGCGATCGATGGGGCGGTAGCGAGGGTGCTTCAGGAGCGATCTACTCCACCCTCGGTGTGTCGCCCATCCCATCATTCCAAGGGATCACCTGACATCGATAAGCATTCTGGGGGGCTCTATACCCCGAAGGCCGGATCCTACTCTTCTTCGTCATACCCATGCCTGTATGGGTATTCATCAGCGGTGTCTTCGCGGTGAGCTCGCCTTCACTCAGTTTATCACCACGGGCTAATGAGTTGTCCGCAGTATGATCTGTATGGAAGTGTCTTCACCCCAAATTCGGGCATCGATTCGGCTGGACATGTGGGTGGCCTGCTCGCGGGCTTGGCTATGGCATATCGGATGAGGAAGGGGAGGTTCGGCGGGTTCAGGCGGTACTAAGCGAAATGCATGCATCGCTTATCCACGATTTAAATCCGAGTTCGAAACGGTGACGAAGTACTGGACGTGCACGCAAACGTGAACGCCCATGCGAACACTATAATGTGACACGAGTACAACAGCCCAAAGCGCCGAGACTTTAGCACGATATGATTCTACAGGTGCAAGCAATACCCAATGCCTACTACCCAAAACCCGATGCCCGATATGCCCACAGTCGACAGAACCCTATATCCGAGGCTTATGTATCTTCGCAGCCGCCACCATCGCCGCTGCGCCGTTCTCTTGCGGTTGTCGGGGAGGGGGCGCTTTGGCTGTATTTGGCTCAAGGGGGGCACGAGGTTTTGGTTCGTGAGGTGGAATGGGTTTCTGATCGGGTGAGAGGGGTTCGAGGGGTTCGAGGGGTTCGAGGGGAGGAGTGGCAATTCTGATGGGTTCTTCCGAGAACGCCAGGACTGCTTGTTCGACCTTCCTCGCTTCGATCGGCTCTCCGGGAACGGATGCTCGCTTCTCAATTGGCGTCTCGTCTATGGCACGCTTGAGGTCCGGGCCCGATGGAGTCTCCTCTAGAACAGGTTCGAAAGTATCCGTGTCCGCCTCGACCCTGACGACCGATGCAGGTTCTTCGACAGGAATCGACTCTCGCTCGACGGCAGGCTCAAACTTCTCAGCAGCCGCATCCTTCGGCGCCTCCAGCTCAACCTTCTTCGGCTTCTTCTCTGCAAGTTTCCGTCTCCGCGGTCCGGGTACGACCTCCATCTCCTCGAACCGTCTTTGCAGACCGCCTTCCGCGTGCAGCAAGGTGATTTCGTCAGACCCGCCGACGGAGGTGAAGTCGAGGATGACATTGGGGACAGTCCGGCGGCCAATCAGTGCGTGGAGAAGGTTTTGGATGGGTTTGAAGTCGGCTACCGTGGAGTCAGCGTTGCCAATGGTGTTTGAAGAAGCACTTACATCTCTGGTCGAGCTCGATGACGAATGGGACGGGGTTGAGGTGGTAGGTGTCGAAGATCGCTTTGGCTTTCCTCGAGTATGGGCAGTAGGTCTGACCATGTCAACTAAGGTGCCGTGCTATTGGAAAGGCCGCTTACCTTTGAAAAGACCACTGTCCGGTACATCTTCTTTGCATACTCCGCCCATCCCTCCGCGAAGATCGGCTCCTCCTCATCCCCTTTGTCGATACTCTCCAACATCTTCTCCATCCCCCTGCCACTGATCTTCTTCATCTGACTGGCGCCCGGCATCTCCCAGTTCGAAGGAATGACCCCTCCTTCCGCCAACCACCATATCATCGCTTGGAGCGCATGTTTACGATCCCGCTGTTGTACGTCGAGGCGGTGCGCCGCAATTTCCTTTTCCGCTTCGATCTCCTCGTCCGATATCGGGTCCGACTCGGTGTATGAGTCCCAGAAGAGGTCGTCCTCCGCGATGAGCTCATCGTCGTCCGAAAGCAGGAGGGAGATCCCGTTGTTTGAGGATTCGTACGGCGAATCGTTAGACCGGGGATAAAGGTGGGGCCGGTCGGGTTGGGTGTGCGATGAATGGTTATACCGTAAAACGAAGAAGAGGAGGGCGAGGACACCGCCGAGAGTGAGGGGGAGGGAATAGTGAGAAGCTCGAGACTTTATATTGTAATTCAGCCTGCGGCCGGTAGACCGGACTCGTCCGGGTGACGCGATGGAAGGTGCGGATAAAGGTAAAACAGGAGTTTCAGGCGCAGCGAAAGGCACACGGATGGTCGGCATACTGACTGCTCGTCGAGTAGGAGCGTTACCGTCCGAAAGGGAGGTTGAGTGTGGACTGGCCAAATGGAAGGATGTGTGGGTGTGCGGAGAAAGGAAGCATGCTCTTCTCCCGGCTCCGCTCGGAATCTCGTAGGCCGAGAGGCGGTGCCTTTGTTTACCGCTTTTGTCAAGGCTGCGTAGAAAGCGAAACGGAGCGAATCTCGTGCTAGGCGGTTAAAGAGCGTTGGGACCGCGAACGTCTAGAGATTATACGAGAGAGTCTGAAGAGAGGAACAAAGATGAATGAGCGCGGCGATTCAGTGTAAATGTATCATCCCCATCACGCGGCCTCGGCCCCGTGCATGTCCCAAAGTCGATCAACATCAAGCTTTACCTTCGTCACAACCTTACTTGCAGGCACGCTATGGATGCTGATGATGATATTACCTGGATGTTCGCGATGGTAAACAACGAAACAAGGTTGAGACCATATGTCCTCATCGGATGGTCAACAGCCACAATGCAGGAGGGCCTGTCGGAATTTGCTAAATTGTAATGAATTGATTGGTTGGGTAGAAGAGAAAGAACTATTCCGAAATAGTATAACGGTTAGTATACCCGCCTCTCAAAATTCTCGAAGGTGCGCGGGTGATCGGAGTTCGACCCTCCGTTTCGGAACATACAGATTTTTTTTAGCGTAATCGCTCTCCGCGTCTTTCATGTGTAAGGGTGGGCTATTCTTGAACTGAGTTCTTTATCGCCCTATCAGTCTCGTTTACTAGTCCCTGAACAACACCGATGCGAGCGTGCTCGACTAGTGAGGACACATAGCAGTAATTCCAGCCCGATTCTCACGCATACTGAAATCCGCAAGGCCTGTAAAGCTGGTTCTATCTATCCCAATACATGCTACATCAAGCTAATCTCACTGCCCGACAACCAGTGAAGCCTTACGCTGCCATCACCTCTTGAGTCACGCCTGTGCCCTGCTGATCGAGTAATGAGTCCAACACCGTTCTGTTATTCGAGACACCCACGGAAGCCATAGCCAACCTCTTCTCCCGCTTCATCTGATAGTCCTTGATCGCGGACTTTATCGCGTCCTCGGCCAACAACGAGCAGTGTACTGACCAGACCACGCTTCAGCGATCTACATTTAGTGGACAACATCGGCCAACACACGTTTGACAGGAGGGAGGCAAAGCTCCTTTGCGATCTCGGTATTCTTGACTGCTCCAGCTTGGGCTAGAGACATCCCCTTGACTCGTTCGGTCATGTATGATGAGGAAGCGATGGCGGAACCGCAGCCGAATGTCTTGAACTTGACATCAGAAATAACGCCTTCGCGGAGATCAGCTCTTGGGCGATGAGGATAGGGAGAAGAGGAACCATTGTCGTCGACTCGGATCTGAAGCTTCATGACACTAGAGACATCGTCAGCTTTGAATACAGACGCAATGAGACAATCGACATACTCTCCGCAAGCAGGTGCGCCGACCAAACCCGTCCCCACATCTTGGTCAAGTTTGTTCATGTTCCCAACCTGCTCAATCTCAGTCATGGATCCCTCTTGGAACCTCCATCGGAAGTACAGGTCCGCTAGGAGCTGTTCCTGGACGCCGACAGAGGGAACTCACATTTCGAGGGTTCTCATAATGGTCGATGACCTTCTCATGATATCCTCTTTTCGCCTGGGCCGGCGCTTGCGCCAACACCGGTCGAGCGATTCCTCGAGCGACGACGGGTCGGGCGAAGGAGGTGGAGGCGAAGGAGGTGGTGGAGCGAAGTGCAGTGCGAATCATTCTGGGGTAGATGAATAGGCAAAGTAAAGAAAGAAGTATGTCGATGGAAAATCTAGGATCGAACGCGGATGACGATTCCAAGTGGCGAGCGGCGTTTTCGAGGATTTTCCTCGAGTGGCATTTAGCAGGTTGGCCGACTGCATTTTCTCCAGTAGTAAGTTATGGAATAGTCTCTTAGCTTGACGAAGCTTGTAACCCTACGTGACCCACACGGAATGCCTTGTTGCTGCGATGGCATTGCTAATCTGGTGATACCTGGCTTGTGATGCTGCTCCCTCGAATCCGCAGCTCCCCTCGGATCGTCGTGGCGCATCATCTCCTCCTAAAAGCATTCTTCGAAGCGCTCCTCCCCCTGCCTACATCCCTCCGTCTCGTCCGTCCCCCTCTCTCAACCACCTCCTCCTCCTGACCCTTTTCCATCCCCGCCCCGAACCGCTCAATCTTCCGATCCTTCCGCCTCGTCCCGCCTGAATACTCATCGTTCTCATCCTGACCACCTGGCGATCCCGATTGAGACTTTTGCGGGATGAAGGACATCTCCATTCCCCCGTCCGCTGATCTACGCGTCGCGAGCACCCCGTCGTCCTCTTGTGGCCGGGATGAGAGTTTCCCCTTGTTGGGTCGGGATTGGAGGCGGGACCCGAAGGTCTCTTGTCTGGGTCGAGGAGCGGTGTCACCGGATCCAACGATGAGGCGGGGTCTGGGACGGCTAGTCGCGGCCGGGGGGAGGATCGAGTTGGATCGCTGAGAAGGTAAGACGGTTCGAGGGTCATATTGACGCAGGTCTGACCGATCAGCGCATACCTCTGGGATGTACAGGGGACTTACTTCCATCCCCGCTATCATCGCTGTTTCCCTCCGCTTCAGGCTCTGAACCGCTCTCACTCTCCCCGATACCTGAGGACGACCGATCACTCTCCTCGTCCTCCTCTTGAGCAGCCGTCTTCCGCTTCGCCTGATTCACATCAGCTTGTCTCAGACGTCACAGACGGTAAGCTTACATTGTTATTTGCCGTGGCCGGATTCAGCAGCGCAAACTCCCTACTCTCCTCATCCACCTCATAGTCCGGATTTTCAAACACCTCCTTGAATCGCGAATCCTCCATGACCCCTCCATCCTTCCCATCTTTCTTCTCCGACCGCCGTATCCGCTCCGCCAACGCCTTGTTGACCTTCGGCTGGTCCTTCCGAGCTCGTATCCGGCTCTCAGCCTTGGCTGCCACACGCTCGGAGACGACTCGGTCGCGATATTCGGCGTAGGATTGCGGGTTTGTGATGAGGCGCGCGGTGGCGTAGAGCTTGAGGGAGAGGAAGTAGCCGTGCATGTATGGTTTCAAGGCGGGTGTGCCGATCAGATGTGGAAGGCCGAGACTGAGGTTGAGACATCAGCGCAGATCTGTGGAAACACCCTTCGATGCCTCCTTCCGCTTCCACATACTCCTCACCTCGGCCCCAAGAAGAGGCTCCGCAAGCCTTTTCAGGAGGCCAATGCGGGAGAGATGGGGAGGTGGAATATGCGCCGGGTACAGTCCACCATGCATATGAGGTGGGATAGGAAAAGACTTGTTTACGTACGTGTCAAGCTCAAACTTATCGACAAACTTGAAGTCGGTGTATGCCCCCTTCCCAGCCCCTCCAGTCGGATCATCCGCCAGCTCCTCGGTGACGGAATCGAGGAAGCTCGCCCAGCGGGGTGCGGGACCGATTTCGGGGATGTAGTAGGAGGAGAGAGGCGCGGCGTTGCAAGCCACGAATAGAAGGCCGGATTGCGGTACAGAGTGGAGGTGGACGAGCGGGGACGGCGGGTGAAGGGACAGGTGGTTGGTCGATGGCTATGAGCTGTGAGAAGAGGATACCAGATGAGGAGGGGGACCCACATCTTCTTTTCCCCAGATCTTGATGACCTTGCTATCGGCGCTGACGACCCGCCCCCCGTCCTCTTGTGCACCGCCACCTCGTAGCCAGTCGACAGTGATGATCGGCTCGCCGTAACCTTGATCCTTCACCGCGAACGGGGTAGGACTCCGCAGGTCGTAAAGCAAGGTATGACCAGATGAGGTCCCGACAGCCAAAGACAGGCCGTCGGTCGGATGTGAAGCGAGTGAGGTGATGGATAGCTTCGGGACAGGCTGAGCCAGGATTGACGGAGCGTCATACGATTGAGCCGGGAGGAGCGTTGATACCGGGAGCGTGAGTCTTGTTAAGGCGCTTCGAGATCTCGGATCCCAGAGCTCCACCGCGCCTCCACCTCCATCCAGCCCGAAGCTCCAAAGTCCATGCCGGGAATTGACATCGACGACGTTGACTCCCTCCACATCTTCGAGTCCGTGACCAAGTGATATAGGTGTCATGAATCGGCCCTCCTCGAGGTTGAAGCGGTAGACTTCGGAACCGGTACATGCGACCAGCGCATCGGCTGTCGGGGGATGATAGGCGAGTGATCGCCCGTATGTGGGTAGGCGAAGGGTATGATGGAGTCCCATCTGGGTGTGCAGAGCTAGAGACCGGTCTCGTTGAAGGTGTAAAGTCTTGGTCCAGTCTGAAGATAAGATCTAGCCCAATCAGCCCTCGTCAAGATCCCGGGGGGACCTTGTACTCACCACAAAATCCACATTCTCCGCATCCGTCACCCGCTCAAACTTGACCGTCAACTGCGCCAGGTCCCACACCTTCATCATCGGCTTATAACTGCCTGTCCCAATCGCATAATGTCCATCTGGCGTCGTTCGTATCCGGATGGCGGATTCGGGGAAGGCGAAGTCTTGTATGAGCTCGAGCTGGCCGAGCTGACGTTGGGTTCGGACTCTTTTGCGGTGATTGGAGGCTCTGGGTTTGATGGTCAGCCATGAGGGGAGGGTGGATGAGGAGGTGGATGAGGGGCCGTTGACGGTGTATACTTTGGGGAAGGACATGCCGGTCAGGCTGATTGGGGCATTAGGAGGTGAGTAGGAGTTGACCTGGATCTGAACGGAAAAGCAGCATTCGGATGGATGAATGCGGAGTTTAGCTGAGCGCCTGATTTCGTTATCATTCCGTTCATTTCTCTTCTCGTTACCAAACAACCTCAGTTGATTTGCCTCTCTTCGTCGTGAGTGAGAAGATGCTGACTCTGTTCGGTGATCTGCAGACGTGACTGTCAGTGAAGAATCGAGACCATATCGCGGCGAAGAGCTCGGCGAAGGTGCTCGCCAGCAAAGGCTTCAACTCCCCGGTCATACCCACAGGCAATCGACCCCCCTCTCCCTCATCCAATGCTCTTCGGCGTTTCATGACTCTCCCTCCAAGTAGTCCTGTCGACCCCGTGTCACCAGACACGCCTCCTTTCAATCCGCGCCCGCCGATCCTAAAGATCATCAAAGGCCGGAACCTGAGGTAGAAGTGGAGATGGAGGCACAGACGGCGACGGCGGACAGAAAGAAGGAGGAAACGGAAAAGGCGAAGGAGAAGGGGAAGAGGAAGAAGGAGGAGGACGGGGAGGACGGGGAGGAGGTGGACGAGGTGGAGGACGGAGGACGGGGAGGAGGTGGAGGGGGAGGGAGCGACTACGGAGAAGGAGACGATCGTCGTCTCGATAAATGATGTGGGTCGCCGAATCAAGGTCGACATTCCTGTGTCAGCTTCGGCTCCGTCCCTGGACATGCCACCGGCCATACAACACAAGAAGGCACGACCAATCGGTCGACAATTCAAACTCTGTCACTTGCCAGCTTCCCAATTCCCAGCTGGACGCGGAAGGTAGCGTGTATTATTAGGAGGGGACCCACCGTATCCGCTGAGAAGCCAAGCGATCCACAAGCAGCATCTTACAACCTAGACATTTTGACGGCCTCAAACGCACAGGGTGCAGATCAAGAAGGCAGCGATACTGCTCAAGGTCAAGATGATAACGATATTGACGTAAACGACCCCGAGGAGATCGAGATCAACGAAAAGAAGGACGATCAGAATGATGATGAAGATACCGAAAGTGAAGATGACGTGGGTTTCAAGAGCGGTGATGGTGACGAGTATGAAGACGACCATTGCATCAACAGCGACTCGTGGACACGGATGAGGCTTATGCGGATATGGAATTGATAGATGAGGAGCAAGGCTGGGCACAGTGAGGTAGGAGCCCAAGCAAAGACTACCACGGTAAGAGCCCAGATGTAGACGACCGCTCGAGATCGCTAATGAGCTCAGCTTACAGGCGAAAGCAGCAGCAGCAGCAGCAGCAGAGCAACAGCCGTCTCCGCAACCTCATCCACAGCCTTCACTACCTTCTCAAGATTCAGACTCAGAGCAAGCTGACGATGAGTCGATGTCCAACCACGGCAATCGTAGAAGTGGTGAGCATCGGCAGATAGTACGAAATCTGACATCCAGCTCGCCTCAAGAGAAAGCGTAAGTGGATGGGATTCCGAAAGGTCAAGCCCATGTCCGAAGCACAGAGGAGCTGTTTGGAGTGACGCCGGGTTCGCCGTGCGGTAGTGCTTATCATACACCCGATGCAGATAATCAAACCCCCGAAATCCGCTGCGATGTGTGAATAATGCCTAAGACCGCCTCAATGTCCGTTGTCCCTCCTCCCAGGTATTAATTATGATCCTCCACGAGATACTTGGCCGAAGCGACATCCGCCACGACCATCTCCTTGACCAACTCCTCGAACCCTACCGTCCTCTCCCACCCCAACTCCCTCTCTGCCTTGCCACAATCCCCAAACAACTCCTCCACTTCCGCGGGTCTGAAATACTTGCTATCCACCCTGACCAACACCCTTCCCGTCTTTTTGCACAAGCCCACCTCGTCGACACCACTCCCACTCCACCTGAGGCGCATGCCTACGACCGCGAAGGAGCGCTCGATGAACTCGCGCACTGAATGCGTTTCGTTGGAAGCGAGTACGAAATCGTCGGGTTTCGTATGTTGCATCACGCGCCACATCCCTTCGACGTAGTCCCTCGCATGCCCCCAATCGCGCTTCGCGTCGAGATTCCCCATGTACAGGCAGTCTTGGCGACCGAGGCTGATCTCGGCGACTCCGCGGGTGATTTTGCGCGTGACGAATGTCCGACCTCGTCGTGGTGACTCGTGGTTGAAAAGAATACCGTTGGCCGCAAACATCCCATACGCCTCTCGATAATTCACCACGATCCAGTACGCGTACAACTTGGCGACTCCATAGGGACTCCGTGGGTAGAACGGTGTCGATTCATTCTGCGGACTCGTCCGGACCTGACCATAGAGTTCCGAAGTGCTCGCCTGATAAAACTTGACCAACTTCTCCAACCCACACGTGCGTACCGCATCGAGCAGGCGTAACGTCCCGAGACCATCGACATCCCCGGTATACTCTGCCATCTCGAAGGAGACTTTGACGTGTGATTGCGCGCCGAGATTGTAGATCTCACTGGGTTGGACTTGGGAGATGATGTAGACGAGGTTGGTGGAGTCGGTCAGGTCGCCGTAATGAAGGATCATACGGGGGCTCGGCTCGTGTGCGTCCACGTAGAGGTGGTGTAGGCGGGAGGTGTTGAAGGAGGAGGAGCGGCGGATGATCCCGTGGACGGTGTAGCCTTTCCTGAGGAGTACTGCGGAAGGTCAGCGACGCTGATCAAGAGGAGAAGGGGCGGGGGGCGAGAAAGAGAGGGTAGGCGAAAGAGAGAGAGCGGGGTCAGGGGAAGAAGCGTGGAGAACGCACATTCAGTAAGATACGACCCATCCTGCCCGGTGATCCCCGATAGCAACGCGATCTTCCTCCTCCCCCAACTCTCCCTCGTCCAGCTGTCCAGTCCAAGCGCGGCAAACGGGTTATACCCGCCCGCGCAGATCGGCGTTCCCGATCCATTCCTCACATGCCCCGTTCCATTCGGTACCGCGGAAAGGTCGAACGCAGATGGTAAGGGGATATGTGCGAGTGGTCCAGAAATCGGCGCGGTCTGTGGAGGAGTGTGGTATGGCGGGCCGTTATGTACGTTTAGCACGTCGTCGGTTTGAAAGTCTACCAGCGGGGAGGGAAGGTGGTTTGATCGCGGCGAATCGCCTCTTCCGAAAGTCGGTGGGGGTAATCGGCTGACTCGGGTGGAAGCGCTCCGCCGGACGGAGGTGGTTTGGGATGGGGAGTCGGACAGGTCGATGACGAAGGATGAGGGACTGTCGTCGAGGGGAGGAGACCGGAGGTTGGGGTTTGATTTTTGGCGAGATGCAGTAGGACGATACGCGGAGTTGAGGTTCCGGTTGACGGGGGGTTGGGTGGATTCGAGTGTTGGGAGGAGGGTGGGCGAGGGAAGGAGGGGCATCGCGTGACTATGATATGACAGAGCTGGAAGTCAAAGAAAACGAGAAGAATCGAGCCAGACGGTATGTTAAGTCGACAGGGGGAGGAATGCAAAGCCAAGGCAGATAGACTATAAAATTGAGGGAGTAACGTCGAGATTGAGCGATGCGAGAGGGAAGATGCTTGATGCGCTGATGCTTTGCGGTGATGGAAAGGATGCCTTTATGACTGATGATGCCAGAAATGAGTATGTGGAGGTCGGTATTGACTATAAGTGGAGAAGCTTCGAAATCAAACGAGCAAGAATACGGCGACCAGAGACAGTACCTCGGCGGACCTCTCAGGGCATTTTCACGGGTCCTGTGATTCGGTATCACCTTTTGAGAAAGAACCAGGCGGCCCCGAAAGAGTGGGTGCAATGAAAGAGGCACGAGGCTGTGTGAGCCTAGCAGAAATGACACGGTATTCCTTTGCATCGACAAAAGTCCGCCCGGCTGCGCTGAGTACCAGTCTTCAGGAAAAATGACCGCTTGGGGTAGCGTGAGACCTCCGCATTGCTTTTGAAAAGCACACTACATCCGCGCAGCAAACACCTCGAAAGGGCCAATCCTTAATCTTCGAGCGAAATTTCCTGCATTGCAGCCGACACTCGAGCAATCTGGCGCCACTCGAGTAACCTCGCTCTCACTCTCGCAAACGATTGTCGCGGCCCGTATACATTGCGGAAGGAAGGGAATCTCGCGGGACTCAACCATGCTCCGCACGGTAGCATGATAGCACGAGTCACAGCGTCAAAAATCGCTCCCGAATCCCCGTGTGACCACATTCTAGCTCAGCGACGGTCAAAATGTCCTCGCTCGCGTCCCCTCCATCCACATCCCCGTATTCCCCATCCCCGCTCACCGCCTCCACCTTGACTTCCGCTTCCGAGCGATACAGCGTGTCTCCACTTCCCTCACCTGCTGCTTCGTTCTCGCGATGGAAGAGTGCATTCAGGATCGGCAAGTCGACCAACGTGGACGGTCGACCGGTGCCAGACCCTAGCGCGTATGGGCGCGACGGACCTCTGCCGGATGCAGCGGAGACACCTCCCGCCTCGTCGTCTCGACCAGTCCGAGCGGCGCAGACGCGATCACAGACAGATCCGAACCCGCCAACTCAAGCGACCCAGGCGGCTGAGGGGAAGGACGCGGTGGACGGCGGCCGGAAAGATAGCTCCATCTCCAACAATCGGGCTCAACTTGGCGCGCCGCATACGCCATCCAATCATAACAACCCCCAGACCGCCCCACAGTCTACGCCGACCTCCGGGGAGCAATCCCGCCCCTACTCCGGCGCGACCGATACCGATCGCTCCTCTCATTCCTCATCGTCTCGATTACAAGCGGCGTCCACATCCCAAACCTCTATCTCTCCGAATGCCCACACCAATGGCAGCTCCGCCGCATCGCTGCATACCAACAGTAGAGGTCCCACACCTCAAACGCCGATGCGATCGCCGGGTCTGGGCTTGAGCAATTTCAAAAGCCGATTCTTCTCGACTCCATCACCGGCTGGAACCGTGGTGGATCCTAGTCCTCGACATAGCAGATCCAAGGGGGACAAGTACAAGGGAGTGGCCAAGGAGCCCGGCTCCAGCTCGAAGAAGCAGTCCGCCGGATCTTCAAGCGTTTCTTCTGCTGGTGCTGCTTCACCCCGAACCCCCGGAAAGCCGAAGCGCGATCCCTCCTCCTCGTCGAACCGTCATGTCACGGCACCAGACGCCACTTCAGCGCGAGGCTCCGCTGCGACGCGATTCCTTCGACGAGTCGTTTCCGCTCCAAACGCCAAAGCCCTCTTCACCCCGAACTTCCTCGAGAATGCTCCAGAAGTCCCGCCATTACCGCCAAATAGCCAAATGCTATCACCGGTAGTAATCACCGAGCCAAGCGAGGTCGATCTCACCTCTTCACCCCCATACAATGCTCAAGCGAGTCCCGGGAAGTCTACGTTAGAGAGCTTCACACCGCCACCTCATTCATCCACGGCATCGCTTCCGTGCCGAATACCGAATGGATCACCGTTAAATCCTTCGGGTATCTCCACGACAGGTACCAGAAGCTCTAGATCCCTCACCGCAAGTGCCGCGAGCAAGCCGAAGGATCCTCGAAACATACTTGGCGTGGGATCCCCGGGCAACGAGCCGCATCACAAGCAGGTCTTCAGGCGGACGTACAGCAGCAATTCGATCAAAACTCGCACAGTAGGTCTCCCAATCATATAGCTGACGTACCGCTAATCGAGTCCAGGTTGAGGTCTCCCCATCATCATTCCAAAAGATCAAGCTGCTCGGAAAAGGAGATGTAGGCAAGGTCTACCTCGTACGGGAAAAGAAGACAGATAAGCTCTACGCGATGAAGGGTTCGTTCCCACTGCCCTTCAATGTGCATGGCTGACCGAGATCGCAGTGCTCTCGAAGAAGGAGATGATCAAGCGGAACAAGATCAAGCGCGCCCTCGCGGAGCAAGAGATCCTCGCCACGTCCAATCACCCATTCATCGTTACCCTCTTCCACTCGTTCCAATCTCAGGACTACCTCTTCTTCGTTCTCGACGTACGTATTTCCTGCAAGACGTTTGGTGCAAGCTGACTGGGTTCAGTATTGCATGGGCGGCGAGTTCTTCCGGGCTCTCCAGACCCGGCCTGGAAAATGCCTGTCAGAAGAACATGCCAAGTTCTACGCAGCGGAGGTCATCGCGGCATTGGAGTATTTACATCTTAACGGATATATCTACCGGGATCTGAAGCCCGAAAGTCAGTGATCGCTCCTTGTCCCTATACTGCGATGTTTGCTGATTCGCGACGTGATAGACATCTTGCTGCATCAGAGCGGACATATCATGTTGTCCGATTTCGACCTGTCAAAGCAATCCGGCGAGCCGGGTGGAGCGCCAGCAGGGATCAAGCAGTCCGGCACCAATGGGGTGAGCGCGGCCGTCTACCATATCTGACAAGAGCTGATGGTTGAGACAGATGATTCTGGTGGATACCCGGTCATGTATCGCCGACTTCCGGACCAACTCGTTCGTCGGTACAGAGGGTGCGTCCGGTTTTCCACGTACATAAACAGCAGAGAGCTGACAGGACTGCGCAGAGTACATCGCGCCCGAAGTGATCAAGGGCTGCGGTCATACCTCCGCTGTGGACTGGTGGACCCTCGGCATCTTGGTCTACGAGATGATCGTGCGTTACCCCTCCTTGCTCTTGCTTTCCTCTTGATAGTCGCCTTCAGTTCGCCACGACGCCCTTCAAGGGCCCCAACCGGAACGCCACTTTCGCGAATGTCCTCAAGAACGAGGTCGGCTACCCAGATACGACTCCGGTCACAAGGTGAGACCGGCTCTGCACATCGGGTTCAACACTAACCCGGGTCAGTCTATGTAAGGCGGCGATCAAGAAACTCCTGATCAAGGACGAGCATAAGCGACTCGGTTCCAGCTCTGGCGCAAGCGAGGTCAAGCAGCTCAAGTGGTTCGCCAATGTCAATTGGGGATTGCTTCGGCACATGACTCCTCCCGTATGTCTCCCTTCGACCACTTCAGTTTCCCGCATCGCTTACGCCAACTAGATCATCCCCGCAGAGTCGAATGGCATCGACGCGATCAACTTCCGCACCTTACGCGACTCCAAATCCGTCGACCTTGAAAGACGCGACGACCTCATCCATGCCCAAGCTGGGTCACCGTCCATCCTCACCGGAAGCTCAACGCCGGGCATGCTCACTCCTAAGGAGATCATCGCTGCACCGGCGATGGGTGAGGAGGAACAGCCGAGCGGGTACGACGCGGAGCTCAATCCGTTTGGCGAGTTTTCGAGCATCACGAGGGATATTGGGGATTGGTAGGCGACAGCCAAAGACCGGGATGTTGAGCGGAACAAAAGCAGGGGGAAGTCATTGCAGGTTTTGAGTGGAGGGGATGCGGAACAGTTGTACTGCGTCGAGAGCACGATGAATCGGCATGAAAGAGGGCGTGCTCTACTTACGGGTGCTGTCTCTACTCTCGCGAGGCGGCCTCGTGATGCTGCTCGCCACACTCTCAATCTCGGGGAACGTCACCCGTCCCATGAGGGAAGTTCGGACAGCTGCCGACTCTGACTCTTTTTGAGCCCATCAGGAGGACCGTCTTGTCGACGGTGGTCTTGGGCGGCAATAGTCAGATTTACTGAAACTTCTGCTTCTAATTCCGAAATATGCTTCTCTGTGTGACAACGCTACGACACAGAGCTGAGCTGTAAATGACGAAACCTTCCTCATCCACACCTCCTTTCTGCCCATTCCCTCATCATCTTCCTCTGAGATACTCAGCATAGCTCGGGTACTATATATCTCTGTCTATACAGCATTTCTACTGACACGTCGACTCAGCCAACCGACAATACTACGTCAGGGTAAGCGTTCATTCACCAAACTTCCATGACTCGATCTGACGACATGACTTGTCAGAACACCCATGTTCGATCCTAGCTCAACCAACCGACGAGGAGCGCTCCACATGGCGTCGTCGACAGGCACGCTTGACTTCGGTCGAGCGCAATTTGACGAGCACAGATTCGGTGATTACGTGTCTACAGGAGCTCCGGGACAAAGTCCGAGGCAAAGTGGCAAAACGGTTGGCTACAGCAAGAAGAGACAGAGGAGCCTGACGCGTGGATGACGGAGAGGAGGAAAATCTACCTCGACAGGATGAGAGAAGATGTGCGATCGAACAAAACATCAGGGAACTGAAAGAGGTGAGCGAGCGGACAGTGAAGGAGATGAAGGATATCGCCAGAGATCACAACAGCCATCTTGGGCGATTTCGCTCACCCCGCTTTCTCAAGCCTAAACACTTCTGCTGAGATACAGGCGGTTCTGGCAGGGACGGGAGGGGCCCACGCATTGGCTGCATTACGACGATGAGCACTCGGCCCAGCAATCCGAGGTGTCGTCCGAACTCCGGAAGCAGGCCGAGGATTCGTTGAAAGCGGTGGGACATGCGAGCGATGACGCGAAGAGAAGGAGGCTGACGAAAGAGGCGGAGGGAGCTCGGAAGATCCTCGAGGGTTTCGAGAGGTAGAGCTCGGCATAGAAGGATAGTTGGAGTTCAAGCGAGTATGAGAATCGGAAGAGGGCGGAGCCGGCGGGAATCGACCTCGAGGACGAAATGCAGAGCGACGAGAGGGAACCGGTCGAGGAGTCGGAGACGATGAGAGACTAGTCACGGTTCGTGAAACGAATGGTTCGATTTTGAGACCTGTAAACAGGTCTTAGAATTCCTTCTATCCTTCCGGGTGATGAGAATAGCGGATTATGTCCATTCGTGGAAGATACCTTGGGTAGACTAATGAATGAAGACGAGGAAGGAGGACGGGGTGGGTGGAGACCGAGGGTGTTTGCTCATACGAAAGTGGGTCTGGTAGTTCGAGGTTCCGAGAAGGGGAAGGAGGAAGGAGGAAGGGGGTGATAGTGAGAAGAGGGATGGGGTGTATGTCGACCGGTGCTGAAGGGCTGAAGGGGTTTGATGTGAGAGCTGATTCTATAGGCGTTCCAGATTGGGTCATCCCGGCTTCAGAAGCCGCTCTGTCTGCGCATCTGACTTCCTTCCGATCTGGTTGATCATCGCAGGTATAGCCCCTACTATGGAAGCGATGACGAAGGGTTGAAGGGCGGACGTCAGTGGATGACCCCCGTCGATCTCGCGATGCTCCTTGCTATTCCGCGGGTCAGCAAGTCAGCGGACACCTGTACGAATGGGTTTTATTTGGCTCGGACGAAGTTATATTAGTGAGGAGTTCTTTCCCAGAGAAGTTTGTGTCAGATTCCTTCTGCAAAGATAGTCGACAACGCAGATCAGCAGCATCCCTTCCGATTCCGATGATGACATCAGGATCAGATCAGTACCCCATCCTCGTCAACAAGCAATGCATGGAACCGTCTCGGACAGCGTGCGAAAAATGAAGACCATTCCGGGATCAGACCAAAACCCTCTCCTCCTCCTCCTCCTTTTCCTCCCTCATCGCCCCGACCCTCTGCATAACTTTCTGGACCACAATCGGCAATATCCTCTCCCTCTCCCTCTTCTCGCGTAATCTCTCCCGTCTCTGTTCCCGCCGGAGTCGGGTCAGCTGGTCCTCGAGCTGGGCGATCCGGTCGGCGGATTGGGAGAGGGATAGTGCGTGGGAGAGGTGTGTTCGGGCGAGAGACAGGGAGAGGAAGAGGGTGGTGGAGATGAGGAGGATGGGGATCATCGCTGCGGGAGGGAGGGCGGAGCCCGACCGACGGGTTTTGGCGGGATTGAAGTAAGGGGGAAACGAGATAGAGGGGTTCGCGAAGAGACAGAGAGCAGGCGAGATGAAAGTGAAAAGATCGAATGAATCGATAGAAGCGAGCAGTAGGTTATCAGCGCTGGTACGGAGCTGGGGACGAGTACAGCCCAACTCACCAGGCACGATCTCCCTATACCAGACCAAATGCGGACTAGGCTTCTTGACCGCCGCTCCTGCCGCGCTTGACCCAGATGCCAGCGTCGTGCTCGGTCGAGGAGTCGTGAGTGGTGAGGCTGGTGTGGCAGTGGGTCGGGGTCGGATGTGGGTGATGTGGACGTTTCGCGAGGGGAATTTAGGAAGGGCGAGGCGGAGACGAAGGGATGGGGTCGGGGATGCGAAGGGGAGGGACCGGGGGAGGAGTGACATGGTGGTGATTTGTTGCGCGGTACTCGATTTCGCAGATCCTACAGCTTCTCTGCGGTATCTCAGTGATGAAGCGAGGATAGTGAGCTGTAGTGGTTAAACTTGTTGAGGAGTCGCAAAAGTCAGGAGATCCGCATGACCCAGACAGACCTTTACGTAATCATTCGAGCTCTCAGACGTCAAATGTTCTTGCACTGTGCGGCGTGACATATCGAGGGTGAGGTATTCAGAAATGTGGCTCATTCCGAGACGAGCCGACACCGCCAACAACCTTTCCCATAAGAGCTTACTTGGGCCACCAACGTTACATATCTTTATGCCATTCATATGCACATGAACTTCTATTCCTGCATCACCACATCCTCCCCCGGTGCCGCCGGAGCCTGCTCGCTCCCCTCCGCCGTCTGTGCCTCTTCCGCTTTCACTTCCGCCTCCACCGGGGCATCCTCATTCGGTCCATCTTCCGGCTCCCCCCGACTCCTCCTCCAAGCCCTCAACAACCCATCCACATTCTCATTCTCCCACACCCTAAAGTCTCCCCTCTTCGCGGGGCCGGAGATCCCCAGGTTCTCGATCTCGGGTGAGGGTGATCCGATGATGGCGATGGAGGTGTTGTTGATGCTGAGGTGTTTGTCTTGTTGTAGGGTGTCGTGGAGGGCGGAGAGGCCATGGTTGATCAGTGCGGGCAGGTCGGCTAGAAGTGGATGGTTGACAAGTGGACGGGGCGCAGACGGAATCGTCAGCACTCAAGTCGACACAATCCAGCGGATACCGACCTTTCACGAAAGCCTCGTAGTTCTTCTCGAGGTATGTCTTTGCGCTTTGACTCCTCGCTCCGATCGAGTGGGCATAATACTCAAAGGCAGTACCAGCGGGAGAGAACTCGTAAAGGTGCGGTCCCGTCTCCTGCAGATCCCGTCAGCTGATGCGATGAATTCATAAAGGGGAACGCACATCCCGCCCAATGACCAGGAAGCCAACACCATAAGGTCTCCGTCCGTATATCTGCGTGTTATTCTGCGCACCTGCTCTCTGCGTCAGTATCGGTGATACCCTCTCACAGAGAGACATACGGTCCGCGATCCCCTGCACCGCCCGACCAACCGGTATCGGCCGTCCGTAAAGCATCCTACTCGACATCGCCCGCTGCCGCATGAAATTGCTACAATCGTCTCATGGTCAGCAACTCTCCACGGCAATCATGCAGCCAGAAAGGCTGAGAAAGGGCTCTCACCTCAAGACTCTCGCATCACTAGTCAACCCCGCGATAGCGACGCCCACATGATCGTCGATCCGGATCAACTTCTTCTGATAAGTAGCCAGCTCGCCAGTCGACCTCTACGAATCACGTGTCAGCCATCATCACATCTTGGCAGCAAACAAGGCTGTCGTCTGTGGAGGAACGCCTACGGACTTTGAGGGTGAGGAGTACAGCATGAGTCGCCGAGCGTAAGCCGATAGCCGCAGACCCTTGCTTGACCGCTTCGAGCGCGTAGTCGACTTGGTGCAGCTTTCCTTGTGGAGACTACGACACCTCAGTCTCTCAGCTGGAACTATCGCTACCCAGGATGATGGGCGAAGGACGCTGGAGACTGACAAAGGTGGTATTGTCCGAGTCGTAGGAATTTCGGAACTGATGAAGGGAACACCGGGAGGATCAGTCGCTGACATAGACCATATGCTGGATTACGCGCCATGATGTTCTCTCGCAGATGGACAGTACCCTACTCGAGATTGGGAGTGTTCAAGCTGTACTGCGAGGAGGAGGAAATACGACACCGCGCGTTCTGTCGTGGTGCCCCTCTTCGTGGCCTTTCTTAAGCTTTTCTGCAATTTATCCCATTTGGGTATGGCGGTGATAATGGGACGCGGACTCGTAGTAGGACCAGTCTATGCACAAGTGGGAGACTCCGGAGAGACTATGGTCCCAGTGCAGTGTTAACTGCTATTCGCGTCATGAGAGGTTTCCAGATACCCAATGCCTCAGGGTATTCCCGGTAGCGAGCTGTTCAAGCGCAGGTATACATGATGCAAAACCGATCCGAATCAATGCCTCTCACTACTTCTTCTTCCCGCCCTTCTTCTTTCCCGCTGGTGCTGATGCCGCCTCCGTCGATGCAGGTGTCGCTTCGTCCTGCTCAACCGTTTGTTGTGGCTCCACGTCAAACCGCTTTGTCTCCTGCGATACGTCGCCATTCCCGTTGCCCACGACCATCTCCTTCACCTTCTCCGCCAAGTCCTCAATCGGCTCTGTGACCGTTTTCACCACACCCTTGGCGTCCTCCTCATCTTCCTTCTCGACCATCACCCCGCTGCCCTCTCCATCGGGAACCCCACTGCCCATCCATCCCTCTGTGAACAGCTCGCTATCCTCTTCTGGGTCCCCGATGGTCTGTGCGAGCTTGCTATTCCCAACAGTCTCCAGCTCGCGACGCCAAGATTTGACGATCCCCGGGATGAAGGCTGGGTGATATGATCGAGCAAACAACGCTGCTTCAGGCAATCGGCCGGTGTTTAAGAGCAGCTCGATACAGCTGGGTGCATCGCCGAGCTGGAGATACGCCGCAAAAGCGATGTTGTTTTGTCCACGGGACGAAGCCAGCTTGCCGAGTCTTTCCAGTCCACTTCGATCTGACAGCGAAGTGAACAGCAGCAGCAGGGCTGGGAGGTCGCCAGCCTTTTCGAAAGCTTCTTGAGCGAGATCCATCTGCCACGCAGCGAGGGCATTGTCTCCCACTACCTTCCATTTGGCCTGAGAACCGGCTTCGGGACTGGCACGGACGAGAGTCAAGGCGGTTTCGAGGTCGTGTAGGCTGATGGCGAGGTCGAAGCGGTGATCCGGATCCGTAGAAACGGAAAGAGCCAGCTCTTTCAAGTCTGGAATAGCTATGTTAGCTAAGCTTAAGGCACGAAATATGGCTTACCTTGTCCCTCGAGGAATCTTGCGATGCGGTTTCTCTGGTCTGCGGGAACGGAAGGCAAGACTGATTCCGCCGCCGCCATGTCTCCCTTGAGGATCGCCGTTTGGTACTCCATTACAGTCAAGGAGAGAGCATAGCTGTAGATTCCCATGTCTTTATCGGCGACGTAGATACGGTTGTGTGCAGGGAGATAGCCGAGGAGATAAACACCCCTATAGCGGAATCAGCAAGAAACGATCCGAAGAAGAACGATATACTGGTCGAAGTGGTTGATGACATGCGACTGGTCTCCGATAACATAGCTCAAGCGGTTCGTCGAGTTGGTATAAATGAAGCAGTCACCGACCCATTTACTCGTTTTGATCCTGCATACCTGTCAGTACAAACAGGCATTCCTGTAGGGACTACTCACGTCTCCGAGATCTCTGCAACTAGCTCGAATGCCTCCTCGACCCCCTCGTCGCCCAAGACCTCTCCAGTATCCGCCCGGACATCATAAGCGGACCGGTCGAATCGTAAGATGTACAGGGTGTCCTCGCTGGTGATGGCCACAAGCTCGCCCGAACCCGACCACGAGACAGCGGTCGCATCCACCTCGATCCGTCGGACGACTGCGCCTGTCTCCCAGTCCCAGAACATGACGAAGCCGCTTCCTCTCGCGGCTAGAAGGGTGCCGCCATGGATTCCTTCGACAGACCAAGAGCCAGATGACTTGATAAGACCCGGTCGTTCCTTGAAGTTTCGGTAGGCTCGAATTTTTGACTTGTTCTCCTGCACGGCGTAGGTATTGGAGTCGGTCGCCCACGCGAAGGACGTGCCGGTGCCAAAGGCTTTGTTTCGCCAAGCGAGGGATGTGTAGATTATGTACTCGCCGTCGCCGCATACGGTCACGAATCTAAGAGGATCAGCGAAATGAAGGGGGATAAGCGGGAATACTCACCGTCCGTTCGGGCTGTGTTGCAGACTTTGCGGGTATACCTCGGTTGTTCCAAGATCTCGCAGCGGTACTGACAGCCGCTGGCCATCCTCCGCGGCTTCTCCTGCGTCTCGTATCAGAAAGCGCCTGCCGTCACTGTATTCACTCACCCTCCGCAACGAAATTTGAGACATTGGCAGTCAGAATCTCGGTATTCCGCGCGTAAACGATCTTGCCCGAAGTATCCATCGAGACTGACGGCTCGTCGCGTCCCAGCTGCGCCGAGCGTCAGCAGGTGCATCTCCCCTTTCCGCCGTGACTCACCTTGACGACCACAGCCCCCTCATCGTAACCGACCGCCACCTCGTTCCCCTTCTTCTTATACGCGACGCACCAAGCCCTCTCCAATCCATAGCTGAGCGTGTTCTCCAGCCTGTACGTCGAAGAATGCCAGACTTTGATGGTCCCGTCCTCGGATCCGGACAGGATGATGGGGAGGGAAGGGTGGAAGATGGCGAAGGAGACATTGGCGGTGTGCGATTCGAGGGTTTGGACGCATGATTTGGCGTGATAGTCCCAGATCTTTACTAGCCTACACTGCCGTCAACCTCGGCTCTCCGCGGTGGAAGGTATGGACTTACCGGTCGTCGCCTGTTGTCACGATATATGGTCGGTCCCCACCATGGTAGTAATCGACATAATTCACCCCCTTCTCATGCGCCTCGAGACTGAAGTTGGGAACAGGGCTGCCGAGGGACCACACCTTGACCGTATGGTCCAGACAAGCCGACGCGAACGTCTGCGGATCTTTCGGATTGATCGCAAGCGCCATGATGTAGTGTGTATGTCCCTCGAAGATCTACCGAGCCACGGTCAGACGCGCTTCGCCGACAGCAAGAGCCAGCTCACCTGAACACATCGCCATCCCTTATCCCAATCCCAGCATTTCACGGTCATATCATCGCTCCCGGTCAGCACCAGACTTAACGTCGGGTGAACGGTAAGACATCGGATGTAGTCCGGGTGCGCTTCGAAAGAGGTGATCTTCTCGCCGGTGGAGATATTGTAGACGCGTAATTGGAAGTCGTCGGACCCAGAGACGAACTACAAAGGCATCAGCGGGTTTTCTCCCTCGTCTTTTCCAGGTCATAGAGAACTTAAGGCTAGACCCGGAGGCAAGAGAGCTAGAACCCGAGCTGACTCACCCAGTTCTTCCTCGCTATATACCGCACACACCGCACCGGTACGTCCGTCACCTCGAACGTCTTGAGGTCCGTCTGTGTCTCGTAATTCCATATCTTCACCTGTCCGTTGCTACGTTACCCGGAATGATCAGCTTCGCACGCCGTGTGCACGGAAGAGTGCCTCACTAGAGACCGCAGATGACATGCGGCTCGGACGGATGGAAGTCGACGGATTTGACTCTGTCTGAGCGGGCGAGCAGCTTCCGCTGCGATACATCGGCTTGATCGGTACGTTTTGTGTGATGAAGGGAAGGAGAGACTTACGTGGACGTCTAGGAGCATCGGCTGAATGAAACGAAACTTCATCAGCATAGTCCAAGTAGTATGCAGAAAAGCTGTGAAACATACCATGATGCTGAATGTGCTGCGTGCAGGTTCCTATCCAGCCAGACGTCCTGGACTTCCTCTCTCCACAGTCTCGTATTGTATCCGATAACGAGGCTTCGCTGATGTGAGTGGGTACGGTGCAGGACGACGAGTACGAGGAATCTTCTGGTTGAAAGGCGTGAAGCGTGGCAACGGGGTTGGCGCGTAGCTAGCTCCCTGACAAATGCGTTTCACGAATCAAGCCGATATCAGGCAGACGTTCCGAGTATCCTTCCATAAGCCAAAAGCCCAGCTACAGCATGCTCCCACTCTACCACGCTTTCCTTCAAACTCATACTGTACTCAATCTCATGCTTGTATCCCTAAGCGAACCTATGAGGGCTTCGCCGCCGCCACCTCCCCGCACTTTGGACATTTCCTCCCTTCCTCATCTTCCATCCACTTGTTGATCACCGGCTTTAGCTGGGTGTCGAGATCCGAACAGTGGAATGTCACCTCCTTGATCACTGTAAGGTGATCGGCCGATTTTGTCGCGCAGGAAGGACAGTACCACCGCATTTTATCTGTCAGTGGGCTCGGTCAGCTAAGCCAGGAGGATATTGGGATGGATTACCGATGGCGTCGCCGGGTCGGACCAGCTCCATCACTACGCCGATGGTGTCTTTCACCCGTCTAGGTGAGTGGGGCGTATTGGCTACTCCACGATCAGCCGATATCCTCCTTAAACAAGTGCAATGAAGCATATCGTTCGATAAACGTTAAAAGATTGAGAATGAGGGACCCACCAGGAAGGAGGAACATCGCGCCCTCTTCAATCGGAATATCCCTCATCCTGCCCTCATCAATCACCTTGAGGATCATCGTCCCTTTATACTGGTAGAACCACTCCTCGGTTGTGTTGATATGAAAATCGACACGGGTGTTTGGGCCGCCGACGATCATCACGATCATGTTGTCGCCTTGGTACATGCATTTGTTGCCTGGGGTCCTATCAGCCGATCATCCACAAGACACATGCCAGAACGACATAGCAGGGCTGAGGAGAAGGTATAAGTGAGAGAGGAGAGCGACGTGCCCACTGGCGGTTTGAGGAGATGCGAATTCTCATCGAGCCATTTGGGGAAATTGATAGGTGGGGAGAGCATCGTGCGTACAAGTCCTCTCGCGTTGAAGTTGTGGTTCCTTGTCAGTGCTCGTAGATTTACGATCGATCTGTGAGGTGATCTCAACATTGAATCACTGGAATCGATGGTGGTCTCCTCTGAGCCCGGTAGACCGGCGCGGATTCCCGTGGGTTCCGATTAGGAAATTATCGTTACCAACAATCGGCCGGTCCCTTCTTCCTCTCCCTTCTCCTTCCAAGACAATTGCGACTCACCCAATCCACCATGTCGCTTGGCGGTCTCTCCCGTTACCTCCCCGCCGGCCCATCCTACCTAACCGCCCACTCCTTCGACAAATCCCGACATCACACCCTCCTCAACGCAAGTCGTATCGTCAACACCCTCGTCACCCGATTCTTCTCGCCCCTAACTGCCATCGCATCCAAACCCACCATCTCCCTCGCCTCTGACCTCGTCACAATCCACATACCATATTATTCTCACGTCCCCAATGCCGCTTTAAACTCCAACACCATAAACTCCCTCGGTGAAGCCCTCTCACACGCTTTCAATCGCCCGACCGAACTCCGGCTTATCCGGCTCAACCATCCGTACCTCGACGCACACATACTGGCACAATGGATAAGCCAGGAGATTTTGGATACGACCTTCGATAAAGTCGTCAAGCGGGTATTCGCCAGTGTCGCCCCTCTAAAAGATCTCAACGCGGTCGGGGGAAGTAAACTGCCGAGTCACGTAGTGGGGTTGAAAGTGCAGTTACACGGACGACTCACGATGGAAGCGAGTAGACCGAGGGTGACGGAACAGAGTGCTACGATGGGGACGTTTAGGAGCGATCGGATGGGCTTGGTACAGAGTGCGGGGTATACGAGTACGAATCCGAAGGGGGCGTATACGGTTAAGGTTTGGTTGAGTCAGGCGGCGAGGGGGAGGGCGGTGGCGATGGAGGGGCGGTAGAGGAGTCAGGGAGGAGGACGGGGGGGGGGGGGGGAGGGAGGGCCCGAGGGACGAAGCGAGGGGAAAAGCGGTGAGGCAGGTAGGGGACACCGGGTCCGTGATGTGGAGCAAAACATAATTCCGTTGGATCGCTCTAGCGTGGTATAATGCACATGTGCATAGCTTCAAGGGCAATCTCAGCCAAAGTAAAGAGCCCCGATGTAAGATCAGACGGGACTGAGAGACAACCTGTCTCGCCTGGTCTAGGATGGCTAAATGTGTACATACAATGACAAATCTACTACGATGCGCTGTATCAGAACATGGTATCCTCATCCCGAAGAAACTCCCCCACGTCCGCCTGATGAAACACGATGACCCCCGTCGGATCCAATCTCCGAGTATCCAGTGTCGACCTCGCAGTCACTCCAAACCCCTGCTCGCATAGACGTCAGCCTGATTCTTCCTGTATCGGCACTCATGTAGGAGTATGCGAGGAAGATCCGACTGACGAGAGGTACATCCGCCATGTTATAAATCACCACCCCCTGATGTTCTGGCGTATCTTCCGTGATCCGTCCAAGGTGGGCTTTCACCACATGGTTGCCGTACAGGAAAGGTAACTCGCCGGGGGCTTTGATCCAAACCTATCAAACCCCAACATCAGTCGAGAAATTGCGTGATCCGAGTATAGCGATAGAATATCGATCCTCACCTTGTACTTGGCATACCGTGCCAGCCAGTCCAAACTAGTGATCCCCAATTTGAACTTCCCCGTCTTGGAGAACTTTCCGAAACACGTCCCGAGGGAGATGAGGTTGGGTCGAGCGATGGAGGTGGCTAGGTGGAGCATGGGGAGGGGAAGGTAGTACACCCTAGATTCTGAATCAGTGTGTACCGTAAGAAGGTGTGGTGAGGTCACGGACCGGTCTTTGTGGAGCCGGAAGCAGTACGCATCGTCTTCGTCTCGGTCGATGAGGTGGACGAGGTTCTTGCCAATGTAGTTGGATAGCTCTGTATAATACGGAACTCGTCAGCTATGGCAGGTGACACTTGGAAGAGTAAAGCCTACTCTCGAAGACGGCTTTCGTCTCTTCTGCTGTTAAGGGCCGCATTTTGGCCTCTTGTCCTAGGCGAAAATGATTAGCAACGAACGAGGACGAAACACCAAAATATCGTCAGGCACGAAACAATTTAAACGGATTTAAGTGTATCAAGGAAGATCCCACGTCATGTCTTAAGAGCGCGTCTCGTGGCATATATTGCACGTCTAACTTCAAGCTCTCATCAAACCGCCCTACAAACACTCGTCTCGCTTCCAAAGCTGCCTCATGACCATGGTAAGCCCATTTCCCGTATTGACAAGTAGAGCGATCGTGGAGCTGAAGCTCCCCCTCTCGCAGAGCAATCTCTCCCTCTACACAATCACCGCCCTCCTCATCCTTGACACCGACGGCCAACGCGTCCTCGTCAAATACTATGCTCCACCTCATCAGACAGCACCGGGTACCGGTACGGCAGCAGATCTGGGAGCAGGAGATGGAGCACCAGGGATGACCGGGTTGTCGAGTTTGAAGGAGCAGAAAGGCTTTGAGAAGAGTGTTTCGGAGAAGGTTAGGAGAGGGGGAGGTGGGTCCTTCGGCGTTCATCTGGCTACTCGAAACGGCGCGAGGGGGCACGGGGGAAGGAGGGAGATGAACCAAGGGGGAGGGAAGCAAGACCCGAGAGTCGCTCGAAGCCCTGTCCACGTGTCGTTCTAGGGAGAGGAGAGGGAGGAAAACTGCTGGAGCTCCAAGATTGCCAGAGGGCGAGAATGATTGAGGCTTGTCCTGACCCCCGCAGGCGAGATCCACCCTCTGCCCCCACACATCATCCTAACCCGCTCCTCCACCGACCTGACCTTCATCCTCGTCGGTCCCCTGTCCACCTCTAACGAACTCATGCTCCACATGACCCTCACCGCTTTCCACGATGCTGTCTCGCTCTTACTCCGGGGTCAGGTCGAGAAGCGGACGGTGTTGGAGGGTTTGGATCTGGTTTTATTGGCGGCGGATGAGACTATCGATGACGGGTAAGGCTATTTCCAGCTCGATTCGCGCAAGGAAAGCAACTGGAGGTTTGGGCTGATTGTGGTGTAGGATTATACTCGAGACCGACGCCGCGGCCATCGCAGCGAGGGTATCGCGACCGAAAGCGGACACGACGGATATCGTGATTAACGAACAGACAATCGTGAACGCTTGTGCGTGCATCCGTTCCGTTTGTTTGAGAGTGCTGATGAAGGCTGGGGTAGACTCGACGCTGAAGGAACGGTTGACACAGCGGATCGGGCAACTGTAGATGGATGCATACGAATACTCCTATCTTCATGGACTGCTGCACTCAAGGCTCCTTCATGACGATGTCGACGCAAGGTTCGGTTGCTGACCATCAGTAAATCCGCGTCACGTCGTCGGAATCTCAGGTCAAACAGTCAAAATTCTTTTACGATGTCAAAACGAGAATCGCTCTTGATCAGAGCCCAAAACCCGCCGGTCGTCTCGAGCCCCTAACTTCGGGCACACCCGAATATGCAGTCAACATGCATGCCGCCACGCTGAACATATGGTCGACGTTCCTCGCTCCCGCTCGTATCATCTCTAATAACCTGCGTAGCTGTCAGCAGAGTCTCATGCGATGATCCACTGCACTGACTTCGCCCAAACATCGTCCAGCTCTTCGCCTTCTTCCCACATTGAGTACATTTTTGCCCCTCGCCATCTGGGAAAGCGCCCCACCGTTGTTGATCGAAGGGAATGCACAACGATTTAGCGCCTGCTGACGGAGCTTTTGCGTCCTCTGCTAGACCTTTTGTCGCCCTACGTCCATCAGCATGTGAACTTCCGAGGGAATGAGGAGTCGACCCTCGTTCCACGGATCACTCACTGGCTCGTACTCCGCTTCTTCACGTCATCCTCACAAGCCTCTTCCTCGCACCATGGCATTACAAGCGCACATTTCGCGTCCAGCGTCGCCACCACGTCGTCCCATTTCGTAATCGTCTTCACACATGACGAGAACTTTTCCCTAGCTCGAGATAGCATATCCGCCTGCACTTGGTCCAGGTATGTCCGCACGGTGCAGGCGATATCGGGAAGGGGCATGGAGGACTTGTTGTTATCGTATCTTCGGACAGCAAGGGCGGAGTTGGAAGCGATATCGCGAGGACCGAGTTCGAGTCGAAGTGGTACTCCCCGTAATTCCCAATCGTTGAACTTCCATCCAGGGGTATGTCCTTCTCGAAGATCCGCTTTTGCCCGGATACCGGCATGGATCAGTTCCCGTTCGAGCTTAAGACATTCGTCGAAGATGCCCTGGTTCTTCCCTTCCACTTTGCTCAGCCCGACAGGGACAATGACGACCTGCTGCAGTGCCACTCGAGGAGGAAGGACGAGTCCCTGATCATCGCCATGAACCATGACCATCACGCCGAGCGTCCGCGTAGATAGACCCCAAGAGTTTTGGTATACGAAGACCTTGTTGTCTTTGCCGAGCGATTTGTCCGGGCTCTCTACACTGATGTCAAACATCTTTGAGAAGTTTTGGCCGAGATGGTGACTCGTTCCTCCCTGGATTCCCCGACCGGTAGTAGGGATAAAGCCTTCCACCGTGGTCGTATAGTCTCCGCCGGCAAACTTCTCCTTGGTTGACTTCTTTCCGGGAATGACAGGGACTGAAAGGAGGTCTTCGTATACTCGCCGGTACAAGTCGAGGATATCGAGGACCTCTTTGTCGGCTTCAGGCTTGTCGAGGAAGGCGGTGTGACCTTCTTGCCACAGGAACTCTCGGGTGCGGAGGAAGGGCTCTGCGCGGATTAGGCATGTCATGAAGTGGAACGAGGCACTCACGGGGATTCTTGAACTCCCATCGGACGACAGAGTTCCATTGATTCAATTTGAGGGGAAGGTCTCGGTGACTGTGTATCCATTTGGCGTAGTCTAGGTGATCATTCAGTGGATGTAAAAGTGAGCTGAGGAGGTCACCTACAAGGGTACATGACAGTTTCGGAAGTGGGACGGATGGCGATGTGTTCTTCCAGTTCAGAGTTACCCCTGATCATCGGATTGCCATATCAGCGATCTCATTGGTGGCGATTGGTGTATCCTAGGCGTACGCTCGAGTGACCCAAGCAACCTCCGCTGCGAACCCCTCAATGTGATCCTTCTCCTTCTCCAGCTTAGCTTTCGACACAAACATCGGGAAGTAGCAGTCCAGTACTCCCAGCTTCTTGATCTCGTCGTCGAACCAGTCTGTCAGGACCACACGACTTCAGCTGGCCCCTTCTACGAATCGACAACCAGGAGCTTGTTATCTGGTGAGAAGGCGCGACTGACTCTGGATAGTCTGCCAAATGGTGTATGACCAGGGACGAAGGATGTAACATCCAGAGATGTCGTAGTAGTCGAGCATTTGCCCTTTGATCAGGACCTGCAACACGTGTCAGCTGTAGGTCTCGATGTACCTCCACCAACCACTCCGTCGAGGACGTGGCGAGGGCAATCCAGCTCACATCGGTGTACCACCCTGCGAAATCCTCCTCCTTCTTATACTGGATCGCCATCTCATAAAGATCCTCATCCTTCTTCACCGTCAAAGGCTTCGCGGCGCCCACTGGCCTATTCAAGTCATCAGCACCTCAATTCCCCACGCGCGGCCCGGCTCACGCAGCTGCTTCTTTCCCCTTCTTCTCCCCATCCACTGCAGGTTTCGCCGCCGCCAATTCCGCGAAGTCCACCACCTTTACTCCGCTACCTTCTCCCTCACCGACCAGGCTCTCGAGGTACAACTTGATATCCGTCCCCTTCAGCAATATCGTCGAGCTGCTCGAAGTGAGATGCACCGCATGCTCCGCGCTGGAACCTGCCAGTGTGGAATCTAGGAGGAGATGTAATGAAGATCGAACGGGAGTGGGAAGAGGAAGGGGAGAGACGTCGTCCTTGCTGCAGGCGGAAGGAAGGAGCTCTTTGATCAAGTCCTGGCTGGCGAGTCGGAGCTCTTTGAGGTTGAGCAATATGCCAATAGCCGCGGAGGAGGTTTCGGTGGATTCGTTGGCGATAACAAGTACGGGGGTGGGAGTCGCGGTCTTTGCGGTCTTGGGTTTCAGGAGGAGCTAAAGTTCAGAGATCAGCTGCTGAGCTCGTGCTGGTATCCTCTGGCGGCAGCGCCGGTCGAGGACGGCACTTATTGAGCTCACCGTTTTCGTCAGGGCAACATCCGCCTTCCCAGTCTTCTTCAACTCAGCTTTCCACTCCGCCCCAGTCTTCACAGGCCCATGCTGTATCACCTCTGGATGAGATATCGATAATTTGGCGAATCGCGAGAGGATCTCTGGATCACTGATGGCTGTCATGCTGGGGTATGGTATGCTGGAGTTTATGGCGTACGAGCGGGTGCAACTGAAGATCTGAGATGCGTAGGACTGCCTGAGAGTGTGGTATGAGGGGCGAGTCAGCATCAACGAGGAAAAGGGAATGTCGAATCGAAGAGGATACCGAGTCGCGACTTTTCATTACGGCTATCAGATTATCACTAGGCTCGATCAATCCCACGTCACTCGATCTATCCCCGATCCACGGAGAGCCTACTCCTCGGCTTGCTGACCATTGCACATGAGTTAGGAGGCAGCTTGGTTCTCTGATGCCTGGGCAACTCGGAATGCATCGTACCGTTGAGACCGGACTGAATGGGAGTCGAGACTCATGGACGACATAGCATCCCTGCCATACCTACTTCAGCCTAATCAAGCTCAATCACATCCTCCTCTTCCTTCTTCGCCGCTCCTCCCGTGTTGCCCGCCTTCTTCCCCCTCGTCTTCGCGGGATACTCCTTGACCGGGTGTGCTGCACGAGCTTGAGCACGGGTGAGGGCGGACATGCGGGCGACGGCGGCCTAGACGTCCATGCATCAGCACGGCCATTCCGCGTTGGTGATCAAGGCATGATCGGATCAATAGCATCGATAGGAATGGTGAGAAGGGACGGAAGTATGTCTCGATCCAGCACATAGTCCCCCGACTTGACTCGCCGGGACACGGATAAGGACGGAGTATGAATCTGGCAGACGAATACGCTCGGCCCATCATAGTGTGTCCGGGGAGTTCTAGACCGGCTGCGTGGCTCCGAGCGATACGCTCGCAAAGAGGCGACCAGTTCTGACGTGGGCGAGGTGGATTCGAGTCGAGAGAGCCCACTCACATGACGCAGATCCGCACGATATCCCTTCCCGGCCGTCTCGCTGGCCGCGATCTGGTTTGCCCTCCTCGCACCGGTCGAGCGTCGGAGCGTGTTGTGGGATCGGGCACCAGCGACCTGTCCCACCCATCCGATATCAGCCGGATACTCCAGGCAGCTTGGGATGTGGACTGCGCACCTGATTGGGAGTAGCGTCTTTCTTCACTTTCGTAATCGTGATCCCTCCATCATGGTTCGCGTAGATATTAAGTACCTACCGATCCCATGTCAGCATAGTAGTAAAGCAGGGTACATGGTAATAGCTCGGGTGAGATAGTATAGTAAGGGTGACCCACCTTTGAGTTTGCGAGACCCGAGTATTTGTGAGAATGCGCATTCATGAGATTCCCCTTCTCCCTCGAGAATGTCGTCCCATTACCTCCGTGGTGCGTGAACGAGTTCCATTTGCGGAGCAGCAGCCATTGGAGATCGGTCGACATGGTGGGCGAGGTGGGTGAGGTGGGTGATTTAGCGACTATTGGGGCTCACTTGCCTTTGTTCAAGCCATAATCTTTGCTGGCGTGGGAAACTTGAGGGTAATGGATCCTTGTCGGCGATAAGGGGTCAGCCGATTATCGCGCGAGGTTGAAGCCGTTGGTCTCTGCCTGTCGCTCTTACGCGTTTCATCCGGTGAATACTTCGTTTCGGACATGTCGGCGGTGGTAATTTGGATCAGGTAGAAATATCCGGCAGTGTCATACTCACCGAGAGTCGAGCTTAGCTCTTGACGATAGTCCATTGCTCACATATTGACGTTGATTTACTTATCCTCGGTGTACTCATTTTACGAAACCCCGTATCTCGACATCTGGAATCGACCGCGATTCACAGGATCTCGATTGGTCTGGTCTTCTCACGAGCTCTTGTATTATACCTTCCGTTCGATGGCGAGAACCGGTTCGGATCCCATGTGGCCCATCAGTCCTGTCAGTCAGCGTTACGATCTGTGACAAATGGCTGATGAGTTCCCCACCCAGGTCTCCCCCCTCCCACAACCTCCACGTTGTCTCACACCCTTTCCCTTTCAAAGCTTCCCTGCAAGTCGAAGTCCGCTCAGCACCTCTAGTAACGTGATCGTCATCATCGACCCGTCCGACGTATCAACACCTACACCTAAACCAAACCGAGATCCACCGAGTTCAGGCAAAGATCATACCGTCAGCCCAGTTCCACCTTCCTCCTCTACCTTCCTCCTCTACCTTCCTCCTCTACCTTGCTTACATCATTTCATCAGGTGAAATCATACAAAACGCCTCACATTTCGCCAACTGATTCAGAATTCCTAACTCTACCGCTCTCACCCTTGCGCTCTCCACGATCCGTCCCGCTCAGTCTAACCGGGAAGAAATCCATCAAAGCAAAGAGCCATTCTCGGTCCCGATACCGACCCAAGCCGATCGTAGTACCGGGTCCAGCAAGGACCCGGATCACCAGTCCAAGGCAGCTCACCGCCACGCCAACCACGGCTGTCAAAGCCTTTCGATTCCCGAAAACCCCGGGGATTGGGAGATTTACTGCGCGCACTGCTATGCCTTTGACTAGTAAACGAGTGGGATCGATGCGACGGGAGGACCACGCGACGAAAGGCGTAGAAGGGGGAGGAGAGTTTGAGATAAATTACGCAGAAGAGCCGCTATTGCAGCGTGAGCCTTCACCTGGGTGGGCCCAGTTCGGTGCGACTTCGAGCGGAAATGTGCATCATTAATCACGATTCTATGTATACATCACCTTTGATCAAATGTATAGCATCTACTCTACATTGCGCTATGCGTCCACTACTTGATCATCGACATCCGGTGCCATACCCGCCTCCAGGCCCTCCAGACCAAGCGAGTTCGCCTCACTCTCATCGCTCCCCACTCTCGGTCTGGTCGCCATCGACTGCGGGTCCAGCATCGGCATCGACGTTGTGACACTGTCAAAGCCCAGACCTATCGCCGAGCCCAATCGCGGTCGTTTCTCTTCATTCGCGCCTGCCTGGCTTTACCCGTCAGGCCCAACTTCAATCAACTTAGGCGAGATCCGCCCACCTCTCGCCATTTCCCCTTGACAGCCGCTTCCACCCGAATTGGCGCAGTTACCTCCACCTTCGGACCTGGCACGATCGCCATCGCCAACCCTCCTATTGTCGACAATACCAACCCCGTGATCCGGCGAGTCACCCACCCGATCCGACGAGCGAAAGGGATGAAGGTCTCCACCACGTCTCGTACGTCCACCATGTCTCTCACATAAGTCGCTTTGCCTGCCATAGTCATCAGGTGGATTCAGACACAAGGGAAGTGAGACTCGCCGACTTCGTTAAACTCAATCATAGTGGAGATGGGGAGGTCCCAGTGGAGGAGAGAGTCAAATTCGAGGAGGAGGCTTGATAGGAGTAGCCATGGGAAGGAATGTGTTGCGGCGTCGAGGCTCGGTAAGGAGGATGTAGAGGGGGATGTGGAGGATGTAGAGGAGAAGATAAGGGAGTTTTCAATTCGGGTTTGGGCGAGGGAGGGGAGGAGAGTGAGGGAGATCACGCTAGATCCAAGATGATCAGATCATGAATCATTCTGATTCAGATGGTAGAGACGTACTGCTCGATCATGGCTAAATGACATCCATCTACATCCGCTCATCAATCAATTGCCGATAGCGGTTGTGGGTATGTGACGTACCGTAGCACTCCATCGCTCCAATCTCCTTACAATCCGCACCGACATCCCAGACTCTCCACCATGATCCGTCATTCACGTCGTCCTCCTCGCGCTCATGCTTGCCCGTCTCAACACCCAGCCACTCTTCCTCCGCCTCCTTCTCCTTGCCAGGCTCCTCGTCATCCACCCCGATCAACCAGTTCCTCAGGTGCGAGGTCAATCCTCGTGCGTGGTGGATTAGCGCGGCGGGCGTCAGGGATGGTAGGTAGAGCGAGGACATGAGGTGAAGGAGGATGAGATGGGCCAGTAAGGACTGTCTCGAAGATACCCTGACCAGCGGATGGTCGTATACTACACTCCTTGTCAGGCTGGAATCGCTTGAAGCGCGAGTCGACCTACCGCAATCACCCTCAAACCACCTCTCAACAACCCGCCTCACCTCCTTCCCCTTCTCGACCCACCCCAGACTCCTCCCCTCATACTCCAAGTCCTGTCTACCCCTATATAGAACCCTATGAATCGCCACCAGCGCATCCATCATCTCCGGTCTCAATGCCGAGCCCGCTCCCTCGTCCTCCGGCTGGAGGTTGAGGCTACTCTTCGATGCGCCGTACCGCGGGCCTCTCTGAGGGGTACGAGGTTCGGCAGGGTCGGGAACGTGGTATGACTGCAAAGCGGAGCGGAGAGCGGCGAGGGATCCGGGAGAACGACGAATGGGACTGGATGGGAGGGAGACGTTGCCGGTGGTAGTGGATTGACGGCGGGAGCGGGAGGGGAGAGAGGGGGAAGCGGCGGTGGGGAGGTAGTATCGGGGTTGGGGGCGGGGTGGGTTGCTGCTGGACATGGTCACAAGTAAGGTCTGCTTTGCGATCTTCTTGATAGTTGATGCAAGGCGGATCCTATGCACGAAATGTTTTGGACTCGTCGGAATTCTAGACGAATTGAATGGAAAAGGAATGAAAACAAGCCCTGACAAGGATGAGAGGCGATGACGGAAGTTTCTGCCGCAAAGGGTCTTGCAGCCACGTGCACGTCGTGGGACGTGGGACCAGACCTCCCGCCTGCTCTCCCCCTTCACTTTCACTCAACATTTCAGAGGAGGTCTTATTGGGACTGACATCGTATTGTGATGAGAGATAATACTTGAAGATGTCGACCGAAGGCAAGGTAAGTGAGCGGGTACTCGTATGGATCGAAACTTTGGCTATCATAACGGGAAGCTGAGCTGATGAAGGGTCTCCCATTAGACGATCACTTGTAAAGCTGCTATCGCTTGGGAAGCAGGTTAGTCGCACCGCTCTCCTCGCGCCCAGATCGATCTGTCTTTCGACCCCAGATATGTCGCGATGTGTGTCGGGGGCTGACTGGAATCTCATCTAGACAAGCCATTGAGCATCGAAGAAGTCGAGGTTGCCCCGCCCAAAAAAGGAGAGGTCCGGATCAAGGTCCTCTAGTGCGTTAGCTCTCCACCCGAAGTCGGAATAAAGTTGATGCGGAATCCTTCAGCACCGGTATCTGTCATACGTGCGTCTTATGTGAGTCCAGTTCGGGATTCCGTTAAGTTTCGCCATCCCGCAGTGACGCCTACACTCTCTCCGGCAAAGACCCAGAAGGTGACTTCCCGGTCATCCTCGGGCACGAGGGCGGCGGGATCGTCGAGTCCATCGGGAGCGGCGTAGACAACGTCAAAGTGGGTGACCATGTCATCCCTCTTTATACTGCCGGTGTGTCCGCTTTTTCCCTGGAAAGGGAAGCGAGCTGAGAAGCGGTAGAATGCCGGGAATGCAAATTCTGCAAATCGGGGAAGACGAATCTATGCGGGAAAGGTACGGGCAATACAAGTGATTGATAGCGGAGCTGATCGACTGGTAGTCAGGATGACGCAAGGGAAGGGCGTGATGCCGGATGGGACGACCCGGTTCAAGTGTAAGGGGAAGGATATCCTCCATTTCGTACGTCCACGTTCTCGATAGCTGCATTTGGCTATCTTGGCTGATGCCATAGGGTAGATGGGCACCTCAACCTTCTCACAGTACACCGTTGTCTCCGAATACTCGGTGGTGACCATCAATCAGAGAGCACCGCTAGAAACATCGTGTCTCCTTGGATGTGGGATCACTACCGGATATGGAGCAGCGACAAAGACACCTGGTATCGGTACGAGGTCTCGTTACAGCTGACTTGGTCTGTGGACTAATACGCTCGTAGAGGACTCGAATGTCGCTGTCTTCGGTATCGGATGCGTCGGCTTGTCGATCCTCCAGGGCTGCCGTGCCAAGAAGTGCAAGCGCATCTTCGCGATCGACACGAACCCAGGGAAGGCTGAATGGGCCAAGAAATTTGGCGCGAGTACGTGAATCTTGAATCTCACCGTGTTGACGCGCTGATGTGGGGGGTTAACAGCGGACTTTGTAAACCCCAAGGACTTGCGTGAGGGGAAGAGTATCGTGGATTACCTGGTAGGGGAGACGGATGGTGGTCTAGACTTCACCTTCGACGCGACAGGCAATGTGAGTCTACCTGAGTCTGCCTCACCGGGCAGTGCGGTGTTGACCTGATCATCATCAGGTTGGAGTTATGCGGAACGCGCTCGAAGCTTGTCATAAGGGCTGGGGAGTGTGCAATATCATCGGTGTTGCTCCGGCTGGTGCGGAGATTGCGACTCGACCGTGAGTTCCCCTTCTTTCCCCGGTGCTGCTCTAGCGAGAAACTCTGGCGTAGATTCCAGCTTGTGACCGGACGGACCTGGAAAGGCTCTGCTTTCGGAGGCGTGAAGGGCAGGACTGAGGTCCCTGGCATAGTCGAAGGTTTGTCGAACGCTTGATGATGGAGCGACGCTCATGAGTATCGAAGACTACCTGAACGGGACCCTCTGGGTCGACGAGTTCGTTTCGCACCACCAGACTCTGGATAACATCAACAAGGGATTCGACGACATGCACGTGAGTAGAGATGTCTAGCAGTCGATTCTGTGCGTGTATGCTGATCGTCGCGGGAATCCAGGCCGGAGATTGTATCCGATGTGTGGTGAACATGGGATTCCCAAAGTCGGACGAGCAGTAAACAGGAGACAGGCAGAGTATTATGCATAGCTAAACCGTTGGAGTAGAGCAGATGCAGCCGCAGTATTATGGGCCATGTCGTCCTTTTGCTTGAACGGAAATGTGGTCCTGATGTCCTCGCAATGGGTAACAAGCATTGTTGAAGTGGATATCCACAGGAAGCTCGGAGATTTCGTTCTGTCTCGTCAGATTCCCTGGCCACTCTGAGAATCTCAACCCAAAAGCTCCTCACCCAGGATCCGCCCACGGCTGTCCGGAAACAGCAAAGCCGGGCACGCGGTGGCGGCTGACGATGGGGGTGGCTCTCTGGGGACGCTTTTACCACCTAAGCAATGGTCCTGTTTGGTGATTCAAGACACACACAACGGTTCCTGAAGCTCGGTACGGTATTGCGAGCGCTTCAAAACAAAAACAAAGCCCTCTCACCAGTTTTCGTGGCTGCCGGAGGGCTCAAGCTCAAAGCAGGAAGCCAACCTGTATGTGCGAAGCCATGACAGACGATCGATAGACATCGGGCAAGCGTAATGGGGTCATCAAACATCGGTTGGACTGGCGCTCACCAATGTATCGGAGGTGTGTGTGGTGTGTGTGTGTGTGTGTGTGTGTTTGTGTGTGGGTGTGTTTGTGTGTGTGCGCGGCCTGCGCCAATCGAAACGCCCAAAATATTTCCGAAAAAGTGAAACACCAAGGACCCATCATACACAGCGGTCACTGACCCACCCTTTGATCGGGATCGAGCGCATCCCAATTTACCGAATGTTTGGAACGAGGCGGTGTTGAAGACATTCCTGATGCTCCTGATCGCCGTCCTTTCAAAACAGGGTCTCTCTCTAGCGTATTGTCTTTCGGTTCGATCAACAAACACGAGGCTGATCGGGAAATCCGACGAGTGCGCGGTCACTACTCAACCCGACTTTGAGTACCCCGACTTCTGGTCTTCTTCCCCACCCTCTTCTCCTTGAACTTAGCTTCTCCTCCTTGTCATGGGGTTTCCTTGGACGCGATGTCGGTGTTACTTCTTACTCAACTGGCCAGAATCACAAAGAGGATTTGATCGCCTCTCGTGGTTTGATACGGTATAGCGCAGTCAAGCTCAGAACCGGTGGATCCTGTATCGCTTGCCGAGACGACAAGATTCGTCGATATGTCGCAAGGCCATCCAGACCGCAACGCAGCAGCTGGCCCGAGCGACTCGAATTCCACAACTCAGCGTCACCGATATGCACCACCGGCTCACCAATTTCCCTCTTCATTCCCTCTTCAAGCATGGTCCAGATCGCTTGTCTACCCGAACGCCAGTCAGGGCAGACGCGTTCACCCGCAAACTTACCCTCCAACGCCATCCGTAGCTCGCCTGTATCATCCCGTACATGCGACCCGTATCCGCAATCCAGGTCCACCGCCGCCTCCCGCCTCCGCTCCGGGAGCGACCCTCTCGGGATACCAGACCGATTATGCTCGGCCTTCAACCTCTCGCCGCCCATCGCGGGTTTCTGGTGAGGTCTATGAGTCGCGCTCGTTCGGAGTGAAGCCGCCACCGCCTGAGGCGTATCTCATCGTCAGACCACACAGGCGGCCTAGAAGCGGCTGGGCAGGCGAGATCAGAGGTAGAGCGGATACTGCGGCTTCGTGAGTGAGGTGATCGCGCTTGTGGTGCTGATGACTCCCCAAGGTCATATGAGTTGACAGCCATCCAGACGCCTATCAGGGGTAAAGCGTTGGGTCTTGAGCCGCTACGCCGGGTAGATTGTTCATCTCGGGGCATTAATCCGCTGATTTGATCAGGGATGGCCACCTCTCTCACCTCCGCTGATCGTCCAGCTTGTTGTCCGGGATCGAAACGGGACCGTCATTCCTGCTGAGTAGGTCCCGCATCTTTGTAGCGCGTCATCATGTGGCAATCTCGCATTGCATACCGGCAGACTGAATCTCAAGAAAACTAGCTAACGAATGGATGAGTTCAGCGACTCCGCACTCTCGCGCGGGCTGATACACCTCGCGATGTGTGTCGACCTCGTCACGCCAGATGGTCAGAGCTCCCGTGCTTTGATCCAGATTCGCGAAAGCCTCTGTATATCCCCAAAGTAACCTACTATTCCTCCTTAGCTTATCGGCCAGTCTCGCCAGCTCCCCGCTATACAGCCTCTCCGACATCGCGCAACAATCTCCAGGTCGGAAGCGTCGAGCGTACCCTCCTGCAATCGACCTTCAAGACTGCGCAGCAGCTCATCCTCAATGGCGAGAAGGGTCATTTCTTCCTCTTCCCCGACCTAGTACGTCTCTCGCTCCTTCACATCTTATCTGTAGTGATTGTATAGGAAGGTCGTGAGGCCGGTAGGGAGGTTTGCCTTGGCGGGAAGACTTCTCGACCTCTCTGGGTTCGTCCCAGTCATTCTGGGACTGAGCTCAATCGACTGAAGCATGGAGAATAGACCCGCTCATATTGGCACATCGATCGGTGTGACTCGATCTCTTGCGAGCATGCTGACTGAGCCATTCGAGGTCATGTACGTCATCGCACTGCTGCTCATTTCTCCAACTGATCGCCGCACTGATCCCAGGAATTCCGCTGCTTGGCCCGGATCGTGTGCAGTGACCGAGCTGTCGATCTACTTTTCGAAGCAGGGAGAGCGCAACCTTGGTGTAAGCCTCAGTGACGTACTCAGTGAAGACGTGCTGAAGGTGGTATGGCGAGTTAGCGTAGAACAAGAGGCGGTGAATCTGGTGACGAGGACGAGGACAATACCATCGTAGACTGAGCGATGGCGGTTGCGGACTGTGTGATAACTCGAAAGTACGGGTGTCGAGAGTCCTGCTGGGGAGGCAGGACTGTGACTCGATTTGCGGTCGATCTTTATTCCACTTCTCGTCGGGCTTCTGGCCAATGGATGCAACGAAATGTCATACATTGTTGTCGTGTCATGCTGGTTGGTCTTCAGATCTGAACACAAGTCATGATTCATGTCACGTCAAATTTGGGAAGACATGGGAATTGGTGCGAAGCTCTCGCGTATGCTACATAAGGGGTAGGAAAGCCCGACGAGCGGTATCATCTGCCTGTCAACTTCAGCCCATCCGCATCGTTTCAGTGACTGTCCACCCGATCCCCAGCGCCATAATCATCCCCGCCAGCCCCGACCCTCCAACCGTCTTGGCCTCGCTAGTAGTCGAGGTCGAGCTGGCCAACCCCGCGGTCGTGGTCGTCGTGAGGAACCCCAAAGAGCTTGGACCCGCAGCAGAAGCAGAGTCCGTTGTCATGGAAGTGGAGGTAGCGAGAGTGTTTGGTAAAGGTGCGATCGTGGACGAATCGGTTGCGGAGCCGGTGTAGACGATGAGCGAGGAGAGGGTTAAGCTGATCCGTCAAGTGAGCTTGGTTCATTCTGATTGGAAGTTGAGATGTAGGACGTACGAGGGATCGATGGAGACGGTAGACGTGAGGTTGATTGCTATCTGCTCGCCGGAAGGGTACTGCGGTGCTGCGAGGGCGAAGGAGAGCACAGAGAGGAGGACGAGGTAGGGGTAGTGCATGTTCGGAGCCCGTCCGAATTGTGAAGTCGAAAGGTCGCGCTTATAGACGGCAGCTGATGAGTTTTCGGTTTTGGAGATAAAGGTAGAGAGCGACTTGACAAGCTGATGCTCGCATCGAGAGGATCAACAACACGATTCGGAAGGGAATCTACGCTAAGGAAGAGGGGGGAATTGATTTGCGCTAGTCTGAAACCAGCCTTTCAGGCCCTTACCCCGCGTGTTTCAGGGCAAGGGAAGTAGTCGACCGGAAGTTCCCGGTTGAGTGTATGCGGATACATTATATGCGTGCAGACGAGCAGGGAAATTCAGATTCACGAGGATGGAGAAAAGCCAGCGATTGGATTGGGAAGCTGTCTGTCCTGATCTGTCCGGGGACGCTTGTGATCCCTCGATGATACTTCCTTCGGCCTCTTGGTTAGACGTGATACTAAGAAGCTGATATGATACCACCGACCGCTTGGACGAAAGGAAGCTCAAGAAGCAGCTCCCTAAAAAGGCTGTAGCCCAAGAAGCTTGTGCATTCCGAGAGAGGGACGATCAAGCAAAGTCAGGGACTCCAACGGACTTATAGATATGTCGATTGAGAAGAGGTCTTGGCCGATGACATTACGATTCTTGATCACTAAAACCTAGAGGAGCCGATCTGAGGCAAAAATTTGATCACCTGTAGAATGGAGATTTTCGAGTTCGCCAGCGCCCATTTGCGCCATAAGCTCTATCGGGTAAAGTCGACGAAAGAGTCAGTGACTTCTTCTTGACATTTCGTCTCCCTGATTAAAGCCAACGCATGATGATACAAGCAACCTGTCAGATGCTGTAACGGACACCCGCCATCGAGCCACTTTGCCCACCCGACGCCCTGCCCTATCCCGTCGTCTTCCACCAGAGAGCAAGGAAAGGTTCTCAGCGGGGATGAGATCAGTGTGATCAGTATGGGTCAACAAGTAAGTCGCTCCAATGCAGTGAAGAGACGATTATCTCTGTCAAAATGGCAATCATCATCGCATCCACCCTTCATCCTTTACCAAGAATGGCTCTCCAATGTTGATCATACAGCTTACTCGAGCTGAGCACACCTTCAACACCTCTCCCCCAAGCAGTGTGACGCGGAGGGGACTAACCTGATGAGAGCCGCCAATAATCCAGCAGCGCACTGCACCGGCTCCTTGAACCATGCTAATCTGAATATATCATACGCTGTCAACCACCATTAGCCTGCCTCTCGTCCCATGTCCGATTAGACGGAGACTCACAGACGAAAGCGAGATCCGCGAGGAGTTTTCGATTCGTCCACTCCGCATCCCTAATGTCGCGACTCGTCTGCGCGGGCGCTACGACCTCGTTTGCATCCGGCGAGACGTGGGCGGGGAGATGGGAGCGGATACGGGGGATCGTACGGAGGTGGAGGGTGTAGAGCGCGATGAGGGTGTTGAGGAACCAGAAGCGGCTGGGCGGGTCCGTCAGCTTGAATTGATAGTAGAAAGGAGGAGCAAGAAGATGGCAGAGAAAATTCTGAAGAGGGCCTGCACACTGAGCTCGCAGGGCGACATACAGTCATGAAGAAGGGGATGTCAAGACGGGAGATAGAATGGACGCACTTTGCCCATCGGTCCGCTAAACGTCCTGTCCGCCGTCCGACAATACCAAGTCTGCTAAGACAGTATATATCATCCGCCAATGCCGACGTCAGGTCGATCAGATGTCGAATGAGGGTTGATGCAGACGTGGGAGCGGGGGAGAGGAGGTGGGTGAGGGGATGGAGTGGATTCAGAAGGAGAAAGCATTTGCTACTCCATCATTAGCGATCTCATGCGGGCGTGACCGAGGGGACTGACCGGGTAAGACTGAGACTGCTGACCGCTAATCTCAAGCGCTTCGAATTGGAGGTGAACCATGGCGGGAGTGGTCGAACGCCTGCGACAAGGGACAGGAGGTAGAGGTACGTTCTCATCGAATATTGTGCGATTTTCTTCACGGCATCCCCTCAGCATCCAGCCAGGCTTAACGAATGTTGGGTGAGAACTCACCAATATCTTGTCTCGCCCTTTACTCGTATCCATCATCGAAGCCATCACCGAAGCCATCACCGCGATCCCCAACGGTCGAGCTCCCTTATCCGGAGAAACTCCTCGAGGCATTTTTGACCGCCGTTCCCCTTCGAGATGCGTATCCCGAATTTCCCACTCCTTCTCCTTCCCGCGAGGCAAGACTTCGCCTTCCATCCTCCAGCTGCCCTCCAACCCACTCACAGAGCCGGTACTCAATTCCATCTCCTGGTCGGACAGGCGCGAGGATCGCTCGAACCAAGGGTCAGGATGATGGGGAAGGTAGGTGATTGGACTGTTTGTGCTGGAAAGAGGAGGGGACGGGAAGGAATGAAGCGCGACGTTCGGTGCGGATTCAGTTGGTTGTCTTGTGGAGCCTAGATCTGTTGACCTATGAGATTGGGTTGAGGATGATGAATATCCGGACAGGGACATGGTTTTGGGGATGGAGACTTGTCAATAGTGAGATCCGAAAATGATACTTGTACGCGCCCGGTAACTCAAAGAACCGCACACCTCGAATCGATCAACCCAATCTCTCGACTTCAACTGTCTTTCACGAGAAGCTGTACGAACCAGCATCATGTCTTCCTCACGCCCGCAAGGTGGCCTCTCGCCAGCTCCGCCGAATTTTCGCTCGAACGCATCATCCCCTCGACCCAAGTAAGCAGCTCCTTCGTCGCTCTCCCCCTAACCTCGTTCTCCGTCTCCGTTCGGTATTCTCCTTTGCACTCGTCGTCCTGCTCCATCGCGATCGCTCCTTTCTATTCCTTTACCTTCGCGTCTGAGATTTAGAATCGTTCCTGCCTTTGAGTCGTGAGCAAGACTGACAGCCCCTAGATTCCCCTCCGACCAACTCAGACCCTATATCCGCTCCGTCCGTACCGCTCTCTCCCCTTACTTTCCCCACTCACCAACCTCTCAATTCAGCTCATGAACAAAAACCTCTCTGGTATGGTTGACCTCTCAGTCCGCTCGACGTAATCCTCACTAGCGGCAGGCGCGATGTGGGATCCCACCGACCGGCCACGGATGTCCGTTTATTCAAAAGAGATCTCTGATGTACGTGGACTTTTCACACCCCCTCCCTTTCCCACTGTATCTGCTTGTTCCCATCTGCCTAGGGTCCAAGGCGGAGCTCAGCTGATGAGCAGGTGGAACAGCGGGTGAAGCAGCGTATGGTCGATATCGAGCCTCGAGGATTCAAGTATATCGTCACCACCACGCTCTCCGAAAACCTCGGTCAGGCAGGTCGGTGGGTCTCTTTCCAATTGGATTGTGGGAAATGGGTTTGAATGCGCCCAGCTGATATGAGGGATTAGCGCGGACATGAGCTGTCATTGGGAAGATACGGATGTAGCTGTACAGGAGATGTTCAGTAATGTATGTCGCTCCTTTCATCAGTACGACACCGGGGTGTGATGCTGATGGAGACGAGCTAGGACTCGATCATACTCGTCTGCGTTGCTTTCGCGGTCCGGGTATTCTAGATCGATAACCAGCTTCAACATGATACCCAGCATGCACGATCACCATGATATTGACAGGTCTGAGAGTAAAGCTGCATCAAGCTCCTGGCTTCTCACCACAAGAGAACCTGAGAAGTGAGATATAGGCAAACGTGAATAGCCCAAAAGTGCGACGATCGACAAACATACGTCTTTTGCTTCCTTCCACTTTCCCCCTCCCCCTCCCCGTCCCCCTATCGCATCGGCCGTCCATAACCTGTCGGGATGCCCAGCCCACAATCCCGATGTTGGATCATGATCGAGCTCAGCCGCCCGACCTCGTCATGTAATCCGTGGACCGTCTGCTGTAATCGCTCATTCTCCATCGTCAGCTGCTCGACTTTCGTCTGCAGTTCGTTCAACCACGCCTTCTTCCGTTGTCGACATTTCAGTGCGGCTAAGAAAGAAAAACACCACACACATCAGTCTCACCATCGCTATCTTCTCGACAAGACGGTGGGCTCACCCTGTCGATTCCGCTCTAGGAAACTCTTCCGCTTCTCCTCCTCGGTCTCATTCTTATTATCCCCCATGTCCTTCAGATCCATATCCTCGTCGTCCGTACCCATCGAGAAGCTTGGGCTAGCAATCTCCATCTTCAACATCTTATCGGGCGTGGGCGTGGATCCAGGCATCTTCTTCCCCTTCTTCGCCGGCGGAGGTTTACCTGTAGCGCTGGCGTCTGACTTGCGCTTCTGACCCTGACCCTGACCCGCGCTCATCGGGGGCTTTCCACTGCCTGGAGGAACCGCGCCGACCGCTGTCTTCTTGGAAGTCAGCGGACTCCCTTGTCGACCTTCCGCTTCTTCCCGCTTCGAGAGCTCTTGGTGCGCCTGACTGAGGAGAAAGAGACCGTTCGCAGCTTGACTGGCCGCATTGGCGCTTTGTTGGGCGTAATCTACGTGCGGTCCAGGTGGCGGGCCATGTGGGTGCATACCGTGGGAGAAGTAAGGTGCTGGCGGTGGATGAGGCGCATTGGCATTTGCGCGATTCATATCGTTAAAGACACCGGTAAGCGCGGATAAGGTATTCGGCGTGATCGTCTCCTGCTGCAAGTCGGAATGACCATGGAGATGTGATAACCCATGGTGTTGCAGGTGAAGCGGTATTGCCGAAGGAGGATGCGGATGTTGCCCATCATGTCCATGCGAGTTTTGCCCGTTCGACGGTCCACCCTCGCCATTCTCGCCAAGAGGCGTCGAATTGGTCACCATGTTGAGGAAAGCAGCGGTATTCGGACTGGGCATGGGGAGACTGCTGAAATTGCCATTCATGAGTGACCCATAGCCGGGGGTGAAGCCGCTGCCAGTCCCAGGAGTGAAACCAGTCCGGAAAGTATTCGAGTCATATCCGCCTTCCGCGTTCCCGTTGTTCTCCCCGTGCTGGCCAGCCTGCAGGCTCGACGGGTTATGATTCTGATGACCATTTCCATGCTGAGGACTCGCAAGCATAGCGGGAGATAGGGGGCCTGTCCGGAGCGACTGGCTAGCTAGCCATGGGAATTGGCTGGGGTCGGCAGCAGCCGGGCTAGTCAAAGATGAGAGAGGTGGTAGCGTATTATGCTTGGTGCTAGTCGGATCCCCTCCACGAGGTGGTGTCGCACGGTCGGAGATTGAAGACTGGGAGTGATGAGAGGATCGCGAGAAAGATTGCTCGAACGGATTAGGCTCCAGCGCAAAGTTGGACCGCTGTGTGGCGTTCGGCCGGATAGGCGGACGTTGAGGAGTCTGGTTAGGTGATTGAGGTCGTGCGGGGCCAGTTGGAGGCGGAAGTGTACTGTTACTTGCTACTGGTGATCTTCCTGTATCCATGAGGAAATCGGTATTGTCGACGGGGGAGAGGTCATCATCGACATCATCGAATGAATCGAAGTCGAAGACCGAGGCGTATGGCAGAGCGATCGGTGAAGCGGGGAGGGAGGACGGAAAATGAGTGTTGAGGCCGTCGATAGGGAAAGGTGGAACGGGAGATAGGAAGCCGTGGTGAAGGATGACAGGCGATACGTTGGGAGACAGGAAGGAAGAAATGGAGAATGTCAGCGGGTTCGGTACGCTCAGACTCGATGTGAGCTGCATCGAAAGGGGAGAACGTGGATGAGCGATAACGAGTTTCGTCCAGCTACGACCGTTTATGGCAAAACAGCCGGAGAGATATAAGCTTCGCCATCCTTTGACCACACGAAACGATGGGCGGTGAAGGGTTGACCACAAATCCGAACATCGAAGCGCCGAGCAGGAGAGTGAGATGAGCGAAGGACCCAGACCTACCTGTATCTTCCTCTTTGATCTCCGTTTTCTCCTCCATAGGCGTCGCTTCGACCACTTTGACCGTCACACCACTCTTATCGCCAGCATCCCGCGCCGGCGGTATGTCGTTTGTCCGTGTAGGCGAGGTATGGGCGGAAGCAGAGGATGAGGGTCGTGGGACTAAGTGAGTGAGTCAGCATGTACGCCCCGCGCATTTTTACAAGGAGAAATGCCGAGCACAGTGGAGCGTTGTAGATGGGCACATGGAATGAAGATTGACAAACCATTCGGTAGTGGAGGAGGGATGGCCACAGGGGAAGGCGCCAGGGCGGTCATCTGAATCTAGGGTATGGCAAAGTGACTTCTTCGTTGACTTCGAGAATTCTTCGAAACGTATACACAATCGACCCTCTGGGTCGAAGGCTACTGTCGAGCAAGCGGTCGAAGTCGAGAAGGGGTTGAATTGGAACGGTCGGAGGGGTGGATGGCGCCAGAGGTAGGGGGAAGGGCGATGAGTAAGCGTCGTCGCGTCGTAAAGAGCAGCGAAATTAGTCATGAGGAAGGCATTGGATAGCATGAAACAATCATGATCAGCAAGTGTTCCGGCTCATGTCAAGACACAACACCCCCAAGCTGAACATCCACCTCGACATGTCATCAACGCCATCACGATCCACAGCAACGACGGCCTCCCCTCCATCTTCGTCCTCAATCTTTCGCTCCCAAATAATAGGCTACTCACATGTGCCTTATCCCCCCTCGCTCAACTTCGCTGGAATCCGACCGTCCTTTATCCGTGTCTCGGGATCTGACGGTGACGCTTTCTCTTGGGAGTCGGTAATGACGCACTTGTCGATGTCATCACTCGGGATTTTCCCATCCCCTTTCGGGCCGATCCCGTGGTGGCAGAAGGTTTTTTCCATTTCTTTTGGTAAATTGTGTATGCTTCCCGGTAAACTCCGGTGTGGCAGTTTAGATTCCTGGCGAGCTCTAGATGCCACATTTCATTCTGCTCGTCGCTTATGCATGTCTGCGATGTGTGGGTCATGGCAGTATCCTCACCGCGATTCGTTTCTCGCCTGCACGTCCCTCGCCGATTGGCACCCTGTTCCCCTTGTCATCAGACCTTCTCCACCTCAGCAGTACATCGCGCTCGAGCTTCGAAGGAACTGCTCGACCTCCCCTCACTCGCCATCGATTCTCACCACGCGTTAGCCCGCTCCTGGCTAGCTGCCCTCAGCCCAGAAGACATCCCGAAAGACGCATATGAGGCGTCATATAGCCGATCGAGTGGGCCAGGCGGTCAGGTGAGCTTGACGATTCCTGCCTAGCGGTCTCGCTTGGCGTACGGAGTTGTAGACTCGCTGACCACATGAATGACTGTAGCATGTGAATACGACGAGCTCGAAAGCGACGGTACGATGTGATCTGAACTCTGCATATGGGAACTGGCTCCCCCGTTTCCTCGGACCGCCCTTATCCCGTTCCGTATGTACCCCCTGTCCCTCTTGTTCTGCAAGAACTAAATCATCCGCCCAGGCTCACCACCTTCCCTCCCCACCGACCCTCCTGTTCTCCTCCCAAACCACCCGCTCAGCCCCAGAGAACCTGCAGCATGCTCTGACGTCCCTCCACCGCGCTATAGTGTCTGCAGCGAAGTCAGTGATCGTCGGCGAGACAAGCGAGGCGCAGAAGGAACGGGTGAAGGGGTTGGAGAAGGCTGAGAGGGCGAGGAGACGGGAGGGGAAGGAGAAGAGGGGGACGAAGAAGGCGGGCAGAAAGGGGGATTTGGGTTGAGCGAGGCTTTGCATTCCCGGAAGGAGGATTTGGGTTGTTCTGGATTGAGAGGGTGGGTGTGAGTGCACTTTTAAGTCATAATTGCGGGTGGAAGAGGCTGATCGCTTCCAATCCAGGCATGGACGAGCCTTGGCATTGCATGCAGTATCCTATCTAAGCAGATGTGATCCGACTCAGACTATAAGACCCGAAGGAACACCAATACGATCTGTTTCAGATCTCCCAATCCCTGCGAGCTCCTCTTCGCCCTTCTTATGAGGCCTCCGCGCACCGCCCCGATGCGCGAGACATCACCGAATCTGGACACGAGCGGGGAACACGAGAGCATCGTATTAAGCTACGGGCCACTGGTCCGAGAGCATCGCCCCACTGGTCTCACTCATATCAGTTTATGTCAATGTCAATGAACGAGTCAAGCAGAGGACAAACAGAAGTCGAACTCAATGAGCATTTTCCCATCCTCCTTTTTCACATGACGCCAAGCGATCGATCGAAGATTGAAATTGGGAAGAACCTCATAAGACGTTTGGACCTGAGCCACGAACGGCGAGGTCTATCGATCCATCTTTACTGCGAGAATAGGAAAAGTTGCGCCGTAAGCTTCGACGGCCCTTATGCAATGCGGACCCACTCCGGAAAGCCCAGCTAGTCTCCATAGCCCGCCAAGCCTGCGGGCACAGGCTTCCGGATAGCACCCTCAATCAGCCTCCAAAACCCCTCTCCATCTCCATCCTGCCCGGTGTCCAAGAGTTCATGCATCTCCGCAAAGACCTCCATCTTGGCCCGAAGCACTACCTCCTCGCCACTGGCGTCCCCCCGCTGCGAGGTGACCACACCTCGACCAACCTTGAGCCATAGCAGCGCTCTCTCTTCCAGGACGTCAGTAGCTCCTGAGGCATCACGCGTGAAGTCACTCCACATCTGTCGAAGGAGTACGTTGATCTTACCGAGGAGTTTCTCTCGCGTCATCGAGTCGGACGAGGTCTTTCGGGGTTGATTGAGAGCTTGCATCGGCGGTACCGTCTTGTGCAGCGATGGATCGGTAGGTCCAGGTACCTCGTCCAAAGGCGTCTCCATCACCTCAGCATCTCGATATTTCGCCCAGTGATCCTCTTCTCCCCCTTCTTTCCCACCATCCGCAAGCTCGATAGTCGGTGTCGGAGGTGTAAAGCCCGCCCAATAATCGTCCAAAGCGACGCCTTCCCCCAAATCTTCCTCTCCCCGTTGTTTCTGCGAGACTGCCGCAATATCTTCCACCCAGTCCAATTGCTGTACGTCCTCGGGTATTCGAGCTGAATGGAACACCCAACCTCGACCGTTCGCGCCTTCCTCGAATTCGAAGATCACCGCTACGCCCCCCCGGCCTCCAAGAGGGTTCGGTCGTAAGCTGATCCGAGCGAGTAGCGCTTCGCCATCATGAGCGTATGTCGGGCGGTCGAGCTCATAGCCCGCAGCGAGCTCGGCCAGGCGTGAGGAAATGGGCTGGGAGCTTGATGAGGGGAAAGGGGTGAGGTGAGTATCGAAATCCGCAGGGTCGGGAGATAGGAATTTCAGCCGGTCAAGTAGTGAGCGAGAGAGGAGTCCTGAAGGGAGAGGTGGTTGAGGAGGGAGAAGGTGAGATAGGATCGGTTGGAAGACGGACAATGGAAGGCAGTATGATTCTGGCATGGACGGCTGCAGTCATATAAAGGAGGATTGGGGAAGCGGAAAAATTGAAACGGGCGAAACAGGTAAAACGTGAGGGCCAGTGAATATCTTGGTGACTGAGCCAATGGGCATCCTTGTCTGCTCCTATCAACATGTAGCAGCTGTCTCATATGTGTACTGACCATTGCGTTCACGGGCTTTGAGCCATCCATTGTACCATAACAGCAGTCTCATCCACCTTGCCATCTGGAAGCCGCCTCACTACAGCCAGCGATACTCCTGGTACATGCCATTCTTTCATCAAGCGTATGCCAGTCTCTTCAAAGGCAGGACTGACAATATTGACAATGTGGGCAGCTTCATTCTCAGTCTGCAGTATATGGAGTCAGAGAGACACCTGTACAAGGAGTGATGCTCATTCATGCAGGAGACAAAGCAAGCAAAGAATCAAAGGAGGATCACCAAGGAGAACTTGATTGAAACGGCCTCAGACCCTGAATCCTGTTAGCATTCACCTACGACCCTGGGCTTCCTCGCTGAGCCCCTACGGTTGAGCTTTGGGAAGGGCAAGGGTTTCTTGACAACCGATTATAACCCGATGTCGTTCATACTGCTCATTTGTCCCTGGACAGGCTGATAAGAATGCTTAAAAGGAGTACCGATTTGTCTCGGAGCAAAGCCTCGATCAGACACCCTAGTATTACTTGGCATGATGAACGATGACGAGTAGGTTCCTAGCGAAGACAAGATGCATCTCGGTTCCACCTCATGCCCTAGCAGCAATACCCTTTCGTTCCGCCGCCAAGACCATAAGCTACCGATCCGCCCAATCAGCGATAGCGAAACGGAGATGTGGTACGACGTACCCTCTTGACCGCCTCATAGATCCTGCGCTGGGCGACGAACATGAAGGCTGCGGTGAGGACGGATTGGAGGAGTTTGGGCAGGAGGCCAGCGTAAAGCCCTGATGATTTGCGTCAGTCTGTCAAATGTTAAAGGCCGACAGGAGAGTATTTACCGGCGAGCCCCTCGTTCTGGAGGATATGAAGGACGGCCTTGAGCGAGGATTGGTACTGGTGAGTTGCCGCTTGCTGTTGATCGTACACGTCAGACATCGAAACAGATGAATAGAATTAAGACTGACCAATCTCGACTTGACCACGATCTAACGAATGCTGTCAGATGGTATTTCGACAAAATGGATGACGCACGTAAGGGTAGGTCCCGCCCGTAGCCACCAATTTGCTCGCCGCTCCCAAGAAGAACATGTCCCAGTCCGACAACGAGCTTCGACCCATAGCGGCCTTGCCGGTAGGAGTAACGCCCGTCCGAGACAACCTGTAAGTGAGCAGGACTGAGACGAGTCGCTCGAAGGTCGTGTACTGGTCGTCATCATTCAGCTCCATCAGGCTGGATCCTTTGAGGGAGACTCGCCTGGATGATGGGATTGATCACGAGGATCAAGGCCGGTCCAATGCCCCTCCATAACCCCTTCACCCCGTCCTTCTTGATGATCTCGCTCGCGGCTTCGATGGCGGATGGCTTGACCTTCTTGAGGTCTCCGCTGCCATCCTCATATACCGTAACGGCACGAGTGGATTGTGCTGTTTGGACGGTCCAGATTGGGTTGGTCACAAGGGTCGTTATTGATCCTGCGAGGTCATCAGGAAACAGCATCAATCGAGAGCGGGAGAGCGGACCGGCGATGAGGCCAGTAACAATACCTTCCGACGTGGTGAGTGCGCTCGGGGAGGAGGACGTTTTCGGTCGCCGGCGCATAAGGAGGGACCGAGTCTCCTCGTCTAACCAAATCAGCCGTCACTCTGGTGAAACAGGGACACCACTCACAGAAAGCATAGTATACCCCGTTCGTCACAGCTATCGCGAAGAGACTACTGCTCAATCCGGCGTACAAGCCAGACAGGCCTTCTTGCTTGATCGTCTTGGCGATAGCTTGTTGGATCGTCTATAGTGTATCAGTTCAAAGAGCGGTCGAAAGCAGGACGTGACTTGCGAGATGCTCCTTCTTCGTCTGTACAGCAGCGCGTGTGGATAGGTTGACGAGAGGACTGTGGTTGCGTTAGAGCGGCGTGGAATGGATCGATGAAAGGACTCGCTATGTCATAGCCTAAGGTCAAGACGTGGCATCAGCTACATTGCGGACGGCATCCTGCGAGACGCGACTGACCATGGATACGCAGCCGCCAACCGACCCGGCCAAGGCGTGGATCGCGGAATCACCCATGTCGAAGATGATACGCTGTACGACACTTTGTGGTTGTTTGTCAACCTTGGATTCCTTGGATTCCTGCGTCGCTGTGTATCTGTGGGCAAACAGGAGTAGCTAGTCCATTTCACGTCCGGCTGCCTCAAGTAGCCGGGGATCAAAAGCTGGCGTAAACGGAATTCATCACCGACACATATGTCTACGGACGCTCGACCTCATGCCTCGCTAGCATCCAGAACAATCATCACACTTGGAACAGCAAGTCACGGTAACTCAAGCAGATCGCAGTCTTGCTTCAAGTCCTCAAGTGTACTTCTCTCGTTCTCATCAAACCTTGTCTGGGCGCTATGAATTAAGTCCAGAAAATCAGTGGCATAGAATTTCTTGCCTCAAGTATGCGCGTCAACCAGGGAGGGACCTGCAGTCTCTGACTTGGTAATGATTGATTTGACTAGATCTGTCTACCATGGCACCTCCTTGTTGGTCATGTAGCTTGTCTGAAAGGACCGGAAAGGGTCACCAGAAGAGAGTGTACCAGTGGAGTGTCACGGTGCTACGTCGACCAGCAAATAGGCCCCTCAGCTCCTAGAATCGGCGACGGTCGTCTGAGCTTCGGCAAAGTTGGGCTACCGTGGTCGAACTTAGCTGGAATAACTCGAGGACAAGCGTGGGTGTAGCCGAGTTAAGTGCCGGTCGAATAGCGTGGGCTAGAGATGCAAAGGCCATGAGTAGGCTAGGTAACTATAGTGATTCTAAATGACTTCAGTGACTTCAGTGACTTTCAATCTCGAATCGCTGGTTCTCCCCGACTCTCCATCCCTTTTATGACATCGCCGTTCAGGCCTATCTTCGGTGATATTCGGCGATATTTACACCGACCACCAGGCTCTCCAATACTTCCAGACCTCTCAACGCCTACTTCCTCGACATGTCCGCTGGTCTCAAGACCTGAACTGCCATTCGTACCGAATTAAATACCGCCCCGCCCGCGAAAACT
>JAABUP010000953.1_pt1 | contig 62202 bp, 53 predicted proteins | sample 5559201 | NCBI WGS metagenome assembly JAABUP01 (sample SAMN10711887, study PRJNA513373) | rock metagenome | isolation source: Antarctica rocks | place: Antarctica | reverse complement strand
GCACCCGGATGCGCCGGCCGCCCGAGCTGCCATCGCTCCGTTCGCCGAGTTGGAACGATCGCCGGAGCACATCCACACCTATCGCGTCACCCCGCTGGCGTTGTGGAACGCCCGGGCCGCCGGCCACGATGCGGAGCAGGTGGTCGATGCGCTCGTCCGCTGGTCCCGGTTCCCGGTGCCGCAGGCTCTGCTGGTCGATGTCGTCGACACCATGAGCCGGTACGGGCGACTGATCCTGCAGACCCATCCGGCGCACGGCCTCATCATGTCCACCATCGACCGGGCGGTGCTGGAAGAGGTGCTGCGGCACAAGAAGGTGTCGCCGATGATCGGCGCCCGGATCGACCCGGACACCGTGATCGTGCACCCGTCGGAACGCGGCCGGCTCAAACAGGTGCTGCTCAAGGTCGGCTGGCCGGCGGAGGACCAGGCCGGTTATGTGGACGGGGAGGCGCACGAGATCGCCCTGAACACCGACGGCTGGGAACTGCGCACCTACCAGGGCGAGGCGGTCGATGGCTTCTGGGCCGGCGGATCCGGTGTGGTGGTGCTGCCCTGTGGCGCCGGCAAGACGATGGTGGGCGCCGCCGCGATGGCCAAGGCGAAGGCCACCACCCTGATCCTGGTGACGAACACCGTGGCCGGCCGTCAGTGGCGGCGGGAATTGCTGGCCAGGACATCGCTGACCGAAGAGGAGATCGGCGAGTATTCGGGCGAGCGCAAGGAGATCCGTCCGGTCACCATCGCCACCTATCAGATGATGACCCGCAAGTCCGGCGGCCGGTACGCCAACCTCGACCTGTTCGACTCCCGAGACTGGGGCCTGGTGATCTACGACGAGGTGCATCTGCTGCCGGCGCCGGTGTTCCGGATGACGGCGGACCTGCAGTCCCGGCGCAGGCTCGGCTTGACCGCGACCCTGGTCCGCGAGGACGGCAGGGAGGGTGACGTGTTTTCGCTGATCGGGCCCAAACGGTACGACGCGCCGTGGAAGGACATCGAATCGCAGGGCTGGATCGCCCCGGCCGAGTGCATCGAGGTGCGGGTGACGCCGACGGACGCCGAGCGGCTCACCTATGCGCTCGCCGAACCCGACGAGCGGTACCGGCTGGCATCGACAGTGCGGACGAAACTGCCTGTCGTGCAATCGATTCTGGCCCGTCATCCGGGGGAACCGGCGCTGGTGATCGGTGCCTATCTCGACCAACTCGACGAGTTGGGTGAGGCACTGGATGCGCCGATCATCCAGGGCTCGACGAAGAACGAGGAACGGGAGCGGCTGTACGACGCATTCCGGGCCGGGGAGATCTCCACCCTGGTCGTATCCAAGGTGGCCAATTTCTCCATCGACCTGCCGGAGGCGGCGGTGGCGGTCCAGGTCTCGGGGACCTTCGGATCCCGGCAGGAGGAGGCACAGCGGCTCGGCCGGCTGCTGCGACCGAAGGCGGACGGCAGGCAGGCTCACTTCTATTCGGTGGTGGCCCGCGACACGGTCGACACCGACTACGCCGCACACCGGCAACGGTTCCTGGCCGAGCAGGGCTACGCCTACCGCATCGTGGACGCTGACGACCTGCTCGGACCGGCGATCGGGGAAGCCGCCGGCTGAGCATGGGACTCTCGCGCATAGCGGACCGATCTCGATGACCCAGGAGCGCATCGGCGACGGCATCATCCGGGCCGCCCCCGAGGCGGATGCCGCGGCCATCGCAGCGATCTACCGGCCGTACGTCACCGACACGGTGACGTCCTTCGAACTGGATCCGCCGGACGCCGCTGAGTTCGTCCGTCGGATGACGGTGATCCCGCGGCTGCCATGGCTGCTCGCACAGGTGGGCGAGCGGGTTGCCGGTTACGCCTACGCGTCGCCGCATCGCTCGCGCGCGGCCTATCGGTGGTCCGTCGATTGTTCGGTCTACCTCGCGGCGGGATTCCAGCGCGCCGGATGGGGCCGTCGGCTGTACTCTGCGCTGTTCGCGGAGTTGCGAGACCTCGGCTACGCCACCGTGTTCGCCGGGATCACCCTACCGAATCCGGCTTCGGTGGGATTGCACGCAAGCCTCGGGTTCCAGCCGGTCGGAACCTATCGCAACGTCGGATTCAAGTCCGGCTCGTGGCACGACGTGAGCTGGTGGCAGCTCCCATTGTTTACCGAACTGGCCGCGATGCCGACCGATCCACGTGCCTGGGAACCCATTTTCGTCGATCGGAACGGTCCTCGTCCCCGGCATTAGTGTTGATCCGGTGAGAGTTCCATGCGGTCGGGTGCGCCGTCGGCGCCGGATCGGGGCAGCGGTCATCGCCGGCTGCACCCTGCTGCTGGCTGCGTGCACCGCGACCAGCGCCCCCGGCGCGTCGACATCAAGCGCGGCCGGCACAGCGGGTTCGGCGGCCATCAGCCTCGGGCCGACCGGAGGGCGGGCGCCGACCGGAGGAATCGCGCCGACCGGAGGAATCGCGCCGACGCAGGACCAGGTCTCGACGAGTTCGACCGCTCGGAACTCGGCGCCCAGCGTCGACCCGGTCACGGTCGAGGGGATGATCACCGGACCTGGTGTCGACGACGCGTCGATCTCGCTCGGGATGATCGTCGACCCGGCGGCCGACCGCGGCTTCACTTCAGGTGTGACCCTGTGGCGTGACATCGTGAACGCCGGCGGGGGCATCTGCGGCCGGACCATCCAGATCACCAGCGCCCCACCGGGTTCCACCACCGACGAGGCATACACCCAACTCGGACGCAGCACCCTGGGACTGGTCCTGCTGGAACCGGGTGGGCCAGGCAGAGCGGTGGTGGCCCGGATCCGGGCCGACCGGATTCCTACTCTGACTCCCGAAGGCACTCCCCACGATCTGACAGGGGCAGGTTCGCCGGTGGTGCTGGGGGCCACCGATGACATTCTCGCGATCAATGCCGCGGCCCACCTGCTGTCCTCCGGTGCCGTTCCGCGGGGCGGTAGCCTGGGCGTTCTACTGGACGATTCGGCCTCCGCCGCCGACATCCGCACTGGGCTCAGCTGGTGGGCCGATCGCAACGACATCCGGCTGGTGGATCTGCACCTCGGTGAGCCGGTTCCCACCTACATCCAGGCGATCTTCGCCGAAGCCGCACCGCAAGGGATCATGGATCTGTTGAGCGCGACCTCCATCGCCGGAACCGGGCCGGCGACGACTGGGTCGGCGTCGGGGGGCTCGGGATCAGCGGGACCGGCTGTCGAAGGGACGGCCGGCGGGACGCGTCCGGCGGTCGCTGCTCGCGGACCGATCATCGTCACCACGCTGAACGGGTACCTGCCTGAGTTCTTTCCCGCAGACGCCGTCGGTCGGCTGCAAGTCGCCACCGTGACGCCGTCCCCCGGCGCCGACCACCCGGGAGTCAAGGCCGTTCGCACCGCCTTTGCCGACAGCGGCCGCGGCAACCCAGGACCCCGACTGCTGGAGGGATATGCCACCGGCGAGACTTGGGCCAGACTCTTGGAGCCGATGTGCGCCGCCAGGACTCTCACCCGTACTGCCATCGCGGAGCAATTGCGCAGCCTGGCGCCCGCATCGTCGGACTCGTTGTTCGGTCCGACCGACCCCGCGGTGCAGCTGTCGTCCGGATTGTCGGCCAGCAAGGTGTCCGCCATGTCGAACGCTGACCCCACTGCACCAGGGGGTCTGCAGCCGATCACGCTCCTGGAATCCGCTCCGGGCATCGGCGGCTACCGCGCCGGCTGAGCAGGTATCCCGGCGCCGCCACCGGTCCCCCGCGGTCCGGGGGCCCGCGGTCCGGTCGCACGCACTCACCGGTCCAGCGCCCGACGCTGGCGAATTGTCTTCCCCGCTGGCGAAGTTTCACCAGCGTGAGGCACATTTCGCCAGCGGAGACATCGCGTTTGGCCAGCGGAGACAATTGCGCCAACATCCGCGCCGGGCCGCGACGGAGGCGAGGAGAGGCGAGGGCGAGGGCGAGGGCGAGGGCGACGGTGATGATCGCGAGTGTCGCCTGGAATGCCAGCACGGGGAGCGATACTGATCCGGGACCGAAGAAACTCACTCCGATTCCAGGCGACCAGGCACCCTCATGCCCCCGCGCGGTCCCAGTCACCATGCCGGCTGCCACCGCTCGACGACGCTGCTCCATTGCATCGGACAGCAAGCGTCGCAACCGCTCTCGGTCGCCGAGATCGCTCCACACCAGACGCAGCACGATGAAACCCGCCGCTCTGAGCCGATCCGCGCGGCGCTTCTCCTCGATCAGCGCAGTGCGCGCATCCGGGCCATCCGGGATGTCGCCGTACTTCGCCAGACCGTCGAACTCGATGAGCACACCGCAATCGACATAGGCAAGATCCGCCCGGCCGAGAAAGTTGCCGGCGCCGTCGAGCACGGTCACCTGCAGCTCGGGTGACGGAAATGCCAGTTCATGTAACAGGATCCGTGTCCTTGACTCCCCCGGACTCTCGCTGCGCCCGTCCGCGAGGGCCATCGCACGCCGCGCCGCCGCGACTCCGCGCCGACCGGCAGCCGCAGCGAGTTCGGATCCAGCTCTTCACGGAGCACCATTCCTCGATGCAATGCCGCATCCATGGCTGTGACCGCAGCGACCATGCTCTCCGTCCGCGCCACATCGACCAGGGTGCGAGCGGTCGTCGTCATACGAATTCCGTCCACTCGAATCTCAGGAATCCCCGCACCCCAGGGATGACGGAAGACCATCCCACGCCCGCTGACCCCCGCTGGGTAGCCGGCCGGTCACATGCACGACGCCGAGATCGGCATGCACCAGCGGCAGGCCGAGCAGGACAGCTGCGGAGACGTGGCTCACCAACGGATCTTCGGCGCGCAGGACCTTCGAACACACCAGGCGGCGGTGCTCAGAACGAAGGTGCTCGAAGTCACGAGAGGTTCTGGGGTAGGCCCGGCTACCAACTCCGGGCCGCGGCAAGCCGTACACGCCGTGCGAGATTCGTAGGAGATGTCCGGAGCGGAGGGCGGCTCGCACCTCGCGGTCGTTCGTTCCGCGCGCCAGTAGCTCGCGCCTGGTCAGCAGTCCGCTGGCGACGATCGCCTGGCGTCGAACGTCCATACAGCCGATGGTGCCCGATCGGCCGCCCCCGCTGGAGTTGTCCACATTGGACAGGCGGTCCGGAGTTTCGGCTTCGGCTCTCAGCGGCGCCTTGACTCTGCGGGTCGGCCGGCGATGGGCCCCACGACATGCCCCCGCACCCCCCACCGCACCGACGACGCTGGCAATCTGTACGCGCCGCTGGAGAAATATCGCCAGCGCGGAGCACACATCGCCAGCGTCGGCACCTCGGGGTGCTGACCGCCGGGACCACCGGCCCGCGACGGATGCTCGCCGCAAGCGCGCTCGCCGCAAGCGCGCTCGCCGCAGGGTCGCTTGCCGCCGGCGCGCCATGCCACCGGCCCGAACCGACCTCCTCGCCCCTGGCGCCGCGCGGTTACCGGCCGGACCTCCCCGGGGGTGCGGACCTCCCGGGTGCAGCACCTCTCTCGGCGCCAAGCGGAACGGCCCGTCACCAGAGGTGACGGGCCGTTCCCTATTACTGTCCAGCAGCTTGCAGACCCCACAAACCCCCAGACGCAGGGGCTTCCGAGATCAGAAGTCCATGCCGCCCATGCCGCCGTCGCCGCCGCCGGGCATGCCGGCGGAGGCCTTCTCAGGCTTGTCCGCCACCACAACCTCCGTGGTCAGGAACAGCGCGGCGATCGACGCGGCGTTCTGCAGCGCCGACCGGGTGACCTTCGCCGGGTCCGGCACGCCGGCAGCCAGCAGGTCCTCGTACACGCCGGTAGCGGCGTTCAGACCGTGACCGGCCGGCAGACCCTTCACCTTGTCCGCGACAACGCCGCCCTCGAGGCCGGCATTGATGGCGATCTGCTTGAGCGGAGCCTCGACGGCGACCCGGACGATGTTGACGCCGGTGGCCTCGTCACCCTCCAGGTTCAGGGTGGCCAGTGCCTTGATGGCGGCCTGCAGCAGGCCGACACCGCCACCGGCGACGACGCCCTCTTCGACGGCTGCCTTCGCGTTCCGAACGGCATCCTCGATGCGGTGCTTGCGCTCCTTGAGCTCCACCTCGGTGGCCGCACCGGCCTTGATCACCGCGACACCACCGGCCAGCTTGGCGAGCCGTTCCTGCAGCTTCTCCCGGTCGTAGTCGGAGTCCGACTTCTCGATCTCGGCACGGATCTGGTTGACCCGTCCCTCGATCTGAGAAGCGTCTCCTGCTCCGTCGACGATGGTGGTCTCGTCCTTGGTCACCACGACCTTGCGGGCGGTGCCGAGCAGGGACACGTCGGCGGTCTCGAGCTTGAGGCCGACGTCCTCGCTGATGACCTGTCCGCCGGTGAGGATCGCGATGTCCTGCAGCATGGCCTTGCGGCGATCACCGAAGCCGGGAGCCTTGACGGCGACCGACTTGAACGTGCCCTTGATCTTGTTGACCACCAGGGTGGCAAGGGCCTCGCCCTCGACGTCCTCGGCGATGATCAGCAGCGGCTTCGAGGCCTGCATGATCTTCTCGAGGATGGGCAGCAGATCCTTGATGCTGCTGATCTTGGATCCGTAGAGCAGGATGTACGGGTCGTCGAGAACCGCTTCCTGACGCTCCAGGTCGGTCGCGAAGTACAGCGAGGTGTACCCCTTGTCGAAGCGCATGCCCTCGGTGAGTTCCAGCTCCAGACCGAAGGTGTTCGACTCCTCGACAGTGATGACACCTTCCTTGCCGACCTTGTCCATCGCCTCGGCGATCAGATCACCGATCGCGGTGTCGCCCCCGGCGGAGATCGTCGCCGTAGCGGCGATCTGCTCCTTGGTCTCGACATCCTTGGCGTCGGCGAGCAGCTGATTCGCGACGGCCTCCGTTGCCTTCTCGATGCCCCGCTTGATGGCCATCGGGTTGGCGCCGGCCGCCACGTTGCGCAGGCCCTCGCGGACCATCGCCTGGGCGAGCACGGTGGCGGTGGTGGTGCCGTCACCCGCGACATCGTCGGTCTTCTTGGCAACTTCCTTGACGAGTTCCGCGCCGATCTTCTCGTACGGGTCCTCGAGCTCGATTTCCTTGGCGATCGACACGCCATCGTTGGTGATGGTGGGCGCGCCCCACTTCTTCTCCAGCACGACGTTGCGGCCACGCGGCCCCAAGGTCACCTTGACGGCGTCGGCGAGGACGTTCATTCCTCGCTCGAGCCCGCGGCGCGCTTCCTCATCGAAAGCGATCAGCTTCGACATAAGTAGGTCCAGTCCTCCAGTGTCCACCCGTGCCAGGACGCCGGTGGCGCCCGCAGAGGTGGGGTCAGTGTGGGTTCAGATCGGCACCGATGCCCGCGACGGACGGCGAACTCCGCATCCACCCATGGGGGCGTCCGCGCGGCTCGCCTCATCGCACCGATCTGGCACTCGACAGGGTCGAGTGCCAACCTCGAGTTTGGCACTCGACAGTCGAGAGTGCAAGGCGCGTGTGCTCGTCGTCGATCCGGTCAAGAGGTGGGGCCGACGGTCGAAATCGTCAGCCCGCTCACCTCGGTGATCTGGCTGGGGTCGATCAACGTCGGCAGGATGCCGGAGCCGCCGCGACTCGGGGGTCGCAACACCGGTTCGCCGGGCGATGATCCCGATGACGATGACGGCGAGACCACCGAAGTCCGGGACTGGCTCGGCTGCCCGGCGCTGCTGACGACCTGCCCGGCGCTGCTGACGATCTGCCCGGCGGAACCGGTGCCTGTGCCGATACCACCGGTGACCGGCGCCGTGGGATCGACCGAGTTCTTGCCCCGAGTGGACAGGATCACCGCCAGCACCGCGACCACGATCAGCAGGGCGAGGCCGGCCGCCAGCCACGGCCATGCCGATCGGCCGCCCGGCGCCCGATGCCGGGCGCCGGCATCGGGGTCCTCGGTTCCGGGGGGGTACCCGGCGTACTGATGCGATCCACTTCCGGGCGCGGGCCCGCCGCCCGGCCCGCGGGCCGCGCCAAGATCGGGCTCCGCGCCGAAGCCCCGCCCCCCGGCGAGACCCTGCTCCGCGCCGAAACCGCGCTCCGCCCCGAAACCCTGCGGCGCTGGTTCTCGTCCGGACGGGACTCCCGCGCCGGGCCGGGAAACTTCGCCACCACCCAAGCCGGTAGCCGGGTCAGCTTGGCCGGGCTGACCAACCCGGCTCGAGCCGGCCGGAGGCGGCCCATCGAATGCTGGCCCTGCCGGTTCCGCTCCCCCCCGCCGGCGGGGGGGATCGTCATTCACGGACCAGCCCAGCAGCGGCTGCGGCGCGGCGCTGTGCCCGCGGTCGCGTCCGGCCCGTTCGGAGGGGGTGCCGGCGAAGGTATCGCCGGGGACCGGGCCTGCCCGCGCCCCGGTTCTGCTGTCCGGATCGGAGCCGACCGAACCAGAGCCGTCTGGACCCGAGCCGCCCGAACCAGAGCCGGCAAGACCAGAGCCGGCCGAACCAGAGCCGGCCGAACCAGAGCCGGCCGAACCCGAGCTGTCCGGATCCGGGCCGGCCGAACCCGGTGCGTCCAGGACCTTCGCGTTCGGTGCGGCGCTGCTCGGGCCGGCACCCGCGTCGCTGGGCATGCCCACCACCGGCACCACCGCGTCGGGTTCCTCGTCGAACCTGCTCAGCGCCCGCCGGGCGCTGCCCAGCAACTCGGCGCTGCTGGAGTACCGCAGGCTCGCGTCGGCTGCCAGGCCCCGGGCGATCACCCGGTCGATCGCGGACGGCAGCCCGGTGAGTGCGGACAGCGACGGCACCTGCCCACGCAAGTGCCCTGACACCACCTCGCGCACCGTTCCGACGAACGGCGCCCGGCCGGCGAGGCAGGTGAACAGCACGCAGGTCAACGAATAGAGGTCGGCCGCCGGTAACACCGGATCCCCGCGGAGGTGTTCCGGGGAGGCATATGTGGGCGAGCCCAGGAAGTCGCCGGAGGCAGTGCGGTGACCGGAACTCCCGCGGCGCGTGAGTCCGAAGTCGGCCAGGTAGACATGTTCCCTGCCGATCGACTCGTTCCGGGTGATCAGCACGTTCGCCGGTTTCACGTCCAGGTGCACCAGTCCTCGCTCGTGCAGCATGTCCAGCGCCGCCCCGACCTGTCCCAGCAGATCCAGCACCCGCCGCTGCGACAGCGGACCGCCGGCCGCCTCCCTGGCCAGGTCGGTGCCGTCGACCAGCCGCATGGCGATGTAGAGCCAGTTCTCCGCCTCGCCGAAGTCGTACAGAGGCACGACGTTGACGTGGTCGATGGCCGACGCGGCGCGTGCCTCTTCGACGAACCGCTGCCGGAACTCCTCATCGGCGGAGAGATCTTCGCTGATCACCTTGAGGGCCACCGGCCGGTCCAGCCGTTCATCGACGGCTCGGTAGACGGTGCTCATGCCGCCGTGGCCGAGCACAGAGGTCACCAGGTAGTGACCGAGCCGCTGCCCGGTGAGATCCGCCGACACAGCACCGACCCTATCGCCGAGGGCGTCCCCGCACGGGCCGTTACACCGGGGGCGCCGGACCTTCCCGAGCGCGCCGATACCGGACCCCCCGAAGCGCAGCGAGCCGGCCTCCAGCAGGTGCGCGCCGGCTGGGCCGCGGCGCGCGCGACCAGCCGCGCGAGGCGATGGTCAGGCACTGGCCAGTAGGGTCGCAGCATGGCGCCAGATCCTGCCACCGCCATTCTCGCGGCAGATCCGGATTCGGCGGCCGGTCACGACGTGCCGGTGCGCGGCGAGCCGGTGGAACTGCGGCTGCTGACCGGAGCGAACCTGTACTTTTCCCGGCCCGCCGTCAAACTCACCCTCGACGCATCGGCCGCCCTCGCCGCGGACGCGACCACCATGCTGGACTGGCAGAGCAAGCTGCGGATGCACGGAACCCAAGTCGGCCTGCCGGGTTCACCATCGCGGGCGCTCGGGGTGGCCGATCTGGCCGCCACCCTGGTGCGCCGGGCGGCGGCCTGCATCCGCAGCCGGTTACCCGCGGTCGCCCACCCGGGCGACGACGACACCGTCGTGGTCGCCTTCCCGTTCCGGAATGTCGGCACCGCACAGGCTTTCGGCGCCGCCGTCGCCGCCGCGTTCGCCGCCGTCACCACCGGACAATCCGTTCGCAGGACACTGGCAGCGATCCCGGCGGCGATGGCGGGGACGGACCCCGGCGAAAGGGTGCAGCCGATCAAGCCGGGCATCCCGGTGATCGCCGTCACCGGCACCAACGGCAAGACCACCACCACCCGGTTGATCGCCCACCTGGTGAAGACCGACGGCCGGGTCCCCGGCTGGTCGTCCACCGATGGCATCTTCATCGACGCGGCACAGGTCGAGGACGGTGACTGGTCCGGGCCGGGCGGGGCCGCCAGGGTGCTCGCCGATCCGAACGTCCAGGTGGCGGTCACCGAGACAGCGCGTGGCGGAATCCTGTTGCGGGGCTTGGGGACTGCGACCAACGACGTCTCCGTCGTCACGAACATCTCTGCCGACCACCTCGGGCTGCTCGGGGTACACACGGTGCAGCAGCTGGCCGAAGTGAAGTCGGTGGTCGTCCGGGTGACGAAACCCACCGGCTGGTGCGTGCTGAACGCCGACGATCCGCTGGTGCTGGGCATGCGCAGGTTCACCAGGGCCCGACCGTGGTTCTACTCCCTCGATTCTGCCAATCCACATCTGGCGGAGGCGCTGGACGCCGGTGGCCGCGCCGTCACCGTGCTGAACGCCGAGATCGTGGTGCTGTCGAAGGGGTCCGATCCGGTCAGGATCATCAACCTGACCGACGTTCCGCTGACGATGGCCGGGGCCTCGAGGGTGAATGTGCAGAACGTGCTGGCTGCTACCGCCGCCGCGCTGGCTGTCGGGGTGAGGCGTGACCGGCTGCGGGAAGGTTTGCGCAGCTTTGCCCCCGATGCCGCCCACAATGCCGGCCGGCTCAACAGTTATCTGGTCGACGGGACCGCGGTCGTCCTCGACCTGGCCCACAACGAGGCATCGCTGGCATCGCTGCTCGAGGTGACGGCGGCGTTGCGCCGGCCGGGTGGGGCGCTGGGGGTGGCGCCGTCGACCGCCGGCGACCGCAGTGATGAGGCCATCCACGGCATGGGCGCGATGGCGGCCGCCGCCGCCGACGTGATGGTGATCGCCGGGAAGTCGAGGTACCTGCGCGGCCGGCCGGCAGGTCAGATGGAGGAACTGTGGGCCGGCGGCGCCGCCGAGGCCGGTATCGCCGAGGTCGCCATCGCCCCCGACGAGCTGGCGGCGCTGCGGGCGCTGCTGGACGCCGGACTGCCCGCCGGCTCGGCGATCGGCGTCTGCGCGCTCGAGCAACGCCCGGAGATGATCCAGGAGATCATCTCGCGGGCAGGACACGAGATGACGCCCGCCGAGATCGCGGCCAGGGTGGCCGGCGAACCCGACGACGGTTCCTGAGGGGCTGCTGGATGCGATCGGTCGCCGAACACGCCGCGCTGGTGGCCGGCCTGATCCGGGGAACGCCGGTGGAACGGCTGCCGCTGGACCAGGCAGCCGGTCTTGTCCTCGGCACCGACCTGCGCGCCACCATCGATCTGCCCCCGTTCCCGAACTCGGCGATGGACGGCTACGCGGTGCGAGCCGTAGAGGTTGCCTCGGCGCCGGTGGAAATGGTGGTGTCCCAAGATATCCCGGCCGGACGACTGGGCGTTCCGCCGTTGGCGCCGGGGACCGTGGCGCGGATCATGACCGGTGCACCCATCCCGGACGGCGCCGATGCCGTCGTGCCGGTCGAGCAGACATCGGTCACCCCCGCGGGCACCGATCGGGTCCGGATCGACGTCGCGACGGTGGTGGGCCGGCATGTCCGGTCCCAGGGCAGTGACGTGATGGCCGGGGCGGTGGTGCTGACCCGCGGCGCCCACCTGGGGGCACCCCAGATCGGCCTGGCCGCTGCTCTCGGAAACGCCGAACTGAGCGTTCACCGGCCGCTCAGGGTGCTGGTGTTGTCCACCGGCAGTGAGCTGATCGCGCCAGGAAACCCGTTGCAGCGCGGGCAGATCTACGAGTCGAACGCGCCGATGCTGGCCGCTGCGATCTCCGCCGCCGGCGCGCGGCCCACCGTCGCCCATTTCGTGGCGGACGACGTGGACGAGTTCCGCTCGGCGTTCGCGGCGGCCGCCATCGGGGCCGACCTGGTGGTGACCTCCGGTGGCGTGTCGGCCGGTGCGTACGAGGTGGTCAAGGACGCGCTGACCGGCCGGGCTGTGGAGTTCGCGAAGGTGGCGATGCAGCCGGGGATGCCGCAGGGCGCCGGTGCAGTCGAGATCGATTGCAGCGGATCGCCGGCCCGATCCGTCCCGGTGGTCACCCTGCCCGGCAATCCGGTGTCCTCGTTCGTGTCGTTCGAGGTGTTTCTCCGGCCGGCAATCCTGGCCGCCATGGGGCACCCGCCCACCCGCCAGCACCGCCGGACGCGGCTGCTTCCGTTGGCCGAACCGTTGAGTTCGATCCACGGCAAGCGGGAATTCCGCCGCGGCCTGCTGGACCCGGCGGCGGGCACCGTTGCCTCCTTCGGCGGCCGGGGTTCGCACCTGCTGGGCTGGCTGGCCGGCGCCGACTGCCTGCTGGTGGTCCCGGAGGAGGTCGCCGAACTGGCGGCCGGCGACCCGGTCGAGGTCTGGGATCTGACCTGACCCCCGGCGCCGCCGTCATCCCCACCAGAACGAGGCGGCGATAATGCAGTAGACACTGACCAGCGCGGCCCCCTCCAGCCAGTTCGACTCGCCGTCGAAGGTGATGAACGCCGTCAGGATGACGGCGATCACCACGCTGACCACCAGCATCGGACTGAACACCAGGGTGAGGGTGGCCAGCCCGAAGACCTGCGACAGCACCACCAGCAGCGGAGCGAGCACCAGGGCGATCTGCAACGGCGAGTTGATCACCACGCTGAAGGCGTACTGGCTTCTTCCGGCCAGCGCCAGCTTGATGCCGACCACGTTCTCGATCGCGTTGCCGGCGATGGCGACGATCACCAGACCGGCGAAGGCCGGCGCTATGTGCAGTGACTGCATCGCCGGTTCCAGCGCGTGCACGAACCAGTCCGAGACGAACGCCGCGGCACCGGAGGACAACACCAGCACCAGCAGCGCCAAGGCCAGCGGCCAGCGGGCAGGCTCAGTCTCGGTGCTGCTCTCGGCGGCGCGGGCGCGCTGGTCGACGTCCCCGGCCCCGGTCGGGTGGGGTTGCCGGCGCAGCGATGCCGGCAGGTACAGGGCGAACAACAGCAGCAGGACGACGGCGACGATCAGCGACAGCGTCTTCTCGTGCGCCGCCGCCGGGGTGTGCACGTAGGAGGCCAGCGACGGCAGCACCAGCGCCGCCACCGACAACACCATCAACGTGATGCTGCTGCGCGCGCGCACCGAATCCAGTTGCTGCGTACCGTGTTTGAGGCCGCCGGCGATGAAGCACAGACCGAGCACCAGCAGCACGTTGGCCAGAATCGAGCCGATCAGCGCTGCCTGCACCACCTCGACCAGGCCGGCCTTGAGCGCGAACAGGGCGATGAACAGTTCCGGCAGATTGCCCAGAGCCGACTGCAGAGCGCCGGTGGCTCCCGGGCCGAACCGATCACCCAGCTGCTCGACGGCACGTCCGACCAGTGCGGCGAGCAGGGTCACCGCGATCGCCGAGCACGCGAAGGCGATCACGGCGCCGCCCCCCGCGTAGCGAGTCACCCCGGCCAGCACGATGGCGGCGAAGCCGCCCCCGATCAGTACCAGGTCCGATCGAGTCAGCGTCCGGGCCTTCTGAGCTGTGTCCATGGCCAGGATCGTGCCATTCACCCCGCGACGCCCGCCTGCCGCGCGGGTTACGGAACCGTGGTAGGTCACCGCGGGTGGCTCAGACGCTGACGATCCGATCGGATGCGGATGACCGGGCGGCGCTGGAGGACTCGTCCAGTAGCCGATCGGCGTGCGCAACCGGGCACGGCGGCAAACCTGGCGTCACCAGGGGCCGTGGTAGGCGAGGCCGATGGCCAGGGCGGCTACAGCGAGCGCCAGGAACGTGACCGCGTTGCCGAGTCGCCCCCGGTCGTAGTCGTGCACCCGCAGGTGGGCGCCCACGGCACCGAGGAAGTACAGGACAAGGCCGGCCCCGGCGACCGCGCCGAGCGCAGGCACGGCGAAGCCGGCAATCAGCCCGATCGCGCCCGCGGCCAGGAGGGTACCCAACCGGACCATCCATGACTGCGGGACCTGGACGATGTCCGCGGCGGCCTTGATTGACTCATGGCCGACGAAGCTCAGACCAGCAGCGCTGGCCATGGCAATGGCGACCAGGACGGTGACTGCGATGTATGCGGCGAGCATGGGTTTCCTCCATTGGCGGGTTCACTGGGAGATGGGTGTCAAGGGGTTGCAGCCCGAAACGGGTGCCCTGAACCGCCTTCTGCGCCTGTGCCTCTGGGCTCGAGGTGCGACCAGTACGCCCGGACGGCCGGTGTCGGGTGGCTGGTGCGGACCCGGCCGGCAGACCGACTTTGGCCTGGCGCCCATCACTTGATATGACGGAACGCCGAGAGAGAAGGTGACCGATGGACGAGGCTGACCGGCTGGCAGAGCGATTTGAGGCAGAGCGCGGTCACCTGCGCGCGGTTGCCTACCGGATGCTCGGCTCACCCAGCGACGCCGATGACGCCGTTCAGGCGACCTGGCTGCGGCTCGATCCATCCACAGCCAGTGGGGTGGAGAATCTGACCGGTTGGATGACTACGGTTCTGGCGCGGGTGTGCCTGGACATGCTCCGCTCCCGCAAGGCCCGGCGCGACGGGCCGGTCGGCCGCAATGTTCCCGACCCGATCACGACCGGCGAACTGACGGACCCCGAGCACCAGGCGGTGCTGACGGACTCGGTGAGCCGCGCGCTGCTGGTGGTGCTGGAGCGGCTGGCACCGGCGGAGCGGGTCACCTTCGTCCTGCACGACATGTTCGCCGTGCCATTCGGGGAGATCGCTCCGATCGTGGGGCGCTCACCGGTCGCAGCCAAGAAGCTCGCAAGCCGGGCCCGGCACCGGGTACACGGCACAGCCACGGTTCACAGCGTCAGCCTCGCCCAGCACCGGCAGGTGGTCGAGGCCTTCCTCGCCGCGGCCCGCGGCCGTGACCTGGACGGGCTGCTCGCGGTTCTCGCCCCCGATGTCGTTCGCCGGGCCGACCCGCACGTGCTGCCCTCCGGCGCACCGGCGGAGATCCGCGGCGCCGCTGCCGTGGCCAGGAACACAATCCTCTACTCGCAAGTGGCGCAAACGGCGGAGCTGGCGTTCGTAGACGGCGCCCCAGGCATCGTCGTCACCAGGCGCGACCGGCTGTTCCTGGCCCTCACTGTCAAGATCACAGATGGCAAGATCACCAGGTACGATGTCATCGCCGACCCAGCCCACCTGAGCCACCTCGACTGGGCCGTCCTGGACTAGCGGTTCTGCCTCGAACCACGTCGTCCGTACGGTGACGGAATGACATCGCTGGACGGCTGGGTGGTCGACGCCGCACAAGCCCTCGGAGTGCGGGCCGACGAGGTTCCGGCCGATCTGCGCAAGGGGCTGCTGGATCTGGTCGAGGAGGTGGACGGCCGCATCGGGCCGCTGGCCGGACCGATGACAGGCTACGTACTGGGAGTCGCTGTCGGCCGCGGGATGTCGCCGACGGCAGGACTCACTGCCCTGGATGATCTGCTCCGGTCGCATGCGGCAGAGGCCGGCGAGCAGACGGCAGGGCCGGCCGGTCCGCCGGCGCCCGGCGCCGACACCACGGTCCCGGCGGCCAGGGTGCTGCCACCGGCCACCGGATAGCCGCACCCTGCGCCTTGCTGCTGCCGAGCGTGGCCCGGCGGCTCACACCTCGGCGTCCTCGGGCACGGCGCCGGCCTGGGCGACGTGGCCGATGGACTGCAGCTCGTCCCAGACGGCGCGGGCCCGATCCACGCACAGCACCACCAGATCGCCGGCGTTGGCCCAGCGCATCGCCGCCCGGGTGGCTTCGATCTCGTCCAGCACGATCTCGATCTCCTTGACCCGGTTGTCGGTCGGCTGCTCCCTTGCCCCCCGCTCGATCAGGGCGGCGGTGTCTCCGGCCGTGCGCCCGCGCAGGCCGACGTCCTCCCTGATCACCAGCCGATCGAAGTGCCTGGCTGCCTCCCGCCCGAGGTCGATCATGTCCTGATCACGCCGATCCCCCGCGGTGGCGATCACCCCGATCTTCTGCGGCCGCTCGAAACCCGTTGCGTCGTCGAAGAACCGGTCAACGAAATCCCCGAGCGCCGCCATACCCGGTGCGTTGTGGCAATAGTCGACGATCACCTTCACTCCCCGCACCTCGGTGAGGTTCATCCGGCCGGGAGCCTGGTAGTAGCTGGGGGTGAAGGAGCGAAGGCCGGCTCTGATGTCGTGCAGAGGCGCGCCGGAGCAGTAGGCGGCGGCCGCGGCGGCCATCGCGTTCTGCACGTTGAACATCGCCTTGCCGTTGAAGGTCGCCGGCAGTAAATGCGTGTAGGCCAGCGGCATCCGGCGCCTGCCGTGCAGCAGGACGATCAGGTCACCGAGTTCCCCCGGTTCCAGAATCACCGCCTTTCCGCCGCGACGGCAGTGGTCGGAGATGCGCCGGTTGTTCGGCCTGATGGAGAACCACACCACCTCACCGGAACAGGCCCGGCGCATCTGGGACACCAGGTCGTCATCGGCGTTGAGGACGGCGGCTCCGGAGCGTGGAACCGCCTCTACCACAACCTGTTTGACCCTGGCCAGCTGCTCGACGGTGTTGATCCCCCGAAGCCCGAGGTGATCCGGTGCGACGTTCAGCACGACCGCGACGTCGTTCCTGGTGTATCCCAGTCCCTCCCGCAGGATGCCGCCACGAGCCACCTCGAACACGGCGAAATCGACCCGCGGATTCTGCAGGACCATCCGGGCAGACCGTGGACCGGAGGCATCGGTGCGGATCACCAACCGGTCGTCGATCACCACGCCGTCGGTCGAGGTCATGCCGACCTTGCGACCCATGGACCTGAAGATGTGCGCGATCATCCGGCTGGTGGTGGTCTTGCCGTTGGTTCCGGTGACGCCCACGATTGGGATCCGCGAGCTGGATCCGGGCGGGAACAACAGGTCCACCACCGGCTTTGCCACGTACTGCGGGTCGCCGATGGTCGGATGCGTGTGCATCCGGAAGCCGGGGGCGGCGTTCACCTCGCAGATGCCGCCTCCGGTCTCCCTGACCGGCTGGGTGATGTCGGGGCACAGGAAGTCGATGCCGGCGATGTCCAGCCCCACCACCCTGGCGGCTTCCTCCGCGATGTCCACGTTGTCGGGGTGCGCCTCGAAGGTGCGGTCGATGGAGATACCGCCGGTGGACATGTTCCCGGTGAGCGCAAGGTTGACCATCACGCCGCCGCCCGGTACGTCATCCATCTGAAAGCCTTGGGCTCGAACGAGTTCGACCGCGGATTCGGTGACGGAGATCCTGGTGAGTACCTTCTCGTGTCCGACGCCGCGACGCGGATCGGCGTTGGTGATCTCCACCAGTTCGGCGACCGAGTGGGTGCCGTCGCCGATGACGTGTGCCGGCACCCGCTCGGCGATCGCCACGATGTTGCCGCCGATCACCAGGCACCGGTAGTCCCTGCCGGTGATGAAGGATTCGACGATCACCTGACCCCGTCGCGCCTCGGCTTCGGCCGCGGGGTACGCCGCCCGCACCTGGTCGGCGGAGTTCAGGTTGATGGCGACTCCGCGACCGTGGTTGCCGTCCAACGGTTTCACCACCACCGGAAAACCGATCCGCTTGGCCGCTCGTGCCGCCTCTTCGGCGTCCCGGACCACCTCGGACTTCGGCACCGGCAGGCCGGCGGCCGCCAGCAGCCGGTTGGTCAGCTCCTTGTCGCTGGCGATGTCGACGGCCAGCGAACTGGTCAGCGAGGTCATGGTGGCGCGGATCCTCCTGGCGTGAACGCCGTGCCCGAGCTGCACCAGCGACGCGGAGTTGAGCCGTTGCCACGGGATGTCCCTGGAGATCGCTTCTTCCAGGATCGCCTGCGTCGACGGGCCGAACGCGACCCGCTGACTGGTCCGCAGGAACGCCTCGTGCTCGGCGTCGAAGTCGAAGTCGGGTTCAGGCTCGACCAACTGATTGACCAGCCGCACCGCCAGTTTGCCGGCCAGCGTGGCCACCGTCTCGTCCAGAAAGCCGTAGATCACGTTGTAGACACCGCTCTCGCCGGTGGACCTGGTCTTGCCCCTGGTGATCTCGTGGCCGGCGGTGCGCTGCAGCTCCAGCGCCACATGCTCGGCGACATGACCGACCCAGGTACCTTCCACCAGCCGTTCCACGAACCCGCCGTCACGACCGCGGGAACACTGGTGACTCTGCAGGCCCGGCAGCAACTCGATCAGCCGCTCGGTGAAGCCGGGCAGGGTGTCGGTCGGCGACTCCTCCAGCGCACCGATGTCGACGACCATGTGGATGCACGGTTCGTAGGAGTAGTAGTTCGGCCCCCGTAGGATCCGCTGCTCGCGGATCTCGATGGAACGACGGGAGGTGCCGGGCGCGTTTTTCGACATCGGCAAGCCTCATTCCTTGGGGATAATCGGGTCGGGGGCAGGTCAGCCGATTGTGCCCTGCGTGCGGCCACGGCAGACAGCTGGCCCTTCGGCATCGATCGCCCGGTGCCCGGCCGGCGCCGGCGCCCGGCGCGGGCCGAGACGGCCGGGGCTTCCCGTCAGCTGGAGGCGCGGCGCTGCCCGCGGTGCCGCAACTCCGCCACGGTCTCGTGCCTGCCCTCCGCGGCGATCCGTCTGGTCCTTGGCCTGGTGCCCTCCGGAACGTCGGCCACGGTGGCGATCTCCGGAGCTGCGGCGGGGTCCGTGAGCCCGGGTGCTGCGACCAGCGTCCGGGCGTGCAGGTCGAACACCGCGCCGCGCGGCAGGGTGTGCATCTTGACCCCGGAGATCATCAACGGCTGGCTTCCGGTTGCGGTGTAGGCGGTCGTTGTCACGTCGGCACCGTCGAAGATCGTCACCACCCCACGGCCCTTCACCGCCAGCCGCCCGTCCGGCGAGATGACGGCCGCGGTGTCCTCGTCGATGCCGATGCCCAGCTGCCCCGGGTTGGCGGCGATCAGCGCCAGCAGCCTGCCGAACCGGTTCCGTTGGGTGAAGTGCTGATCGATGATGGCGCCGCGGACCAGGCCCAGGCCCTGGGACACCTGCCCGATGCGGAACTTCGGCGTCGTGCCCCCGGTGCCGAACGACACCATCAGCAGTGAGCAGATGCTGGCGCCGGCCGACGTGCCGGCCACCACCGCGCCGCGCCGGTGTGCCCGGACGATGGCGTCACCCACCGGGGTGCCGACGATCAGGGTGGCCAGCTTGGTCTGGTTGCCGCCGGTCATGAAGACAGCGGTGGACCGATCGATGGCCGCGACGACAGCCGGATCCGCGGCCTGGGTGCGGGACTCAGGGCGCAGGCCCTGGACGTCCTGGACGCCCAGGTTCGCGAACAGCCGCAGGTAGGCGTGAGTGATCTCGTCACCGAGCGAGGATGCGGTGGACAGCACGGCGATCCTGGCCTGCGGACCGCCGGCAAGTTTGACCACCTCGCGCAGCACCGTCATCCGGCCGAGCTTGTCCTCTGCCCCGCCGATGGGCATGACGACCCCCGCGCCCTGCTCAGGGGTCTGCGCTGCCGGATCCGTCACACGGACAACGTATCCCGCGGCTTTTTGGCGGATCGACCGGCACGGCCGCTCCGCCGGCGAGCTCAGGCGCCGACATGTTCGGGTTCGATGCCCGCGGCCCGCAGCGAGCGGTTACGCAGCACCGAGGAGACCAGGGCGGCACCGATGAAGGCGACACCCACCAGGCCGGTGACGATCTCGTTGACCTCGATGCCGATGGACACGAGCAGGATGATCGCCAGCGCCCCGATGGCCCAGTGCGCACCGTGCTCGAGGAAGACGTACTCCGCCAGGGTGCCCTTGCGCACCAGGTAGACGGTGAGCGACCGGACGAACATGGCGCCGATCAGGCCCAGTCCCAGCGCGATGATGATCGGGTCCGCGGTGATCGCGAACGCCCCGATGACACCGTCGAACGAGAACGATGCGTCCAGCACCTCCAGGTAGAGGAAGAGGAAGAAGCCGGCCCGGCCGGCGACCTTGGCCACCGCGGACGGCCCGGACCTCAGCGCCTGCGGGGCCACCGGCCCGACGACCTCGTCCCCCTCGCCGGCCCCCTCGAACAGTGAGCCGAGCCCGTTCACCACGATGTAGGTGACGATGCCGAGGATCCCGGACAGCAGCACCGTCTCGGTGTGATCGCCGTGCGCGATCTCGGCGAAGATCACCAGCGCCAGGGCCGACACCACGACCGACAGCTGATCCAGCTTCCCCAGCCGGGCCAGCGGACGTTCCAGCCAGCGCAGCCACTGCACATCACGGTCCTCGAAGATGAAGTCCAGGAACAACATCAGCAGGAACATCCCACCGAACGCGGCGATCTGCGGATGGGCATCGTGCAGGATGCTCGCGTACGAGGTCGGGTCCTCGATCGGCCGTTTCTCCATCGCCAGCCGCCAGGCCTCGACCGGGTTCAGTGATGCCGTCAACCCCACGATCAGCACCGGGAACAGGATCCGCATACCGAACACGGCGATGACGATCCCGACGGTCAGGAACAGCCGCTGCCAGAACTCGCTCATCCGTTCCAGGATCTTCGCGTTCACCACCGCGTTGTCGAACGACAGCGAGACTTCCAGGATCCCCAGGATCAGACACAGCGCCAACCCGGTGAGACCGTCGTAGAGAAAGGCGATCACCAAGGAGATGACGGACACGATGGCCGACCACAGGAATATGCGCATTGACGTCTTTCGGTTACGGGCGGGCGGGCTGTCGGCGGATGCCGTCGGCGGCGGCTGACGCGATTCGACGCCAGAACGATGCGGCCTGCCATCTGCGGTCGATGACCCAACGACAACGCGATTCGACGACGCGACGGTTCCCGGAAGGGATTCGCCGCACATTCCGACTCGCCGCGCACATGGGTCGGCCGCCGGGTCCGGTGATTCACCGAATCCGGCGGCCGCCGAGGACAGGAACTCAGATGTTGACGCCGAAGTCGCGGGCGATGCCGGCAAGGCCGGAGGCGTAACCCTGCCCCACGGCCCTGAACTTCCACTCCTGGCCGTTGCGGTAGAGCTCACCGAACACCATCGCGGTCTCCGTCGAGGCGTCCTCGGTGAGGTCGTAGCGGGCCAGCTCGGTGTTGTTGGATTGATCGACGACTCGGATGAACGCGTTGCGCACCTGACCGAAGGACTGCGAACGCTGATCCGCTTCGTAGATCGACACCGGGAAGACGACGGAGGAGATCTCCGGCGGGACCGCGACCAGGTTGACCTTGATCGCCTCGTCGTCGCCCTCGCCCTCGCCGGTGAGGTTGTCGCCGGTGTGCTCGATCGAGCCATCCGGAGATCGCAGGTTGTTGAAGAAGATGAAGTGCTGATCGGACAGCACCTTCTTGTCCGCGCCCAGCGCCATCGCGCTGGCGTCCAGGTCGAAGTCCACACCTGTCGTGGTTCGGACGTCCCAGCCGAGGCCGACGGTGACCGCCGTCAAGTTGGGGGCTTCCTTCGTCAACGAGACGTTTCCACCCTTGGAAAGGCTCACACCCATGTTCTCGAAACCTCCATCGGTCGGCACATCAGTGGTCAGTGGATCTGGATTCGACAGTACAGGCCCGGCGGCGGCCCGATCAGGGAATCTCCCTGGTGACGGCCCTGGTAGGCCGCCCAGGGATGCCCGTCCCGGGACCGGCGCGTGGGCACTAGCATCGGCGCCGATGACTGGTCCATGGTTCGGGAACCGGGAGTCCCGGCAGAATCGCGACGACCTGGCCCCGGCCAGGTCGGCGCTGGATGCTGCCGCCCAGGCCCTCATCGACCTGGACACCCGCCAGGGATATGTCGATGACGCCATCAAGGCGGCCGGTGAGCTGGGCGGCAGCGACGAACTGGCCAGATCATGGACGCCGGTAGCCGAGAAGGCGTTCAAGGCGTCCGCCGAATATCTCGACGCCACCGCCAGGTACCCGCTCACCGACTCCGTGGGCCGGCCGAACCGCGGAATCGACGTGGAAACGGCGCGGCGAGCATTTGTCGGCGCCCACCGGTCGATGGCCGACGCGGCGGCGGCTGTCGATGCCTTCTACTCGCGGCACCGGGATCGGATCGAGGCCGGCAAGCGGGCGTTGGCCGTCATCCCGCAGCAGATCGATGCCGCGCGCCGAGCCGCCGATGCCGTCACCGAGCAGGCCGCTGCCCTGGGTGAGCGGGATGCGAAACTGCTCGACCTGCGGTCGGTGACGTCCGCGATCGATGAGTTGTCCGCTGCCATGTCGCAGCTGACCGCCGGCGGGCCGGCGCCGGTGCAAGTGCAGTCCGCGGCGGCGGTCCAGGCGGCTGCCTCGGCTCTCCGGGAGGCGCTCACCGATGCCCCCCAACTGGCCAGCCGGACCAGATCGTCGCTGCCGTCCGTCCGGACCAGGTTGGACAGCCTGGCCACCAGGATGCAGCGGATGCCGGACGCGCTGTCGGCGATGTGGCGGGAGTTCAACCAGGCCAGCTCGGCCGATCTTGCGCAGCACCCGAGGGCGGCCGAAGTGGCGCTGGATTCCGCCCGGCGCGAGTTGGGCAAGGCCGAGGCTGCGGTGACGGCAGGGGACCCGGAATCCGCGCAGGAGGCGATCACCGCGTCCAGGGCGCACGCCGCCGAGGCCGACCGGTTGATCGACGAGGTAACGCACCGGCTCGAGCAACTCCGATCCGCCCGAGAAGACCCGCGCGGGACAGAGCATCCGGTGCGATTCGCCATCCGAGATGCGCAGCGGCTGGTGGTGGATCGCGGCCTGACGGCCGAATGGGGCACAGTGCTGGATGCGCAGTCGGCGCGCGTCGACCGGGCGGTGGCCGCCCTGGACCGGCCGCACCCGGACTATTGGGCGATGCTCACCGAACTGAAGTCGGTCCGCGACTTCGTCGCAGATATCGTTGACCGGGTCCGCAGACGCGCGCGGCAGGACGCGGGAGGGACCTGAGATGCGGCACTTCGATCAGCTGGGTGAGAAGGTGATCGCCGAGCTGTTCCACCATCCGCCGCAGGACTTCGATCGCGACTCCTCGCCCGAGGTACTCGCCCAGGCGCTCGGCGCCACTCTGTACGTGCCCGGCTCCCGGCGCGATCTGGCCGAGGTGATCCGGCGCCGGGTGGCCGGTGGGGTGCGTTCCATGGTGATCGACCTGGAGGACGCCGTCCACGACGACGAACTCGACGGTGCCGTGGACAACACGGTGCGCGCGGTGGAGAACCTGGCCGGCGATCTGCCCGGGGTGCTGCTGTTCGTCCGCCCGCGGGTCCCGGAGCAGATCGCGCTGCTGGCCGGTCGGCTCGGCGAGAACTGCGGCGTGCTCACCGGTTTCGTCGCGCCGAAGTTCTCCCCGGCCAATGCCGGCCGATATCTGAGCGCCGTCCGGTCGGTGATCGACACGGCGGGCCCCAGGATGTTCGTCATGCCGGTGCTCGAGACGCCCGACCTGTTGTACCGGGAGAGCCGAGACTCCGCGCTGCGCACCCTGCGGCAGATTCTTGCCGCGGACCGGGATCTGGTGCTCTGCCTGCGGCTGGGCGCCACCGATCTCTGCGGGCTGTACGGGATCCGCCGGGACCGGGATCTGACCATCTACCACGTGCAGATCGTCGCGGACCTGATCGGTGACGTCGTCAATCATCTCGGCCGCTTGGACGGCACCGGGTTCCCGATCTCCGGACCGGTGTGGGAGTACTTCGAAGGTCACGGTCGGATCCTGCGACCCCGGTTGCGGTCCAGCCCGTTCGAACAGCTGCGCGCCGACAAGGTGCGAGACAGGCTGTTGCAGGCGGACCTGGACGGGTTGATCAGCGAGATCGTGCTGGACCGCTCCAACGGCCTGACCGGCAAGACGGTGATCCACCCCTCGCACGTGCCGGTGGTGCATGCGATGTCGGCGGTGCCCCATGAGGAGTTCGTCGACGCCACCGATGTGCTGGCAAGCGGCGACCTGCCCAGCGGGTCCGCCGGCGGGGTACGCGCATCGGAGTACCGCAACAAGATGAACGAGTTCCGGCCGCACCGGTTGTGGGCCGAGCAGATCATGGTGCGGGCAGGCGTTTTCGGCGTACTGGCCGGCGGTGTGTCGATGGCCCACGTGCTGGCCGCGACCGCTGCCGCGTGAGCATGACCTCCGCCGAGTTGCTGGGTGTCTCGATGGCGACGGTGTCCTCCCCGGTCGGTCTGCTGGTCGACGATCTGATTGCGCTCGCGCTGCGCCGGAACACGCGGCGTGCACATCTGCTGGTGTCCACGGTGCTGGGCAAGCACATCGGTGTCGATCCGCGGGTGGTGCACGGCTGCGGCCTGCTGCTCGGAGGACTGGTGCATGCCCGGTGGTCCGGGACGCCGGTTCCCACTTCCTGGGCCGACGCCGCGCGGGCCGCGGTCTGCGGCCGGGACCCGGATGCGTTGCTCCGCGCGGTGCAGCAACCCGCAGTCCCCGTTGCCGCTCCGACGGTGACCTCCTGGCGGGGCGCCGCAGGACCGGTGGTCCTCGGGTTCGCCGAAACCGCTACCGCACTGGGACATTCGGTCGCGGACGCGCTCGGCGCCCGGACCTATCTGCATTCCACCCGCCGGCCATCGCCCGACGTGCCGGCCGTCGGCAGCTTCGAGGAGGGCCATTCGCACGCCACGACCCACCTGCTGCTGCCCTCGCCGCCCGGTCTGCTGGCCGGGTCCGATCCGCTGGTACTGGTCGACGACGAACTGTCCACCGGGCGTACCGCGATGGGCGCCATCGAAGTGCTGCACACTCTGTTCCCCGGCCGCACCCGCTACCTGGTGGCGACGCTGGTGGACTTCCGGTCTGCCGCCGACGAGGCGGCGATGTCCGGCCGGGCAACGGATCTCGGTCTGCGGGTGGACGTGGTGTCGCTGGTCCGAGGCCGGGTGATGCTGCCGCCGGAGATCCTCGAGCTGGCTGCCGCCCACATCGCCGCGAACACCGAGCCACCCGGTGAACCTGTCGAGAACCCGAAATCTCCTGCGGTCGGGACCAGGCGACCGGCCAGCCGGTCGACCGTGAGGGCGAGCTGGCCGGTCGGCCTGCGCCAAGGCGGGCGGTTCGGGTTCACCCACGGATCGCAGCCGGCCTTCGGGCATGCCGTCGCCCGCATCGCCGAGCAGGTGCGGGCCGCGCTACCCGCCGGCGTCCGGCGGATTCTGGTGGTGGGGACCGAGGAGCTGATGTACCTGCCGCTGCGGCTGGCCATCGACTTGACCGGCGAGTACCACGTGTGGTTCCAGTCGACCACCCGGTCCCCGGTGCACCCCGAGACGACGCCCGGATCCCCGGTGCGCAGCCGAACCATCTTCGCCGCCGCCGACGGTACAGAGCGCTATCTGTACAACGCCGCCGTCGGCTTCCCCGGCCCATCGACCGACCCCGATGTCATCGTCCTGGTCACCGACGACCTCCCTGGTGGAGTAGCCGATGCCGTTGCGGCACTGGGAGTGCCGGCGGTCACCGTCCGGCTGCCGGCCGAGCGGCTGATGCCGCCACCGTTACGCGGACCCGGTTTCGGGAGCTATCCGGCCGCCGAGGTGGGCTGGCTGCTGACCGACCTCTCCGACGCCGACCTGGAGGGCGCCGTCGGCGACCGGGAGGAGCGGATCCAGGCCGGTGCGGAGCACTACGCAGAGTCCCTACCGGTGGAGTACCAGCCCAGCGCCGAGTACACCGAGCTGTTCGCCGATGTACTGGCGGGGTCGGCGCGACGGCTGGCGATCGCCACCGGATTGCTGACCGAGTTGGTGCTCGCCGAGCGCGGCCGGAACCTTGTGCTGGCCTCGCTGGCCCGCGCCGGAACCCCGGTGGGAATCCTGATGCGCAGATGGGCGCTGCAGCGACACGGCCTGGATCTGCCGCACTACGCGGTGTCCATCGTCCGGGGTCGCGGCATCGATCCGGTCGCCTTGGAACACCTTGCCGCGCATCACGATCCATCCACCGTCCTGTTCGTCGATGGTTGGACCGGCAAGGGCGCGATCACCGTCGAACTGGCCGAGGCGTTGGCCCTGCTGCGATCGGCCGGTGGACCGGCATTCGATCCGACGATCGCGGTACTGGCCGACCCGGGCTCCTGCACCCCGCTGTTCGGCACCCGCGACGATTTCCTCATCGCCTCGGCCTGTCTGAACTCCACGGTCTCCGGGCTGGTGTCCCGCACCGTGCTGAACCCGGAACTGACGTCCCCCCAACAGTTCCACGGCGCGAAGTTCTACCCCGACCTGGCATCCGCCGATGTCTCCAACGTCTTCGTCGACACGGTCTCGGCGTTCTTCGGCGCGGTGGCCGCGGACGTAGCGGTGCACCTTCCGGCGCTCCGGTCTGCCGATCGCACACCGACCTTCGCCGGTTGGCGATCGGTGGAGTCGATCCAGCGGGAGTACGGTCTGCCGTCGATCAACCTGGTCAAGCCGGGCGTCGGCGAGACCACCAGGGTGCTGCTCCGCCGGATCCCATGGAAAGTCCTTGTCCGGCAGGCGGACTCCCCCGACCATGCCCACATCAGGATGCTGGCCGCCGATCGCGGTGTCCCGGTCGAGGTGGTTCCCGAGTTGCCCTACGCCTGCATGGGCCTGGTCCAGCCGATGGGCGCCCGTCGGTGACCACCCTGGTCGTCACCGATCTGGATCGGACCCTGATCTACTCGCCGGCGGCCTTCGACCTCGACGTCCCGGACGCTGCGGCGCCGAACCTGGTGACCGCCGAGTTCTACCGCGGCAATCCGCAGTCCTACCTGACCCTTCGCGCAGCGGAGCTGCTGCGGGGCCTGCCGTCCGGCGCGTTGGTGCCGGCCACCACCCGCACCGTTCAGCAGTACCTGCGGATCAGCCTGCCGGCGCCGCCGCCCCGATACGCGATCACTAGTAACGGCGGCAACATCATCATCGACGGCGAGCCGGATCCGGTGTGGCGCGCCGGGATCACCGCGGCGGTGGCCGGGACGGCGCCGCTGGCGGAGGTCGAGCGGCACTTCGCTCCGCTGGCCAGCCACGATTGGGTGCGAACGGTGCGCAGTGCGGACTCCCTGTTCTGTTACCTGGTCGCACATGACCTACCCGGTGGGTTCGCCGAGGAACTGCGGTCGTTCTGCTCGGAGCGTGGCTGGCGGGTCTCCGTGCAGGGACGCAAGGTCTACGCGCTGCCCGGGCCGTTGACCAAGTCGGCCGCGGTGCAACGCATCTGCGAACTGGTCGGTTCCGACGGGCTGCTGGCGGCCGGTGACGGAGTCCTGGACGCCGACGTGCTGGAACTGGCCGATGCGGGCATCCGGCCACGACACGGCGAGCTGCACGAGGCCGGCTGGAATCGTCCGCACGTCCGGATCACCGAAGGCAGCGGGATCCTGGCCGGCGAGGAGATGGTGCGCTGGTACGCCGGACAACTCGATCAGAACCCAGGCTGACGCAGGAGCTCTGATCGCGCGGGCAGCGCGAGGACCTATCTCTTGCGGTGCTGGGAGAACAGCGGTGCGCCCGCGTCCTTCGCCGAGACCTGGGCCGGATTGCCGGGATCCACCCGCACCGGCCACTGGATCCCCAGTTCGCTGTCCAGTGGTGAGAACGCGGTGCCGGCCATTCCGGGCTTCCACTCGTCGGTGAAGCAGTAGACGTACTGGGTGCCGGACTCGGAAACCGACTGGAACCCGTTGCACACTCCGGCCGGCACCAGCACCTGCGTTCCCGGGCGGAGCGCGACGGTGACCACCTGCCCGTAGGTCCCGGATTCCTCCCTGGAATCCAGGTACGCACCGAACGCCTCCCCGGCGACGCACGACACCAGCTTCACCATCGACTCGCCGTGCAGTCCGCGGATCGCGCCGTGCTTGGACTCGGTGACGTTGATCTGCCGCCACGCACCCAGCCCAGCCAGCGGCTCGGCGTACGACGAAGCACGGAAGAACTCCCGGACGACGCCGCGGTCCTCGTTCACCTGTTTCATGGTGAGGACCAGAAGTCCGTCGATCGCGGTGGTCTCGGTCTTCATCTCGGTGATCTGTGGCGCGCTCATGCGCTGCATCGTTTCACGGCGGTCTTTCGTCACGGCAGTCACTGGCGGGTGCACTAGCGTGGGGAGCCGTCGGGCATGCCCGTCCCTGCCCACCAGGCAGCCAGGGGTCCCGACGACGGCGGCTCACCGGCCGGCCGGCCGGCAGGCGATGCCCCGAGCTGGACTTGCCGTGACGCCACTACGACCACGAGGACGATTCAACCGCGATGGCCAAGCACGCAGATCAGCCCGCCGGCGCCGCGCCGACTGGCGCTTCCCATCTGCTCGATCTGGTGCGGCAGTCCGTACCGCCGCTGCATCCCGGCGGCCGGCCGGTCGTCGCCGGCGCCGCGGCAGCATCACTCGCCGCCCGGTTCCTGCTCCGCGGTGTCGGTCGCCGGCGGCTCGGGGGGGTGGTAGGGCGCACCGGCCTGGCCGGTACCGCCCTGGTGGCGCTGTTCTTCCGGGCACCCCAACGGGTCGCCCCCACCCGCACCAGCGTGGTGGTGGCCCCGGCCGACGGCCTGATCGCGCTGGTCGACCAGGCGGCGCCACCGGCGGAACTCGGCCTCGACCCCGCTCCGCGACCCAGGGTGTCTGTCTTTCTGTCACTGCTGGACGTGCACGTTCAGCGGATCCCGATCGAAGGAGTCGTCACCCGGATCGCCTACCGCCCAGGAACCTTCCTGTCCGCGGACCTGGACAAGGCCTCGGTGGACAACGAGCGCAACTCCGTGCTGATCGGTGCCGCCGCCGGCGGCGAGGTGGTGGTCACCCAGATCGCCGGGTTGCTGGCCAGGCGGATCGTCTGTGACGTCCGCCCGGGCAGCATGGTGCACACCGGGCAGACCTACGGGCTGATCCGGTTCGGCTCCAGGGTGGACACCTACCTGCCGGTCGGCACCGAGGTGCGGGTGCAGCGCGGCCAGCGCACCATCGGCGGGGAGACCGTGCTGGCTGTCGTCGGCGAGGACTGAACCACCGGTGGCCATACCCCCAGGCGTGCGGTTCCTGCCGAACGCGATCACCGTGCTGGCGCTGTGCGCCGGCCTGTCATCGATCGCCTTCGCCCATCGGGCCACCCTGGAACCGGCGCAGCCCAACTCCCAGTGGTTCCTGGCGGCGGCACTGATCGCCACCGCGGCGGTCCTGGACTCGCTGGACGGCCCGGCCGCCCGGATGCTGCACTCCACCAGCAGGATCGGCGCGGAGCTGGACTCGTTCTCCGACCTGGTGAGCTTCGGTATCGCGCCGGCCGTGGTGATGTATCTGTGGAAGCTGGACATGCACCCGGTCGGCTGGGCCATCTGCCTGGTCTACGCGGTCTGCACCACCCTGCGGTTGGCGCGATTCAACTCCGCGCTGGATGACGACAACCCCAAACCCTGGTCGAAGATGTTCTTCACCGGGGTTCCGTCGCCGGCCGGTGCGCTGCTGGCCGTCCAGCCCATGCTGCTCTGGTGGCAGTTCGGCGAGGGCTGGTGGTCCAACCAGTGGGTGACCGCCTCCTGGATGCTGTTCATCGGCATCCTGATGATCTCCCGGATGCCGTCGATCGCCCTGAAGTATGTGTACATCCCGTCCCCGCTGGTGCTGCCCTCGCTCGTCGGGTTGGTGATCGGGGTGGCGCTGGCGTTCTACCAGCCGGTGGTGATGCTGGGTCTCGGGCTGCTGGTGTACCTGGCGCACCTGCCGTACGCCTGGTGGAAGCGGCAGCGGGTCAGGCGGAATCCCGAGCTCTGGTCGGCCGATCGGCGGCGCCGCATCCGGGCTCGCAGCACCCGGCTCCGGCCACGGATGCCGCAACGTCGCCGGGTCGCCGGGCGGGCCAGGGACGGCCGTCGCCTGCCGGAACTCCAGTACCGGCAACGTCAGCGCACGGGGGGCCAGCAGACTCCGGCGCCGAACCCGTCGGGAACCTCCCGGCGGCTCGGCCGCCGCCGGCTCCGCTGACCGCCGCCGGCTCCGCTGATCGCCGCCGGTGAGGCGATACGCGGCTGCCGAGCACCAGCTACCCGGTCAGCAGCGCCCGCAGGGTGCCGATGGTGTCGGTGTCCTGCGGGCGCTTGGCGTCGTCGCCGGTCCGGTACGACTTGACCCTGGCGAACCGGAGCGCCACCCCACCCGGATAACGGCTGGATCGCTGCACACCGTCGATCGCGACCTCCACCACCGTCTTCGGCGCGAGGAATACGGTGCTCTGGGTGCGCCGGGTCTCGATCTGCGGGAAGTACTCGGTCTGCCAGCGCAGAGTGGCGTCGGTCAGGCCCTTGAAGGTCTTGCCCACCATCACGAAGCCGCCCGGTTCGCCGAACTCGCCGTCCGGGTCGATGGCCCCGAGGTGCAGGTTGGACAGCCATCCGGTGCGTCGGCCGGAGCCCCATTCGGCGGCCAACACCACCAGGTCGTAGGTGTGCACCGGTTTGACTTTGATCCAGCTCTTGCCGCGCCGGCCGGCGGCGTACGGGCTGTCGATGCCCTTCACCAGGATTCCCTCGTGGCCGGCGGCCAGTGCCTGCTCGAACACCCGGTCGGCCTCCGCCGGATCCGCGGTGATGCTGCCAGGCATCATCGAATCGCCGACGATGCGCTGTAGCTCGGCCCGCCGCTCCCGCAACGGCAGATCGATCAGATCGGTGCCGCCGGCGTGCAGGATGTCGAAGAACCGCACCGAGAGTCTGGCCTGCCGGGCGGTCTGCGCGCCGAACCGGCTCATCGTCTCGGCGAACGGCCTGGCCCTGCCGTCCTCGTCCAGGGTGAGCGTTTCCCCGTCCAGGATCAGGTCGCCGCCGGGGAACGCCTCGACCAGGCGCACCACCTCCGGGACCCTTGCGGTGATGTCGGCCAGGCTGCGGGTGTACCCGGTGACGACCCCGCCGACCCGGTGGACCTGCAGTCGAGCGCCGTCCAGCTTGTGTTCCACCGACGCTTCGCCGGTGATCTGCAGGGCGTCCGCCGGGCTGGCCGCGGTGCCGGCCAGCATCGGCAGCACCGGAACCCCCGCGGTGAGCCCGATGTCGTCGATGCCGGCGCCGCTGAGCGCTCGTCGGGCCGTTTCACCGAGGTCGCCGGTGAGCATGGCGGCGCGCCGGACGTCGATGGCTGTCAGATCGGCGGCCGCCGCCACGGCGTCCAGGACGACGGCTTCCAGGGCTCCGGTCCGGACATCGCCCAGCAGCGATCGGACCAGGAAGTCCTGTTCGGCAGCGGTGGCCCCGGCCAACAGTTTCCGCAGTACACCGGCTCTGGTGGACGCGGAACCGGAACCGGCGCCGACGGCCGCCGCCAGCTCATCGATGGCGTCGTCGACGTCCGCGATGGTCAGCGAAGCAGTGGCGGCGGGTTCCGGTCGGACGTCCTGCAGCGTCGCCCACCCGACCCCGATGCGTCCCTGCCGTGGCTTGCCCAGCAGCAGCCCGATCGCCGGAGCGATCTCCGCCGGTGCCAGCCCGACGAAGAGTGCACTGAGCGCCGCCACCTTGGCTAGCCGGGATCGGGTGGCGGTGGCCGCCGCTGCGGCTTCGACCAGATCGATGAACGGCATCAGCACATCATGGTGCCTGTGGCCGACAACCGGGGCGCGCCGCGGGGGCGCCCGGCTCGAGCGGCGCCGCGGTCAGGTCTCGATGCCGAGCCGTCTCTTCGATCGGGCCTGTTGCCGGGATTGCCGCATCCTGCGCAACCGACGCACCAGCAACGGGTCGTGGGCCAGGGCGGACGGATTGTCGATGACGGCGTTCAGCACCTGGTAATAGCGGGTCGGCGAGAGGTCGAACATCTCCTTGATCGCCTGTTCCTTGGCGCCCGCATACCGCCACCACTGACGTTCGAACTGCAGCACGTCACGGTCCCGGCGATCGAGGCCTTCCGAGGCGTCGGCTGAGGCCCCGTCATCACCAGTGGCCGAGGTTGGGCTGGTCATCGACGCGTCCTCCCAGAGATGTCACTGACACGGCACCCCGACACCGCGAATGACAGGGGTGTCATTACGTTCATCCCACCACGCCGGCGGCGCCTGTGGCCACCGCGGCCCGGCATGTTGGGGCCCGAAGTGTTGCTTTTCTGGCGGCTGGCCCCCGCGGCGAGGATCCATTCCTACTGGATGTGGCAGGAGTGACAGAACGAGCCATCTTCATCCTCGTAGGCGAAGGTGATGTGCCCGATCGAGCGCCGCACGGATCCGGTCCACAAGGCGCGCCGGATCGCCGCGGCGCGAGGTGTCCACCTCGATGACCGGCCAGCCGCCGGCCACCGGTTCGGTGGCGTCCGGCGTGTACAGCTCGGCCCGGTCCCGCACCGCGTCGAAGTGTCCCGGGTGTCGATCGCCGGCACGCCGCCGGTAGCGCCGGTAAGCCAGGTCCGGGTCGCAGCGGCAGAACACCTCGACGATCGGACTGCCAAGTCGGGCCAGACGCGGCCCGGCGAGGCCCGCGTACCAGTTGTTCTCGAGGATCGCGCCGGGGCTGGCCGCGGCGATGGCGAACAGCACGTCCATGGCCGCTCGGCCCAGCTGCTGCGAGTCGGCCACCCCGGCCGGCGGCAGCGCATCCATCAATACTTCCTTGATGACGTCCTTGGACAGCACCGTCACCCCGAGGCGATCGGCCAGCGGCCCGGCGAGTGTCGACTTGCCGCTCCCGGGCGGCCCGGACACCACCACGAATCCCCTCACCGGTTCAGTGTGCAACGCCGAGCCCGCCTCGCGGCGTGCGGCAAGCGTCGGGCCTCAGCACTCCGGATGCCGGCTGGCAAATCCGGTCACCGATTCGAAGCCTTTGGCCATCCCCAGCAGTTCCCGCTCGGCCCGGTGCCGGCCGACGAGTTGAACTCCGACCGGCGTCCCGGCGGCAGTGAATCCGGCAGGCATCGAGATCGCCGGATGCCCGGTGACGGTGATCGCACACACCGCCCGCATCCAGCCGAGATAATCCGGCTGCGGCTCGCCGGCCACCACTTCCGGATACTGGATCTCCGCCTCGAAGGCGGCCAGCGGGGACACCGGCAGGATCAGCAGATCGTAGGTCCGCAGGAATTCGCGCATCCGATGGAACAGCTCGGTGCGCAGGACGGCGGCCCGGCCGACCTGCGGACCGGTGAGTTCCCGTCCGGTCAGCATGTTCTCATGCAGGCTCGGGCGCACCTGCGAACGGTGCTGGTCCAGGACCGCGCCCAGGGTGGCCTCGAACTGCCAGGCCCGCAGAGTGCGGAAACACTCGTCGGCGCCGGTGAAGTCGGGACAGGCCTCGTCCACCGCGGCACCGGCGCCCTCAGCACTGGCTGCCGCGCGCCGGACCAGCTCGGCGATCTCCGGCTCCACCTCCACCGTCCCGCCGAGATCCACCGAGAACGCCACCCGCCTGCCGCCCAGACCACCCTCGGGAACGACGCCGAACGCAGACCCGTTGTCCTCCAAGGAGATCGGCGAGCGGCGGTCCGGCCCGGCCATCACCCCCAGCAGCAGCGCCACGTCATCGACGGTGCGCGCCATCGGGCCCTGGACACTCAACCCGGCGAAACCGTCCGCCGCCGGATACACCGGCACCCGGCCTGCACTGGGACGCAGCCCGATCACATTGCAGTATCCGGCGGGCAGCCGCAGGGAACCGCCGAAGTCGTTCCCGTCGGCCAGCGGGTGCATGCCGGCGGCCAACGCGGCCGCGGCGCCACCGGACGAGCCGCCGGCCGTCACCGTGGGGTCGTAGGGGTTGCGGGTGATGCCGAACACGTCGTTGAAGGTGTGCCCGCCCGCGGCGAACTCCGGGATGTTGGTCTTACCGAGGGTGATCACCCCCGCTGCCTTCATCCGCTGGATCACCAGGTCGTCGACGTCCGGCACGAACTCCGCCCTCGACAACGACCCGAAGGTTGTCCGGATGCCGGCCGTCAGGTGATTGTCCTTGTGCGCCACCGGAATGCCGTGCAAAGGCCCGGCGAATTCGCCCCTGGCAGCGGCCTGATCCGCGGCTGCTGCCTGGGCCAGAGCCGCCTCCGGCACCAGGGTGATGACGGCGTTCAGCAGCGGATTGACCGCCTCGATCCGTTCGAGGTGCGCCGTCACCACCTCCCGTGCCGACAACTCCTTGGCCAGAAGCGTCCGAGCCAGCTCGGTGGCGGTGCGATAGTGCAGCGGCTCGTCACTGCTCGGTGCGCTCACCACGGTCTCCTGCCGGATTCGGTTGCCTCCAGCATGACCGGTGCCCACGGGTGCGCAGACGGCAACATCTCACCATCGGCCGTCCGATCACTGATGGAACACCACCGCTGTCGGTCCGGTCCGGGTCGACCGGCGGGCACTTCGGCGGGTGACGAGATCCCCGGCTGACTGCCGGCCGACCCCCGCTGTGTCACGCTTGCCGCGTGCGGATGCAATTCACGGCTGGACCGGATCCCACTGATCTGCTGACCCTGCCATGGTCGACCCCGCTCGAGGACTGGCCACGGGAGAAACTGGTGAGCCTGCCCCGCGGCATCTCCCGGCATGTGGTGCGGTTCGCCAGGATCGGCGGCCTCGTCTACGCCGTCAAGGAGATCGGCGCAGACCTGGCGGACCGCGAGTTCGAGCTGCTGCGGGCTCTTGCCCGGGCCGGTATCCCGGTGGTCGAGGCGGTCGGGGTGGTCGCCGGCCGCACCACCCCGCAGGGCGAGCCGCTGGACGCAGCTCTGGTCACCAAACACCTGCGGTTCTCGTTGCCCTATCGGGCGCTGTTCTCCCGGCGACTGGACCCGAACCTGGAGACCAAGCTGCTGGACGCCTTGGCCGAGCTGCTGGTCCGGTTGCACCTGGAGGGCTTCGCCTGGGGCGACTGCTCCCTGTCGAACACCCTGTTCCGGCGGGATGCGGGGGCGTTGGCCGCCTACCTGGTCGACGCCGAAACCGGGGAGATGCGTCACAATCTCTCGGACGGCCAGCGGCTCAACGACCTCGACATCGCCGAGACCAACCTGGCCGGCGAGCTGCTGGATTTGCAGATGTCCGGCCTGCTGCCGGAGGCGGTCGACCCGATGGACACCGCTGTGTCGGTGCTGGATCGCTACCAGCGGCTGTGGGGTGAGCTCACCGCACCGCAGCCGATGGGCGCCGACGAGTGGTGGCAGATCGAACGGAAGATGCGCCGGCTCAACGAGTTGGGCTACGACGTCGGTCAGATCCAGGTCAACTCCGACGACGGCGAGACGCTGCTGCAGACCCAGGTGGTGGAGGCCGGCCACCACCGGCGCAGGCTGCTCGATCTCACCGGTCTGGACGTCCAGGAGAACCAGGCCCGCCGCATCCTCAACGATCTGGATGCCTTTCGCGGTCAGGCGGTGTTGCCGGAGACCGATGCCGACGAGTCCACCGTCGCCCGGCACTGGCTCACGGACGTCTTCCAGCCGGTGATCGATGCGGTACCAGCCGATCTCACGGAGCGGTTGGAACCGGCCGAGATCTTCCACGAGGTACTGGAACACCGGTGGTTCCTGTCCGAGGCCGCCGGCCACGAGGTGTCGATGGACAAGGCGACCGAGTCCTACATCGCCACCGTCCTGCCGTTCCGTCCGGAGGAGGCCGCGTTGCTCGACACCTCGTTGATGGGCGTCGGCTCGGTGGATGACGATCTGATCGACGACCCGCTGGATCGGGCCGATCCGGTCAGCGGCTGAACCTTCGGGGCGGAGGCCGGCGACCGGTTGCCGGGACGGACCGCGCCTGTCAACAGCAACCCCACTGTCAGCCACCCCGCCGTCACCAGCAGCGGAAATGCCACCGAAGCGTCCGGGAAGAAGGACACCCGACGCAGCAGCTCGCCGCCCGCCCCGGCCGGTAGGAACCGGCCCAGCGCTCCCCAGAACTCCGGGAGCGCCTGCCACGGCGCCGCCAGACCTGCAAGCGGTACGCCCAGCAGGACGAAAATCCCCGCGCCGATGCCCATCCCGGGCGGTCCCAACAGCCCGACCAGGCCGGAAACGCTCACCGAAACCGCAGCCAACACCAGCGTGATCACTGACGCCTCGGCCGTGAAGCCACCTCCGAGCAGATCCAGCCAGTTGTGCAACACCAGGGTGAAGCAGACACCCGCGGCGATCGACGTCCCCAGAACACCGACCAGCCGTGGCATCCTGGGCCGAACCGTCATCCCGAAGACCGCGCCGATGATCAACGCGGACAAGGTGAACGGCAGTACCGCGATGGCAAACGCCGAACCGTGAGGGTCCCCTGGTGGTGACGGAACCACATCCACCGCACCGACGGGAGGTTTCCCGGTGGACAGTGTCGCCGCCAACTGGTCGAGCAACTGCGACGAGGCCGGCGAAGCCGCCCCGGCCTTCAGGACCGCCGGGCCGCTCGGTCCGATGACGATGGCCCCCAGTGCATCTCGCTCGACAATGGCCTGGCGGGCAGCGGCTTCGTCCGGCACACCTGTGACGGTGAACAGGTCGCCGACGCCACCGGCGGCGAGTTGCCGCTGTACCTGCGGCGCCGCGGCCGCCGGTGCGACGACCATCGGCAAACCTCTCGGCCTGGCGCTGCTGGTCGGCCAGGCGAACGCGATCAGGATCAGCACGCTGACCAGGGTCAGCGCCCCCATCAGGGCACCGACTCGACTCCACACCGGTAGCCGTTCGAAGGACGAGGGACGATCGGGCATCTGCGCTCCTAAAACGAATGTTCATTCGGCTTGTTCAGTCTGGTTCGCTGCCGCGCGATTTGTCAAGAACGGGCGTCCGGTTTTTTGAACCCCCAGCTTGAGCTAGAGTCGCACCGTGCCGAGGGTCACCGACGAACACCGCGAGCAACGCCGCCAGGAGATCCTGGCAGCGGCCTGGAAGCTGTTCGCCGGCAATGGGTTCCACGCGACATCGATGGCCCAGATCATTGCCGCCAGTGGGTTGTCGGCCGGGGCTGTTTACCTGTACTTCCGGTCGAAGGAGGATCTGATCGCGGCCACCGCGGAAACGGCGCTCGGAACCGCGCGGGCCGTCACCCGGGAACTTCTGGAACGACCGAAAGCGGTCGCACCCGGAGAGGCGGTGCGCCAGCTGTTGTCCGGGGTGCAACGCCTGCAGGATCAGGCGGGCGGCGTGCTGTTCGCGGTGGCCATCCAGGCCTGGGCGGAAGCCGTCCGCAATCCTGCCATCCTCAGCACCGCGCACCGGTTCTACACCGAGCTGGTCCACGATCTGGCGGCCGTCCTGGACCGCTGGGCGGCCAACGGACATCGGCTGGCCGGCGAGAGCGAGCAGCTGGCCAGGATGATGGCCGGGGTGCTGCAGGGCTACATCATCCAGGTGACCTCGTTCGGCGCCGATGCCGATCCCGAGTACCTCGCCGGCCTCTGCGGCCGGGTCACCGCGATGGTCAGCCACTGAGGACTCCGCGACACAGAGCCACCACGGGGACTCGAACCCCGAACCTTCGCTTTACAAGAGCGCTGCGCTACCGGTTGCGCCATGGTGGCCTGCCGGAGTTCCGGCAGAGAAAGGGTAACCGCCTGGGTCCTGTCGGAATGTCGGCCGGCGGTGTCGCCCCACGGTGCAGGTATGGGAAAAGAGCAGCGTCAGCCGGTGGTGGGCTGGAACCGGACAGCTTCGTCGCTGCGTGGACCGCCCTGCTGCGGCACGCCTCCGCTCGGGATTCGGGCAGGTGACTCCACCGGGGTATTCTCGGCCAGGTCGATGAGTCGGTCTCGGCATTCGTTGACCGTCATCCCCATCAGGTTGGCCAGGGCCTTTAGCGCGCCCTCTCCCAGGCTCTCGGTGACATCGTCGACGACCCCGTCGGGATGCCGGATCGAGAACCAGCGCCGAACCGGGGCCAGGGCAACATCGGTGGTGGCCAGCACGTCGGCGACCCGGATGGAGATTGCGCTCCGGCCGCGTAGCGCGGAAGCCGGAACGATCGAGCGCTCGGCGCCGGCGATCAGCCTCCCGCAGTCCTCCCCCAGCGCACGGGCGAGCACCCAGAAGACGTCGATGCGCAGGGATCGGTGCCCGGTCTCGTAGTTGGCCAGCGCCGCCTTGGACACCAGGCCACCGGTTCGGGCCGCCACCTGCGCCTGGGTCAGGCCCTGTCGGTGGCGTGATTGACGCAGCTGGGCGCACAGCGCCGCAGCGAAGCCAACCTGCTGTTCTTCGTTCAAAGGCTGCATACCGTTACCTTCAATCGGGACATGCTGGTCGATATGGTCTACAGCGCACCGCGTACGCTACACCATACAGGTGATACACTGAATTGCCGCCTACTCAAAGTGACAATCAGCGACCGCGTCCTCTTCGCCTCCTCCCGCGCGAGGGCGGGCGCCCGAGCAGCCGGGCCCACCACACCGCCCCCTACTCTGTTCGCCATGACCATCCGCCCCATCGTCATCTGCGGCGAGCCGGTCCTGCGCCGGCCGACCGTCCAGGTCGCCGTTTTCGACCAGGAACTGAAGAACTTCATCGATGACCTGTTCGAGACGAACACAGCCGCGCACGGTGCTGGGCTGGCCGCGAACCAGGTCGGGGACGAGCGGCGGGTGTTCATCTACGACTGCCCGGACGATTCCGGCGGCCGGCAGCGCGGGTACGTCGTCAACCCGGTCCTGCAGACATCCGAGATTCCGGAGACCATGCCTGACCCGGATGACGACTACGAGGGCTGTCTGTCGGTGCCGGGTGAGAACTTTCCGACCGGCAGGGCGCCGTGGGCCAAGGTGACCGGCGTGGACGCGGACGACCAGCCCTTCGAAGTGGAGGGCACCGGCTACTTGGCCCGCTGTCTGCAACACGAGACCGACCACCTCGACGGGCGCCTGTACCTTGACCGACTGATCGGCCGGCACGCGAGGGCGGCCAAGAAGATGGTGAAGACGCGGGGCTGGGACGCGCCCGGCAACAGTTGGTTGCCGGGCCGGGATCCGGATCCGTTCGGGCACTGATCCACGGAGTGGTTGTACTGCGCACACCTCGGGAGACCCGTGGATTCGGCCCTGCCGGAATGGTTGCGGTGCACGAACGGGGTCGACACCGTGACGACATGGATGACGTCGATGTGCTCACCGCCCGCAACGAGCATTTTATCGATGCGTGCCGCCAGGGTTCCTGGGAGAGGCTGCGGATGATCGTTGGCAGCGATTTCCATTACCTGGACGGCAGAACGGGTGAGAGATGGGATCAGGATCGTTACGTCACGGATCTGCGCGACCACCCATCGCCGACACTGACGATAGATCAGGTCGCGATCCAGATCGCCGGTGACACGGCGACGGTGTCCGCCCGCACCAGCAGCCACCCTGGGTCGGGTCGGCACAATCGCTACCTCGACACATACGCCCGTAGGGACGGGCAGTGGGTCTGCGTGCATGCCTGCGTCTGGCCGCTGCCCGACGACGGCGACGGCGACGGCGACGGCGACGGCGACGGCGACGGCGACGGCGACGGCGACGGCGACGATACGGTTTCACCATGATTCGGCTTCGGCTGAGCCCTGGCGATCTGGAGCGCATGCGCTTCGCGTATTCACCGCTCGCCGAGGTGGCCGAAAGCCTGTATGTCCTGCACTGCGGGCACATACCGACGCCGCACCTGACCTGGTTCGAGCAGACGCGCAAGCGGCTCCGGCACGTCGACATGGCGGTGCTGCGGGCCGTCATTCCCGCTCCGCGGCCGCACGTCGCCAGCTTCCTGCTGGCCGGTGCCCGGACGCCGTCAACGTCCATCGATGTACAGCTGAAAATGGTCGCCGACTGTCCTGTCGAACGTCTGCGCGCCGATCTGGAGATCGTATGGCGCGGCCGGCTGCCGCCGGAGACGGAACGAATCCTCGAGCACGGTGGCGGGCAACGAATCGCCGATGCCCTCTGGCAGTACTGGCGCGTGGCCGTCGAGCCCTACTGGCCGAAGCTCAGGGCATTGCTGGACGCGGACGTGGCGTACCGGGCGTCGCGATTGGCCGGCGGCGGGATCGAGGCGCTGCTGGCCGACCTGCACCCGGAACTCGAACTGGCCGAACACGCCATTCAGGTTCAGAGCAACGCCACCGTCACGGACCACCAGTTGGGCGGCGCAGGCTTGCTGCTGGTGCCCTGCGCGTTCGCCTGGCCGCACGTGATGGCCGACCTGGGGGCCGGCTCTGCCCCGTCCATCACCTATGGGCCGCGCGGAATCGGTGACCTCTGGCCGAACGCCGAGGTGCCGGAATCGGACGAGCATGCGTTGCCCGCGTTGCTCGGTCGGAGCAGGGCGGCGATCCTGGTCAAGGTCGGCCTGCCGAAGTCGACGTCGGATCTCGCCCGAGAACTGGATCAGAGCATGCCAGCAGTCAGCGCGCATCTCGCCGTGATGCGGCGGTCCGGGCTTGTCACCTCCTGGCGGGCCGGCCGGCGGGTGTTGTACCAGCGCACGCCGTTGGCGACCAGCGTGGTCGCTGCAAGCGGCGGCTTCCCCAGCCGGGAAGCGGGAGACCCGGCGTAGCAGGGTGGACGCGGCGCCGCTGTCGGCTCAGTGCCTGTCGACGTGCTCAGTGCCTGTCGACGGGCTCAGTGCTTGTCGACGGGCTCAGTGCTTGTCGACGGGCTCAGTGCTTGTCGACGGGCGATGCCAGGAATGCGACCAACCTGGATCCGTCGACTGCCTGACCGGCGATCTCGCCGGCATCGTTGATGTCGTTGGCATACGCCAGATGCGGCCCGCCGGCCGGCACCAGCGAGTTCAGATCCGTCATGGCGCCGTCCTGCCAGAGGAAAGCCCTGCAGTTTGCCAGGTGCGCCTGACAGGACTCGCCGACGATCTGGCCCCTGCTGTTGATGCCGAGCCCCTCGCTGAGCAGATCGCCTGGCAGGGTCCCCAGGTCACGCATCTTCCGGCCGGCGGTCCAGACGAAGGCATGCGGGTAGAAGCTGCCAGAGGTCGCGCCGCCGGGAACGTTCGCGAACCCGGTGACGACACCATTGTTGTTGATTGCCGCCGGGGTGTTCCAGGCGACGCCGCCGATGTTGCCCATGTCCTGTGGTCCGCCCCGCCGATCCCAGATCACGGCGTGGGTGGCGCTGAACCGGCCGACCGCCGTACCGCAGACTCCTGAGATGCCGACGGCCTGCCCGCGGTCGTTGATGGCAGTGGCTGCGCTGGTCGGGTCCGCTCCCAGTGGCGCCAACTCATGCGGACGATGCGTGCCCGCATCCCAACGGACCGCGCGGAACTGTTCGACCTGGTTGCCGGTGCAGCTCGGGTCACGCTTGCCGTTCTCCGCCCAGCCGACGATCTGGCCGCGCTGGTTGTTGCCTGCCGCGTAGCCGTTGTCCCCGCCGAGGGTGGGCAGCGCGCGCATGTATCCGTGTTGCCAGACGAAACCGACGCAGTTGTGGTGGGTCGGATTGCCGGGAAAGGACACCGAGCAGCTCCAGTCCTCGCCGTACGGATTCGTGGTGGCGGTCTCGGACACCCCGACGACGATGCGGCTGGACTTGACCGGCCACAAGACCGCACTGTTGGACCCGCCGAGGGTTCCCAAGTCGGTGAGGTTGCCGTGACGCCACCGAGCGGCGTGCACGGTCGCATCTCCCGGCTGGTACGAATAGCCCGTCACTGTGCCGCGGTTGTTGATGCCGGAGCCGGCGCTGACGGTCCCTCCCAGTGAGCTCAGTTCATCGACCCGGTACGCGGTTGAGTGGTGCGCCGGATGCCCCGGGTGCGCCGTTGCGGGTCCGGCGCCGGCGATCGTCAGCGAAGGAACGGCCAGGAGCGCCAACACCAACACCGACCGCGACAGTCTTGATGCCATCGATTCCTCCTCGAGAGTGGTGAGAGGTCGATGTTCGAGGCCAAGGGCCGCCAATGCCAACGTTTCCGCCCTGCACGAATACCGGACAGTCGGCGCTGCGGCCCCTGCATGTCTGGGTCCGGGGGAGTCGATCGAGCGACGACATCCGGTGACCCCAGCGTAAAGTCAGGGCGTGAAGCCCCCCATCGACGACGCAGGGTCCGACGCTGCCCGACCGCACATTCACCCCTTCGATTCCGACACCGGACCGGCATCCGGAGAGCGCGCGGACATGGTGGTGGTGGCCAACCGGCTGCCATTCGACCTGAAGAAGCAATCCGACGGCAGCACCCGTGCCCAGCAGGCACCCGGTGGTCTGGTCACCGCGCTCGCCCCGATCCTGTCCAGTCGCGAGGGCGCCTGGGTCGGCTGGGCCGGTGACGCGGACGTCGACATGGCGCCCGCCACCACCGACGGCCTGACGTTGTATCCGGTTCAGTTGTCGGCCGACGAGATCTCCTCCTACTACGAGGGCTTCTCCAATTCCACCCTCTGGCCGCTGTACCACGACGCGGTCGCAGATCCGGAGTATCACCGGCATTGGTGGGACGCATACCAGCAGGTCAACAAGCGGTTCGCCGAGAAGTCGGCGGACGTGGCAGCGGACGGCGCGGTGGTCTGGGTCCACGACTACCAGTTGTTGTTGGTACCAGCGATGTTGCGGGGCCTGCGGCCGGATGTGCGCATCGGGTTCTTCCAGCACATCCCGTTCCCGCCGCTGGAGTTGTTCATGCGATTGCCGTGGCGCAGAGAGATCATCGCCGGGATGCTCGGCGCGGACCTCATCGGGTTCCAGGTGCCAGGAGCGGTGCGCAACTTCGTCCGGCTGGCCCGCACCCAGCTCGACGCCGAGGTGACAGGCTCGATGCTGCACTACAGGGGCCGCAACATCCGGGCCGGAGCATTCCCGATCTCCATCGATTCGAAGAGCCAGAGTGAGCTCGCCTCCAGCGCGGAGGTGACCGAGACCGCCGCCAGGTTACGGGCCGACCTCGGGGAACCGCGCAAGATCATCCTGGGCGTCGACCGACTCGACTACACCAAGGGCATCAACGTCCGGCTGGAGGCGTTCAAGGAGCTGCTGGCCGGGAACGATCCGGCCGTCGAGGACACGGTGATGGTTCAAATCGCCACCCCGTCCCGGGAACGGGTCGGTTCCTACGTCCGGATGCGGGAGGAGATCGAACGTCAGGTCGGAGCGCTCAACGGTGATTACGGCCGGATCGGCCGGCCGCGGGTGCACTACCTGCACCAGTCGTTCCCCAGAGACGAGCTGGCGGCGTTCTACGTTGCGGCCGACGTGATGGCGGTCACCCCGTTGCGCGACGGCATGAACCTGGTCGCCAAGGAGTATGTCGCCTGCCGGTCCGCCGGCGACGGCGTGCTGCTGCTCAGCGAATTTGCCGGGGCGGCCGGCGAGCTGCGGCAGTCGCTGCTGGTGAACCCGTACGACACCAACGGAGTCAAGGAAGCGATGCGCACCGCGTTGCGGATGCCGGCGGCGGAACAGCGCAAACGGATGCGCTTCCTTCGCCGCCAGGTGATGACCAACGACGTGAACGCCTGGGCTCAGAACTTCCTGTCCACCCTGGAGGACACCAAGGATCCGGTGGCGGCCGCCCTGCGACGGCTGCCGGACGACGTGGTGTCCGCCGTCCAGAAGCTGGCATCAGCGGACCACCTGTTGGTGGGAACCGACTTCGACGGGGTGCTGGCCCCGATCGTCGAGGATCCGGCTGCCGCCAGGGCGCTGCCCGAATCGGTCGATGCCCTGCGGACACTTGCGGTGCTGCCGAACACCTCGGTGGCGGTGATCTCCGGGCGGTCGCTCGACCAGCTCCGGCACCTGATCGGCGAGGCCGGCCCGTTCCACCTGATCGGTTCGCACGGCGCCGAGGACGCCGGGATCGCCGGCCTGGTGAAGGCTTCCACCCAGGACGGGCCGTCGCCCACCACCCTCACCGATGACGAGGTTGCGCTGAAGCACCGGGTCGAAGCGGCTGCCGGTGAGCTGAGCACCAAGTATCCCAGCATCCGTCTGGAGCCGAAGCCCACCGGGGTCTCGATCCATGTCAGGGGCCTGCCGGAGGAGCTCGAGAACTCCGTCACCCACGACGTTCTGGATGGTGTCGCCGGCTGGGAAGGGGTGAATCTGTTGCGCGGCAAGAAGGTCCTGGAACTGTCGGTGGTGTCGGCCAACAAGGGCAAGGCACTGGCCGGATTACGGGCAGCGCTCGGCAGTTCGGCGACCATCTACCTCGGCGACGACGTGACCGACGAGAACGCGTTCAGCATCCTGGACGGTGACGATGTCGGGGTCAAGGTCGGGCCAGGAGACACCGCAGCCGCGCTGCGGATCGACAATTCGCAGCAGGTGGCCGACCTGCTGACGGCACTGGCGGCGGCCCGGCGGGAGCAGGCGGTCTTCTTCCAGCACTAAGCACTACCACCGCCGCCGAGCGCCCCGATCCGGGAAGGTGTCCACGGCCCGCGTTCGGCAGGCGTCACATCCGCGGCGGCCCGGTGGTGCTGCCGATCAGGAAGGTGGTCGCCAGCATCGCGCGCCTCGCAGTCTGTCGCTGCGCCGGATCGAGCAGTAGCCTGCCGGCCTGCCTGCCCTTCTCCACCACCGGCTGCGACACCGTCGTCAGGCCGGCGTCCACCGCGGCCCGCACCCCGTCGAACCCGGTCACCGACACGTCTTCGGGCACCCGCTGGCGGCGGCGCCGCAGCTCCTGCATCGCGCCGAGAGCGAGCACGTCGGAGGTGGCGACCAGCGCGGTGATGCCAGGGTCGAGTCCGAGCACCTCGGCCGCACCCGAGGCGCCGGCCGCCAGGGAGTGGTCGAACCGTTCCACCACCGGCGTCCGGTCCCAGGCCACCCCGGCTGCCTCGAATCCCTCCCGCAGACCGGCCAGCCGGTTGCGTTGCACGTGATAGGCGGCTGCCTGCTGCCGGGCCAGATCCACCGGCCCGTCCGACCGGCTACGTCCCAGCCGCATGCAGACGACGCCGACGCGCCGGTGACCCAGACCCACCAGATGTTCGGCGAGCTCGCGGGTGGCTGCCTTGTCGTCGATCCCGACCAGGTCGGTGCTCTCCAGGAAGGGCTGGTCGCAGATCACCGTGGGCACCGGGCGCGCCAGCATCGCGGCCAGGTGCGGGTCGTCCTCCGGCATGGAATAGGCGACGAAGCCGTCGACCGCTGCGCTGGACACGCTGAGCACGTCCTCGGAGCCCGGCCTCGCCGGCACCAGCAGCAGGCCGATCCGCGCCTGATCGCACTCCAGCGTCAGGCCCTCGAGGAAGGCAACCGCGGCCGGGTCGCGGAAGGCATACGACAGCTGCTCGGTGAGCAACAGGCCGATGGCACCGGCCTTCCTGGTCCGCAACGACCTGGCCATCGGATCGGGTCCCGAGTATCCGAGCCTGGCTGCCGCCTCCATCACCCGCGCGCGCAGCCCCGGAGACAATTGGTCCGGCCGGTTGTAGGCGTTCGACACGGTTGTCCGCGACACCCCCACGTCCTTGGCCAGCGACGCCAGGGTTGCGGGCGGAGTCCCCCCGCGCCTGCGATCCATCCGAGCACCGTAGCGGAGGCGGCACGCGCGGATGCCCCCCGGGGCGCGGCCCTGTCAGCCCTCCTCCAGCGTGCTGCGCAGCAGTCCGCGCAGGTCGGCGGGCAGATCATGTTCGGACACCGTCACCGCGAGCGGACCGGCCTCCACCTGATAGACGAAGGCATCCGGATGCGTCCGGCCGGGCGACACCGGCCGCAACCCACCGGCCAACAGGGACGTCCACTGCTCGGCCAGGTGCTCGGGCAGTTCGCCGAGCCGGACCGTCCGTTCAACGGTCCGGCCCGCGAAGCCACCGGAGCGGCGCACGGTGACCGTCGGCGATCCGGCCGTCGAGGACGCCGACCCTGCGGCCTCGGACGGTGGACTCGGCACCTCTGCGGCCTTCTTGCCGCCCGACGGCCGGGTGACCCCCACCCGTTCCCAGGCGGAACGAACTGCCTGCTGCTGGGCGGAGTCCGCCCCGAACAGGTTCCGGGCGGCGTCAGCCGTCAACCCGGCGAAGGTGGCGAAATCGCAGTCCGCCCGGATCGGCGCACCGCTGAGCACCGAGTACCAGATCTGCCCCGCCGCCTCCCACGCCGGTCCCCCGATCGACGTGGCTGCCAGGTAGAACGCCCGGTTCGGAATTCCGGAATTGGTGTGCACCCCGCCGTTGTCCGCGGCTGTCGTCAGGTAGTCGTCCATGTGCCCCGGCTGCGGATCCTTGCCGAGCTGCGGATCGTCGTACGCGGTGCCGGGCGCCTTCATCGACCGGAGCGCCACCCCGTGTACCCCCGGCAGCAGCAGGTCGGCGCCGATCAACCAGTCGGCCTGATCGGCGTCCTGCCCGAGCAGTTTCTGCTTCACCAGAATCCCGAACACGTCGGAGATGCTCTCGTTGAGCGCTCCGGATTGGCCCTGATACCGCAATCCCGCGGTGAAGTCAGTCACGCCGTGAGTCAACTCGTGCCCGATCACATCGACGCTGGCGGTGAACCTGCCGAAGATCCTGCCGTCGCCATCGCCGAACACCATCTGCTCGCCGTCCCAATAGGCGTTGTCGTAGTCCTTCGAGTAGTGCACCGTCGCCAGTAGCGGCAGGCCCTTGCCGTCCAGCGAATTGCGGTGGTACGCCTCGTAGTACAGGGTCCAGGTGCTGCCCAATCCGTCGTACGCCTCATTGACCGCCACGTCGGCGGTGGCCGGCGCTCCCTCGGCGCGCACGATGTCGCCTGGCAGCGTCTCGTCGTGGTGGGCGTCCGCAACGGTTCGGCGGGGACCGGTCCCGCCGCCCGGCGCCGCACCGGATCCGGCTCCGCTGGGCGCCGCCGCGGGGCGTGCCCCGGCGGACGTGGGGCCGAGGCGCTCGCGGCGGACCTCGGTGTCCCGCGCGAGGGTACGCACCGCCCTGGCGGCCAGATCCGGGTCGTCGCACATCGCCAGCGCCGCGAGCAGGTACGGCGGCACGATGCCGCATCTGCGCTGACGCCCCGGTTGCCGGGCCGGATCGGCGGCTGGGTGTTCTCCGCCGGACGCCGCTGCGGTCCCCCGTCCGCCGGTCCGGGGGCGGTCGATGCCCGTTCCGCGACGTCGATCCTGACCCATGAGCCAAGTGTGCCCCGGCAACCCGACAACGCGCCGCCCATGCATGACGGAAAGCGCTTTCCAACATCCCCTTCCCATACCGGCGTCGCGCCGCTAATCTCGCCATCAGGTACCCGGTGCCAATGCCGGGTGCAGCCCGCGGCGACGAGATCCAGCTGCCGCGTCACGACAGGAAGGACACTCGATGGCAGAAGTCAGCTACGACGAAGCGTCCCGCGTATACCCGGGCAACCCGCCCGTCCGCGCGGTGGACAGGCTCAGCCTGAACATCACCGATGGTGAGTTCCTGGTGCTGGTCGGCCCGTCCGGTTCCGGAAAGTCCACCGCGCTGCGGATGCTGGCGGGCCTGGAGGACATCAACGAGGGACGGGTGCTGATCGGCGGCCGCGACGTCACCAACGTCCCGCCGAAGAACCGCGACATCGCGATGGTCTTCCAGAGCTATGCGCTCTACCCGCACATGACCGTGGCCGACAACATGGGTTTCGCCCTCAAACTCCGCGGCGTGAACAAGACCGAGATCGCCTCCAAGGTCAGAGAGGCCGCCGGCCTGCTCGATCTGGAGAAGTATCTGGACCGCAAGCCGAAGGCACTGTCCGGCGGCCAGCGGCAGCGCGTCGCGATGGGCCGCGCCATCGTCCGTGAGCCGTCGGTGTTCCTGATGGACGAGCCGTTGTCGAACCTGGACGCCAAGCTCCGGGTGGAGACCCGCGCCAACATCGCCGAATTGCAGGCCAGGCTCGGCACCACCACCGTCTACGTCACCCACGACCAGGTGGAGGCCATGACCATGGGCCACCGGGTCGCCGTTCTCAAGGACGGCCTGCTGCAGCAGTGCGACACCCCTCGCACCCTGTACGACAAGCCGGCGAACGTCTTCGTGGCGGGCTTCATGGGCTCGCCGGCGATGAACATCATGTCGTTGCCGATCAGCGGCGAAGGGGTACAGCTCGGCGAATCCGTTCTGGCGCTCCCCCGCGACATCCTGTCCGAGGCCGGATCGGAAGGCCTCAAGGAGGTCACCTTCGGGGTCCGCCCGGAGAACCTGCTGCTGGGCAGCACTGGCATCCCGGTGACGGTCGATCTGGTGGAGGAGCTGGGCGCGGACTCCTACGTGCACGGCCACGGCCCGAACGGCGAGCGGATGGTGATCCGGACCGACGCCAGGGTGCAGCTGAGCCAGGGCGCGACCGTCCGCGCCACCGTCCAGGACGGCGACCACGTCCACGTGTTCAACCCGCAGACCGGCGAGCGCCTCAAGTCGTCCACCGCCGTACCGGCCGACGCCTCACCAGTGGCCGGCCGCATCGACGTGGAGGCGCTGGGATCCTCGTCGCTGGGATCCTCGCCGCTCAGCAAGCGCTGATCAGCCCACCCGATACCGGCGGAGCGAAGCATCAGGGGACACCCTGTGCTTCGCTCCGTCCTTTCGTCCTCCGCCGGCAGAGGGGCAATAGGGGTCGATGAAATCGGACCGCGAGTCCTCGGGCTCAGGCTCCAAGCTGTCGACAAAGGCCTATGCGTCGGAATTGCAGCGGCTGCAGGGTGAACTGATCGCCCTGCAGCAGTGGGTACGCGAGTCCGGAACCCGGCTGGTGGTGATCTTCGAGGGGCGCGACGCCGCCGGGAAAGGTTCGGCGATCAAACGTATCGCCGAACGGCTCAATCCGCGCGGGTGCCGGATCGTGGCATTGAGCGCACCCACCGAGCCGGAACGCACCCAGTGGTAATTCCAGCGCTATGTCGAACATCTTCCCTCGGCCGGTGAGATAGTGCTGTTCGATCGATCCTGGTACAACAGGGCCGGCGTCGAACACGTGATGGGGTTCTGCACTGCGGCGGAGTACCGGCGGTTCCTTCACCAGGCGCCGATCTTCGAGCGCCTCCTGGTGGATGACGGGATCCTGCTCCGCAAGTACTGGTTCTCAGTGTCCGACATCGAGCAGTACAAGCGCTTCGAGTCGCGGTTGGGGGATCCCATGCGGCGGTGGAAGCTTTCAGACATGGATCTGCTGTCGATCACCAAGTGGGTGGACTACTCCAAAGCCAAGGACGAGATGTTCGTGCACACCGACATCCCGGAGGCTCCGTGGTTTGTGGTGGAGAGCGAGGACAAGAAGCGCTCACGGCTCAACGTGATCGCCCACCTGCTGTCCACCATCGACTACGAACACCGGCGACGGCCGGCGGTGGAAATTCCTCCCAGGCCGCCGACCGACGGCTATATCCGGCCACCGCGCGATCAATTCACCGTCGTACCCGACCATGCCGCATCGATCGCCCCCGATCTCCGGCCGCCGACGGCCGAGCACACCTGAGTCGAGGCAACGTTCCGTCATCGCCCGGCTACCTGCACTCTGCTTGTCGCCTTTGGAGCGCCCGGCGGGCGAGCGGGTGGCGACCGTTGCGGTCCCCCTGCTAGTGTGAATGGGAATGGTTCCCATTAACACCCGGCTGGAGTCGATGTGCCCGTCCCCTCACGTACCCGTCGCCTGCTGATCGCCACCGCGGTCGCCGCTGTCACGCTGGCCGGGTGCGGATCCTCCGTGCCAGCCGCGTCCGGTGGCCCCGCCGGATCGCCGACCGGTACCGCAGCGGGGTCCGGACACAGCACCGTGGCGGTGGTCGCCAGCACCAACGTGTACGCCTCCATCGCGGCGGCGATCGGCGGCGACCGGATCCGAGCCTCCGCGATCCTCGACAAGCCTTCCGCGGACCCGCATTCCTACGAGGCCACCCCCGATGACCAGGTCAAGATCGCCCAGGCGCAGTTGGTGATCGCCAACGGCGGCGGTTACGACGACTTCGTGACCCGGATGCTCGACGCCGCCGATCCGAAGCCGCAGCTGATCGATGCGGTCGAGGTGTCGGGGCTGAACAAGGCCGGAGCAGCCACGTTCAACGAGCACGTGTTCTACAGCACTCAGGCGATGGCCCGATTGGCGGCGGCGATCGCCGCGAAGCTCGGTGAGCTGGATCCCGCGGGCACGGCAACCTTCACCCGGAACGCGGGCACCTTCACCGCCCGGCTCCGCAAGATCGACGCCAAGGCCGCGGCGGTCAAGTCGGCACACCCGGGGATCAGGGCGCTGGTCACCGAACCGGTGGCCGACTACCTGCTGGTGCAGGCGGGCATCACCGATGCCACGCCCGCCGGGTTCTCCAAGGCCATCGAGTCGGAGAACGATCCCTCTCCCAAGGACATCGCCGAGGTGGAGAGCATGATCACCCACAAGTCGGTCGGACTGCTGGCCTACAACGTGCAGACCACCGGCCCGGTCACCGACCGTCTGCGCCGGCTGGCGGACACATCAGGCATCGCGGTGCTGGCCGTCACCGAGACGCTGCCCGAGGGCACAGCCGACTACCTGACCTGGATGACCGGGAACATCGACGCTCTGGCCAAGGCGTTGACAAGGACCGGGACGTGACCATCCGAACGACGCATGCTGCCACGGGTCAGGTGGCGACCGGCCCTGGGTCGCGGGACCAGCAGCCGCCGGCCGCGACCCCGGCGCTGCAACTGCGCGGCGCCCGGCTGGCGTTCGGGTCCAGGATCCTCTGGGACGCACTGGATCTGGACGTCGCACCCGGCGAGTTCGTCGCCGTGCTCGGTCCGAACGGTGCCGGCAAGACCAGCCTGCTCAGGGTGCTGCTCGGGCAGCTCCCGCTCAGTGCCGGATCGGTGCGGATCTCCGGGCGCCCGGTACGCCGCGGCTCCCGGCGGATCGGGTACGTGCCGCAGCAGCGCGCGTTCGATCCCGGCCTGTCTGTGCGGGCCAGGGACCTGGTCGGATTTGGCATCGACGGGCACCGCTGGGGCCTGACGGTTCCCACCCGTTCCCGACGCTCCAGGGTGGATGCGGCGATGGCTGCGGTCGGCGCCGCCGGATACGCCGACGCCCCCGTCGGTCTGCTGTCCGGAGGCGAACAGCAACGGCTGCGGATCGCCCAGGCGCTGGTCACCGACCCGGATGTGCTGCTCTGCGACGAACCGCTGCTGAGTCTTGATCTGTCGCACCAGCAGGCGGTCTCGAACCTGATCGACCGGCGGCGGCGGGATTCCGGGACGGCGGTGATCTTCGTGACCCACGAGATCAACCCCGTGCTCTCGATGGTGGACAGGGTCTTGTATCTGGTCGGGGGCGAGTTCCGGATCGGCCCACCCAGCGAGGTGATGACCTCTGCTGTGTTGTCGGGGCTGTACGGCACGCCGATCGACGTCTTACGCGCCGGCGACCGGATCGTGGTGCTGGGCGCCGATCATCACCAGCACCACGGTGATCACGACGATGTCGAGGTGCTCTGAATGAGTGTCGCGGCGGCCGACTGGTTCGCACCGGCGGAGATCGCCAGGCTGCTGCCGTACGTTGCCGGCTCGCTGGTGGCCGGCGCCATTCTGGGGATCCTCGGCGGGGTGATCGGACCGATGATCCAGTCCCGTGACCTGGCTTTCGCGGTCCACGGCACGTCCGAGTTGTCCTTCGCCGGTGGAGCGGCAGCGCTGCTGCTGTTCGGCGGCGCCACCACCGGCTCAGGCTCCACGGTGGTGGCCGCAGGATCGATAGTGGGATCGGTGATCGCGGCGATCGTCTTCGGACTACTGGGTTCTCGGGCCCGTGACCGCAACTCGGCGATCGGTGTGCTGCTGCCGTTCGGCCTCGGGCTGGGCGTGCTGTTCCTTGCGCTGTACCAGGGCAGGGCGGCGAACAAGTTCGGGCTGCTGATCGGGCAGATCGTGGCCGTCAACGGCACCCAGCTGGGGCTGCTGGTGGCGGTCGCGGTGCTGGTGATCGCCGCACTCGCGGCCATCTGGCGGCCGCTGTTCTTCGCCTCGGTGGATCCGGAAGTCGCCGTCGCGCGGGGGGTTCCGGTGCGGCTGCTGTCCGTGGTCTTCATGCTGCTGCTCGGGTTGACGGTGGCGATGGCGGTGCAGGTGGTCGGCGCCCTGCTGGTGCTGTCGCTGCTCATCACGCCGACCGCCGCCGCCGCCAGGGTGACGGCGTCTCCGGTCGCGGTCACCGTCCTGTCGGTGCTCTTCGCGGTGGTGTCCGCGGTCGGCGGCATCGTCCTCTCGCTGACTCCGGGACTACCCATCTCGCCCTTCGTCACCACCCTGTCGTTCCTGATCTACCTGGTGTGCAGGGCGATCGGGACTGTCCGCGCCCGGCGCGGGTGGTCGCCTCGCGCCCGCAGCGCCCTGACTACGACGGCCGACGCGCAGCAGGCCTGACTGCTGCCGATCGGCCGTCATCAGCGGTCGGCCGGCTGCCGGAGTGGCCAGTCACCGACCGGCCCTGCGGCGGCGGGCCACCTCGGCGAGCACCACGCCGGCGGCCACCGACGCGTTCAGCGACTCGACGGTGCGCGCCATCGGGATGGAAATCGTTGCATCACAAACGGTTCGGGTGAGCCGGGCGAGCCCGCGTCCCTCCGAGCCGACCACCAGTACCAACGGGCCGGTCGCCATCTCGAAGGAGTCGGTGTCCATGCTGCCGTCGGCGTCCAGACCGACGACCATCACCCCGGTGGCCGCCCACTCCTTGAGCGTGCGCACCAGGTTGGTGCACCTGGCCACCCGCATCCTGGCGGCGGTACCGGCCGAGGTCCGCCATGCTGAGGCCGTCATCCCGGCCGATCGGCGTTCCGGGACCAGCACCCCGTGCGCGCCGAAGGCGGCCGCGGACCGGACGATGGCTCCCAGGTTGCGTGGGTCGGTCACCCCGTCGACCGCCACCAGCAGCGCCGGCCCCCCGGAGTCGCGGGCCAGCGCCAGCAGATCCTCCGGATGCGCATAGTCGTACGGCGGCACCTGGGCGGCCAGGCCCTGGTGGAGGGCGCCGCCGGTCAGCTTGTCCATCTCGGGCCGCGAGATCTCCAGCAGCGCGATCCCACGGCCGGTGGCCAGCTGTACCGCCTCGGCGATCCGCTCGTCCGGCTGGATCCCTTGGGCCACATACAGTGCCGTGGCCGGCACGCCGGCCCGTAGTGATTCCACCACCGGGTTGCGGCCGACGACGGTCTCCGGGATCGCGGCGCCGTGCCGGACCGGGCGGCCGCCGCGTGGCGCGTCCGGCTGACGTTGCCGACCGCCGGAACCCGGAACGCCTCGGGTGGAGTGCTTCTTCCGGTCCGCCGCGGGTGGGGTCGGTCCCTTTCCGCGCAGCGCACGCTTCACCTGACCACCGGATCCGACGGTTGCGCCCTTCTTGGTCCCACTCTTGCGGATGGCGCCGCGACGTTGGGAGTTGCCGGCCATAGGACCTACCTCTCGATCGACCAGGTGGAACCGGAAGAGCCGTCCTCGACCAGGATCCCGGCAGCGGACAGCTGGTCGCGGATAGCGTCGGCGGCAGCGAAATCCTTGGCAGCGCGCGCGTTCTGGCGTTCTGCCAGCAGGCCGGAGATCAGCGCGTCCAGCGCGCGGGACTCGGCCGACACGAGACCGGAACCGGCCGTCCCGGCAGTCGGCGCCCAGCCCGGATCCCACGGGTCCAGACCCAGCACGGCCAGCATCGCCCGGATCGCATCGGCCGCCGCCTTCACCACCTCCGGCCGGCCGGCGTCCATGGCGGTGTTGCCGGTACGCAGGTGATCGTGCAGCACGGCCAGAGCCCGGGGCACCGCGAGATCGTCGTCCATCGCCCGAACGAAGTCCTCCGGCAGTTCGCCGATCTCCACCGGGCCGATCCGGTCGACCGCCCGGTTCAGGAACGACTCGATCCGGCTGAACGCCAGCGCAGCATCCTCCAGCGCCTTCGGCGAGTACTCGATCGTCGATCGATAGTGCACGCTCACCAGGTAGTAGCGCAGCTCGATCGGCCGCACCCTGCCGGTGACAGACTCCACGCTCAACGTGTTCCCCAGCGACTTGGACATTTTTTCGCCGGCCATCGTCACCCAGAACGAGTGCATCCAGTACCGGGCGAATCGAAGGCCGGCGCCATGCGACTGTGCCGCCTCGTTCTCGTGGTGCGGGAACACCAGATCCAGGCCGCCGCCATGGATGTCGAACTCGTCACCCAGATAGTTGCGGGCCATGGCCGAGCACTCGATGTGCCAGCCGGGCCGGCCAGGACCCCACGGCGAATCCCAGGACGGTTCCCCAGGTTTCGCGCCCTTCCACAGGGTGAAGTCGGCGGGATCCTTCTTGCCCTGGCCCTCCGACTCCCCCTGATTCATCTCGTCGAGCTTCTGCCCGGACAGGGCGCCGTAGTCGGCCTGTTGCCGCACCGCGAAGTAGACGTCGCCGGATGCGGCATACGCCTTGTCGCCGTCGATCAGTCGGGTGATCAATTCGATGATCTGGCTGATGTGCCCGGTGGCCCTGGGTTCGATGCTCGCCGGCAGGCAGTTGAGGGCCTGATACGCCTGCGCGCAGGCGCGCTCGTTGCGCGCAGCCAACTCCCACCAGCGCTCCCCGGCCTCCCGCGCCTTGACCAGGATCCTGTCGTCGATGTCGGTGACGTTGCGGACCTGGGTGACCCGGTAGCCGGAATGCTCGAGCCAGCGCCGCAGTACGTCGTAGACGACGCCGGCCCCGCGAAGGTGTCCGATGTGCGGCGGACCCTGCACGGTGACGCCGCAGTGGTACAGCGACACCTGACCCGGTATCAGCGGTTCGAACGCGCGGACCGCACGGGTTGCGGTGTCGTAGAGGTGCAGTGCCACAGCAGGGAATGCTACGGCTCGCGGCCGGCCGAGCCGGACTGCGCGCGACGCGATGGCCCGGTGGAACAAAGTAAGGTCACAATCGGGCGCCAACTCTTGACATCCGGTCCGACCGGCCAGAAGCATGCAAGGTCTTGCTCGTAAGTGAGCGTTAGAGTTCAAAATAGCGCATGGAGGCATCCGTGAAGAAGTCTATTCCGTTCACTGCTGCGGTGGTGGCCGCCGGCCTCACGCTGGCCGCCTGTGGCTCCAACAACGCGGCCACCACGCCGCCGGCCGCGGGCGGCGGGAGTTCTGCCGCGGGCGCCGGCGCAACCTCGGCGGGCGATACGGTCGGCAGTTCGACGTCCGGAGACACCGCGGGCTCCGGCACCGGCAGCTCCGGGGCCGACAGCTCCGGCGGCAGCTCCGACACCGGCAGCAGCTCCGGCGGCAGCAGCTCAGGCGGCAGCTCGGCGGCCGCGCCCGGTGGCGCACAGCTCTCGGCGACCACCATCAGCGTGCTGGCCCCGTCCTATGCGGACACCTCGAAGGCCGACTGGCAAAAGATCATCGATGCCTTCAAGAAGGTCCAGCCCAACGTCGAGGTCAAGCTGCAGATCGAACCGTGGACCGATTTCACCGCCAAGGTGCAGGCCCGCATCCAGGCCAACGACATGCCGGACATCCTGAACGACAACAACTTCGGCGAGGCAGCGGACGGGCTGCTCTACCCGATCGATGAGGTGATGAGCCCGGAAACCCTCAAGTCCATCGAGCCGGCGCTGCTGAAGAACGGCCTCAGTTCGGACGGCAAGCAGTGGGCCGCCCCGGATATCGCCACCTCGCGGCTGCTGGCCTACAACACCGACCTGTTCAAGCAGGCGGGCATCACCGGCGCCCCCAAGACCTGGGACGAGATGTACGCAGACGCCGACAAGATCGCCAAACTGGGCAACGGGATCGCCGGTTACGGCATGCCGCTGGGGCCGGAAGAGGCACAGGCCGAGGCCACGGTGTGGCTCTACGGCACCGGCGGAAACTGGGCGCAGGGCGACAAGCTGAACGCCGAGACTCCGCAGGCGACCGAGGCTTTCACCGAGATGAAGAAGTTCATCGACGGAAAGGTCACCCAGCCGAACGTCGGGGCGTCGAACCGGCAGGACGTCGCGAACCTGTTCAACCAGGGCAAGGTCGGGTTGTACGTCGCACATTCCGGGTTGACGGCGGAGACCCGCGCCAAGTTCAAGAACATCAAGTTCGAACTGGCGCCCATCCCGACCAAGTCCGGCAACGGTATCTCATACGGCGTCACCGACTACATCCTGGCGTTCAACAACAAGGACGAAGCCCGCAAGGCCGCCACCAAGGCGTTCCTGGACTTCTTCTACAGCTCCGACCAGTACACGACGTGGTACAAGGGAACCGGCCTGCTGCCGGCCACCACCGACGCCATTGCCGCGGCCACCACACAGGACGCCGTCAACGCCCCGTTCTACCAGGCGCTCAAGACGGTGCAGTTCACCCCGATCGGCAACCCCCAGTGGTCGGCGCTGCAGTCGGCACTGCAGTCCACCGCCGGGAAGTTGCAGGATCAGGCACCGGCCGACGTGCTCAAGGAGATCCAGGCGCAGATGTCCGCAGGCGGCTGACCTGCCGCCGCCCGGTGATGCTGCGGAGTGGCGCTGCCGTGCTGACTCCCTGAGCGGTTGACGGAAGCGGCCCGGCCGGACGGCAGGATCCCGGCCGGACGGCAGGAGTGAGGAAGGATCGCTGGAAGCGGTGACCACCACCATCAGCAGGCCGGCCCAACAGGTTCCGGCCGCACCCACCCGGCTGCGGCGCAGCGGCGCTCTGAGTCGATTCGGGGGCGCCCTGCCGTGGCTGCTGCCCTCGCTGATCCTGATCGTCGGCGTGGTGCTGTATCCGGCCGGGCTGATGATCTACAACTCGTTCCGCAGGTTCAGCCGGTACGGGTTCGAGCAGGGGGCCGCGGGCTGGCTCAACTACCGGACGGCGCTCACCTTCCCCGGGGTGCCCATCGGCCGGATCATGATCAACACCGTGGTGTGGGTGGTGGTGGTGGTGCTGGCCACCCTGCTGATCTCACTGGGCCTCGCGCAGTTCCTCAACAAGACGTTCCGGGGTCGCAAGATCGTGCGGCTGGCCATCGTCATCCCCTGGGGTGCGTCGGTGGTGATGACCAGCTCGATCTTCCTGAACGGGCTGAACCCGAACTACGGGCTGATGACCAGAATGTTGCGCTCGATCGGGTTGCTGGGCGCCACCACCGCGCTGACCCAACGACCGGAGACCGCCTTCTGGGTCGCGGTGGTGGTGGCGATCTTCGTCTCGCTGCCGTTCACCACCTATACCCTGTTGGCTGGGCTGCAGGCGGTGCCGGGTGACGTGCTGGAGGCCGCGCACGTGGACGGCGCAGATGCTGGGCAGAGCTACCGCCGGATCGTCCTGCCGATCCTCCGGCCGGCGATCGCGGTGGCAGCGCTGATCAATATCATCAACGTCTTCAACTCGCTGCCGATCCTGCAGATCCTGAACACCACAGCGGGATACAACACCGGGCTGACCACCACTCCGCTGGTGTTCCTGTACAAGAACTCGCTGGGACCCGGTGTGTCGTCAGCACTCTCGGTGATCAACTTCGGGTTCTGCCTGGTGATCATCGCGATTTACATCGCCCTTGTCCGTCCGACGAAGGAACGGTGATCATGGCCGTCCCGCTGAGCACGTCGACTCCGGCGCACGGGCCGCTGGTGCTGACCGAGCCGCGCGAACGCCGCAAGTCGGTGGGACCCAACCGCCGGCCGAATCCCGTCGGCATCGCGGTCGGCGCCGTCCTCATCGTCGCGGTGTTCCTCGCCCCATATCTGTTGATGCTGCTGGGTTCGCTGAAGAGCCAGCCCGAGATCACCCGGGTCCCCCCGCCGTTCGGTTTGCCGACCGGACCGCACTTCAACAACTACGTCGACGTCTGGTCCTCACAGGTGAGGCCGTTCAACGGGCTGCTCGCGACGGTGGTGATCTCGTTCGGCGCCACGGCTCTGGTCCTGTTGGTGGCCACCCCGGCCGCGTACTACCTCGCCAGATTCCGGTTCCCTGGCCGGGTCGCCTTCCTGTTCCTGGTACTGATCACCCAGATGCTGCAGCCGACGGTGCTGGCCATCGGCCTGTTCAAGGAGTTCCTGTCGTGGACCGGGCACCAGTCATGGGTGGCACTGATCCTGGTGAATGCGGCGTTCAACCTGGCCTTCGCCATCTGGATTATGCAGGCATTCTTCGCGTCGGTGCCCAAGGAGGTCGACGAGGCAGCCGTCGTCGACGGGGCCGGCAGAGTGCAGGTCATGTTCAGGATCTCGCTGCCTTTGGTCTGGCCCGGCGTGGTGACGGCAGTGGTGTTCGTCTTCGTCAACTCCTGGAACGAGTACGCCGCCGCATCGGTCCTGGTGCAGGACAACAACTTGCAGCCGCTGACCGTCTCGTTGCCGAAGTTCTTCGGCTTCTACACCTCCGACTGGCAGTACGTGTTCACCGTTGCCACTGTCGCCATCGTCCCCGTCGTGGTGCTGTTTGGCTTCATCGAGAAGCGGCTGATCGGCGGCCTGACGGCCGGCGCGGTCAAATAGCTGCAGCTGTCCGGTAGCTCAATGGGCGAACGGAGGGGGCCCAAGGATCTCGATGCCGCCGTTCTCCCGAGCCGACGCCGCGACCCGGTCGAAATCCACCACGCCGGAGTCCTCGTCGGCCGCCAGCGGGCGGCTGGCGCCCAGATAGAACGCCTGACTCGTACCCGGCGTGTGCAGGGTCAGCGTCCTGGCGGTCTCGGAGACGACGGTGAAGGCGTGCGGCACGCCACGCGGGGCGAGCGCCACCCCGCCCGCGGTGAGCGGATACTCGGCACCATCCAGATGCATCAGGATCTCGCCCTCGATGACGTACGTCGTCTCTTCGGTGGGATGGGTGTGCAGTGGCGTGACCTTGCCGCGCGCCATCCGGTCCTCCCAGAGCAGAAACGCGCCAGCGGTGTCCTCCGCCTTGGCCAGCCAGCTGAACACCCCACCGCCGTAGAACCAACTGCGCTCCGCACTGACTGCCTCGCGGACCAGCGGGCTGGGAATCGTTGCTGCACTCATGACGCCTTCTTCCGGGTCGGGTGTTCATGGTACTGCGGTCCTACGATGAGACTGTGGTACCATGACGGATATGTCAACCCCCTACGAAGGCAGCGGCCGCTCCGCGCAGAAGCGCCGGACCCGCGAAGCACTGGTCTCGGCGGCCCGGAACCTCGTCGCTCGCGGGCTGGCCCCGACCGTCGAGGACGCAGCAGCAGCGGCGGCCATCTCGCGCACCCAGGCGTATCGGTACTTCCCCAGTCAGCACGCACTGCTGATGGCTGCGCACCCGGAGACGGTTGCTCGCTCCATGCTGGACGACGACGCTTCGGAAGACCCGACGGCACGCCTGGACGCGGTGGTGGATACCTTTCTCGGACTGATCCTGGACACCGAGGCACAGCAGCGAACCATGCTGCGGCTCTCGCTCGAGGTCGACCCGGCGGACCGGGGTGCGCTGCCACTGCGCCAGGGCCGGGCCATCGGCTGGTTCACCGAAGCGCTGGAACCACTGCGCGATCGGCTGACCGAGCCCGTCCTGCACCAGCTCGTGTTGGCGATTCGCAGCGCCGTCGGCATCGAAGCGCTGGTATGGCTGACCGACATCGCCGGCCTCTCCCGAGCAGAGGCGACCGAGCTGATGCGGTGGACCGCCCGATCGCTGCTCACCGCGGCGCTGAACACCCCTCCGGCGCTTGCCGGCGGAGAACCTGCCGACTGACGATTCCTGCTCGTTGTACCGATAGTGTGAGCAGACTCGGGCGCGCAGGCAGGAGTCACGATGATTCGTACGCATACCGAAGCACCCAGCGCTCCGGCGCAATACGTGCTGGCGGAGATCGCCAGCCAGCCGGAGATGTGGTCGCGAGCCGCCGAGGTCGCGGCCATCCATGCGGCCGCCCTGCCGCAGCAGCAGGAACGGGTCGCCGTTGTCGGGTGCGGCACCAGCTGGTTCGTCGCGCAGGCCTACGCCGGTTACCGCGAGCAGGCGGGCCTGGGTGAAACCGATGCCTTTGCCGCATCGGAGTTCCCGGCCGGCCGGCGGTACGACCTGGTGATGGCCATCACCCGCTCCGGGACCACCACCGAGGTGCTGGATCTGTTGGCTCGACTGCCGAGCGAGCAGCGGACGTTGATCGTCGTCGGCGATCCCGATTCGCCAGGTGCCGGCGCCGCCGACCATGCGGTGCTGCTGCCGTTCGCCGACGAGAAGTCCGTGGCGCAAACGCGTTTCGCGACGACAACGCTTTCGGTCCTGCGTGCCGCGTTGGGCGAGGATCTGGTCCGGGTGATCGACGATTGCCGGGCGGCGTTGGTGCGTCCGCTACCCACGGGCTGGCAGCAGAAGGTGCAGTTCACCTTCCTCGGCCGCGGACCGGCGGTCGGCCTGGCCCACGAAGCGGCTCTGAAGATGCGGGAGGCGGCGATCGCCTGGGCCGAGTCGTATCCGGCGCAGGAGTATCGGCACGGGCCGATCGCGGTGGCCGAGAAACATTCCCTGGTCTGGATTCTGGGCGACGCCCCGGCCGGGCTGCCTGCGGAGATCAAGGCCACCGGCGCAGCCCTGGAGAATTCCGAGCTCGATCCGATGGCCGACCTGGTGCGGGTCCAGCGGCTGGCCGTCGAGGTGGCGCTGCACCGTGGCTACGATCCGGATTCGCCGCGGAACCTGCGCCGCTCGATCATCCTGGAGCCGTAGATGCCGCTCGTCGGGAGCGACCTGCTGCTGGCTGCCCGCAGACAGCGCAGCGGCGTCGGCGCCTTCAATGTGGTCGGGATGGAACACGCCGAGGCACTGGTCGCCGGGGCGGAGACCGCCGGATCGCCGGTGGTACTGCAGATCTCCCAGAACGCCGCCCGCTACCACGGCGGGCTGGCCCCGATCGGACTCGCGACTCTCGCGATCGCTCGCCGGGCAACGGTTCCGGTGGTCGTCCACCTCGACCACGCCACGGACGCGGCGTTGATCGACGAGGCTGTCGAACTGGGATTCACCTCGATCATGTACGACGGCTCTGCCCTCGACCACGCCGAGAACGTCGACAGGACCGGCGATATGACGCGTCGAGCGCACAGCGCCGGGGTGTGGGTGGAGGCCGAGCTGGGCGAGGTCGGCGGCAAGGACGGCGCTCACGCCCCCGGGGTCAAGACCGATCCGGTCGAAGCAGCCGAATTCGTCGCCGCCACCCGGGTGGATGCGCTGGCCGTCGCGGTCGGATCATCACACGCGATGACCGAGCGCATTGCCGCGCTGGATCTGGACCGGATCGCCCGGATCGCGGCTGCGGTCCCGGTACCGCTGGTGCTCCACGGCTCCTCCGGAGTGCCGGACGACATCATCGGAGCAGGCGTGCGTGCCGGCCTCACGAAGATCAACGTGTCGACGCACCTGAACAAGGTGTTCACCGCTGCACTGCGCGAGCAACTCGCTGCCGATCCGGCGGCAGTGGATCCGCGCACGTACCTCGGCGTCGCCCGGCGAGTGCTCGCCGCCGAAGTCGCCCGGCTGATCGCCGTCATCGCCGGCCGATCCTTGCCCACCACAGAGCGAGAATGATCGAGCGCCCACGATGCCGACCGGCGGCGCGCCAGCGGCGAGTTCAGCTCGTCGGTTTATCGGCGATGAAGATTCGATTCAGGCCGAAAACGAAGGCCCTTGAGCGAATATCTGTGTACCCCGCATCTTTGAGAATCCGGGTAACGTGTTGTCGCGACATACCCATCAGTTCGTGTGCGTGGTCGATGTGGCGTTGCTTATGGTCTGGGTCGTTACGCTCGCGTAACCAGTGAATGAAGCTCCCAAGCCGGGGCGGAATCATGGTCACAAGAACCCTGCCACCTGGTTTGGTGACCCGAAATCCTTCTTTGACGACGTCGTCACGATTGGGAATATGGTTCAGGCAAGCCAAGTAGCTCACCGTGTCATAGGCGTCGTTTTCAAACGGCAACTTGGCGGCATCTTCGACCACCACATCGCAGCCCTTCCAGGGCGCCACATCGACCCCGGTACCCTCGCCGTGGCTGCGCACGAAGGTATTGGAACCACAACCGATATCGAGCACCTTGCCTTTGGCATGCTTGAGCGCCATGATTACGCGTTCGTCGTCAATTGGCGTGAGGTGCAGCTTGTAACTTTGCTCGCGGGACAACAGTGCCAGTACCGGGAAGGCGACGCGGCTTGCGAGGGTCTTGGCAACCGACGGACGTTCGACAATACTGACCCCATCGTAGTAGTCCATCGGCTCGTTCGGCACGCTCGACATAATACAACTCCTTACGTTCATCGCAACTGCGCGCCGTTGCCTTCTCGGTGGAACCGAGCA
>JAABUP010000952.1_pt1 | contig 62235 bp, 54 predicted proteins | sample 5559201 | NCBI WGS metagenome assembly JAABUP01 (sample SAMN10711887, study PRJNA513373) | rock metagenome | isolation source: Antarctica rocks | place: Antarctica | reverse complement strand
GCCGGTCGACCCGGGCTCGTAGACGTCCTGGAAGGCGTGGTTCTGGCGGGCCTCCTTCGGCGCCCTGCCCGCGTCAGTGGGGTCGAACGTCGGGTAGGACGCGACGGCTCGCAGCTTGCCGGTCCTGGCCTCCATGACGACGACGTACCCCGACAGCCCCTCGCTCGAGATGACGGTGTTGGCGATGGCATTCTGGGCGAACCACTGCAGGTCGGCGTCGATGGTGAGGTTGACGTCCTTGCCGTTCGTAGCCGGCACGTCCTCCTGCTGGGCCCACGGGATCATCATGCCGTCCTGCGCCTGCTGGTAGACCTCCTTGCCAGGAGAGCCCTTGAGGGTCTTGTCCTGCATCACCTCGAGGCCGCCCCCGGCCGTGCCGTCGGCCTGGACGAAGCCGACGAGCGGGGCCGCCGAGAGATTCGCGGGGTAGACCCGGCTCGTCGTCGTCTCGCTGAGGACACCCGGGATGCCGAGCGCCTGGATGTCGCGCCAGATCAGCGGCGTGACGTCCTTGGCGATCACCCGGTAGCGGTCGGTGCCGGTCAGCTGGGTGATGAGTGCCTCAGGAGTGGTGTCGAGCGGGCCGGCGAGGTCGCGGGCGGCCCCCACGACGCCCACGGTGGTGCGCTTCGTGCCCACCCTCTTCGCGTAGGCGGGCAGCGCCGTCTGGTCGACGGTGACCGTCTTGCGCTCGATGCTCGAGGCGAGGACGACCCCGTTGGTGTCGAGGACCCGTCCGCGCAGCGCGGGGGTCGTCACGGTGGTCAGCCGCTTGCCGAGGGCGGCGGCCTGAACCTTGGCGGCATCGAAGGCCTGGACCCGGATCAGCTGGGCACCGAACACGGTGAAGACGAAGATCGCGACGATGAGCATGGTGCGGACCCGCCGGTGGGGGTTAGCGACGCCGATCCGCGGGCGGCGGCGCGGTCCTCCCGGTCCTCCCGGCCTCGAGGCCCTGGGCTTATGGGCGGTTGCCCGCTTATGGGCGGTTGCCCGCTTCTGGGCCGTCGCTCGCTTCGCGGCCGTGGCACGCGAAGCCGGCCGGCCACCGGTGCGCTTCGAGGTGGAGGCGCTCCGCGCTGTCCGCTCTCGGTCGGTGGGGCCGCGGCCGGAGCCGTTGGGGGCCGTCACGCGTTCACCTCGTTGCTGTGGTCGCTGGTTGAGCTGGCTGGGGTGGCGGGGCCGGCTGTGCTCCCGGCGCAGCGGGGACGGCTGGTCCTGGTGCCGCTGGTGCTGGAGCAGGAGGTGCGGCGGCGGGCGTCGTCACCACGTTAAGTCGCTGCTCGGCCTTGGCCGGCTGCGCCACGCCGATCACGGCGCCGTCGCTCAGCCGGACGAACGCCATGCTCTTGGCCGGCACCATGCCCATCTCCTGGGCCCGCGCCGCGAGCGTCCGCGGGGAGCGCAGGTCGTCGATCGCCTGGGTCAGCTGCTCCTGCGTGTCGGTGAGCTGGCCCGACTGCGCGTGGAGGTCCTTCAGCCGGAAGGACCCTTGCGCCAGAGCGGTGTTGAGCATGAGGAGCACGACGAGCCCGAGCCCGAGCAAGCCCATGCAGATCCCCGCGAAGACCCCGTTGCCGCTGTGCTGGATCGCGGTGGGCACGACGCGCAGGTGGGTCAGTGGCCGCCGGGCCGCCGGTCTCGGGGCAAAGCGGGCGTGGGCCGTCGACTGGCTCATCGGGTGGGTCCCTTCGTGGGTCGGACGCGTTCTGCGGCGCGCAGCCGGGCCGAGGCGGCACGCGGGTTGGCGGCGACCTCCGCCGCGGTGGGTACCTCCGCGCCTCGGGTCAGGAGCCTGAGGTATGCCGCGTGCTCGGGCAGCTCCACCGGCAGCCCGGCGGGGGCGCTGGAGGTCGCCCCCTGTGCCAGGGCACGTTTGGCGATCCGGTCCTCGAGGGAGTGGTAGCTGAGGACGGCCACGCGTCCCCCGACGCGCAGGGCGGCGATGGCGGACGGGAGCGCAGACCGCCAGGCCGACAGCTCGGCGTTGACCTCGATGCGCAGTGCCTGGAACGTCCGCTTGCCGGGGTGGCCGCCGCTCTTCTGCGAGGCGGAGGGGACCACGCCCTTGAGCAGCTCGACGAGGCGAGCCGATGTCGTGAAGGGCTGCTGAGCCCGCTCGCGGACGACGGCGCCGACGATCCGCTTGGCGAACCGCTCCTCGCCGTAGTCCTTGAGGACCCGCTCGAGGTCGGCGGCCTCATAGGTGTTGAGGACCTCGGCCGCGGTGACGCCCTGGCTCTGGTCCATCCGCATGTCCAGGGGGGCGTCCACCCGGTAGGCGAAGCCGCGGTCCTCCTCGTCGAGCTGGAGCGAGGACACCCCGAGGTCGAAGAGCGTGGCGTCGACGGTGTGCAGACCGAGCGAGCTGACGACCGAGGCGAACTCGTCGTAGACGGCGTGGACGAGCGTGATCCGGTCGGCGTGCGCGGCGAGCCGCTCCCTCGCCAGGTCCAGCGCCTCGGTGTCCCGGTCGATCCCGACGACGCGCGCCTCGGGGCAGGCCTCGAGGACGGCCAGGGCGTGTCCGCCCATCCCGAGGGTGGCGTCGACGTAGACGGCGCCCGGTTCGGCGAGCGCCGGCCCGAGCAGCTCGACGACACGCGCACGCATGACGGGGAGGTGCCGGTTCGAGGCATTCCCTCGTGTCGCCATGTGCTGCGCCTCTCCGGCTCTGGGCCGCCTGCGGGTTCGGTCGCCCGTCGGTCCTGCGGTGGTATTGGGGTCGGACTGGAACCGGTCCTGCGACCTGGTCCCCATCCGCTTGGGGGTTGTCTCTCCCGATGGCCCGGGACGGGGGAAGTCGTCCCGGGACGGCAAGCGGCTGGAGGCCAGATGTCAGGACCCGGCTGGATCGCGGTGGGTGGTGCGGTGGTGCGGTGGTGCGGTGGTGCGGTGGTGCGGTGGTGGTGCAGTGGTGGTGCGGTGGCTGGTGGTGCGGTGGTGGGCACCCGGCATCCGGGCTGGGTGCTCAGAAGAGCCCGGGGATCACCTCCTCGGACTGCTCGGCGAAAGCCTGCTCGTTGGCGGCGAGGTAGGTGTCCCACGCGGCCGTGTCCCAGACCTCGACGCGGTTGCCCGTGCCGATGACGGTGCACTCGCGCGAGAGCCCGGCATAGTGGCGCAGCGGCGGCGGGATGGTCACCCGTCCCTGCTTGTCGGGGACTTCGTCGAACGCGCCCGAGAGGAAGACCCGGACGTAGTCGCGGACCGCCTTGGAGGAGGTCGGCCCCTTCTGCAGCTCCGCCGCGACGGACTGGAACTCGTCGAGGGGAAAGACGTAGAGGCAGCGTTCCTGGCCCTTGGTGACGACGAGGCCGTCCGCGAGCCGGTCGCGGAACTTGGCCGGGAGGAAGAGCCGTCCCTTCTCGTCGAGCCGGGGGGTGTGCGTCCCCAGGAACATGCCGCCACCTCCCCTCGCTCGACCCGACCGCTGCCACCGCGCTGCCACCGCGCTCCGTGAAGCCCCACACTACTCCACTTTGCACCACCGTCAACGAGGCAGGGCCGTGTCTCGCCGTGAGCATCGATGGTTTGCGCAGGTCAACCGCGGTGGAGAGAAGTGGAGCAGCGTTGTTCGGCCACGATTCCCCCGGGTGCTCAGTTCGCTCGCAGGGCTCGTCGTGAGGCAAAATGAGCAGGCTGGTCCGGGCGGCGTGACTGCCGTGCGGTATGGCGCACCGTCAGGGCCCTACCCCGGTGGAGTGAAGTGGGGGAAGATCGTCTGACATCGAACGAGGGGCCGGAGGAAGCGTGACCAACGTGACGGACCATGCCAGCGGCGGTGGGGCGCTCAGCTCGCCGGAGGCGCTGGAGGAGGTACGTGAGGTCGCCGGCAACATCGCCAAGGTCATGACCTCGGTCATCGAGGGCAAGCCCGACGTCGTGCGGACTGCCGTGACCGTGCTGCTCGCGGAGGGACATCTCCTCATCGAGGACGTGCCCGGAGTCGGCAAGACGATGCTCGCCAAGGCCCTGGCCCGCTCCATCGACTGCACCGTCCGCCGGATCCAGTTCACCCCCGACCTGCTGCCGAGCGACATCACGGGCGTCAGCGTGTTCAACCAGGACGTGCGCGACTTCGAGTTCCGGCCGGGCGCGATCTTCGCCAACGTCGTCGTCGGTGACGAGATCAACCGGGCCTCCCCCAAGACCCAGTCGGCGCTGCTCGAGAGCATGGAGGAAGGTCAGGTCACCGTGGACGGCCAGACCTACGAGCTGCACAAGCCGTTCATCGTCATGGCGACGCAGAACCCCATCGAGATGGAGGGGACCTACCCCCTCCCCGAGGCACAGCGCGACCGGTTCATGGCGCGGATCTCGATGGGCTACCCCTCACCGACCGCCGAGGTGGCGATGCTCGACACCCACGGCGGCGCCTCCCCGCTTGCGGCACTGACCCCCACGACGGACGCCGCCACGGTGGCCCGGCTCATCACGGTCATCCGCGACATCTGGGCGAGCCCCGCGATCCGTCAGTACGTCGTCGACATCAGCACCGCCACCCGCGCGAGCACCGCCTTGCGCCTCGGCGCCTCGCCGCGCGCCACCTTGCACATGCTCCGGGCGGCGCGCGCCGTTGCCGCCCTCGAGGGCCGAGATCACGTCCTGCCCGACGACGTCCAGAGCATCGCCCTGCCGGTCCTCACCCATCGCCTCATCCTCTCGGGGGAGGCCCAGCTCGCCCGGCGCACGGCCGAGGACGTGCTGCGCGAGATCCTCCGGAAGGTCCCCGTCGCGGTCGCCAGCCGCTGACCCCACGACAGACGCTGACCTGACGACAGCCAAGGACAGGAGGCACGGCATTGGACCAGCTCAAGGACGTCCTGACCACCCGCGGCCGGGCCTTCGTCGCCGCGGGGATCACCCTCGCCCTCTGTGGCTGGGCCCTCGGCTTCCCGGACATCACGAGGGTCGGCGTGCTGCTCTTCTGCCTGCCGCTCGTGACCGGGGTGCTCGCCCGACGGCAACGGGCCTCGGTCCGCGTCGAGCGGCACCTCTCACCGAACCGGGTCAGCGTCGACCAGCCGGCCATGGTGACGGTCCTCATGGAGAACACCGGGACGCGGCGGACACCGCTCCTGCTCGCGGAGGAGCGCCTCGACTACGTGCTCGGTGACCGGCCACGCTTCCTTCTCGGACGGATGGCGCCGGCCGAGCGGCGCCAGGTCCAGTACGAGGTCCGGGCACACCTGCGCGGTCGGCGCGCCCTCGGCCCCCTCACGGTGCAGCTGCGGGACCCGTTCGGGCTGACCGCCCGGTTCGCGCAGATCGGCGGGACGAGCGACATCGTCGTCCTGCCCCGCATCGAGGCGCTCACCGAGGGCAGGCCACCCGGTGACGGCGTCGGCGCGGAGGGCGAGATCCCCCACATGGTGGCCCTGCACGGCGAGGACGACCAGTCGATCCGCGAGTACCGCGACGGCGACGACCTCCGGCGCATCCACTGGCCTGCAACGGCTCGCACCGGCGACCTCATGGTCCGGCAGGAGGACCGCCCGGCGCGGCGGCGGGCCGTTGTCGTCCTGGACCCACGGGCAGACGGACATCGAGGCAGCGGCACGGGCAGCTCCTTCGAGTGGGCCGTCACGGCGGTGGCCTCGATGGTGTCCCACCTGGCCGGTTACGGCTACGCCATCCACCTCATCAGCTCGGAGACCGTCCACGACGGGCAGGCCGCGGGCACGACGGAACCCGACCAGGCTCTTGACATCCTCGCCGAGGCCGCGACCGGCCCGGCGCACCAGCTCGAGGAGCTCGTCCGGGCCGCCCACCAGGTCACCGCCTCGGGCGGACTGGTCATCGCGGTCCTCGCCGACCGCGACGAGGAGGTGTTGCGCCAGGTCGCCTCGCTCCGCCAGCCCGGCAGCACCGGCCTCGCGATGGTCATCGACGCCGCGACCTTCGCCGACGGTCGCCGGGTGCCGAGCTCCGGGGCGGCCGGGACCTTCGCCGATGTCCTCCAGATGGCCGGGTGGTCGGCGGCGACCGTCCACTCCGGGCACCGCGTCGTCGACGTCTGGTCGGCGCTGACCACGAAAGGGGTGCTGGCCCGATGAGGTCACGTCCCAGTGATGCCTTCGTCGCCTGCGCAGCCACGCTCGCCGCTGTGCTGGGTCTGACGACCCTGACCGTGACCGCGAGCTGGATGGGCGTCGCCGTCTGGACCTGTCTGGCCGTGGCGGTGGCCGGGATCGGTCTGCGCCGACTCACCTCCCGCGGAGTCCTCGTCGTCCTCGGCCAGACGGTCCTCGCCGCGTGGCTCCTCGCCGTGATCTTCGTCGGTGACCGCCTGACGTGGGGCGTTCCGGGACCGAGCGCCTGGGGTCGGATCGGCGAGCTCCTGCAGGACTGCGTCGAGGTGATGCAGAAGTACGCCGCTCCCATCCCGGACACCCGAGGCGTGGAGCTGGCGATCGTTCTCGGGGTCACGACGCTCGCGCTGGTCGTCGACTACCTGGCGGTGACCCGCAGCGCCCCGGCGGCCGCCGGGCTGCCCCTGCTTACGGCGTTCCTCACGGCGGCCGCCAACAGCGGGTCGGCCTTGCACCCCTTCTACTTCATCCTCGCCGCCCTGGTGTGGATGGTCCTGGTCTCCCGGCAGGGGCAGTGGTCGGTGCGCCGGTGGTCCACGACGGTCGCGAGCCCCCGCACGCCCACGAGCGCACGGGATGTCGAGATCGACGCACTCGGCGGCTTCGGCACGTCCGCCCGACAGCTCGGCGTCCTGGCGCTCGTCGCCGCCGTCGCCGTTCCCGCCATCGTGCCCCACCTCCCGACGAGGTTCATCCTCGACGGAGTGGGTCACAGCGACACCGCGGAGGGCCGCGGCGGACGGGTCGGGTTCAACTCGACCCTCGACCTGACGCGCAGCCTCCAGGACGGGACGCAGAACCCCGTCCTGACCTACCGCACGTCGGCGCCCGGCACCCCGCCACCGCTGCGCGTCGTCGTGACGTCCGACTATGTCGACGGCGAGTGGCGCACCCGCCCCGGCGGCACGCCGCGCGCGCAGGACCTCGCTGCCGCCTCGGCAGTCTCCCCCCAGGTCGCGGTGACGGACCGGACCATGACCGTGGAGGCCAACGAGCTCGAACCGCCCCACATCGCCTCCCCACAGCCGGTCGTCAGGGCTGACTTCGGCGCCACGGCGTGGGGCGTCGACCCGCGCACGAGCGATCTCTACGTGCGGTCGCGCACCGACGGCTACTCACTGACCTACCGCGAGGTCAACGTGACGGCCGAGCAGCTGAAGAACGGTCTTCCCGGTGCCCCGACCGGTCAGGGCGACCCGGAGATCGCTGCCTCGCTGGTCCTCGACCCGGGCTCGGCACCCCTCGTCACCCAGCTGGCCGACCAGGTCACGAGCGCTGCCCAGGCCAGGACGGCATACGACAGCGCCGTCGCCATTCAGGAGTGGCTGCGCAGCGGCGGCGGGTTCACCTACTCCCTCCAGCTGGTCAGGCCGGTCGTCGACGGCACCGGGGCGACGGTGACCAACCCGCTCTCGGCCTTCCTCGTCAGCAAGCAGGGCTACTGCGTCCAGTTCGCGTCCGCCATGGTCATGATGGCGCGGGCGAAGGGCATCCCCGCCCGGATGGCCATCGGGTTCCTGCCCGGCACCTCGAGCGATGGCAAGTACACCGTCCACGCGGCGGACGCGCACTCGTGGCCGGAGCTCTACTTCCCCGGTGCGGGGTGGTTGCGGTTCGAGCCGACGCCGGCGTCACGGACCGGCACTCCCCCTGCATACACCAGCGTGCCTGCCGGAGACGCCGGCAACACGAACGTCCGCGGTGGGGTCGACGACCAGGGCAACCCTCTCGTCGCACCGAGCGCAGAACCGCGCGACAACGGGGGGCTGCAGGACACCACGGCGCCGGGCGCTACCGGGTCGGTCCCGACCCGGGACCGGTTGACGGCCTGGTTCGAGGACGGGTCGAACCTCGTGCTGCTCGCCGTCGGCCTGGGTCTGCTCGGCACACTCGTTCTGCCGCTGACGGCCCGTGTGGTCCACCGTCGACGTCGACTGCGGGCCCCCAGCCGGGCCGAGCTCGCCGAGGCCCAGTGGCAGGAGCTCGTCTCGAGGCTGCGTGACCTCGGCGTCTCCCCGCCCACCGGGGGAACGCTGCGCCAGTGGCAGCGTCACTACGCGCGCGAGGCCTACCTCGACGAGGACGCCGAGCAGTCGATGGGGCAGGTGGTGGCGACCCTCGAGCGGACCCGTTACGGCCGGCCGGGCGCCGAGCCGCTCTCGATGACCGAGGACATCCGACGGGTGAGCAAGGCGGCGGCGGTCAGCCGCTCGCACCGGCATCGCGTCCGGGCCTTCTTCCTGCCGAGTGACGCGGTGCAGTGGTGGAGCAGGGTCGTCACGACCGTCACCGCTGCCCCCGGTCGCTGGGTCGACGCCGCGGTGAGCCGGCTGCCGCGCCGACGCTGAACCCCAAACGCAGGTATGCCGTGTCGGGAGCTCCCGACACGGCATACCCGCGCTGGCTGCACCTCAGTCCGGAGTCAGACCGTCGTGGTGAACTTCTCCGCCCTGGTCGTCATGAGCAGGCGCACCTGATCCGGGCCCCGTACCACGAGCAGGGTGACCGGTGTAGTGGTGCGAGAGCCATTCGATGTGCTCTGTCGCGCCCTCTGTGGTGACGCCCACGACCCCGCCGACAGGTCGGCGGACAGGTCCATCCAGCGCGGCTGGGTCTCGGATGGTCAGGGTAGGAGGGCGTGGTGCGCGGCTTCCCGCATGACGTCAAGGAGTCGGTCCTGCACGGAAGTCGTGCCGCGCCCTGTCGTCGGTGAGATCTCACCAACACGGGCGATCAGGGGAATGTCCTTGTCGTCGTCCGAGGACACCTTCGCCATGGACCAGTGAGCGAAGACGCGCTCACCCACGCATCCAGCACTCAGCAGCTGCACCGCATCGTTGCGCGGGTCGTGCTGGATGCGGCCGAACACCGTCCTGACGTCGGACTCACCGCCCTCGAGCACCTGGACGAACCAGCCTCCCGAGACCAGAAGCGCACCGGTGATGCCCAGCCGCTTGTTGGCCGACCGGGCCTGGGTGAAGAGGTGACTGAGCTCGGCCCGCCGGTTGTCGGGGTCCAGCCGGTCGCGGCTGTGGTACATGAGGCGGAAGCAGGACACCGCCGACGGGCTCGACTGCGCCGCCACGTCGGGGGCTTCGCCGGTCATGTCTCGTCTCCTTCGCTCAGGGTCATCCTGCGCGGTACTGGCGGCGTCATCGGTCAGCGTCACGGTCATCGGCAGCGTGCTCGACCAAAGCTGAGCGCAGCTCAGTCGAGGTAGTCCCGAAGGACCTGTGAGCGGGAGGGGTGGCGAAGCTTGCTCATCGTCTTGGACTCGATCTGACGGATCCGCTCGCGGGTGACGCCGTAGACCTTGCCGATCTCGTCCAGCGTCTTCGGCTGGCCGTCCGTCAGGCCGAAGCGCATGGACACGACGCCCGCCTCACGCTCGGAGAGGGTGTCGAGCACGGAGTGCAGCTGCTCCTGCAGAAGCGTGAAGCTGACGGCGTCGGCGGGGACGACGGCTTCCGAGTCCTCGATGAGGTCGCCGAACTCGCTGTCGCCGTCCTCGCCCAGCGGGGTGTGCAGGGAGATCGGCTCGCGGCCGTACTTCTGGACCTCGACGACCTTCTCCGGCGTCATGTCCAGCTCCTTGGCCAGCTCCTCGGGGGTGGGCTCGCGGCCCAGGTCCTGGAGCATCTGCCGCTGGACGCGGGCCAGCTTGTTGATGACCTCGACCATGTGCACGGGGATGCGGATGGTCCGCGCCTGGTCGGCCATGGCCCGGGTGATCGCCTGTCGGATCCACCAGGTGGCGTAGGTGGAGAACTTGTATCCCTTGGTGTAGTCGAACTTCTCGACCGCACGGATCAGGCCGAGGTTGCCCTCCTGGATGAGGTCGAGGAACAGCATCCCGCGACCGGTGTAGCGCTTGGCCAGGGACACGACCAGACGGAGGTTAGCCTCGAGGAGATGGTTCTTGGCCTTCTTGCCGTCCTGGGCAATCCACCACAGCTCGCGTTTGAGCTTCATGTCGATCTTGTCGCCGGAGTTGAGCCGCTCCTCACCGAACAGACCGGCCTCGATCCGCTTCGCCAGCTCGACCTCCTGCTCGGCGTTGAGCAGGGCGACCTTGCCGATCTGCTTGAGGTAGTCCTTGACCGGGTCGGCCGTGGCGCCGGCGGTGACGACCGTCTGCGCCGGGGCGTCCTCCTCGTCGTCGTCACGGATGACGAAGCCGGCCTCCTCGGACTCCTCCTCGGGCTTCTTCGCGGCACGACGAGCAGCGGCGTTGTTGCCCTCCTCGTCCTCCTCGGCGTCCTCGTCAGCCTGGTCCTCGGCGGCCCGGACCTTCGCCAGCTGGGCCTCGTCGACGTCCTCTGCGTCGTCCTCGCCCTTCGGGGCGGCTGCCTTCCTCGCTGCTGTGCTCTTCGACGTCGTCGTTGTCGCGGTCTTGGCGGCAGCCTTGTCCTCAGGGGTGGCCGCGGCGTCGGCGACGGCACCCGTGGTGCTCTTCGTCGCGGCGGCCTTCTTCGCGGGGGCAGCCTTCGCCACCGGCTTGGTGACCGCCGTCGGAGCCTCGTCCTTGGCGGCAGCCTTCTTCACGGCCGGCTTGCCGACGGCCTTCTTCGTCGCCGCCGTCGTCGTGCGCTTGGCCGTCGTCGTGGCGAGCGAGCGGCGGGCGACCTCGTCCTCGATGGTCACCGAGATCCCCTGGTCCTCGAGGGTGCGCAGCACGACCTTCATCCGGGCCGGGGCGATCTGCGCCTCCTCGATGGCCGCCCTCAGCTGGGGGCCGTCCACGCTGCCGCGGGTCGTGCCACTGGCCAGGAGCTTCTGCAGCGAGGGGTGCGCGAACTCCTTGGGAAGAGCCGTGGTGGGGTTCTGCTTGGTCTGGGGGGCCTTGGACACTGACACCGACTACCTTTCGTCGCTAGGCGTGCGACAGCATCACCGAACGCGCCGCGACGGTGACAATGCTGAGAGGAGAGTTCATTTCCGGACTGCTGGGGGCCAGGGGCCGATCGTCCTACGACGTCTCGCGTCCTGCTCGGGCTCTTGCTCGTCCGTGCTTCCATCCATTATAAAACGCCGCGGCCCCCATAGTCGAAACGACGCTGCGTGGGCAGGGCGCGGCACCTCGCCAACGGGGTGTCCCAACAGGTATTTCGGGACGCGTCGGGCGGGGCCGTCCCGTCACTCGTCGTCGGGGCCGGCCTTGACCGCGAGCACCGGGCAGGAGGCGTCGAGGAGGATCCGCTGGGCGTTGGACCCGAGGATGAGCTTGCCGACCGGCGTGCGGCGCCGTAGCCCGATGACGATGAACTCCGCGTCGACCGAGTCGGCGACCTCGAGGAGGTCCTCGGCGGGCTCGTTGTCCCGGACGAGCTGACGGACCTCGTGCTCGAGTCCAGCAGCGTCGAGCCGCTCCTGCACCTGGCTCAGCTCGCCCTCGAAACGCGACGCCTCCTGCGCGTCATACGTTGTGCCGCCGCGGACCGAGTTGATGACGATCAACCGGCTCTTGCGCAGCTCGCACTCCCGCGCCGCGTGCCGCAGGGCGGCGCGGCCTTCCTTCGTCGGGACGTAGCCCACCACGATCGCCACTGTCGCAACCCTCCTGTCCGCGTGCACCCGCGACAAGCCTCGCGGTGCCCTGCACGTCCGTGCCGACGCTACCGGATCGGGCAACGGCCTGCCGGGTGGACGACGACGGGCCCGGTCAGCGCTGTCCGGACGAGTGAGCCAGGGAGTCGTGCACGATGCGCCCGACGGCCTCGATTTCGATGAGGAAGCCGTCGTGGCCGTGGCCCGAGCTGATGGTGTGCTGCACCGCTCTAGGAGTCTCGGCGGCGATCTCGTCGCTGAGCCGCACCGGGTAGAGGCGGTCGGAGTCGACGCCGACAACGGTGGTCGCGGCGCTCACCCGGGCCAGAGCCGCGGCGACCCCGCCGCGATCGCGGCCGACGTCGTGCGAGTTCATCGCCTCGGACAGGACGACGTAGGAGTTGGCGTCGAAGCGGCGCGACAGCTTGCCGGCGTGGTGGTCGAGGTAGCTCTCCACGGCATACCGACCTCCGGCCCCGAGTGGCTGTTCCCGCTCCTGCGCATCGCGTCCGAAGCGCTCGTCGAGCTCGCGGTCGCTGCGGTAGGTGACGTGGGCGATCCGCCGGGCGATGCCCATACCCGCCTCGGGCCCGGCGCCGCGGTCGTAGTAGTCGCCGCCGTGGAAGCTGGGGTCCGAGCGGATGGCGAGCAGCTGTGGCTGACACCAGGCGATCTGGTCGGCGGTCGCGTATGCCGTGCTCGCGAGGATGATCGCCCGGCTGACCCGCGCCGGGTGGGTCACGGCCCACTCGAGGGCGCGCATCCCACCCATTGACCCGCCGACGACGCCGGCCCACGCGTCGATCCCGAGGATCGTCGCGAGGCGCGCCTCGACCTCGACCTGGTCGCGGATCGTGATGAAGGGGAACCGGCTCCCCCAGGGTCGACCGTCGCTCGTCGACGTCGCCGGACCGCTCGTCCCCTGGCAGCCCCCGAGGACGTTGCTCGCGACGACGAACCAACGATCCGTGTCGAGCGGCTTGCCGGGTCCGATGAGGCCGTCCCACCAGCCGGGTGAGGGGTGCCCCGGACCGCTGGGGCCGACGACATGGCTGTCGCCGGTCAGGGCGTGCTCGATGAGGACGGCGTTGTCGGCGTTGGCGTTGAGATGCCCCCACGTCTCATAGGCGACGCGAACCCCGGGAAGGACCCCGCCGCGCTCGAGCTCCAGGTCACCGACGGAGGTGAACAGCCGGTCTCCGACCGGGTCACCCGGGCGCCAGGCCCCGCTCACCAGCCGGCGGTCCTCGGTCATGGTCATGTCGAGTGCTCCTGGATGTGCTCGCGCTTGCCCGGACCGTGCGGCCGGACCCGGTCATCACCCGGGGCACCCCACCGCGAGGAGGGTTGCCGTCCAGCAAGCCGGGGCTGTGCGCTGGAGCTCGTGACCTGGGGTCCACTATAGCGAGGGGTGCCCATGCCTCGATATCGGGCTTCCAGCCGGTGGACACCGCGGACTACCTCTTCATGCCGCCCGCCGCGGTCGGATCGCGAGGTCGACCATCCGCTCGAGCAGGCGGGCGAGGCGGTAGTCCGGGTCGGCCGCGAGCGCGCGGTCGAGGGCGACGCGGGTGAGCGCGCCGTCCCCGAGCCACCAGGTGAAGCTGGCGAGGACGGTGAGCGGCCCGGGCGAGAGCTCGACGGGGACCTGGCGACACAGCTCCGCGAGCCGCTCGGTCAGCCGGTCGTGGCTCCGGGCCACCTCGTCGGCGAGCAGCACGGCATCGGCTCTGCGCGGCGGGAGGTGCTGGTCCGCCAGGTCGACGAGCGAGGGGTCGAAGACGTCCAACCCAAGGGTGTCCGGGCAGATCCAGGCGATGACGAGGTCGCGCACGGTGACGTCGAGGAGGGAGACCGCCATTCGCGCCCACGCCTCGTCACCCCGCTTCGTCGCCACCTCCTCGGTGACGTCGAGGAGGTCGCCCCAGTCCCGCAGGGCTCGACGTCGTGCTTTCCCGAGGGCGGGGCCGCCTCGCCGGGTGGCTTCGGCGAGGTCTGCGGCGAGCCGGGGCCACCGGCCGGCGACCCTTTCGTCCTCACCGGGCGTGAGCCGGCTGTGGAGGTCTGCCCGGCTGGCGGCGGGACGCCGACCGAGCAGGACGTAGTCGGCGACGGCCGGCACGTCCTCGTCACGTGGCACCGCGGCGCCCTCGGCCGGGCAGCAACCGGAGGTGCAGTCCAGCGACCACCATCGACCGCCCCGCACGAGCAGCCGGTCGGCCACCTCGACGCCCTCGTCCCGAAGCGCGTCGCGCGTGGCGACGCTGACCGTCTCGGCGTGGCCCGCGTCGGTCTCGAAGCCGACGAGCACCACCCGGTCGGGCTTTTCCCGCAGGACGCAGGGCAGCAGCTCCTCGACGGCGGCCCAGGGATCCGTGTCAGGTGGCGGCAGGTCGAGCCGGCCGACCATCGTCAGGCGGCTGGCCGCCAGGCAGACGACCACGAGCGAGTCAGTCGCGCGATAGCCGAGGTGGTAAGGAAGGACCGCGATGATGTCCGCGGGCCCGCGAAGCCGGATGGTTGCTGTCATGGCCCGATCGTGCGATCAGGCCGGGCCCGGCCACCATCCCCCGGGTCCGCCCTGTGGATCGTGGGACCAGGCGGGGCAGCCCTGTGGAGATGTGCAGAGGACCTCCGGGCGGACCTGGAGGGAGGCGCCCCGTGTCCGAAAGTGGAGCAAGCTCAGGAGAGGTTTCAGTCGACCACGTGGGATCGCACCGTCTCGCGCGCGGCCGAGGGCGGCGCGTCCTGGGGGCCACGGTCGCCGGCGCGTCCGTGCTGGGTGGTGGAAGCACCGGCCCCCTCATGCTCCCGCTCCCAGTCGAGGAACGCCTCGGTGTCGTTGACGAGGGAGGTGGCCAGCCAGCCCGCGATCATCGCGTCGTCGGCGAGCCCGAAGATGCTGAGAACGGCCTCCGGCATGAGGTCGACCGGCGACACGACGTAGACCACCGCGCCGACGAGCAGCGCGAGATGGCGCCGGCTGGACCCGGTGTACTCGCCGTGCAGCGTGGCCGAGACGAGACGAGGAACGGCATACAGGCGTTCGCTCACGCCGGGCGAGCCGGGCCGACGCGTGGTGCGGACGGCGGTGGCGACGGTCGCGAGCAGGCCCCAACGTGATGCGGTACGTGCCATGGCGGGCTCCCCTGCAGTGCGTGTGCGAGCGGGCGCCCGCACTCCCTCCAACGAGCGAGCCGACGGCTGGATTCCGGTCCGATGCGCGCTCGCCGCGGGTGTTATGAGGGTGTGACCTGAGTCAGCTCCGGGGTGGCGTTGGCCGGGAACTCGCGGCGGGCGTTGTCGGCGACCTTCCGGAGCATGTACACGTCGAGGCCGGCACCAACCGCACCCCCGACCACAGGGACCGCCTTGCCGAAGCGCGCGAACGTCGAGCGGCCGACCTGCGACAGGAGCCGGAAGCCGATGGCCTTGTTGACGACCATGAGGGCCGGCCCGGGTAGGCGCTGGGCGGCGAGGTTGGTCAGCCGGTTGCCGGCAGCGACGATCCCGGCCTTCTTGAGCAGGTCGTCGGCGTCGGCACCGACGAGGGTGAGCAGCACCGCCGTGCGGATCTGGCCCTGACGGATGTCGTACCCGCGCAGGGTGGCGATCGCGGCGGTCATCCGAGTGGCGACGAGGTAGAACTCCACCACGTTGGCGGGCAGCGCGACGGGCATGGTGATGAACCCCCCGAGGCCGGTGAGGAAGCCTCCCGTCCCGCCGTAGACGAGGTGTGAGCGCACCACCCGGTCGATCGCCGCGTCGGGGCTGGACGTGCCCGCGAGGGCGGCGTCGGCGACCTTCTGAGCCGACGTGAACGGGCCCCGCCCGTCGATCCCCGTGTCGAGGAGCCGCTCGACGAGGTTGGTCGCCATGCCAGTCAGCCCGCCAGGCTCCTCCTGCGACCCGGCCCGGTCGAGGGCGCTCTTCGTACCCTTCTTGTCGCTGTTGCCGAAACCGAAGATGCCCATGGTGTGTCCTCTCGTCGCCGGCGCAGCCGGGCTGTCCTGCGGACGGCATACCCATCCTTTCGGCGCGTCACGCGGCGCGCAACCGACGTCCGCGCACCACGTCCGGCTCGGCCTCCCTCCCCCGTCGTGGGCCGGTATGCCGAGAGGTCACGCTGCGGGATATCTCGCCGGAGTCTCCGCCTGGGGAACGGTCGGCGTCGTCGGGTTGGATGGGGCCATGCTCCCCCTCGTCCTCGGCGCCACCCACGGCGTCATCGGGGCCGGGGACACGGCCGTCGTGCACACCCTGGACGAGATCGTCTCGACGGCGGGTCGGCTGGAGGAGCGGGAGCACCCACGATGGCTCGTCGTGAGTGCCGGCTCCGCCCTGCGGGCTGTCGTCGCCGCCGGCGTGGGGGTGGCCCGGTGCTGGGACGTCGCCGAGGTCCACCGGATCCTCCACGGTGGCTGGGCCGCGGACATGCCTCGCGTGTGGGCGAGCCTGGAGGGCCTCGACCCGGCCGGCCTGCCGACCCGGCCGAGCGGCGACCTGTTCGACCTGCTCGCCGACCACTCAGCCGCGCGCGACGACCCGGACTCACCCCTTCGCACAGACGGACACCTGCGGTTCGAGGCCTTCGACGGATCCTGGGCGGTCGGCGCTCTGCGTCTGCGGCGGCTCGCCGACCTCCTCCTGGACGTCGGTCGTCGCCAAGAGGCTGCCCTCGCAGAGCTGGGCCCGCGGGCCGTGCGGACGGCACACTCCGAGTCGGCCGCTGCCGTCCTCTGTGTCGAGCTCGAGCAGCACGGCCTCCCGGTCGACCGGACGGTCGCGGAAGGGCTCATCGGCGGCTCTGCCGGGCCCCGACCGCGCACGGAGGCGGAGGCTGGCGCCATCCGGGCCGAGCGCGACCGCGTCGTCCTGGCCCACGCGCAGGGTCGCGAGAGCACCGACCTGCGAAACCCGGCGCAGGTCAAGGACCTCCTCGCCGCGGTTGGGGTGCAGGTGCCCAATACCAGGGCGTGGGTCCTCGAGCCCTTCCGGGCGACGCACCCCTTGGTCGAGGCGCTGCTCCAGTGGCGCAAGGACGAACGCATCGCAACGACCTACGGCTACCGCTGGCTCGAGGAGCACGTGGGGCCGGACGACCGGCTTCGGGGCCGCTGGAACTCGTCCGACGGAGCAGCGGGACGGATGACGGCCCAGAACGGCCTGCACAACCTCCCCACTCCCCTGAGACCGGCCATCGCGGCGCACCCGGGCCACGTGTTCGTGCGCGCCGACCTCGGGCAGATCGAGCCGCGTGTCCTGGCCGTCGTCTCGGGCGACCGGGCGTTCGCCGAGGCGACCCACGCCGACGACCTCTATGCGCCTGTCGCGGCGAAGCTCGGCATCGACCGGGCCGTGGCCAAGGTGGCGGTCCTGGCGGCGATGTACGGCCAGCGCTCCGGCGCGGCCGGCGAGGCGCTCAGGGACCTTGAGCGGGCCTACCCCGTGGCGATGGGGCTGCTGGACGACGCGTATGCCGCGGGGCAGCAGCGGCGGGCGCTGCGCACGTTCGGAGGGCGGCGGATCTCCCTCGACGCGGTCTCGGCCACGAGGGATCCGTCGGAGACGCCAGGCAATGCCGGCAATGCGCAGGCAGTCGACTCGGCCCGCGGACGGTTTGCCCGCAACGCCCTCATCCAGGGAGCCGCAGCGGAGCTGTTCAAGGCGTGGGCCGCGACGGTGCGCCACTCGGTGGCCCCGCTGGGTAGCCAGATCGTCCTCTGCCTCCACGACGAGCTGCTGGTCCACGCGCCTGAGGAGACTGCGGCCGAGGTGGAACAGGTGGTGGTGGCCTCACTCACCGACAGTGCACGCCGGTGGGCGGGGACCGACCAGGTGCGGTTCGTCGCGGACGCCAGCGTCATCCGACGCTGGTCACAGGCCAAGGGCTGACCGGCGGATCAGTCCGCCGGCCAGCGCTCAGCGCTGGTCGTCGCCCGCGTTGTCCGAGTCGTTCGGGGAGTCGGACCCCGTCGCGCTGTCGTCCACGTCCTTGAGGAACGCCTCGAGCTCCGCGCCGATCTCGTCCGCCGACGGCAGCTCCGAGATCTCGGTCGCGAGGAGACTGGGGCGCTCGCGCCCCTCCATGAAGGTGTCGTACTGGCGCTCGAGCGCCTCGACGACGTGGGCGACCTCGTCGGATCCCTCGATCTCCCGGTTGATCTCGGCGCGGTTGAGGCCGGCCGCAGCCGCGAGGTCGGCGACATCGAGGTTGAGGCCGGTCGCTCCGGCTACAGCGCCGAGCCCCGCCAGAGCCGCATCGGCGAACTCGGCCTGGGCCAGGTAGTGCGGCACGTGGACCGCGAACCCGATGGCGTCGCGGCGGCTCTCACCGAGGCGCATCTCCAGGAGCGCGCTGAGGCTCCCGGGCACCTGCACGGCACCGAAGACGGCCTGGTGGTCACCGACCAGTCGGGGGTCGGTCGCGTGCGCGGTCAGGCCGAGGGGCCGGGTGTGCGGGACGGCCATGGGGATGCCGTGGACGCTGACCGTCAGCTCCACCCCGAGGATGCGGATCAGCCCGGTGACGGCCTCGACGACGCGCTCCCACTGGTAGTCCGGCTCGGCGCCGGCCAGGAGCAGGAACGGGTGCTCGTCCTTGTCGAGGACGCGGTAGAGCAGCAGTGACGGGTCGTCGTAGCTCGTCCAGCGGTCCCGGTCGAAGGTCATCATTGGCCGACGGCCGCGGTAGTCGAGCAGCTGGTCGATGTCGAAGGACGCCACGACAGTGTGGTCGTGGGCGGCGAGGATGTGGTCGGTGAGCACCTGCTGGGTGCGCCCGGCGTCGATGAAGCCGCCCAGGGACACCAGCATCACGGAAGCGCGGGCTGACGCGGGGTTGGTGTCGGTCTCAAAACGGTAGAGCGCCGATGGGTCCTGCACGGTAGCCGTCCTCGTTCTCGGAAGTAACGTCTGTCGGAGGGAGCCTTCGTCCCTCTCTGCACTGCACAACGCAGTGGGGTCCTCAGGGATTCCGGACCGCCGTCCCCGTGCATACTGCTCGGATGCCAGTGGGGACGCCTGCCGTATGCAGCATGCGACTAGTCCCACATTTCGGGCTCCCGGCCTCGCTACTCCTCATGGTGTTGCGTCATGGTGTTGCGCCAGTCCTGCCGCCGAACCGGAGCAGAACTATGCATCGCGGCGTCGGAACCGCGGTGCTGGCACCCCCCCGGGGCCGGCCCTCACCGGGTCGGTGCCGCCAGGTGGGTGATCAGGGCGGCGGCGAGGTCGCCTGGGGCTTGTTCGGGCATGTGATGACCACTGCTGATGGCGACGCCTGCCAAGTCCTGTGCCCAGGGGCGCCAGACGGCGAGCACGTCACCGTAGAGGTCCTCCATGTCGTCGTCGGTAGACCACGCCACGAGCGTGGGACACACTAGGCGCCTGCCGGCGGCCCGGTCAGCGTCGTCCGCGGCGCGATCGACGCCCAGGCCGGCCCTGTAGTCCTCCACCATCGCGCGCACCACCACGGGGTCGCGGATGGAGGCCAGGTAATCGGTGTAGTTGCGTTCTCCCATCCGGGCTGTCCGGCCTGGATCGCTGGCCTCGGTGCCGTACCAGGCGTCTGGGTCAGCAGTGATCACCCGCTCGGGCAGCTCAGGTTGGGCCATGAAGAACCAGTGCCACCAGGCGGCGGCGAAGCGCGCATCAGCGCGGGCCAGGGCTTCCCCGATCGGCACGCTGTCCAGCACGGCCAGATGGGTGACGGCGGGTGGGTGATCCATGGCCAGGCGATGGGCGACGTAGCTGCCGCGGTCGTGGCCGACCACGGCGAAGCGCTTATGCCCGAGCTGGTCCATGAGCTCCACGACATCGCCGGCCATGGCGCGCTTAGAGGCTTGGGCGTGGTCCGCGCGAGGTGGTGGGCTCGAAGAGCGTCCGTAGCCGCGCAGGTCTGGGCAGATCACGGTGTAGCCAGCGGCGACAAGCCGAGGGGCTACGCGATGCCAGGTGGTGTGGGTGCGCGGGTGGCCGTGCAACAACACTACGGGCGGGCCGTCACCGCCTACGCGGACGCGTAGCCTCACGTCGTTGGCGACGTCGACCCAAAGCAACGTGAAGTCATCGAACACGCCGCCCATCCTGGCCTAGGTATGTAGGTCAGGGCCACGACGAGCGCGGCGCCAGTTGACGATCCACTTACGAGCAATCGCGGCGTCCCACCGGGCTCCTCTCGTTCAGCGGCCACCCCACCTCGGGTGCCTTCGCACCATGACGCTCCGGCGGCTTGCCCCCGGCTGTCCGACTGGTAGAGGGAGCTGCCGCGGGAGGATCGCGGCAGGCGACGACACGCACCGGTTGACCTTGATCCTCCAAGAGCCTCCTATGGTCACGCTGCTCGTCGCGCCCGCCTGAGCCCGCAGGCGGCCCGAAAGAGGACCGTCTGCCGGAGCTTAGGAGCCGCGACGAATAGCCACTTATCGAGTCGGCGTCTCGTGTGGCAGCAAGGGTGTCGTTCCAGTCTCGTGAAAGTCGTGCCAGAGCAGCGGTAGCGCTGCGATGTCTTTGTCGCCGTACCGTGGCCAGCACATTGAACAGCAGTCGCCCGATCGGGTCGGCTGGGTCGCGTACTGACCCGCTGCGGGCTTGGGTGCTCTGTGCACCCGGCCGAGCTGGTCCAGCGCACCGACCTGACTAAGCGTGACTCTCAGCAGCAAGTGGCGGTGTTCTGGCGGCGCTATGTGGCGCCGAGAACCTGCTCGAAGAACGCCTTGTTGGGTTGCCCGGCAGGGTCACACCCGCTCGACCGCGTCGATCGCGCGCTGGATCCGCTTCACCGAGACCGGGTATGCCGTGCCGAGCGTCTGCGCGAACAGCGACACCCGCAGCTCCTCGAGCGTCCAGCCGATCGCGACGACCTCCTCGCTCGCCCGCTGGGCGGGGCGCAGCGACGCCAGCAACCCGGCATACGCTGCCTCGGCCGTGAGGACCTGCTCCACCGCGCGGGCGTCCTTGAGCGGGTCCGCGAAGGCGCGGTCCAGGCGGTGCAGGACGGCCCGCAGATAACGGTCGAGGTCGCCGAGCCGGGCGAAGCCGGTGTCCGCGACAAAGCCCGGCCGGATGAGCTCCGCGAGCTGGGACCTGACATCGACGACGAGTGGCGAGAGGGCCGGCGCCGTCATGACCTCGAGCCGGCGGACGGCGTCGAGGTGCTTCGCGAGGACTGGTTCGACGAGGCCGACGACCTGCACGACCTTCGCCCCGACATGGTTCCGGACCGCCGAGAGAGCGGCGGCAAAGTCCTCGGCGGTGCGCACCTCGTGCCGGACGCGTTCTGCCGCAATGACATCGACGGCGCAGGCGAGACAGTCCTCGAGAAGCTTCGGCACCGAACCATGCGGGTTGTGGCTGAGGGCGAGCTTCTGGGTGTTGGTCAGGCGCGCGAGGACCTGTTTCCAGGGCGGGCTGGTGCCGAGGATGAGCAGTCGGCGGACGCCGACCCGGTGCTCCGCCGCCGCCTCGGAGCGGGTCGGCAGGATCCGCAGCGAGACAGAACCCCGCTCGTCGACGAGCGCCGGGAAGCCCCGGACCGTGCGACCACCCGCCGACGTCGACGTGAACTCGAGCGGGACCTCCCCGATCGTCCACGCCCGCAAGCCGGTTCGCTCGACCGCGGCACCAGCGAGAGCGACCTGCTGACGGACCTCGGGCGCTGTGACGTCTCTGAGGGAGCTGAGGTCATGGCCCTTGACCAGGGTGCGGCCGCGCTGGTCCTCGACCGCGAAGGTGATCCGCAGGTGCGGGGGGACCCGGTCGAGGTCCCAGTCACCCGGGGCGATGACCACACCGTGGGTCTCCCGCAGCACCCTTGCGAGCACCTGCGTGAGCGGGCCGTCGGCGGCGCCGAGCTGCCTGGCCGCCAGCTCCTTGGTCGCGACCGCGGCGTGCTCGGGCGCCGGGACCAGGAGACGACGAGTCGACTTGGGGAGCGAGCGGACCAGGGCGGTGACGAGCTCCTCACGCAGCCCTGGCACCTGCCAGTCGAAGCCGTCCGTGGCGACCCGGTTGAGCACCTCGACCGGGACGTGCACGGTGACGCCGTCGTCGGCCGTGCCCGGCTCGAACTGGTAGGTCACGGGCAGCTCCAGGTCACCCTGGCGCCACGTCGACGGATAGTCGTCCTGGTTGACGCGCCCGGCGCTGTCGTTGACGAGCAGGTCGTCGGTGAAGGTCAGGAGCTGGGGCCGGCGGCGCGACTCCTCCTTCCACCAGGAGTCGAAGTGCCGAGCCGACACGACCTCCGGGGGGATCCGCTCGTCGTAGAACCGCACGAGCGTCTCGTCGTCGACGATGATGTCGCGGCGACGGGTGCGGGCCTCGAGCTCGGACAGCCGGGCGATGAGCCGGGCGTTGTCGTGGAAGAAGCGGTGGTGCGTCGTCCAGTCGCCCTCGACCAGAGCTCGCCGGATGAAGAGGTCACGCGCCTCCTCGGGGTTCACCGCGGCATACCCGACGGTCCGGGCGACGACGAGCGGGACCCCGTAGAGGGTCACCCGCTCGGTCGCGACGGCACTGCCTTGCTGGGCCGACCACCGGGGCTCGGAGTAGGAGCGCTTGACGAGGTGGGCCCCGAGCTGCTCGGCCCAGAGGGGGTCGATCCGGGCGGTCGTGCGGGCCCACAACCGGGAGGTCTCGACGAGCTCACCGGCCATGACGACCTGTGGCTGCTTGCGGAAGAGGCTCGACCCCGGTGAGATCCCGAAACGGGCGCCACGAGCGCCGAGGTACTCCCGCTTGGCCTCGTCGCGGACTCCGACGTGCGACAGCAGCCCGGAGAGCAACGCCCGGTGGATCGCGTCGAGGTCCCGGGTCTGCGAGCCGCTGCCGCGGCTGGTGTCGAAACCTGCCTGCCTGCTTGCCTGCTTGAGCTGCTGGTGCAGGTCCTGCCACTCCCTGATCCGCAGGTAGTGAAGGAACTCCGCCTTGCACATCCGGCGAAAAGCGCTGCCGGACAACAGGTCCTGCTGCTCCTTGAGATAGCTCCAGAGGTTGAGGAAGGCCGCGAAGTCGGAGTGCTCGTTGGCGAACCGCTGGTGCGCAGCGTTGGCCGGCTCCCGCTTCTCGAGCGGCCGTTCCCGCGGGTCCTGGATGCTCATCGCCGCGACGATGACGAGCACCTCGCGCAGACAGCCGAGTCGGTCGGCCTCGATGACCATGCGCGCCAGCCGCGGGTCGACCGGCAGGAGGGCGATCTGCCTCCCGTATGCCGTGAGCCTGCGCCGCTGTGCCCCGCCACCTTCGTCTGGCTTGCGGTCGGTGACCTGCTCGGGCTCCCGCTCGGGCTCCTGCTCGAAGGCCCGCAGCTCCTCGAGCAGCCTCACCCCGTCGGTGATCTGACGCGAGTCGGGGGGGTCGAGAAAGGGGAACCTCGCGACGTCACCCAGGCCCAGCGTCGTCATCTGCAGGATGACGGAGGCGAGGTTGGTCCGGACGATCTCCGGGTCGGTGAACTCCGGCCGGCCCGCGTAGTCCTCTGCGGAGTAGAGGCGGATGCAGATGCCGTCGGCGACCCGCCCGCAGCGGCCGGCGCGCTGGTTGGCGCTGGCCTGGCTGATCGCCTCGATGGGGAGGCGCTGGACCTTGGTCCGCTGGCTGTATCGAGAGATCCGGGCGGTGCCGGTGTCGATGACGTAGCGGATCCCCGGCACGGTCAGCGAGGTCTCGGCGACGTTGGTGGACAACACGATCCGGCGGTCCCGGGCACGAGAGAAGACGCGGTGCTGCTCGGCGGCGGAGAGCCGGCCGAACAGGGGAAGGATCTCGGTCCGCGGCAGGCCCAGAGCGCCGAGGGCGTCGGCGGCGTCGCGGATCTCGCGCTCCCCGGAGAGGAAGACCAATATGTCGCTGCTGTCCTGTCCGCTTGGTTTGCGGCTCTCGGTCCAGAGCTCCTCGACGGCCTCGGTGATGCCGGTGACCTGGTCGCGCTCGTCGTCGGGCGTGTCGCCGACGAGCGCGCGATAGCGGACCTCGACGGGATAGGTGCGGCCGGAGACCTCGACCACCGGGGCTGGCACTCCGTCGACGGCGAAGTGCTCCGCGAACCGCTGCGGGTCGATCGTCGCCGACGTGATGACCACCTTGAGGTCGGGCCGGCGCGGGAGGAGCTGGCGAAGGTAGCCGAGGATGAAGTCGATGTTGAGGCTGCGCTCGTGGGCCTCGTCGAGAATGATCGTGTCGTAGCGGCGCAGGTCGCGGTCGCGCTGCAGCTCCGCGAGGAGGATGCCGTCGGTCATCACCTTGACGAGGGTGTCCCGGCTCGAGCGGTCGGTGAACCGGACCTGATAGCCGATGGCCCCGCCGAGCTCGACCTCGAGCTCCTCGGCGATCCGCTCGGCGACCGACCGGGCAGCGATCCGGCGCGGCTGGGTATGGCCGATCATCCCGGCGAGCCCGCGGCCGAGCTCGAGGCAGATCTTGGGGATCTGGGTCGTCTTGCCCGACCCGGTCTCCCCGGCGATGACGACGACCTGGTGGTCGCGGATGGCGGCGGCGATGTCGTCCCGGCGCTCGACGACGGGGAGGTCCTTCGGGTAGACGATGACCGGGACGAGAGCGCGCCGGCGCTCGATCCGGGCGGCCTCGGCGGCGACGCCACGCGGCGAGCGGGGCCCGCGCGTCTGCGGCTCTCGATGCGGTCGGCGGCGAGGACTCCGAGCACGCTCAGGGCGTTCGGCGTGCTCCGGGGACATGCGCCTCAGGATAGATGCACGCCGCGAGGCGCCCGCTCGGACCAGCCGTCGGCCCGTCAGGCTCACACCTTCGACGGGTTCGCCGAGAGGCGGCCCTCTGCTCGTGCGGGTCACGACCGGTCATCGGGCGCATCCGGTGGGCCAGGCCCGAAGCGGGTCGAGCCGTGGAGTCACTCTGCCGGTCCGTCCATGCCGGAAGTCTGCCAGCGCCGCAGTCCGGCGGCGGCACCACGGCAGTGAGCACCCGGCATACCGAGGAGCGCGTATGCCGGGTGCTCACCGAGGCTGGTCAGGTCACCTTCGCCGCGGTGAAGCCCTGCTCGAGGTCGGCGAGGATGTCGTCGATGTGCTCGATGCCGACGGCGAGGCGCACGAGCCCCGGCGTGACACCCGCGGCGGCCCGGTCCTCGTCAGGCCCCTGCGAGTGGGTCGTGGACGCGGGGTGGATGGCCAGCGAGCGCACATCACCGATGTTGGCGACATGGCTGTGCAGCGTCAGCCCCTCGACGAACCGCTTGCCGGCCGCGATGCCACCGGCGATCTCGAAGGCGAGCACCGCGCCGGCGCCCTTGGGCGTGTACTTCGTGGCGAGCACGTGGTTGGGGTCACCCTCGAGGGAGGCCCAGACCACCTTCTCGACCTGGGCGTGCCCCTGGAGGAAGGCGGCCACCTTATGGGTGTTCTCGAGGTGGCGCTCGATCCGGAGGCTGAGCGTCTCGATGCCCTGGCCGATGAGGAAGGCGTTGAACGGCGAGATCGCCGCGCCCAGGTCCCGGAGAAGCTGGACGCGGGCCTTGAGGATGAAGGCGAGGTTGGCCCCCAGCGGGCTGCCGACGCCGAGGTCGCGCGCGAAGACGAGCCCGTGGTAGCTCTCGTCCTCGGTGTTGTAGTTCGGGAACTTCTCCGGGTCCTGGGCGAAGTCGAACGTCCCGCCGTCCACGATGGCCCCGGCGATGGTCGTGCCGTGGCCGCCGAGATACTTCGTGGCCGAGTGGACCACGATGTCGGCGCCCCACTCGAGCGGGCGGAGCAGGTAGGGCGTGGCGATGGTGTTGTCCACGACGAGCGGCACGCCTGCCTCGTGCGCCGCGGCAGCCACCGCCTCGATGTCGAGCAGCTCCGACTTCGGGTTGGCGATCGTCTCCCCGAAGAACACCTTGGTGTTCGGCCGAACCGCGGCCTTCCACGACTCGATGTCGTGGGGATCCGCGACGAAGGTCACCTCGAGACCCAGCTTCGGCAACGTGTACTTGAGCAGGTTGTAGGTCCCGCCGTAGAGCGAGGGACTCGCCACGACGTGGTCGCCCGCCTCGGCGATGTTGAGGATGGCGAGGGTGGTGGCCGCCTGACCCGACGACACCAGCAGGGCCCCCACGCCGCCCTCGAGCGAGGCGATGCGCTTCTCGACGGCGTCCTGCGTCGGGTTCATGATCCGGGTGTAGATGTTGCCGAACTCCTTGAGGGCGAAGAGGTTCGCGGCCTGCTCGGTGTCCTTGAAGACATACGACGTCGTCTGGTAGATCGGGAGGGCCCGGGCACCGGTGGTCGGGTCTGGCTCCTGGCCGGCGTGGATCTGTCGCGTCTCGAATGACCAGTTCGGGGTGTCGCTCATGATGGCTTCTTCCTTGATCGTCGGTTTGCCGTGTCCGCCCACCGTTTCGCCCACGGCCGTGGGCGCACCGGTGTGGACGGTGCGGGAGTCCTCGACTCCGCGCTTGCCGTGAGCCGGGTGGCTCGCGGCCAGGTCCTCACCCGGGGCACCCCACCGCGGTTGGAGGGTTGCCGGTCAGCGAGCCGGGGCTTGACGCTGACACTCATGACCTGCGCCCAGAGTACCGATGTGCCGCCGAGGCCTGAAACTCGCGTCTCTCGATGTGGACAGTGGCCCGCGCGGGCTGACCGGTGGAGCAGCGGGCCTGGGGCACGGTGACCTGCGGCCTGGGCTTCCGGGGCCATCTACGAGGACTAGCCGGCGCTGGGCCCAAGAGCCCCCCCGGGGCCAGGACCCGCGTGCGATAGTTGCGGGAGCATCGCGCCGCGCAGACGAGGGGACTACCGTGACCGATCTTCCCAACGACCCCACCGCTCCGTCCGACCAGCCTCAGGGTTCCTCCACGGAGTCGGAGCGCGAGCGACACCAGGACGTGCTGGACTCCGACCCGACCGCCAACGACGGCGAGCCGGGCCCCGTGGCGCCTCCCGCGGCCACCGCGCCACTTCCGGCGCCTCCGCACCCGTACGCGCCGTCGCCGACGGCGCAGATCCCCGGCCAGCCCGGCCCCGAGCTGCCGTGGCAGGGGCAGTCGGGCCAGCAGGGACAGTTCGGGCAGCCAGGCCAGCAGGGGCAGTTCGCTCAGCCGGGGCAGTCGGGCCAGTTCGGCGCACCGGACCAGTTCCGGCCCCAGGGGCAGTCCGGTGGCTTCGGCCCCCAAGGACCCCAGACGCAGTTCGGTCAGCAGGCTTTCGGTGGCGGGCAGCAGCCGTGGCAGGGTCAGTCCGCCTCGCGGTACGGGGTCCCTGGCGGCCCGGGCGGCCCGCGCCCGGGAGGGCCGGGTGGCCCGGGAGGACCCATCGGGCCGGGGCAGGGGGGGTTCAAGTGGTGGTGGGCCGCCATCCCCGCCGCCATCGTCCTGATCCTCGTCGCGGTCTTCGGCATCAAGGTCATCGCGCCCCGGGCGGATGGGCCCACGCCCAGGACCCAGAGCTCGACGACCGCTCAGCCGTCACTGCCGACGAGGTCGACCGTCCCGACAAGGCCGACCAGGCCGACGACGCCCTCTCCCACCCCGTCGACGCTGACCACATCTGGTCCCCCGGCCTCCGCGGTGACCCCCTCCCCTGGACAGGCGGTCCCGGTCAAAGACCCGAAGAAGGTCCGCCTCGAGGTGTTGTCGGCGACGAAGGGCAAGGCCGACGTCCGGTTCGGCGCGGACAACAAGGACACCAAGCGGCTGGACGACCAGCAGACGCCGTTCGCCGTCGAGGCGCCGCTCAGCCCCCAGAACAACTTCCTCTCCGTGGGGGCCAGCGACTACGACACCAAGGCGCTGCTGATGTGCCGGGTCTACCTCGACGACGTGCTGGTCCACCAGGAGGTCGCATCGGGGAGCGTCTCGTGCGCCCTCTCGCGCAACCTCGTCTCGGAGACGAGAGCCGACCCCGGCGGTGCACCGTTGGCGCCAGCGAGCCCGGTGACGCCACAGCCCGGAGAGGTACCGGCCCTGCCGGCCAACCCGACGAAGACGACCTACGAGCTCTACTCCTCCGTCGACGGCGGCACGGTGGACCTTCGCTACGGTGCGGACAGGAGCCTGACCGTGGCGAACGACCAGAAGACGCCCCTCGGCCTGGAGGCGGCCCTCCAAACGGGGGCCGACTTCCTCTCGTACCGGGCCAGCGGCAACGGCAACCCGTCGCCCTACCTCATGTGCCGGCTCTACATCGACGGCGTCCTCGTCAACCAGCAGCAGGGATACCGCTCCGTCTCGTGCAACACCTCCTTGTCGACCCTCTATGACAGGTAGTCCGTCAGTGGCGTCGTCCCAGCAGTGGCGCACCGACGCGGCTCGATGAGCTGAGTGGAGGTCGTGGGTTCATCACCGGAGCCCTCCGCGTCTGGTTCGTCGTCCGGCAGAACGTCTGGAACGTCCCCATCGGCATCGCCAACAACCGGTGGACGTCCCGCTCGACGGGATGGTCCAGGGGACGTCGTCGGGCAGCAGCGGCTCGGCACTCGTCGTCCCGCTGCACCCGGTCGAGATCTCCCGTGACCTGGTCCTCACCGAGCACCTCCTGCGCCACACCAGGGCGTGGACGCGGGACCGGGACCGGTCCGGGCTGCTCAGCGTCGTCGACCAGCGCCAGGCCTTCACCTACGCGTCGGTGCTCACCCTGCGCGGCGAGCAGATGATGGCGCGGGTCAACCTGGCTGACCGGGCCTGGCGAGCGGCGGGCACCGCGAGTCCTTCATCGCGGCGGCCGCTCCGCAGGTGGTCACCGGCAGCGCGCTGTCGCTCCTGAGGTTTGCTCAGCTGTCGCTCGACGCCGCACCGCTCGCCCTGGTCTCCGGTGCAGTCCAGCTGACCCCCGCCATCCACGCCGTCATCGAACAGCGTTTCGCCGCAACGGTCCTCGACCTCTACGGGCTCAAGGAGACCGGCCCGATCGCGGTCGCGCCGGAACGCGCCGCGCACGTCGTCATCCCGCGGCGCATCCACCTCGAGGTGGTCGACCCGGCCGGGCGGGCCGTGCCCGACGGCACCCGCCGCGAGCTGACCGTGACCGTCGACGGCAACCCGTTTCTGCCGCTCATGCGCTACCGCACCGGCGACACGGGGGTCCTCGGCTGGGGCGGTGGCCGACGGACCATCACCGACCTCGGGAGTCGGGCGTCGGTCGTCTTCCGGTCCGCGGACGGTCGAGCGGTACCGTCCGTCGACCTCACCCAGCAGCTGCAGCACCCACGGCGCCTTCGCGTGGTCACTCCATCAGCAGGCGGGCGAGAGGGTCGCGGCCCGGGTGTTCGGCGGCGACCCGGCCGGCTTGGAATCCGGCCTGCCCGCCACGCTCGGTGACGTCGTCGCACTCGAGACGGTCGCCGAGGCGGGCGAGCTGGGGTCCGGCAAGCCCCGGCAGTTCGCGAGCGACCTCACGGACTCGTAGCGGCTAGCGGGGCGCTCGCGCTGACGCCTCCCGGCTGGCCCGGCCCGCGCCTCGCCTGGTCCCAGGCGACCCGCCAAGATGGGCACATGACCCTCCACGCCGATGACTACCAGGCCGCCCGCAACCGCTACTCCCAGCTCCCCTACCGCCGGTGTGGCTCGAGTGGGCTCGACCTCCCGGCGGTCTCGCTCGGGCTCTGGCACAACTTCGGCGACGACGTCGCGATCGACAACCAGCGCGCCATCCTCCGTCGGGCCTTCGACCTCGGCGTGACCCACTTCGACCTGGCCAACAACTACGGCCCGCCCTACGGCTCGGCCGAGCGCAACTTCGGGACGATCTTCGCCCAGGACTTCCGCCGTTACCGGGACGAGCTGATCATCAGCAGCAAGGCGGGCTACGACATGTGGCCCGGTCCCTACGGCCAGGGCGGCGGCTCGCGCAAGTACCTCCTCTCCTCCCTCGACCAGTCCCTGTCCCGCCTCGGCCTCGACTACGTCGACATCTTCTACAGCCACCGCTTCGACGACTCCACCCCGCTCGAAGAGACCATGGGCGCCCTGGACAGCGCTGTCCGCCAGGGCAAGGCGCTCTACGCGGGCATCTCCTCCTACTCGGGTCAGCGCGCCCAGGAGGCCGTAGACATCCTTCGCCAGCTGGGCACCCCTCTGCTGATCCACCAGCCCTCCTACTCAATGCTCAACAGGTGGATCGAGGAGGACCTGATCGACGTGCTGGGAGTGAACGGCGTGGGCTGCATCGCGTTCTCACCGCTGGCCCAGGGCATGCTCACCGACAAGTACCTCAAGGGCATCCCTCCGGGTTCCCGTGCGGCACAGGGCAAGTCACTCGACCCGACGCTGCTCACGGAGGACGCCCTGAAGCACATCCGCGCGCTAAACCGCCTGGCAAGGAGCCGCGGTCAGTCCCTCGCACAGATGGCGCTGGCCTGGGCGCTGCGCGACCCACGGGTCACCTCGGTTCTGATCGGCGCGTCGAGCATCGCCCAGCTGGAGGACAGCCTGAGGACGACGGAACACCTCGAGTTCGACCAGGCAGAGCTGGCCAAGATCGACCGGCACGCCGTCGACGCGGGCATCAACCTCTGGAGCCGCTCCTCCAGCCGCTGACGGCCCCAGGTATGCCGTGCGGCCCTGCCACACACCCGGGTCCGCGGGCCGCCGGGCGGCGCCGCTGACCCCGCTCACGCGTCCGGAGGGCTCGTACGACGGGCGACGCATCGGTCACCACGCGCCACCATTCCGGACGGCGAAGGTCGGCACGCGGTTCGAGGCGGCCCAGCACGATGAGAAGTTCCTCGCCTGGGTGGAGATGAACGAGGCGGTCCTCGAGCTCGAGTTCGATGACGTCCCCGACCTCCCCGCCCGGCCGTGGGACGCCGAGGCGCTCGACATCGCCGAGGCGGCCGCCTTGGAGCGCTTCTCCTCGGCCGCCGACGCCTTCACCAATGACAAGGTGCCCGTCGCCTGGCAGTTCGTCCGGCTCCTCGGACAGACCTTCATCGATGCCTTTGACGGCTTCTGGGTGAACCTGCCCGGCTCGGAGGAGGTCAGCCCACGGGTTGGGGTGAACCTGCCCTATAGGACGATGCACATCGAGCCGATCGGCCTGCTGACGTCGGCGATGAACCGGCGGACCGGCATCGAGTGGTCGAAGGTCTTCACCTATGTGGCCGAGGACTACGCCGAGTACCTCAAGACCCGATGAGGTGGAGCGCGGCAGCGGGCGGCCATGCGAGCGGATCGCCCTGACGCGGTCAGGAACCGCAGAAAGCGCCTCTACCCTGCCAACCTCCAGAAGTGAGCACGTCTCTGGAGCCGCTCCCTCCAGCCACTGACCGAGCAGGTATGCCGTGCAGTCCGCCACCTGTTCACGGTCGCCCTCCGCACGGCATACCTCTCCAGGCACCTCGTGTCGACCTCGACATGAACGGCCACGAGATCGGTACCAGAGAACGTCCGGAATGAGCCTTACGGTGGCGCTATCCCCACAACCTGCATCGCCTCAGGAGCCAACCCATGACGGAGCAGATCACCGCGCGGCAGTTCTACTTCTCCAGCGGAGTGGGAGACTGGCGGGTCGCGGATGGTGGCGCTTGCACTCACTTCCCCACAGACTCGTTCGCCGCTGGCGCTCGCCTGGTGCAGGCCATCTCCCAGATCCCCGGCCTCGACGACCACGCTCCCGACGTGGACCTGCGACCCGGTGGGGTCTTCGTGCGTCTCTTCGCCACGGCGCCAGGTCCGGACGGACTCAGCACCCGAGACGTCGAGATGGCGCGGCTCATCTCCTCCACAGCCCAGCACCTCGGACTGACGGCCAGACCGGCTGATGTGCAGAACATCGTGGTCACCATTGACGCGCTCGACATCTCGAAGGTGCTTCGATTCTGGCGTGCCGTTCTCGGCTATGGCGACCGGGACGGCGGGCCCGTCGAGGAGCTGAACGACCCTCACCGCCGCAAGCCTGTTCTCTGCTTCCAGCAGATGGATGCGCCACGACCGCAGCGCAACCGGATCCATCTCGACGTCTGGGTATCACACGACCAGGCCGAGACGCGGGTCGCTGCGGCGGTCGCAGCCGGTGGCCGTGTCCTCAGCGACGACATGGCGCCGTCATGGTGGGTGCTGGCCGATCCGGAGGGTAACGAGGCCTGCGTCGCCACCTGGATCGGCGCCGATGGCGGCGGGTATCCCTGCTAGAGGAGCGAGCTGGGGTCGTCCGGGACGTCGGCGCCGTGCTGCCGCAGCGTCTCGAGGGAGACGATCGCGAGCGCGCTCTCATGGGTGCTCGCGAGGATGACCGGTGCGGCCACACCGTCTCGGTGGGCCTGTAGCCAGCGCGCGGCGACGACGCACCAGCCGTCGCCGGGCTTCAGGCCGGGGAAGCTGAAGCGCGGCACGGGCGTCGACAGGTCGTTGCCCACCCGGCGTTGGTGGGCGAGGAACTCCTCGGTCATCACGGCGCAGATGGTGTGGCTGCCAAGGTCCTCGGGCGACGTGGTGCACGAGCCGTCGCGGAAGAAGCCCGTCACCGGGTCGGTGCCGCACTCCTCCAGTGGGCCACCGAGCACGTTGAGCGCCTCCATGTCGCAACCGTAACGGTGTCCGCCGGCGCTAGGGTTGCTCCTTCGTCAGGTGAACCAGCCAGGCGGTCCCGGTGTCAATGAGGGCGTAGCGGCGGGCGCCGCGAATACCGTGCAGCGTGAAGACTATTCGCCGCTCGTCGCGGTCATGCTCCTCCCACCAGCCGATGTCCGCGATGAGCTTGTCCTCGTCGGCGTAGCCGAGGTGGTCGAGGTCGTGGTCCGGCACGGCGATCGCCAGCCGGTTCTGGCGCGAGCTCGTCGGCAGGCCGCGCGGCACCGCCCACGAGCGCAGCACACCGCCCTCCTCGAGGCGCAGGTCGAAGTGCGGCTGTGGCTTGCGGTGGTCGTGCAGGACAAACGCCGGCCGCTGCTGTTCACTGCCCATGTCAGCTCGGTGGGGTGAAGCGCCCGTCGATGGCGGTCCAGCCGGCGTCCACGACGACCTGGGAGCCGGTGACATAGGAGGACGCGTCCGACGCGAGGTAGACGATCGCCCCGGCCATCTCGTCGGGAGTCGCCCACCGACCGAAGGCGTTCTTCTGCGCGTAGGCCTCTGCCCACTCGGGCACGGCCCGGATCTGGTCGGTCAGCGGCGTGGCGACGACCCCCGGCGCCACGGTGTTCGCCCGCACTCCCTGCGGGCCGAGCTCGGCGGCCACGGTCCGCAGCAGCTGCAGCAGACCCGCCTTGGTCGCGGCATACACGCCCTGGCCGGGCTCGACCGCGACGGACCGCATCGAGCTCAGGCCGATGATGCTGCCGCGGCCGCGCTGCGCCATGCCCGGCCCGAACGCCCGCACGAGGTCGAACGCCGCGCGCAGGTTGAGCCCCACGACGCGGTCGAACTCCTCCCCCGTGTAGTCGAGAATCCGCTTGCGCACGTTGGTGCCGGCCGTGAAGACGAGGACGTCCGCGACGCCGACGTCAGCCACGGCGCGGGTGATCGCAGGCTCGTCGAGGACATCGAGCTCGTATGCCGTGAGCTCGCCCTCCCCCTCGGCTCCCGTGGCGAGGGCGACCGTCTCCTTGGCGGCGGTGAGATCGCGGTCCGCGCAGACGACGGCGGCTCCCTGCCCGGCGAGCGCCAGCGCGCCCTCGCGGCCGATGCCGCTGCCGGCGCCGACGACGACGGCCGTGCGGCCGTCCAGCCGGAAGAGCCGGCTGTAGTCGGGCCGGGCGAAGTCGCTGCTGATTCTCGAGCCCTGCGGTTCGCGGGCTGCGTGGTCCGACATGCTGGGTTTCCTCGTGTCTGTGTCGTGGGTCGATGGCTGGGGGGCGCCGTCGGTAGTGGGGCTCAGGCAGTGGTCGGCCGGATGATGGCCATTCGGGTCACAGTCAGCTCCTCCATGGCGAACCGTGGCCCTTCCCGACCAGCACCTGAGTCCTTGACCCCGCCGTAGGGCATGACGTCCGAGCGGAACCCGGGGACCTCGTTGACGACGACGCCACCGGCCTCGATGCGATCGATCGCCGCGAACGCCGTCTCCAGCGACCCGGTGTAGACGCTGGCGTGCAGCCCGTATCGGGAGGCGTTCACCTGCTCGAACGCCTCGTCGACGTCGCGGACCGAGCGCACCGCGACGACGGGCCCGAAGATCTCCTCGTCCCAGGCGGCCTGTCCGTCAGGCACGTCGAGGAGCACGGTCGGGCCGATGACCCCGTCCAGATAGGTGCCGCCGTGGATGAGGCTCGCGCCGGCCGAGACGGCCTGGTCGACCCACTTCCTGACCCGGGTGGACGACCGCTCGTCGATGAGCGCCGACACGCGCGTCGTGATCTGGCGTGGGTCGCCCGTCACGACATCGTCGAGCCGGCCGGCCAGCCGCTTGACGAAGTCGTCTCGGACGTCCTCGACGACGAGGACGCGCTGGACGCTGATGCAGGCCTGGCCGGAGGCGTAGTACCCACCGCGGATCACGGCGTCGGCAGCCGCGTCCAGGTCGGCGTCGGCAGCCACGACCAGGGCTGCGTTGGACCCGAGCTCGAGCAGCACCTTGGTCGGTGCGGCGTCGCGGGCGATCTGGTGACCGACGGCTGCCGACCCGGTGAAGGAGACGGCACCGATCCGTGGGTCGGTCGTCAGCGCGACTCCCACGTCGGGGCCGCCGGTGACGAGCTGGACCGCCGCGGCGGGTCCGCCGGCCTTGACCAGCGCCTCACGGACTGCATGCACGAGCCAGAGGGTCGCCAGCGGGGTCTGCGGAGCCGGCTTGGCGATGATCGGGCACCCGGCGGCCAGCGCGGGTGCGATCTTGTGGGTTGCCAGGAGCAACGGGTAGTTGAAGCCGGCGATCCCGACGACGACGCCGATCGGCTTGCGCACCCAGAAGCCGAGCAGGCCCTCACCGCTCGGGAGCAGGTCGAGAGGCACGGTCTCACCGTGAAGCCGGGCCACCTCCTCGGCGGCGGTCTGCAAGGTCAGCAGGGTCCGGTCGACCTCGACCCGGCAGTCGACCAGCGGCTTGCCGGTCTCGAGGACGAGGAGCTGCTCGAACTCGTCCCGGTGCTCCGTGACGACGGCGTGCGCGCCCTGCAGCGCTGACCGCCTGACATGGGAGGGCAACCGCCCGACCGCGTCCTTGACGGCGAGCGCCTCGTCGAGGGCGCGGGACGCGAGGGCCGCATCGCCGACGGGCGCGTGGGCGACGAGCGACCCGGCATACGGAAAGCGGATCTCGGCCGTGGGCAGGCCGGTGACCCACCCGTCGCCGACGGGAAGCCCCTCCGGCCAGGTCGGGGTGAACAGTGATCCGGTCACGCGAACTCCTTCTGGCGCTCGGCCTCCATGCGGGCCAGCTCCGCCGCCGCGAGGTCCGACGTGCCGGCCCCGCTCAGGGCCTTTTCCATCGTCGGGACCGCTGCGAGCAAGCGCTGGGTGTAGGGGTGCTGCGGGTCGTTCCAGATCTGCTCCACCGAACCGATCTCGACGATCTGGCCGCCGTTCATCACGGCGACGCGCTGGCAGAGGTGCCGTACGACGGAGAGGTCGTGCGAGACGAAGATGAGGGTCAGGTCGAGCTCGTCGACGAGGTCGGAGATGAGGTTGAGGACCTGCGCCCGCACCGACACGTCCAGGGCGCTGACCGGTTCGTCCGCCAGGAGAATGCCCGGTCGGGGGGCGAGCGCTCGGGCGATGGAGATCCGCTGGCGTTGCCCGCCGGAGAACTGGTGGGGGTAGCGCCCAGCGGCCGTATCCGCTAGCCCGACCGACGTGAGCAGCTCGTCCACACGCTCGCGGCGGGCGGGATGTCCTTGGGCGACAAGGGGTTCGGCGACGATGTCGCGCACCCGCATTCTGGGGTCGAGCGAGCCCATCGGGTCCTGGAAGACCAGCTGCAGGCGGCCGCGGAGGAAACCGAGCCGACGCTCGGGCAGCCGGGCGATGTCCGTGCCCTCGATCTGGACCGTGCCGGTGGTCGGCTGGTCGAGCCCCGCGAGGATGCGCAGCAGCGTGGACTTGCCGCAGCCCGACTCGCCGACGATGCCGAACCGCTCCCCCGCGCGAACGTCGAAGCTGACGCCCTGCAGTGCCGCGACGACGGGACCGGGCTGAAGCAGCGAGGTGCGGGGCCGCTTGTAGGCGCGGGTCACCTCACGGACCGAGACCGCCGCTGGGGCGCTGCTGCATGCCGGGCTCATCACCCCCGTCGCCCCGGCCGCCACGTCCACCCCGCTTGCGTCCGAAGGGGCGGCTGTGTGGACCACCGTTGCCTCGGACCCAGCGGCAACGTCTTTCGACCCGTCCGAAGCGACGGTGGTCGGGTCCGCCGCTCGTTCGGGCGCAGCGGGCGGCGGGGGGGCCGGGTGGACACAGGCGAAGCCGTATGCCGGGTCGGACCCCTCCCTGTCGTCGCTACCACGGGCGTCGCGAGCAGACCAGGGTGGCGTCTGCTCGCACTCGCTCGTCGCGTGGGGGCACCGGTTGCGGAAGACGCACCCTGCGGGGAACTCCCCCGCCGACGGCACCGACCCCTTGATCGTCGCCAGCCGGCCCCGCTCGTCGACGACCGCGAGATCAGAGGCCGCGAGCAGGCCCTCCGTATAACGGTGACGTGGCGCCGTGAAGACCTCGTCGACGGTGCCGGCCTCGACGATCCGACCGCCGTACATGACGAGGACCCGTTCGCAGGCCGTTGCGACGACGGACAGGTCGTGGGTGATGAAGAGCATCGCCGACTCCCGGGCCTGGACACCGGTGACGATGAGGTCGAGCACGAGGGCCTGCACCGTGACGTCGAGCGCGGTCGTCGGTTCGTCGCAGATCAGCAGGGCAGGGTCGTTGGACAGAGCGAGGGCGAGGACGACGCGTTGGCGCTGGCCCCCCGACAGCTGGTGGGGGTATGCGCGGGCGGCATCCTTCGGGTGGGGCAGCCTGACCTGGTCGAGCAGCTCGACCGCCTTCCGCCGGGCGGCGGCACGATCCGGCTGGGTGCTGTGGATCAGCATCGACTCTGCGACCTGGTCGCCGACCCGCATCGTGGGGTTGAGGGCGGTCATCGGCTCCTGGAACACCATGGCGACGTCTTTGCCGCGCACCGCCGAGAGCTGGTGCTCGCTCGCCCCGACGACATCGTGCTCGACCCCCGCCAGACGGACGGAGCCGGTCGGCTCGAGATCCTCGGGCAGCAGCCCCATCAGTGACAGTCCGGTGAGGGACTTGCCCGAGCCGGACTCGCCGATGAGGCCGACCCGCTCCCCCCGGCCGATGCTGAACGAGACGTCCTCGACGAGGGTGAGACCACGCACCCCGACGCCCAGGGACCGGACGTCGAGGACGGGCGAGCTGGACGCGTCGGCCGACCACACCACGGGTGACGTCACGGCGCTCATCGACGGTCCTCCAGCTTGGGGTCGAAGCGGTCCCGCAGGCCGTCCCCCAGGAGGTTGAAGCCGAGGACGACGATGGCGATGAAGATCCCGGGGACGACCGCGAGCCGTGGAGCGCTGAAGAGCAGCTCCTGTCCCTCCTGGAGCATGCGGCCCCACGACGGTGTCGGGGGTGGGGTGCCGAGCCCGAGGAAGGACAGGGCGGCCTCGGCGAGCACGGCGATGGCGAAGGAGACCGACGCCTGGACGATGACGAGGCTGCTGACGTTGGGCAGCACGTGCCGCAGCCCGATGGCGGCGGGACGGCGACCGGCCGCCCTGGCGGCGAGGACGTACTCCGAGCTCATGACCTGCAGGGCACCGCTGCGGATGAGGCGAGCAAAGCTCGGCACCGTTGCGATCCCGATGGCGATCATCGCCACGAGGGTCGATCCGCCGTAGACCGCCGAGAACATGATGGCGAGCAGCAGCGCCGGGAAGGCGAGGAGCAGGTCGTTGCCCCGCATGAGGAACTCGCCGAACCAGCGCGGGGCCATCGCAGCGAGGATGCCGAGGGGGACGCCGAGGACCGCTGCCACCCCGACGGCGACGATCCCGACGAAGAGGGTCGTCCGTGACCCCATGAGGATCTGCGACAACACGTCACGCCCGAACTTGTCGGTGCCGAGCCAGTGGCGCCCACTGAACGCCTGGAGCCGATCCGTCGAGTTCACGAACGTCGGGTCGTAGGGCGTCCAGACGAACGACAGCAGCGCCATGAGGATGACCACGCCGACAATGGAGCCGCCGATGACGAGCCCGGGGCCCAGCGCGCGCCGCGACGACGGCGCGCGCGCATCGGGCACTTGCGCCCGCCCGCCGGGCACCGGCGCGCGCCCATCGGGCACCGGCGCCCGCACCTCGTCGGCTGTGGCCCGCACCGCCGCCGCGGGGGGCAGCGACTCGCTCACCGGGCACCGGCTCTCAGTCGGGGGTCGATGGCGACGTAGAGGAGGTCGACGACGAAGTTGACGACGAGGACGGCCACGACGAGGACCATGACGACGTCCTGGACGATCTTGAGGTCGCGCTGGGCGACGGCGTCGAGCAGGAGGCTGCCGAGGCCGGGGATGACGAAGACCCGTTCCACGACGACGGCGCCGACAAGCAGGGTGGCGAGCTGCAGGCCGAGGACGGTGACGACGGGCACGGCGGCGTTGCGCAAGCCGTGCCGGCGCAGCGCCGCCGTGGGCGAGAGGCCCTTCGATCGAGCCGTGCGCAGGTAGTCCTCCCGCTGGACGTCGAGGATGGCGCTGCGGACGTAGCGGGTCAGCACCGCACCCTGGACGATGCCGAGGGACAGGGCCGGCAGCAGGAGCTGTTTGACGAACATCGCGGGGTCGTTGGCCGGCGGCGTCCAGCCGTTCGCCGGGAGCCACCCGAGCTGGACGGCGAAGACGGTGATGAGCAGGATCCCCGCGAGGAAGGCCGGGACGGCAACCCCGACCTGCGAGAGCGCCGAGAGCACGAGCCCGGAGGGCCGCCGGTGCCGGAGGGCGCTGACGGCCCCCAGCGGGACGGCGATCACCGTCGCAAGGACCATCGACGTGACGACCAGCCACAGGGTCACCTGCAGGCGGTCCGACAGCTGGGGGCCGATGTCCGCCCGCGAGACGTAGGACTGCCCGAGGTTGTTGGTGAGAAAGCCGCTGATCCAGTCGAGGTACTGCGTGCCGAGCGGCCGGTCGAGGCCGAACTGGGTCCGCAGCTGCCCCACTGCCTGGTCGGAGGCGTTGACCCCCAGGGCGACTCGCGCCGGGTCGCCCGGCAGGATCGCCATGAACCCGAACACGATCACGGAGCTCGCGACCAGGCTCGCGACGAGGATGCCGAGCCGCCGGGCGATTCGGGGGATCACGACCTCGACAGCCCCGAGAGGTCGAACGCCTCCGTGATGGCGTTCTTCGGCAGGCCGGTGACGCCCTTGTCGGCGACGATGAGGTTCGGCAGGAGGAAGAGGAAGTCGGCGGCCGCGTCCTGCGACAGCCCCTTGGCGGCCTTCTTCATCGTCGTCACCTGCTCCTCCGCCGATCCGGTGTCGGCAGACGCGAGGTCCGCCTGCAGCTGGGTGTTGTTGTACCTCGTGTAGTAGGTCGGGTTGCCGAACACCGCTCCCATGTCACGCGGCTCGACATGCGCGATGATCGACATGTCGTAGTCGGCGTCCTTGAAGACCGTCTGCAGCCACGCGGCAGGGAACTCCAGCTGGTCGAGGTTGACCTTGATACCCACCTGCTCCAGCTGGCTCTTGACCACCTGGCCGCACGCGACGGCATACGGCAGGTTGGGGATACGCAGGCGTAAGGTCGGCGTCGCGTTGCCGGAGTCGGCCAGGAGGCTCTTGGCCTTCGCCTGGTCGAACGGGAAGTCGCCGGTGCGGTCCTCGTACCACGGGTCGGTCGGCGGGACCATGCTCCCGATGAGGGTGCCCTTGCCGGCCCAGCAGGTGTCCACCAGCGCCTTGTGGTCGATCGCCGACCGCACCGCCTGCCGGACCTTGACGTCGTTCAGCGGCGCCTTGGAGTTGTTGAAGGACAGGACGACCTCACCGTTGGTCGTCCCCTCGATGATCTGGTACTTGTCGTTGCCCTGGAACTGCTTCAGCGACTCGGGCGCCTGCACCGTCGTGACGACGTTGATCGTGCCGGTGAGCAGGGCGTTGTTGAGCGCCGTCGCGTCCTTGAAGTACTTCAGGGTCACGGTGGAGAAGGGTGGCTTCTTGCCCCAGTAGCCGGGGTTGCCCTTGAGGACGATCGAGTCACCGCGGTTCCACGTCTCGAACGTGTAGGGGCCCGTGCCGACGGGTTTCGTCGCCAGGGCATCGACGCCCTTCGGGCTCATCATCGCGCCGATCCGGGTGGTCATCCGGAAGAGCCAGTCGTTGCTCGGCTTGGCCAGCGTCACCTGAAGCTGCGTCGGGCTGAGCGCCTTGACGTCGGTGACGACGTCCATCGCCTTCTTCAGCGTGATGGTCCACTGCGACTTCACGTTGTTGATCGAGAAGACCGCGGCATCCGCAGTGAACTTGTCCCCGTTGGTGAACGTGGCGTTGTCGACCAGGTCGAACGTATAGGTCTTGCGGTCGTCGGAGACCTTCCACGACCTGGCCAGGCTGGGCACGATCTTGCCCTCCTGGTCCTGCTTGACGAGCGTCTCGTAGACGTTCGTCAAGAGGGCCTGGGGAATCGCGGCCCCCTCGATCTTGGTGAAGTCCAGGCTCGCCGGCTCGGCGACCAGGCCCAGGGTGAGGGACGACGTGTCGCGGGCACCTGCGGCTCCACCACCGGCGGTGCCACCCGCCCCGCCACTCGTGCTCGAGCCCGCCGAGCAGGCGCCCAGGGCAAGACAGAGGGCGGCCCCGATGGCCGTCGCGCTGCGGGTGATCTTCACGGGATCTCCGTCCGGTAAGGTCTGTCGGGCTCGGTGGGCTCTTGTATGCCGGGTGCTCGTCGCTCGGGTCGCTCGGATGACCCTCCCTCGCGACCGGCCGGCTGGTCAGACCAGTGGACTTTTTCGCGATGAGCGCTAATCTGGCGACTTGCCCAGGTGTTGTCAAGGGTTGTGCATCACCTGTGATCTGCGGTCCGGAGGGGTGTCGGTGGTGTCCTTGGTCCAGTCCCGCACGGCCATCGCGCGGATGACCGCGACCGAGCTGGTGGCCGCATATGCCGACCGGAGCCTGTCCCCGGTCGAGGTGGTGACGGCAGTCGGCCGGGTGATCGACGAGCGGGAACCGGTCCTCAACGCACTGTGGGTCCGGTCGACGGACACCGCCCTGGAGGAGGCCCGCGCCAGCGAGGAACGGTGGGCCCATGGCGGGCCGCTCGGCCCCATCGACGGCGTCCCCGTCACCCTCAAGGAGAACATCGCCCGTGCCGGTGTGCCGATGCCCTCGGGCCACAACGGCTCAGTACCCCCTGTGCCGGAGCGGAACTCGCCGATCGCCGACCGGGTTGCCGAGGCCGGGGGCATCGTCGTCGGGTCGACGGTGATGCCGGACTGGGGCATGTTGTCGTCCGGCGTCTCCAGCCGGCACGGCATCACCCGCAGCCCGTGGGACCCGTCCTGGACGACCGGGGGCTCGTCGTCCGGCGCCGGCGCGGCTTGCGCGGCCGGATACGCACCACTCAACGTCGGCACCGACATCGGTGGGTCGATCCGGCTGCCGGGGACGTGGCTGGCGCTGACGACGCTCAAGCCCAGCGCGGGCCGGGTCCCCCTCGACGTGCCTTACCTCGGCCGGGCGGCCGGCCCGATGACCCGCTCGGCCGACGACGCGGCCCTCCTCCTCTCGGTCCTGGCCCGACCGGACGGCCGCGACTGGACCGGACTGCCACCGGTCGAGCTGGCGCTCGGTGACCTCGAGCTCGATGTCGCCGGACTGCGGGTCGGCCTACACCTCGACGCCGGATGCGGCGTGGCGGTCGAGCCCGCTGTCGCCGACGCCGTCAGTGCAGTCGGCCGGCAGTTTGCCGATGCTGGCGCGGTGGTCGAGAAGGTTGCCCCCTTCATGACCCCCGAGATGCTCGCCGACCTCGACCTCTTCTGGCGGGTGCGTTCGTGGAACGACTTCTCAGCGCTCAGCCCCGAAGGGCAGAACCGGGTGCTCCCGTTCATCCAGCGCTGGGTCCACGGTGGCGCGCAAGCCACGGGCTCGCGGATCCTCCAGTGCTACCAGCGGATCATGGACCTCCAGCAGGTCACCGTGGCAGCGACCCAGCCCTTCGACGTCGTCCTCTCCCCCGTCGCGCCGGGCGTCGCCTTCCCGGCCGAGTGGCCCATGCCGTTCGGTGACGAGGACCGCGGCATGGAGCACATCGGCTTCACCGTTCCCTACAACATGTCCGGTCAGCCGGCCGCGACGACGAACTGTGGTTTCACCCCGGACGGCAAGCCGATCGGAGTGCAGGTGGCCGGCCGCCGGTTCGACGACGTGGGCGTGCTGCGGGCGGTGCGGTGGTACGAGCAGGCACGTCCCGAGTCCGCCGTGCCGGACTGGCCGATCAACCGGGACGGCGCCGGGCCGGCATCCGGGCGGCCCAGCGGTGGTTGAGAGCCCGACGTTCCAACCCGTCCGTCCGGTCCGCCTCTACGAGCGGATCGTCGAGCAGATCGAGGCGATGCTCGCGTCGGGTCAGCTGCAGCCGGGCCACCGGCTACCGAGCGAGCGCGAGCTCGTCGTCCAGTTCGGTGCGAGCCGCTCCACGGTGCGTGAGGCGCTTCGCGTCCTGCAGTCCAACGGCGTCGTGCGCTCGCGTCCCGGCGACCCTAACGGGCCGGAGGTGCTGCCCTTCTCCTCAGGCGGCCTCGAAAAGCAGCTGACCCGGTTGGCTCGCCTCTCGGAGCTGTCCCTGTCCGAGCTCATCGGGTCGCGGATGATCCTCGACGCCGCCGCGAACCGGCTGGCGGCGCGGCTGCGGACAGCGCCGGAGCTGCGCGAGATGGAGGCGCGGCACCAGGCGATGCGCGACGCGGTCGAGGTCGGCTACGAGGCCTTCTCCGAGGCCGACGTCGCCTTTCACGAGGCGGTGGCCCGCGCCTCGCGCAACGCGATGATCCAGGTCTGCAACGCCGTCGTGCGCGATGTCGTGCTCGGGTTGATCTCGACGAAGATCGCCAGGTCGGGCAACGGCCATGCGCTCATGCTGGAGTCGCTCGAGCACCACGCCGAGGTCCTCGACGCCATCCGGGCCGGCGACGGCGACCGCGCCGCCCGGGACTCCTCGCGGAGCCTCTACGACTACTACGCGGGCTACCTGACCCAGGCCGAGGGGGAGCCGCTGCTCGCCCTCCTCGACTGATCGACCCCACGGCTCGCGCGCAAGCGCCTCAGCTGCGCTGGGACAGGCTGGGACAGCCGAGTCAGGCCGACGCCTGCCTCACGTCTCCGAGGGCGGGCAGCGGCCGGATGACGTGTCGGGTGACGACCCACACACCGAGCAGGCTCAGGCCGCTCCGCCGGCAGGACCGGATCGCCGCTTCGTGCCAGCCGCGGTCGGTGTCGGTGATGAAGAGCCCCTTCTCGCGGGCGATGGCCACGAGGATCCCGCCACGCAGGCCCTCCTGGAGCGCGAGGTGCTCCAGCGCCGCGAACGCCGTGCCGCACTGCTCCCGCGAGATCCTCGTCAGGGGTTCGGGGAAGACCATCGGCTCGATGAGCTGGCCCCGCTCTCCACAGAGCAGGAGCTACAGCGCACCGTCGACGCGGTCGGCATCGCGGACGACGAGGTCGAGCAGGTCGGATGTGATCGCTGGGTCGGTCACCGGCCGGCTGGGCCAGTCCGTCGGGAGGTCCTGGTACGTCATGCCGAGAAGCCTGCCGCTCCCGCGGCATACCAAAACGCTTGTCCACAGGGCAGTTTCAGCGTGCTCATCCCCCGATGGTTTGATGGGGGTATGAGCACTCATGGCGACTACCTCCCCAGCCCCAGCGAATGGGTCCGCAAGCAGGTCGAGGCGATCGACGCTGCCGGGGACACCCGCGTCGCGCAGGTCCTCGATCGCCCCATCGTCGTCCTGACGATGCGCGGCGCGAGGTCCGGCAAGCTGCGCAAGGTGCCGCTGATGCGGGTCGAGCACGACGGGCGATACCTCGCAGTGGCCAGTAAGGGCGGTGCACCGGAGCATCCGCAGTGGTACTCCAACCTCGTGGCGAACCCGGAGATCGAGCTGCAGGACGGCACCACCACCAAGCCCATGCGGGCGCGTGAGCTCGAGGGCCAGGAGCGCTACGAGTGGTGGGTGCGCGCCGTGGAGGCCTATCCCCCGTACGCCGACTACCAGGTCAAGACCCAGCGCCAGATCCCGATCTTCATCCTCGAACCCCGATGAGGCCGCGCCACCCTTGACAGGTGGCGATGCGCGACGGCAGGATAAAGGCAGTCTCGTTCTGTAAACGTTTACAGCACGGGACACCGACCTGGCCGACTCAGCTCCCGGTCAACGAGGAACGGGGACCGCGCATGGCTCAGACGACGCGCATGCCTCCGGTGCAGAGCGCTCCTCCGAAGCAGCCTCGAGCGCGTCGCTCCCGCCAGCGGTCCATGTGGCTGCTCCTTCTGCCGAGCCTCATCCCCGTCGTCGCCTTCAGCGTCTACCCCCTCCTCAACGGGATCTGGCTGGGGTTCACCGATGCCAAGGCGGGGTTCGACGTCCAGTTTCGGCCCAACGGGCTCGACAACTACGCCCGGCTGCTCCAGGACGACCTGTTCTGGAGCTCGTTCCGCATCGGGCTCGTCTGGGCCGTCACCGTGACGGTCCTGCAGTTTCTCCTCGCCCTCGGTCTAGCCATGCTCTTGAACGCCGGCCTGCGCTTCCAGTGGCTGGTCCGGCCGCTGGCCCTCGTGCCGTGGGCGATGCCGTCGGTGATCGTGGCCATCCTCTGGAAGCTGATCTACCACCCGGACGCAGGCATCCTCAACGCCGTCCTGAAGTCGCTCCACGTTATCGACAGCAACATCAACTGGCTCGGCAGCTTCGAGCTCGCCCTGCCCGCGGTGATCATCGTCGGTGTCTGGGCCGGCATGCCCCAAACGACGATCGCCCTTCTCGCCGGGCTGCAGAACACCCCTGACGAGCTGCACGAGGCAGCCGCGCTGGACGGCGCCGGAGGGTGGCAGCGCTTCCTCGTCGTCACCTGGCCGGCGATCAAGCCGGTGGCCATCGCCATCAGCTCACTCGACTTCGTCTGGAACTTCAACTCCTTCGGTTTGGTGTACGTCCTCACCGAGGGTGGTCCAGGTGGCCGGACGCTGTTGCCCATGCTGTTCGCCTACCAGCGGGCCTTCGGCAACGGTGAGTTCGGGTATGCCGCCGCGCTGGGCAACGCCATGGTCATCGTCATCATGGCCATCATGGGGCTATATCTCTGGCGCCAGCTGAGGGAGGCGATCTGATGCGCACGCGGTCCCAGACCAGAGCGGCGCAGTATGCCGCCTTGCTCGGCTACGTCATCTTCCTCGGCTTCCCGCTGGTGTGGCTCTTCTCGACGGCCTTCAAGTCGCCCGCCGAGCTGACCAAGCTCACCCCGACGGTGCTCCCCACCGACTGGACCTGGGGCAACTTCGACGTGGCCTTCGAGCAGACGCAGCTGTGGTCCGCCCTGCGTAACTCCCTCATCGTGGCGGTCGCCACCGCAGTCATCACGACGCTGATCGCGCTCCCGGCCTCCTACGCGCTGGCTCGCTCCCGCAGCGCGCTGCGCAACGCGACGATCGGGTGGATCCTCGTCAGCCAGGTGTTTCCGTTCATCCTCATCGTCATCCCCGTCTTCATCGTCCTGCGCAACCTCGGCCTCATCAACACCCTCGTCGGCCTGGTCCTCGTCTACGTCGTCTGGGCTCTGCCCTTCACGCTGTGGATGCTTCAGGGTTACGTTGCGGCGATCCCCCGTGACCTCGAGGAGGCGGCGTCGACCGACGGCGCCTCGCGTCCCGTCATTCTCCGCGCGATCATCTTCCCGCTGCTGCTGCCCGGCCTCGTCGCGACGTCGATGTTCGCCTTCATCTCGGCGTGGAACGAGTTCTTCTTCGCCCTGGTGATCATCCAGGACCCCGCACTCCAGACGGCGCCGCTGCTCCTGGCCCGCTACGTCGGCGCCGAGGGCTCGGTCAACCTCGGACCGCTCGCCGCCACCGCCCTCATCACCACCCTGCCGAGCCTCGTCGTGTTCGGCATCATCCAGCGAAAGCTCGTCTCCGGGATGTTGTCCGGGTCCGTCAAGGGCTGAAGCGACTCCCGTAACATCCAGAAAGGAACGTCGTGAACCGTCGACTAGCTCTCTCCATCACGTCCGTCACCGCCGTCATGCTCACCTCGGGCTGCATCAGCGGGAGCAGCTCACCGTCAGCCGGAGGCGGCCAGACCACGGCCGCTCCCGGCGAGAAGGTCAACCTGAGCTTTTCGAGCTACGCCTTCCAGGACCCGACGGTCAAGGCCACGCAGGCAATCGTCGACTCATGGAACGCGGCGAACCCCAACGTCCACGTCGACTACCAGAAGGTGGACCCCAACTCGGTCCACGACAAGCTCGTCACCCAGTTCGCCGGCAACTCCGCGCCGGACATCATTCATGACGAGTCCGCAGACATCGCCGGCTTCAGCCGTCAGGGCTACCTCGCCGACCTCACTCCCCTTCTGCCCGCCGACGTGAAGTCCGACGTGCCCGACTCGGTGTGGAAGTCGGTGTCCATCGACGGCAAGGTCGCCGGCGTGCCGACTATCGCGCAGGTCTACAACGTCTTCGCCAACACGGATGCCCTGAAGAAGGCCGGGATCAACCCGCCCACGGCCGACGCGCCATGGACCTGGGACGACCTGCAGGCCAACGCCAAGAAGCTGACGACCGGCGGTGACGTCTACGGGTTTGCCTGGGGGCTGAAGTCGCCGACGGCGGGCCTGATGTCGACCGGGCTCTCCTTCGACGGGACGTTCTTCTCCGGCTCCGAGGCCAAACCGGACATCAAGGTCACCGAGAAGGAGATGCAGGTCCCCAACCGGATCAGGGCCATGCTCGACGCGAAGACCATGGCGCCGAACTCCATCTCCCTCTCCGGGACCGACGTCCTGCCCGGCTTCTTCGGCGGCAAGTACGGCCTGATCATGGCCGGCAACTACGTGGAGGCCCAGATCGAGTCCAAGGCACCGACCGGGTTCAACTGGACCATGCTCCCGCTCATCAAGGGAACGAACCAGAACCAGGCGTCGGGACCACAGACGCTGAGCATCGCCCGGCAGAGCAAGCACCAGAAGGAGGCGATGGGCTTCATCGCCTACTACATGAAGTCGGAGAACCTTGCCAGGATCGCGATGGGTGACGCGCTCATCCCGGTGACCAGGTCCGCCGCCGCCATCGTCAAGAAGGAGCTCTCCGGCAAGCATGGCTGGGAGGCCATCCTCGACGCCGGTGCGTCCCTCGTCGACGCTCCGTGGGCCAAAGCCGACAAGTTCCCGCAATGGAAGTCCGAGGTCGCGACGCCCGCATATCAGGAGTTCCTCGTCGGCAAGATCGACTCCCCGACGCTCCAGCAGCGGTTGACCGATGGCTGGAAGAAGGTCAACGGCTGAGTGGGCCGAGGGTGAGCCGCCCGCACCTCGCGGGCGGCGCAGCCGAGGTGGCATCTGGGCCGATCGACGAGGAGACATCATGAGTTCGTTGCAGGACAAAGCCATCGGAACCCTCATGGCAGCCGCCGTTGGTGACGCCATCGGCGGGGCGACCGAGGGACGGAGCACCGAAGAGATCCTCGAACGTTACGACGGCTACGTCGAAGGAGTCGTCGACTACTTCATGACGGACTGGCGGACGGCCAAGCCGATGTCCCCTTATCACAAGGGCGACGGGCACGTCACCGACGACACCTTGATGACGAACCTCCTCGTCGCGGTGTATGAGAAGCAGCGGCGCCACCTGACGGCGTTCGACATGGCGGACGACCTCGTGCCGCTGATGATGAACCACGTCACCTGGATCCCGGAGCTCGAGAAGGAGACCGTCCCGCTCCTGCGGGTGTTCCTTGCGGAGAAGTGGCTCGTCACCCGCCTCTACTACGGCCACGTCGACCCGCGCGAGGCCGGCGTCGGCAACGTCGTCAACTGCGGGGCCGCGATGTACATGGCCCCGGTGGGGATCGCGAACGCCGGGGACCCGCTGGGCGCCTACCAGGAAGCGGTCGAGATCGGGGGGGCACATCAGTCGAGCTACGGTCGAGAGGCGGGGGCGGTCTTCGCCGCCGCCGTCGCCGCCGCCATGGCCGCTGACGCCACCGTGGACTCGGTGCTGGCTGCGGCCGTCGCCCTGGCTCAGGACGGCACGAAGACCGCCATTGACTCGGTCCTCGGCGCCGCCGGAGCCGGTCAGGACTGGCGCACGGCGATCCCCCTGCTCCGCGACGCGGTCAGGCCGTTCGACTCGGTCGGTGAGGTCTACCGCCAGCCGGCCCAGGACTCGCGCCGGCCGAGCCGGCTGCGCTCGATCGAGGAGCTGCCGGTGGCCCTGGGCCTCCTCAAGGTCACCGGTGGGGACGTGCGAGGGACGATCCTCGGCGCGACGAACTACGGGCGCGACTCCGACTCGATCGCGACGATGGGCGGCGCGATTGCCGGCGCCCTCGGAGGTGAGGCGGCTGTCCCGGCCGACTGGGCAGAAGTGGTGTCGACCGGGTCCAGGCTCGACCTGCGCGCCGGCGGCCTGGCCATGGCCGAGGTCGCCAGCGAGATCTTCACGGCGGACGAGGCGGAGTTCCGTCGTCGCGGCGCCCGGATGGCCTCGCTCACGTCGGGCTCCTCGACGAAGGGGCGGGCGTGCTGATGCGCGTCACCTGGGTCCAGCCGGAGGACCTCGTTCGACACGAGCTCTGGCAGTCACAGCAGGAGGGCCGTGACGTCGGCTCGATCCGCGAGCGGTGGGCGCAGGAGGGAACTGCGGCGGAGCCGCCCTACGCCGGCGCGTCGCCCCAGGTCGCCGACGCCCAGCAACGGGCGCTCGCGGAGGAGCTCCTGCTTGAGCTCGACGCACTCCCGGACGTCACGGCTGGGACCGAGCCGAGCGAGTGGGCGGACATCGCGGCGTCCATCGCCGGTCAGGTGCGGGCACCCGGCGACGCCACGGCATACGGGCCAGCGCTCGGCGACCGGCTGCACGGCGCCTGGCTCGGGCGCGCCGTCGGCTGTGTCCTCGGCAAGCCCGTCGAGAAGGTCCCCCGCGCCGGCATCGAGGCGATCCTCCGCTCGACCGGCCGATGGCCACTTGACCGCTACTTCACGGCGGTGGGCCTCGACCCCGAGGTGGCGCGGCTGTGGCCGTGGAACAAAGCCAGCCGCCCGACGAGCCTCGAGGAGAACATCGACGGCACGCCCGAGGACGACGACATCAACTACACGCTCATGGCGCTGCGGCTGGTGGAGCAGCACGGCGCAGGGTTCGGGCCCGACGACGTCGCGCGGTCCTGGCTGCTTGACCTGCCCGCCGGGCGCGCCTTCACCGCCGAGCGGGTCGCGTACCGAAACCTCCTCGAGGGCATCTCGCCGCCGCTGACGGCGCGCCTGCGCAACCCCTTCCGCGAGTGGATCGGCGCGCAGATCCGCACGGACCTCTACGGCTGGGTCAATCCCGGAAACCCCCTCCGGGCGGCGGACTGGGCCTGGCGGGACGCCGCAGTGAGCCACACCCGTAACGGCCTCTACGGCGCGATGTTCGTCGCCGCCATGGCATCTGAGGCGGTCATCTCGTCCGACATCGGTACGGTGCTGGATGTGGGTGCTTCCGTCGTCCCGAATGGCAGCCGGCTGGCTGGAGCCATCCGGCTCGGCCGGCACCTCGCGACGAGGACGCGCGAGCCCACCGAGGCGTATGCCGTCCTCGAGGCGGAGTTCGAGGGCATGCACTGGGTGCATGCCCTGAACAACACGGCACTGGTCGCCTACGCGCTCGCGGCAGGGCAGGGTGACTTCGACCGGTCGATCTGCCTCACGGTGATGGGTGGCTGGGACACCGACTCCAACGGCGCCACGGTGGGTGCGGTTGTCGGTGCCCTCGGCGGCACGGCCGCCATCTCACGCCGGTGGTCGGATCCGCTCCGAAACCGCGTGTCCACCTCGATCCCGGGGTGCGACGGGCAGTCCTTCGACGACATCGCGGCGCGCACCCTCGCGGTCGCCGCCCGGGTCCGATGACCCGACGTCCCACCGTCGTCCAGGTGGCGGACCTAGCGGGCGTGTCGATCGCCTCCGTCTCCCGTGTCCTCAACGGGATTCCCGCCCGCAAGGACACCGAGCAGCGGGTCCGCGCGGCGGTCGCCGAGCTCGGTTACATCCCGGATGCGACGGGCCGGGCGCTCAAGCTTGGGTCGTCGCTCCAGGTCGCCTTCGCCGTCGACGACGTCGGCAACCCCGTCTACACCGAGATGATGCAGGGCGTCGAGGGGGGCATGTCGGGATCCGGGTCACGGCTGCTCGTCTCGTCGACGGGGCATGATCCGAAGGACCTGATGGCCCTCGTGCAGAGCCTCTCCCGGGGCTACGCCGACGGACTGATCATCAGCCCGCTGCAACCCACCGCTGAGCTCGTCGCTGCACTCGTCAACGCTCCGGTCCCCGTGGTCGTCATCGGTGACGTCGGCGCCGATGCACCGCTCGACGGCGTCCGGACGGACTCGCGCCGCGGCGTCATCATGGCCCACGAGCACCTCGTCGCGACCGGTCGCCGGCGGATCGCGTTCATCAACGGCCCGACGGACACCGCGCCGGGACGGGCCAGGCTCGAGGGCTACCGCGAGGCCAGCGCGGCGGCGGGATCGGTCGGTCCGGTCATTGAGGCCTCGGGCTTCACGGCAAGTGCGGGCGAGCAGGCGTGGTCCCAGATCGAGGCGCTCGGCCCGCGCGCCCGGCCCGATGCCGTCCTAGCCGCCAACGACCTGCTCGGCCTGGGCGTGATGCGCGGCGCGCTCAATGCCGGGCGCAGGGTGCCGCGCGACCTCGGCGTCGTCGGGATCGATGACATCCAGTTCGCCCGGATCTTCAGCCCGTCCCTGACCAGCGTCTCCCTCCAGGCGCGCGAACGTGGCCGCCTCGCCGCGCAGCTGCTCCTCGAGCGGATGGCGGCTTCCGGCGCGCCCCCCAGGATGGTGTTCGTCGAGCCGCGGCTGGTCATCCGCGAGTCGAGCGCAGCCGCGGTCGCTCCCAAGCGGAAGCGCACCCAGGCTGCCGGGTCGTCATGAGCGGTCGGGTCGTCGTCGCGAGCCTCTCGGTGCCGGACTTCGGCGAAACCGAGGCCCAGGCTGCAGCCGCCAACGGACACACGGACACGGGTCGGGACTGCGTCCACGATGGATGACGACTTCGACCCGCTCGTGCCCCGGCCGATGGACCGGCCTCGGGCCGTGCCCCTCGAGCCGGACGCCCACCTGGCTAGCCTCGACGGAGCCAAGATCCTCGCCGCGCCGGACGACCCGGCGCAGTGGCCGGCCTGGCGAGAGGCGCTCACCCGGTGGCAGACGGACGCCCGGTCCCGCGAGGGGTACGACGAGGCACTCTACCTGCGGCCTGAGCTGTCCTGGGCCGCAACGTGTTTCACCGTCTCTCAGGTCTGGCTGTGGGACGAGCTCCTCTACGACTGGGCCAGTCACCGCTTCACCCCGGGCCGGCTCGTCGCCGACGCCGAGGAGCGGTTCGGCGGCTTCGACGCGGTCGTGCTCTGGCACGCCTACCCGGTCATCGGCATCGACGACCGCAACCAGTGGGACTACTACCGCGACGTCGAGGGGCTGGCCGATCTCGTGGGGGCCTTCCATGACGCCGGCATCAAGGTTTTCGTCGACTACAACCCGTGGGACGTGGGCACGCGCCGCGGGGGTGAGGATGGTGACGAGCTGGCTTGGCTGGTCGCCGACCTCCAGGTCGACGGGGTCTTCCTCGACACCCTCAGGGAGGGCGGCGCCGGCCTGCTCAGCTCGCTCTCCGCAGCTCGAAAGGGAGTCGCCGTCGAGGGCGAGTCGACGCTGCCACTCGCCCGGCTCGTCGACCACCCGCTCTCCTGGGCCCAGTGGTTCGCGGACTCCCCCGTGCCCGGCGTCGTCCGGTCGCACTTCTACGAGCGGCGCCACATGATGCACCACGTTCGCCGTTGGCACCGCGACCACGTCGAGGAGCTGCAGTCCGCCTGGCTCAACGGCATCGGCGTCATGGTCTGGGAGGTGGTCTTCGGGGTCTGGGTCGGCTGGACCGACCGCGACGCGCAGCTGCTGAGGCGCATGGTCGCCGCCCAGCGCGCGCTGGCGCACCTGTTCGTCGAGGGCGAGTGGACGCCACTCGTCGACCTCGGGGACGACGTTTGCCGTGCAGGCGTCTTCGGCTCGGAGTTTCGGTCCGCCGACGAGTGGGTCCTCACGCTCGTCAACCGGGGCGCCGTCGACGCGACGGTCAGTGTGGTTGCGGAAGGCGACGGACCGGCATACGACCTCTGGCTCGGGGCGCAGGCGCAGCGGACCGACGGCACGGTGGAGGTCGTCGTGCCCGCACGTGGAGTGGGCGGGCTCTGGTCGGCACCGGACGGCGTGGACGTGTCCTGGCTCGAGGTCGAACCGCCGGCGTCGGCGTCTGGGGCGTTTCAGCACCGGCCGCCGCAGCGGATCGCGCCTCCTCCGGTCGCCGCTTCCTCGTCGAGACAGGCGACCGTCGTCGTGCCGGCCGGCGAGCACGTCCTCACCGCGCGCTACCGCTGCCGGGAGACCGGCATGTACGAGGGAGCTCCCTTTGTCGACGAGTGGAAGCCCCTGCCGCCTCGACTGCACGACCTGCGGACGCTCGAGCGGGCCCTCGTGGTTGCCGGACCACTCGGAGTGGCAACCCGCGAGGTCAGCGAGACGGAGTTCGCGACGTTTGTCGAGGCAACGCGGCACCACCCGGCGGTCCCGGGTGGACGCGTGCCCGCCTGGGTGGGGCGCGTTCCTGCCACGTCGTGCCCGGACCGCCCGGTAACCGAGCTGGACCTCGACGACGCGCGCGCCTTCGCCGCGTGGTCAGGAGGACGCTTGCCGACCGAGGACGAGTGGCAGCTGGCCGCAGCGCTGCCCGGCTTCGTCCGGCTCCGGCCCGCGGTGTGGAACCTCACCGAGAGCGAGCACAGTGACGGCAGAACGCGGTTCGTCATGCTCAAGGGCGGTTCCGACCACCACTCGGGTGGCTCGTCGTGGTACTTCGACGGCGGACTGAAATCACCGGAGTTCTCAGCGAAGTACCTCGTGCAGGGTCTGGGGCTGGGTCGATCGACGAGCATCGGCTTCCGCGTCGCCTGGCCGCTGGCCGATGAGAGGGTGAAACCATGACTGGGGACGCAGGGCGCGGCGCGCTGTCCGACCTGATCGTTCTCGACGCCTCGACGCTCTTCGCGGGTCCGCTGACGGCGATGCACCTGGGAGACCTGGGAGCCGACGTCATCAAGGTGGAGCATCCTCGTCGGCCCGACCCTGCCCGCGGGCACGGACCGGAGAAGGCCGGCCACAACCTGTGGTGGAAGACGTTGGGCCGCAACAAGAAGACGGTCCAGGTCGACCTCTCCACGCCGCGTGGTGCCGAGGTGTTCCACCGGCTGGCCGCCACTGCCGACGTCGTCATCGAGAACTTCCGCCCGGACACGCTCGAGCGGTGGGGCCTGGGCTACGACGTCCTGTCCGAGGACAACCCCGGGCTCGTCCTCGCCCGGGTCACCGGGTTCGGCCAGGTCGGTCCTTATCGGCGACGACCCGGCTTCGGCACTCTGGCTGAGGCGATGAGTGGCTTCGCGGCCTCCACCGGCGAGGCTGGCGGCCCGCCGACCTTGCCGCCGTTCGGCTTGGCGGATGGGATCGCTTCTCTGGCAACGGCGTTTGCGGTCATGTCGGCGCTGCACCAACGCCAGTCGACCGGTCGTGGCCAGGTTGTCGACGTGGCCATCGTCGAGCCGATCATGGCCATGCTCGGGCCGCAGATCTCCCGGTGGCAGCAGCTCGGCACGACCCAGCCAAGACTGGGAAACCGGTCGGGCAACAACGCCCCGCGGAACACCTACCTCACGGGTGACGGTCACTGGGTCGCGGTGTCGACGAGCTCACAGAGCATCGCCGAGCGAGTCATGCGTCTGGTCCGGCGAGAGGAGCTGCTCGCCGAGCCGTGGTTCGCGACGGGACGGACTCGGGCGGAACACGCCGACGTCCTCGACGAGGCCGTAGGGAGGTGGATCGCCGAGCACACCCGAGGCGAGGTCGTCGACGCGTTCGAGCGCGCGCACGCTGCGGTGGCGCCGGTCTACACCGCTGAGGACATCGTCGCCGACCCCCAGTTCCAGGCGCTGGGGACGATCCGGCGGGTCGCGGACCCCGACTTGGGCGAGCTGGCGATGCAGGGTCCCCTGTTCCGGATGTCCGACGGGGATGCACCAACCCGGCACACCGGGCGTGACCCCGGGGCAGACTCCGGTGCGGTGCTGCGCGACCTCGGCTACTCGCCGGTGGAGATCGACCAGATGCTGCACGACGGCGTCATCGGCGGTGTCCCGTGAGGGCGGCCGTGCCGCTGACGTGGTTGTACGTGCCAGGTGACCGCCCGGAACGGGTGGCGAAGGCCTTGGCGAGCGCCGCCGACATCGTCATCCTCGACCTCGAGGACGCCGTCTCGCCCGCTGCCAAGTGGACGGCTCGCGCCAGCGTGGCGGAGGCTGCCACCTCGACGGAACGGCTGGTGCAGGTGCGGGTCAACGCGGCCGGGTCACCATGGGCAGCGGACGACCTGGCGATGGTCCGGGGCTTGCCGACGGCGGTGGGCGTCCGCCTGCCGAAGTGCGCGGACGCGGATCTGGTCGCGGCCGACGCCGAGCGGGCGGGCGAACGTCCGGTGCACCTGCTCATCGAGTCGGCGCTCGGTCTCGAGGCGGCATACGACCTCGCTCGATGCCACCCCAGGGTTGCCTCCGTCGGCCTCGGTGAGGCTGACCTGAGAGCCGACCTCGGGGCGACGTCCGACGGAGGACTGCTCTGGGCTCGCAGCCGCCTCATCAACGCGGCAGCCGCAGCCGGACTCGCCCCACCGTCGATGTCGGTCTTTCCCGACATCCGCGACCTCGACGGCCTGGCGCGGTCGAGCGGCCATGGACGGTCGCTCGGCTTCGTCGGTCGCGCGGCGATCCACCCGGCGCAGCTGCCGGTCATCCGGGCCGCGTTCCTCCCGAGCAAGGATGAGGTGGACCGCGCTCGTCAGGTGGTCGAAGCGGCCGAAGCCGGCGAGGCGTCCGGATACGGTGCCGTCGCCCTTCCCGACGGGCGGTTCGTCGACGAGGCCGTTGTCCGGCAGGCCCGTCGAGTCCTGCTCACGGGGACCGCCCTGCCCACGAGCAGTGAGGCTCCTTGAGCCGGTGGTGCGGGCTTCAGCCCAGGCGGAGGCGCCCCTCACTGTGGTCAGACGTCGGCCTGTCGGGCGATGGTGGCGGCGGCTCGACGAACAGCTCCGACGGGGACGCACGGGACGATCTGCTCGAGGAACCCATAGCGCCGCACGAGGGACAAGTGGTACGAGCTGCCGTCGCGCACGTCCCGGAGGGCGTTCCACCAGTCGGCGATGTCGCCCCATCCCGGGGCGGCGAGTGACCCGCCGAAATGCTGGACCGCGAGCGCCGAACAGAGCGTTGCGAAGGAGAGCCGCTCCGTGAGGCTCCATCCGGCGAGGGTCCCGAGGACCAGCCCCGCTGCGAACACGTCACCGGCGCCCGTCGGGTCGAGAGCCGGGACTCGCAGGGCCGGGACGCTGGCCTCCTCCCCCGTCGTGTTGTCGATGGCCAGGGCGCCCTCGGTGCCGTTGGTGACGACGGCGAGCGGCACCCGGTCAGCGAGGGCGTAGAGCGCGTCGTGAGCGGTGTCGGTGCGGGTGTAAGCCATCGCCTCGTCGGCGTTGGGCAGGAAGGCGTGGCAGTGCTCGAGCTTGTCCAGAACGTCAACGGACCAGGCACCCGTCGCGTCCCAGCCGATGTCGCCGAAGACCAGCGCGCCGTCGCGGCGGGCCAGCTCCGTCCACGAGGGGTAGTCCGGATCCCCCAAGGGCTCCCCGAGGTCGATGAGCACAGCCCGAGCCCGCGGTGGAGCCCCGACGAGCTCCGTCGCCGACACCGGAGAGGGGTGCCCGTGGGTCACCATGCTGCGGTCGCGGTTGACCGACATCGATACGGTGACCGGTGAGTGCCAGTCGTCGAATCGGCGCGAGCGGCTCAGGTCGACCCCCTCCTGCTCGGCCAGGGTGCGCCAGCAGAAGTCGCCGTAGTCGTCGTCCCCGAAGGCGGCCGCCAGGGAGGTCTTGAGCCCGAGCCGGCTCGAGGCGATGGCAAGGTTGGCGATCCCGCCGGGACAGGAGCCCATGCCCTCCGCCCAGACCTCGGTGCCCTTGGACGGCATGGTTGCCAGGCCGGTGAAGATGATGTCCAGAAAGACGGTGCCGGCCAGGAGGACGTCGAACGGCGGGTCGTCGTCGGTGCGCCCCCCGGCGAGGGGGTCGTACGGGTTGACCACGATCTCGACGCACCCTTCGCCATGTTTTCCGTCCGCCTCATCCTCTCTTTCCCGCTCAGGGGAGGCAAGGCGTCCCACCGACGCGCTGACAGGATGTGGAGGTCGCGTCGCCAGCGTCTAAGCAGCCGACCTGGCGCGGGTGCGCCGCAGCCAGAGCAGGCCGAGGATCGGAAGGAGCAGCGGGACATAGCCGTAGCCGGACCCGAAGTGCGACCACACCGTCTTGTCCGGGAACCCGGACGGCACGAGGTAGGACACGAGTCCCACGACCAGCACCCCGACCAGCTCCGTCGTGATCGCCGCCCGCGCCACGCGCACCGATGTCCGGTCCCCCCGCGCAAGGGCGACGCTCGCCACGAGATAGATCACCGCCGCGAGCGCCGACAGGAGGTAGGCGACCGGCGCCTTCGCGAAGTCGGCGAGGATCTGGAACGTCGCCCGCCCGGTCGCGGCGAGGGCGAACAGGCCATAGAGCGCGACGAGCACGAGACCGACCCCCTTGCCCGTATGCCGGGAGCTCGACGCTCGCTCGGTGTCAGACATGGACGCTCCAGATCTGGTCCAGGCGCCCGACGAGGACGCCCACGACGAGGGCGGACCCGACGACGATGCCCATCGACGACCGCGTCTTCTCCTTGAGGGCGAGAAGGGCGGCCACCGGCGCGACGAACGGCACGGTCAAGAGGTAGGCGAAGAACACCGGCTTCTCGTAGTCCCGCGTGGTCGTGACGCCGTCGACGATGCCGACGACGACCTGGGCGACCAGGGCGAGCTCAAGGATACCGAGGACGAGCAGGAGCCGGTCGTCGAGGAGGCGGTGGCGCAGCGCGTAGTACGCGGCCGTCAGCCCGAACGCCGCGGCGGCGAGCAACGTGACGGTGGTGAGCCAGGGAAGCACCCGTGCAGCGTAGTCGTGCCTCCTCGACGGTGGCCGCACGGCATACGGCCCCCGACCGGCTCACGGCACCAGCACGGTCTTGCTTGGACCCCGCTCGAAGGCTGATGATATCGGATGACCACCACGACCACCACCACCACGCCCGCCGCGACTGCCGTTGCCGGCCTGACCATTGCCGACGCCGCGGCACGCACCGGCCTGACGAGCCACACGCTTCGCTACTACGAGCGCGACGGCCTGATGCTCCGGGAGGTCGGGCGGTCAACAGCCGGCCACCGCGTCTACACCGAGAACGACCTGCAGTGGATTGCGATGCTGACCCGCCTGCGGGCCACGGGAATGCCCATCCGTGAGGTCAAGGAGTACGCGGGGATGTGCCGCGCCGGTGACGGCAACGAGCTGGCCCGCCTCGAGCTCCTCCGCGCACATCGGTCTCGGGTGCTGGCTCAGCTCGCCGAGGTCACCGAGCACCTGGGTGCCATCGACAACAAGATCGGCATCTACACCGAGCGGCTGGAGGCAGCGGGTTTCACCCCCGCGCAGACGAACGAGCGGAGCGCTTGACGTGGAGTGCGCTCGAAGGTCTTGACTGGCGCCCATGACCACAAACCCCACCACAGGCAGCACCTCACAGACCCCTCTCGGCACCCGTACCCTCGGCGTCAGCTCCCCCCTGACCGTCTCGAGCATCGGCCTGGGTTGCATGGGAATGTCGGAGTTCTACGGCACCGGGGACGAGGGCGAGGCGATCGCGACGATCCATCGGGCCCTCGAGCTCGGCGTGACCTTCCTCGACACCGCCGACATGTACGGACCCTTCACCAACGAGAAGCTCGTCGGCCGGGCCATCTCCGACCGGCGCGACCAGGTCGTCCTCGCGACGAAGTTCGGCAACGAGCGCGGTGAGGACGGATCCCGGCTGGGCATCAACGGCAGGCCGGAGTACGTCCGCAAGGCCGCCGACGCCTCCCTCCAGCGGCTGGGCGTCGACCACATCGACCTCTACTACCAGCACCGCGTCGACCAGACCGTCCCGATCGAGGAGACGGTCGGCGCCATGGCCGAGCTCGTGCAGACCGGCAAGGCCCGCCACCTCGGGCTGTCCGAGGCCTCGCCCGCGAACATTCGCAAGGCCCACGCCGTCCACCCGATCACGGCGCTGCAGACCGAGTACTCCCTCTTCACCCGCGACATCGAGGACGAGATCCTCCCGACCCTGCGTGAGCTGGGCATCGGCCTGGTCCCCTACTCCCCCCTCGGGCGTGGCCTGCTCACCGGTGCCATCTCCGCGCCAAACGACCTGCAGGACAACGACTCTCGGCGCAGTGGCTACTTCCCGCGCTTCCAGGGCGAGGCGCTCGACGCCAACCTCGCGCTCGTCGCGAGGATCCGCGAGCTAGCCGAGACCAAGGGAGCCACCCCGGGGCAGCTCGCCCTCGCGTGGGTGCTCGCCCAGGGCGAGGACATCGTCCCCATCCCGGGGACCAAGCGGGTGAAGTACCTCGAGGAGAACGTCGGCGCCGCGTCGGTCGGACTCACCGACGACGACCTCGCCGCAATCTCGGCGGCCGTGCCGCGCGATGCGGTCGCCGGCGCGCGCTACGGCGACATGTCGACCATCGACGCCTGACCCGTATGCCGTGGCGCCGGTGACGCCTACCGCGTCGCCGGCCCACGGCATACCAGGGGGTAAGTCGCCGGGGGATGACGCCCGTCGCGCGGTATGGCTGCGGCAGACTTGAGCCGTGCAGATGATCCCCTTCGAGCACTGGCTCTCGACACTGGAGAGCAGTGAGCTCGCCTCACTCCTGAGCCGTCGGCCGGACGCTACCGCACCACCCGCCCGGCTCGACCTGGGTGAGCTCGCCGAGCGCCTCGAGCACCCCGAGTCCGTCGCGTTGGCCATCAGGGGCCTGACCATGCCGGATCTGGAGGTCCTGCGCACCATTGCCTGCCTCGGATACCAGACGACGGTCGAGCGGCTGGCTGACGTGCTCGACGCGAACGGCTCCGCCACCGGGCCCGAGCACGAGACCCGCATCATGCAGGCCGTCGACGACCTCGCTGCTCATGGTCTCGCCTGGCGCCGCGACACCGACGTGGTTGCACACCTGACGATGCAGCTCGTCCTGGACTCCGAGGCGACGTTCGGGAGGTGCCTCTTCCAGTCGCTCTCCGACCTGGGCCGGGACCGGCTCCGCACGCTCGAACGCCGGCTGCGGCTGGAGCCGGCCTCCACGAAGAGAGGCGCCGTCGAGTCGATCCGCGCTCACCTGAGCGACCCGGACACGGTCAGCAGGCTCGTCGACTCGGCGCCACCGGATGTCCGGGATCGGCTGCACGAGATCGCGGCGGAGAGCACGTCCGAGCGGGACGAGGAAGACCTCTTCTCCCGCTACCGGCTGGATGCGTCGGCATATCGGCGCACTGTCAACGCCGGGCAGTGGGCCGGCGAGTACGGAATCCTCACCCTCGAGGCGTACTCAAACAGCTATCGGATGCCGTCCGAAGTGGCCATCGCCTTGCGCGGCAAGGCGTTCCTCCCCTTCACACCGGTGCCGCCGCCCCTGGTTCGGCACCAGCTGGACGCCGAGCTCGTCGGGCGGGAGTGCGCCGCCAGCACGACCGCCATGTCAGGGCAGACCCTCGCCGTCCTCGACCTCATTGCCCGTTCCGGGGCCGCCCAGGTCAAGTCGGGCGGAGTCGGGGCACGGGAGATCACCCGGATCAGCAAGGCGGTCGGGACCACGCCGGAGTCGACCCGTCTCATCCTCGAGCTGAGCCGGTATGCCGGCCTGCTCACCACCGCGGGCCAGCGCGCCGAGGTCACCGCGGACTTCGCGGTCTGGCGTGATGCCGCCCCCGCCGAACGGATGGCCGCACTCCTTCTCGCGTGGTGGCTCGAGGCTGCCGTTCCCACCTCGTGCCTGGACGACCAGGGAAAGGTTGTCCCTGCTCTCGCTCTCGAGGAGGCGTGCCGAGGATGCCGGGCAGCACGGCATACGGCGCTCATGGTTCTGCGGGAGATCTCCCCCGAGGGGGCGAGCCGAGAGGCGGTTGGGCAGGCCGTCGCCTGGGCCTCCCCGCTGTCGCACGCTGACCAGGACGCCCGCGGAGTGCTGGCGTTGATCTGGGCCGAGGCGCAGGCGCTGGGAGTCGTCGCGGCAGGCGCGCTGACCGAGCTGGGGCATCGGCTGGTGGCCGGCGATGGCGCCGGGGTCGTGGCGCAGCTGGCCGTGCTCCTGCCCGGGAGCACCGACGAGGCGACGTTCGGCTCCGACCTGACTGTCATGGTGGTGGGGTCGCCGTCCTCGCGGGTCACGCGGCTGCTCGACTCGTGCGCCGTGCGAGAAGGGCGAGGTGGGGCGACGACGTGGCGGCTCTCGGCGGCAGCTGTCCGCGCGGCCCTCGACGCCGGCACGAGCGCCGCAGAGCTCGAGTCGCAGCTCGCGGCCATCGCCACCACCGGCCTGCCGCAGCCACTCGTCTACCTCATCGCGGACGTCGCCCGGCGACACGGACTGCTCCGGGTCGCACCCGCGACGTCCGTCGTCACCAGTGCTGACACGGCGCTGCTGGCCGAGGTGGCCAACGACCGGGCGCTCCTCCGTCTGGGGGTGCGGCTGGTCGCTCCGACCGTCCTCGCGGCGGAGGCGACGCCGGAGGAGCTCCTGGCCGCGTTGCGCAAGGCGGGATACTTTCCGGTGGCTGACCAAGTCGCGTCGGCGCACTCCATCACCCGGGACGGGCCGGCTCCGCCGGAAGCGCCGCCCCGAGACACGCGCCTGCGGGAAGTCCTCCGCTCGATGGCCGCCCGCCACCAGCCGCCCATCCGGGCCGAGGAGCCGCTCACTCCCGCAGCGCTGGCCGACCGGCTCGTCGGCCGCCTCGCCGATGCCGACGAGGAACCCGAGCCGTCCGAGACCGAGCGAGCAGTAGCTCGGGCGGCGAGCCGGCTCACTCCCGCGGAGGTCCGCCAGCTGGCGCATGCCATCGACAGCCTCGGCGCGGTGACGATCACCTACCGTGGCCAGACCGGTGGCGTGCATCGACGGCGCATCCGCGAGATCGTGCGGATGGCGGACCGGCTCTTTGCGTTCTGCGAGCTGCGTCAGGGCGAGCGTGAGTTCGTCATCGGCAACATCCTGTCTGTCCATCCCGGATAGCGGGCCGGCCCGCCGGAGCAAGGAGCAGGACCTCGTCGCCGACCGCGGCACCCCGCTGTCCGACCCCCAGCCGCCACCCGACGTGCGTGCCGACGTACGTCCGAGGGTGCGCCCGCTGCGAGCCGGCGTTCCGGTCGGCCGGCCCGTCGCCGGCGACCCAGGAGTGTCTGTATGCCGCGAGCAGGCCGGGCATCAGCCGGCCAGCATCCGGTCGACGGACTCGGCGGAGAACACCTCGTCGACGACGAGGCGGGCCGCGCCGGCGATGCCGGAGCGCTCGCCGAGCGAGCTCGTGAGGACGAGCAGCTCCCGCGTGGCGAGCGGTTGGGTGCGTTGGTAGAGGCGCTCGCGCAGGGCGGCCATGAAGTGCTCCTGAGCCCGCTGGAGATCTCCGCCGATCATGAGGACCTCCGGGTTGAGCAGGCTGACCGAGGTCGCGAGGACGTCCCCGATGAGCAGGCCGGCGTTCCGGACCAGCGCGACGGCCTGGGTGTCGCCCTGCTCGGCCAGCTGGACGGCGTCACGGCTCGAGCCGGCCGGCCGGCCGAGGTCACGGAGCTGGCGGGCGATGGCGCCACCGCTCGCGGTGGCGGCCAGGCAGCCTCTCGCCCCGCAGGCGCACAGCGGCTGGGAGTGAGCCCCGTCGAGCCGGATGTGTCCGATGTCGCCCGAGCCGCCGGTGGCGCCCCGGATGGGATGTCCGTCGACGATGAGCCCCGCGCCGATACCGGTCGCCACCTTGACGAAGAGGAAGGACGGCGAGCTCGGGAAGCTGGCGTGGTACTCCCCCAGGGCCATGACGTTCGCGTCGTTGTCGACGAATCCCGGCACGCCGAAGCGGTCAGTGAGCCGACGACGCACCGGATAGCCGTCCCAGCCGGGCATGATCGGTGGCCGGACGGCGCAGCCACTGGCGAAGTCCACCGGCCCCGGGAGCCCGACCCCCAGCCCGACCACCCGCGCACCGGACACGCGCTCCGTGCCCAGCTGTGCGGACCACGTCCGCTCCAGCCACCCGAGCACCGCCTCGGGTCCGTCGCTGATCAGCAGGTTGGTGTTCGTCTCGACCAGGGCGGTCCCGGCCAGGTCGCAGACTGCCGCGCGCGCGTGGGTGGCGCCGAGGTCGGCGGCCAGCACCACGCCGTAGTCCGCGCTCACGGCGAGCACCGTCG
>JAABUP010000951.1_pt1 | contig 62327 bp, 66 predicted proteins | sample 5559201 | NCBI WGS metagenome assembly JAABUP01 (sample SAMN10711887, study PRJNA513373) | rock metagenome | isolation source: Antarctica rocks | place: Antarctica | reverse complement strand
ATTTTATCTCAAATATTATTGCAGGACTGATAGCCTATTCCTTCTTCCCTAAAAAACCAGCTATTACCTATCAAAAAGCTTCATCTAATCAAATTGTTGCCTTCTGATTAATCGAACTCAGGTTATTTAATACGAAAAAGGGTAGATAAAAGAAGTATCAGACTTTTTGCTAAGAAACAGAAACACATATAGCATAAAGTCTCATAGTTAGTATAAGAAAGCTGGAATGCGTTTCGTCATTCTACTATTGCAAATACTTTTGTTGGGGGTTTCATTTTGAAATATCCGCATATTAAGCAAAGGTTACTTTTTGAAGATGCTTTAATGAAATATCAATGTATTTTGGATTTGAAAACATGCTGCGCTTTCGATCACTCCATTCTTCTAATTTCTGAGAAACCATTTGTCTTTCAAAAGTTTTTTCTTTCGTTGAGATATAGTCAATAGATGATAGCAACTCAAGAGCAAAGTCTGAATAAAATCCCTGTAAAAAAAATATTGTTTTCTGTGCAATATCAAAGAGTTCTTGATTTCTTTCAATATGATTTTTAACTGTATCATAACCATCTCCTACTAAAGTCAATGGCTCAAAAGGCCTTTTGTTCATATCGCTATATCCCATTATGTAGCTTCCATTTAGTGCATTTAATACAAATCGTACTTTGCCCGAATAGGGTCCATAAAAGTTAGGGTCAAACTCTAACTTAAAATACTTTTTCGCTCCAAATTTTTGTAAGAAGTAACAAACTTTTTCACTTGAAAACTCTGATACGTATTCACCGTTTTTGACCAAATCATAAAGTACATATAGTAACAAAGCTCTGGCATCTGTAAGTTTAACTCTTTCTTTTTTTAAATGTTCCTTGATCTGGGCGGTTGGTTCATACACAAGTATTTCAGTATCGAGATGACCAAGCTTTTGTTCAATTATCTTTTTTACTATTTCCCATTCCAAGCCGCCGTTTCCGGCACCAAGAGGCGGTATTGCTATACTCTTTATATGATTTGTTATAATTACTTTAATTAGGTCGTCCAGCCCATCTTCGATATACTTGTATTCGGCAGGTTTCCTCCAATCTGTTTTTGTTGGAAAATTAACAATTATCTTTTCTCCAGAACTTACATTGCTGTCGATTATAGTAAACATTTTCCCAACTGTTATTTCGGCAATTATATACGTGTTACATCCAGGATTTTTTAGCTTTGCCTAAATTAATTTTTAGGGAAATGGAAAATTTAACAAATGATGAGTTGTTTAACGAAATGAAACAACGTGGTTTTTTCGTATCAAAAGTTCAGCAAGAAACATCTGCTGGAATTGATTACCTTGTTGTATCGGCGGAGCCGGTAAAAGTTAGAGAGGTGTATTATTCAGATCGCAAAGATTGGTCTGTAAATTATGGTGATGGGCACGAATAGTTATTTTTTCGGCAAGTTATACCATGCTCTTGCATAATCTGATTGGGTTACTAAAACCATGTAGTTTTCATCAACTTTAACAGCAGCATTTTTTGCTTTTTGTAGAACTTGTTCTTTAGTTATCGTATTATCAATATAACTATACTCGGCCGTAGGTAATTGATAAGATGGATCTCCGTCTTTTAATTTAATTGTTCTTAAAAATCCTTCATCAGCCATTCTTTTATGTAAAGTTTCATAATCTGGCTTTTGATTTGAAGATTTTTCGTGTAGTTCAACTCTTACTGTAAAATTTGCCATAATATTTAGGTTTAATGATGTGTTTATAAACCTAATCAATTAAAAGTAAAAATCTATTTATTTTTGATGCCTAATTGCGTGTATACAGTCATAGCTCGTACCCGCCATTTGCACATTTAAGCTATCCTGCGATAATTCCCCAATACCGTTAGGATATTTGCGCTTGAATGTTGCCATTATACAGTTGCACCATTTCCTACGTTCCGCAGTATTAGGTATAAGATTTATGCTTGCTTTTTCTGTAACTGTTTGCAATGACTTCCACTTATCGGATTCATTGCGGTTTAAATGTTTCCAAACAACGTTGATGGTAACGATAAGGATTAGGGCAATAAGTAGGGTTACCCATTGAGGAACTGGTTTGCCGTTGATTTTCATTTTGTCGTATTTTGGGTTAAAAAGTATGGCGTAGCTATTGTATTTCGAGCCACCCAGGGTTACGACGCCCTACAGACACAAAGATACAGCTACGCCACTTCGGCGTACTTGTAGTCTCTGTATTGTCTGTTCTTCGAGGTCGTAATTCGGGCAGCAATACTAAACTTAGTACAATATTTTTTGCACCCCTAAAATAGAGATGCTTTGTTGTATTAGCAAAAGTTAAATTTTATTTATTAAGTATTTTAAATATTCATTGTTAACCATTTTACAGCTTCTTATGTATATTTGAATTAAAAGAGAGTTATTTTAAGATTATATTTGGAAGTATCGTATGTGCCTTCTATATTTGTCTTACTTTAATGTTTCCACGCATGTATAGTCAACAAATTATTTCAGAATTAAAGGCTCAAAAAGAAAGTCTGTTTGAGCAGATTAAGCACATTGATGCTATTCTTAGCTTTTCAGGTGCTGATTTATCAGAATCTAAAATAGGTTCAGAAGTAGAACCTGATAAACACATTCCTAATTGTCCTTATAAAAAAGGCAGCAGCTATCAAGAAAAAATAGCTTTAATATTTAACCAAGAGAAAAGGTTGCTTAGCGTAAATGAAATGGCTGAATTAGTTATTCGGTATGAACCTAATATCAGTATTGAAGATGCTAAAAAAGCTTTAAGCAGTGCTAAAAGTTTACTGTTAAAAGATGGTGTTATTGTAAAGTACCAAGCTGGTACACATTACACAAATACTTTTTATGGTAGTCCAACCTGGTTGGATGAAGAAGGCAAACCAAAAACAGAATTTATGTATGATGAAAAAGCGGTTAAGGTGAAAAAAACTTTCACAATATAAAAAACCCTCTTAGCAAAGTTTCCACGCAACGCTAAGAGGATTTGAGTTTTCATTTTTATAATAAGGGGAGTTTGCAGGTGCAACCGGATCGACTTGAGACCCTTCCGGCACGAGTTCGAGCCTCGTACTCTCCACATTACTTGCCATAAAGGTAAGTAGATTTTTGAAATTTACAAATTTATTTGCGTTATGGAAGCACCAGAGTTAGGCAAATCATTACCATTCAGGACAATAAATGATATTGCGATCCATTTTCAGGATAAGGCGGTTTGCGTAGATTATCTAACCAAACTACGTTGGAACGGCGGCCCGGCTGTTTGCCCATTCTGCAAGCATAAGAAAGTTTACGAGCTAAAAGGTATCTATAAAAGATACAAGTGTGCTTCATGCAGGAAGCATTTTAGCGCGATCAAAGGAACTATCTTTGAAAATAGCACTATCCCATTATCAAAATGGTTTATGGCAATCTTTATCCTTACAACACACCGTAAAGGCATCAGCAGCGTACAGGTTGCCCGTGATATTGGCGTAACCCAAAAAACCGCTTGGTTTATGATGCAACGGGTAAGGAATGCTATAAAACAACAGTCTTTCACCTTAGATAAATTAGGTAAAGATAAAGTTGTAGAGACAGACGAGGCATACTTTACAGGGCAACCAAAAAACATGCACAAGAAAAAACAGCTTGAAGTACAAAAAAATGGTGATAAAAATAAAATCGTTGTTGCTGGTGCGGTTGAAAGGGGTGGCGAAGTAAGGTTGAAATCAATAGAGCATACAAGCTATAAAACTATTATCCCTTTTCTTGTAAAAAACGTTTATCAGGGGTCTAAATTAATGAGCGACGAACACGTAGCATATCAGACAATGGGTAGGGTTTTTGAGCACCAAACAATTAGGCACATGGTAAAGGAATACGTAAGAGGTGAGGTACACACTAATACAATAGAAAATTTTTGGAGTTTGTTAAAACGTGGCGTTTACGGCACTTACCACTTCATTACCGTAAAACACGTACAGAATTATTTAGAAGAATTTGCTTTTAGGTTTAACAGCAGAAACATTTCAGAAGCGCAGCGTTTTGATAAATTAGTATCTTTATCATCACACCGTATTACTTATAAAGCGTTAACTCAAAATGGCAAAAAAGAAAGCAAAGGAAGTGAAGAAGCCTAAACCAAAAGAAGAAGAACAAATAATGGACGGGTTGGCTATGGATTTTGAGGAGGCAATGAAGAAATTGGCGCATCCAGAAAAATATCAAAAAGATCAAATCGTGGAAAAATAATTTATCAATTCTTTTTTATTATCAATCTAATACCATACGTTTACAGGGTAAAGTTTATACAACTTTTACAAACAAATGCTCGTAATGTCGCTTTAATCAGTACATTTGCATCCCGAAAATTATGGAAACCGCTAAGAAAACATTCGACAGACTTACTAATGAGGATGTACGCGAATGGTTCGAAGGATACATCTCTGGTATCCGTTTCGACCAAATTATGCTTGAAACAGATACGGCATCTCCTGAAAAAAAACAATTCTATAACGATGCAATTTCAGGTAATGAACTTGGACTGCATAGCTATGCAAGAACACAAAGTACAAAATATTTCATTAAGAATATTGTAAGTGACTATTTTAAAGAGTTGCAAAAATTTAAATTAATGCCTCAACGATTAGCTTTTGACTTTTCAGAAGCAAAAATTTTAGTTTGGGCGCAAATTGCTGATGATGATGAAAGTACAGAAGATGCATTAATTTTAGCCGAAGCAGAAGCGAACGCTAAATATTCTGATAATGGATTTTATGTTTCTTCAACAATTGTCGAAGAAAGTGATAATTTGAAAGTTCCTGGGCATTATAACGAAATTAGAATCGATGGCAGACTTTCAAGCGCATATCAAACAAGCTAAAAAAAATTTAGCTTTTTTATATGAAATAAACACAAAAACAAAAGATAGTTGGGATTGGCAAGTAACTTGCGCATATTACGTTGCAGTTCACCTTATGAATAGCCGTTTAGCTCAAGAGCTTAATATACATTACAAAACCCACGTAGATGTAAAGAAGGCCATCTTCAATGCAACATGGCCTACAAAAGTACCAGAAGCTGTTTATACATCCTTTTCAAAATTGGAAAATCTATCTCGCAGATCAAGGTATTTGTGCAACGATAACATTTCCTCTACCGATAATAATATAGCATATATCACTTATGATCGCCACTTTTTGAAAGCATTAAAGTATTTAGATAATATTATAAATTATTTTGAAAATGAGTATAATTTGTCCTTTGAAAAAGGATTTATTGATTGTATTGATATGAAAGGAGTAATACTATCTCACTTTGAATATAGACAAGCAAGTTAATAACTAATAAAACCATATGGCACTTTGTCCAAAATGCGGAAATCATAGCTTTACGGCGAGTATTGAATCAGTACAAAATCTTAATGTAAAAATTATATTTATAACGTGTCAAAGTTGCGATACTGTTATAGGAACAGTTGATGCTGCAACATCAGATAGAATAAAAAAAATAGAAGAAAAATTAGATAAGATTGTACATTAAATTATCGCAAAGTAAACGCTAACTTATAAACATTCCTTTTTCCGTCCTTTACAGCATCAATTTTCCCCGCCCGGTACATACGTAACGTAAGTTACCCGTGCATACAAACCCTTAATATCCTTTGTGGCCATTTTGGTATCAACGATCAGGATATAATCAGCTATTTGCTTTGCATCGCCCTGCGTAATCTTACCTAACACATACATTATTTTGTGCTCATAAGTCATGCGGCTATTGTACATCATGGTGGCAATGGCTATTTCATCCTTCACCTCCTCAAAGTCCGGCTGATCTTCTTTTGTATGGATTGCAGCCAGTACGTCCAGGTCGTTAAGGTCGTTAACATCTTCAAATGCTTCAATGGCAGCATTCACACGCTTTAACTCTATTGTTAGGCGTGTTTTCCGCATTTGAAGTTGTGCCAACACTTGTGCATCCGATACTTCCATTTATGTGTGATTTGTGGAAAAAACAACCAAAACACAAGGTAACACAAGTTTTTTGGTTAAAAAAACTTTTTGAACAAGTATTTTTTGGGTGTAACACGTATATAATTGCCGTTATTTCTTCATTTTGGCAAGCTTTTTCATAAGCTTTATAATTATGCGGATATTCTTTTTTAAATTGTAACGCAATGCCTTTTCCCATAACACCAATTGTATTAACTGTATTAACTAAGGCTTGAGCGTCGCTGTCTAAAATATTTCCAGTTATATATTGTATCATGTTAATTTTTTAATAGTAAGCATTAGGTATTATCTTTATTTTTTCTTCTCGAATGCCCTTATCTACTAATTTCTTTTTAGCGGATTCATTATAACAGCCAAAACCTATTATAAGATCAGGTATCAAATCATGAGAAACTAAAAACTCAGCCTGCTTTTTCCTTTTAATATTTAAATTTTCTTGTCCGCCCCAATATACAGCTTTAACAGCGCTCCAGTCTATGATTACCGGTAGATCATTTATTTTACTTCTGTCGTAGAATGTAGTTAAGTTATCTGTTGCATGACCATCTGAAAAATAGCAATCTGTATCCATTTTAATAATACCATTTATTGAACATACTAAATACACTATGTCTTTTGCAGGTGTTGCTCTCTCAACAAAATTTCCTCCATTCTGCATTACTTATAACATAGGCATTTTGATTCCAAAATAGAATGGGATAAATTCTCCAAGAGTAATTAAAGGGGCATCAAAATTTAAAAAATTTCCATTGTCGACACTTACTTGTTTGCTACTTCTTGTATCTATCAAACTTATATCTCCTATAGTAATGAAGTTAGGATTTCTATTTGGAGAATTTTTATGGGTAATACCATTTTGTAGAACATGAGGAATGTTATTTATATGAATCATGCGATATACTTTTATTTCCGCCAGGTTCATTTCTAATTCTTTAATTCTTTAAACTTCTAACATCCTATTTACTAAATATATCTAAATATATATTTGTTAATATAAGGAGATAAAATCCCTAAATAGACGCTAATCAAACAACTATTACAAAAAAGATTTGTATATAAAGGGAAATGTACCTTTTGTTCAAAAACAGCATCAAGCTTTCTTATTCTCAACATTCATCAAATTCATACCCATCAATTCCTGCATAGTGCGCTTACATCTAATCGCCGTATAAACGTCTTTGATATTAGAATTTTGCTTAAATAAGTGAAACCAAAAATCTTTTTAAGTTTTTTTTATTACGCTCGATATTGGCAAAAATACTTTTTATCAATAATTCCACATCTCTTTTTTTGATAGTATCCATTTCACTTTTATCAAAAATTGTAACCAGAACGATTTCTATGCCTTCTGCTTTTTGGATGGACAAATAATAAATTACCCAAAATCCACCGCTTTTTCCGGTTCTTTTGCTTTCATCTGCTAATCTTACTTTGTAGATATTAGCACCGTAGGAATTACCTAAAAATGGGTTTTCTAAAAGGTTGGCAGCAAGCTGATCGATGTTTCCTTTTAACGTATGGTATTTCTTTACAAGTGGTTTTACCTTTCGCTTAAATTCTGTCGTGAAAAAAATTTATTCATCCCACAATTGGGAAAACGGGATAGCCTGCATTTCGCATTGGCTAATCAGTATAGCTTCAGTCAATCCTTGCTTTAAAGATGCAATCTGAGATTTTTTAGTTAGAGAAACCGAACGCCTTCAATTAGTATTCAGTTTCTTTATTTTCAACTTTCCTGAAAGGACAGCTTTTAACCGTTTTGGGTTTGGATGATTTCGCGTTGATACTGACATATTTAGGTACACCAAATAGGTTAAAGGGTTTTTTTCAATTACGGTATTCTAATAGCAAAAGTTAACACAGATACTAAAACTGAACAAGATAACAGATATTTTTAAATTATCTTTCAAATTTACATTTAAAAACTATCGATAAAAGAAGCATCAAACGTTCTCATTCTCCGTATTTATCAAATTCATATACATTAAATCTAAAAATAATGGGAGTAGTTTAGGGTGATGTATTACGAAAAATAAGCATCACATTTTTGTATCACAGCTGCTAAATTTCCTCGTTTATTAGCAATAATTCCTCATATTTAGTTCAAAAATCTCAGCATGAACAAAACCCCAATTCTCTGTCTGGCAGCCTTTGCGTTCTTCGCTTCCTGCATGCAAAAAGAGCAAAAGCAGCTATCTTTCCTCGATCCAAGTGCCCGCGATACAACTGTGCTGCCGCAGGACAATTTTTTTATGTATGCCAACGGAACCTGGTTTAAAAAAACGGTTATTCCGGCATCCGAATCCGGCTGGGGTTCTTTTTATACATTGGGCGATGAGAATGAGCAAAAATTAAAAAAACTGCTGGAGAATGTATCTGCCAAAAAACATGATCAAGGTTCGCTCGAACAAAAAGTAGGCGATTTATATGCTGCAGGAATGGATACCGCAGCGATAGAAAAAGCTGGTGCTGCACCAATTCAGCCCATGTTGGCCAAACTGGCTGCCATAAAAGATTATAAACAACTGATTGATTTTGTTACCACAGATTACCGTAACGGCGCAGGTTATTTATTTGATATGGGCGTTAATCCGGATGATAAAAACAGCAGTAAAAACATGCCTAATTTTTACCAAAGCGGGTTGGGTTTGCCCGAAAAGGATTATTATTTCCGGAACGATACAGCTTCTAAAAAAATCCGTGACGCTTACGTGGTTTACATGGGTAAAATGCTGCAGCTGACCGGTTCTGACGCTGCTTCATCAAAAAAACAAGCCGGAGAAATTTTGGCACTGGAAACAACAATTGCAAAAGCACACCGCACACCGGTAGAATTGCGGGACCCGAATAAAAACTACAACAAATACACAGTTGAGCAACTACAAACCATGATGCCTGATCTGGGCTGGACAACGATCCTGAACAACATGGAAGTTAAAACAGACACCATTTTGGTGAGCCAACCCGGCTATTATCAAGCCTTGGATCAGTTGATTAAATCGCAGCCACTGGAAGTTTGGAAAGATAAAATCCGGTTTTCTATTGCCGATCATTACGGCTGCTATTTAAGTACGCCTTTTCGTAACGCACGCTTTGATTTTTATGGAAGGGTTTTAAGCGGAAGCAAGCAGCAGCAGCCGCGTTGGAAAACGGTTTCGCGCCAGGTAGATAATGGTTTAGGTGAGTTGCTGGGGCAAATATTTGTGAAAGATTATTTTAAACCGAAGGACAAGGAACGGATGCAGGAACTGGTGAACAACTTGCAAACAGTTTATCGTTTGCGGATTGAAAAACTGGATTGGATGAGTCTGGCAACTAAAGAAAAAGCGTTGGCTAAACTGGCGGCTTTCACCAAAAAAATTGGTTATCCGGATAAATGGAAAAATTATGACGATGTAATTATCCTCCGCAATAATTATTTTGCAAGTGCCGTAAGCACCGAAAAACATGCTTATAAAGAAGCGATTGACAAATTAGGCAAACCTGTTGACCGTACCATCTGGGGAATGACGCCGCCAACTGTAAATGCGTATTATAATCCGGGTTTTAATGAAATTGTGTTTCCGGCAGGTATTTTACAGCCTCCTTTTTTCTTTGCTGATGCGGACGATGCGGTAAATTATGGTTCGATTGGAGCCGTGATTGGCCACGAAATGACGCATGGTTTTGACGATCAAGGCAGGCAATACGATAAAGTTGGCAACCTGAAAGACTGGTGGACGAAAGAAGACGCGGCCAAATTCAGCAAAAAAGTACAGGTGATGATCAATGAATACAATGGTTATACAGTACTTAATAATTTGCATGTGAACGGACAATTAACGCAGGGGGAAAACCTGGCAGACATTGGCGGCTTGGCTATTGCTTATCAGGCTTTTAAAAGAACTAAACAAGGTCAGGATACTGTTAAAATTGATGGTTTAACACCTGATCAACGTTTCTTTTTGGCTTTTGCCCAGGTTTGGCGTTTGAAAGACCGAGATGAAAACATGCGTACCCGCATCACTACTGACCCGCATTCACCGGAAATGTACCGTACCAACGGGCCGCTTTCTAACATGCCTGCTTTTTATAAAGCTTTCAACGTGAAGCCGGGAGATAAAATGTACCGTCCGGATAGTTTGCAGGTAAAGGTTTGGTAATGATTTTTAGGTGGTAAAAGAAGCATGGCTGCCGGAGATTTTCCGGCAGCTATTTTTTGTTGGATACTTTGCTTAAAAACTATCGATAAAAGAAGCACTAAGCTTTCTTATTCTCCGTGTTCAATAAATTCATACTCATCATTTCCTGCATGGTACGTTTCATACCATCGGTTGAACCATCCAGGAAGATGACGTTGCCTTTCGAGTTTTCAGAAAAGTGCTTGATGGATTCTGTCCACATTGTAAACAAAATAACGGAAGTATCCATGTTGGCGTCCTGCATTTCTTTGGCCGCAACAGACATCCCTTTAGCCACTTCTTCCCGGAACAAAGCAATTCCTTGTCCGCGTAATTGTGCTGCCTGACGTTCGGCTTCGGCAGCAATTTTTATCGCATTTCCTTCTGCTTCTGCGCCTTTGGTTTTGGTAATGAGTAAAGCTTGACCCTCGTTTTCAGCCGCCGCTTTAAGATTGTTGGAAGCTACCACCTGACTCATGGATTTCATGATCACTTCATCAAAAGTAATATCATTCAGTTGCAAATCCTGCAAGTGATAGCCCCAGCTTTCCAGGATCTGGTCTAACTGCTCTTTTACGTGTTCTACAATATCACGTCTTAAAATCAGTACATCAGCCTGGCGTTTGGTAGCCACATAAGCACGGATAGACCCTTCTACTGTCCGGATCAGGGCCTGCATCAGGTTTCGTTCGTCCACAAACTTAAATGCTACATTTTTAATGGTTTCTTCGCTTTGGTCAAAAACCGAATACAATAGCATCGCCTTAAAGTAAACATTGGCCTGATCTACCGTCACGGCCTGAAACTCCAGCTCGACAGAACGGTTCTGGATAGAAATACGGGAATTTATTTGCTCAATCAGCGGAAGTTTAAAACTGAGGCCGGGAAATAAAATCCTGCGGTATTTCCCAAAAACAGTAACCACGGCAATTGTGCCTTGTTTAACGGTTACAAAGGAACTGAAAGCGATGACCAGCACAATAAACAAGAAAACCAAAGGGAAAACATTTGTCATTTTGGTAAGGATTTTAGGTTGAAAGATACGTATAAAAACAGCATCTATAAACTTGGTTTATTTTTTGCTGGTGCAGAAATACTTAAACCTTTAAACAAAGAATATGAAAAGAACATTCGGCGGTATTTTAACCGTGCTGGGCATTATCGGAATTATTTACGGTGCTTACAGCTTTATCCAGCGTACTGGTGACAATCGATCTGTATGGGTTGCTGTAATAATTGGCATCATCTTTTTCTTCAGCGGGATTAGCCTGGTGCGAACAACAAAAGATGTATAACGAAAAAAGCCCTGTAAAAGAAGTACAGGGCTTTTTTGTTTAATTGTTTGAGGCAAGTTCCGCCAGCAACCGGCCGCCATTATAATAATACCGTGTCCAGTAAGGGTCAGCCAAATTACTGATCATTACACCTTTGCTGGATGACGCATGGGCAAACCGGCCATCACCGATATAAACCCCAACATGGGTAATCGAGCGGCTGTGTATTTTGAAGAAAACAAGGTCGCCTTCTTTTAATTCTTCTTTTCCAACCGGATTTACCATGCTGAAAATGTTGCGGCTGTTGTTCCCAATAACCGTATTGAATACATTATTATACAGTTCAAAAGCAAATTTAGAACAGTCGATGCCGTTTTTATTGTCTCCACCCAAATGGTACGGCGTTCCGATCCAATCATAAACGAACTGGAACAGCTTTACGTTTGAAGTTGCAGACAAAGCGACGCCCATAATCTGAGAAAAATAACCTTTACTTAGATTATCATCGTTATCATCATCATTATTTTTTTCTGTGGCTTGGTTTGGAACGACTTTTGTGGATTGAGCATTAACAGTAACTGTTGTGATTGCTAGAAAGATAACAGTTATTAATTTCTTCATCTAATTAATTTTATTGAGTATTCAATGAGTTAATTTAACTCCTGATTGCATTCTATTATCAGGATTTCAAATATATTTGCTTTTTCTCGTTAAAAAAAACTAAATTGATAATTTTTTTCAATTTACTGTTCTTCTATAACGTAAACAAACTGTTTCAGGTTTCGCTTTTTTATCAGGATATAATTAGATTTGCTGTCCTTAAACAAAGAATATAGTTCATGAGCTCAGTTGCTATTACTAAAGACACGTACTTACTATGGTATGAATCCATGCTGTTAATGCGGAAGTTTGAAGAGAAGACAGGACAGTTGTACGGACAACAAAAAATTCGAGGGTTTTGCCATTTATATATCGGACAGGAAGCGGTTCTTGCTGGTGCCATGTCTGTAATCAAAAAAGGCGACAGTATGATCACCACTTATCGTGATCATGCGCATGCTTTGGCTTTAGGCACTTCCCCCAATGCGATTATGGCCGAACTTTATGGTAAATCTACCGGTTGCTCTAAAGGAAAAGGCGGTTCGATGCACCTTTTTGATAAAAAAAACCATTTCTATGGCGGCCATGCCATCGTAGGCGGACAAATTCCGTTAGGTGCAGGTATCGCTTTTGCCGAAAAATTTAAAGGGACCGACTTTGTTAACCTTTGTTACATGGGTGATGGTGCGGTTCGTCAGGGTTCTTTAAATGAGACTTTCAATATGGCTATGCTTTGGAAGCTTCCGGTGGTTTTTATATGCGAAAACAATGGTTATGCCATGGGGACTTCCGTGGCACGTACTACCAACCAAACCGATATTTACAAAATGGGTTTGGCTTTTGATATGCCTTCTGCCCCGGTTGACGGTATGGACCCGATTGCGGTGCACAACGCGATGGACGAAGCGGTAGAACGTGCACGTAAAGGCGAAGGGCCGACATTTTTGGAAATGCGTACTTATCGTTATAAGGGGCATTCGATGTCTGATCCGCAGAAATACCGCACGAAAGACGAGGTTGAAAGTTATAAAGCCAAAGACCCGATAGAAGTGGTAAAACAAGCTATCGTAAAAGAAAAATATGCTGATGAAGCCTGGTTTGATGGCATTGATGCAAAAGTGAAAGGCATAGTTGACGAAGCTGTGAAATTTGCAGAAGAATCTCCGTACCCGGAAGCATCAGAATTATATACCGATGTTTATGTGGAAAACAATTATCCGTACATCATGGATTAATTTTTGGCACGTAAAAGAAGCATCAACCTATCAATATAAAAACTCCAATATAATATATGGCCGAAGTTATAAAAATGCCAAAAATGAGCGATACCATGACGGAAGGGGTATTGGCCAAATGGCATAAAAAAGTTGGTGATAAAATAAAATCAGGTGATTTATTAGCAGAAGTTGAAACCGACAAAGCCACAATGGATTTTGAATCTTACCAGGACGGTACGATACTTTTCATAGGGGCCGAAGAAGGGAAAGCAGTACCTGTTGATGCTGTGATTGCAGTAATTGGCAAAGAAGGCGAAGATTATAAAACGGCTTTAGGTGCAGAAAGTGCTGCTCCTCAACCTGAAACTAAAACTGAAGAAGCTCTTAAAGAAGAGAAACCAACCGTTGCGCCTGCTGCAAAAGTTGATCTTTCCAGCATTCCGGCAACAGTTATTAGGATGCCGCTACTAAGCGACACCATGACGGAAGGCACGATTGAAAAATGGAACTTTAAAGTGGGTGATAAAGTAAAAGCAGATGATTCGCTGGCCGATGTGGCAACCGATAAAGCCACGATGGAAGTGGTTGGTTACGAAGAAGGAATGTTGCTTTATATTGGTGTGAAAGAAGGCGAAACTGCACCGGTTAATGGCATTATTGCCATTGTAGGTAAAGAAGGAACTGACATTACGCCTTTATTACAAGATAGCGGTAATGCACCTGCGCCAGAAGCAAAAACAGAAAACACGGAACCTGCCGCAGCACCAAATAAAGAAAAAGCTTCGGCAGAAATAGCAACAACTGATGACAGCCGCGTAAAAGCTTCTCCCTTGGCACGTAAAATCGCAAAAGACAAAGGCATCAACCTAAATGATTTAAAGGGAAGTGCTGAAGGCGGCCGCATTGTTAAAAAAGACGTAGAAACTTTTACGCCTGCTGCAAAAAATGAAAGCACAACTAAAGCACCTGCTGCCGGAGAACCATCATTAAAAGAAGCGCAAGAAGCTATTGCTGCCAGTGCTATGGCTAAAGAAGGCATGGCCAAAGCACAAAACACGATTGTAATTCCGCAATATATAGGTGTAGAAAAGTTTACGGAGAAGCCTGTTACGCAAATGCGTAAAGCAATAACCAGACGCTTATCTGAAAGTTTATTTACTGCACCGCATTTTTATGTGACCATGTCCATAAATATGGATGAAGCAATTGTGGCTCGTAATAAAATGAATGAAGTAGCTACTGTAAAAATATCATTCAACGATTTTGTAGTCAAAGCATGTGCTGTTGCACTAAAACAACATCCTGCAATTAATTCAGCTTTCTTAGGTGATAAAATTCGTTTTAACGAACATGTAAATATTGGTGTTGCTGTAGCGATTGATGAAGGTTTGTTAGTTCCTGTTGTTCGTTTTGCAGATGGAAAATCATTAAGTAATATCTCTGTTGAGGTAAAAGATTTTGCACAAAAAGCTAAATCTAAAAAATTGCAGCCTGCAGATATGGAAGGATCAACATTTACGATATCAAACTTAGGAATGTTTGGAGTTGATGAATTTACGGCCATTATCAATATTCCTAATGCGTGTATTCTTGCTGTAAGCGGTATTCAAAAAGTTCCTGTGGTTAAAAATGGTGTTGTTGTACCAGGAAATATCATGAAAGTAACTTTAAGCTGCGATCACCGTGTGGTGGATGGCGCAACCGGGGCAGCTTTCCTGCAAACGTTAAAATCATTGTTGGAAGAACCGGTGAGGTTATTGATCTAAGAATACTTCTTTTATCGCATAAAAATCCTGTTTGATCTAATCAACAGGATTTTTTTTATGCGTATTCCTTTTATTTCTCTGCACAAAAAGTAATTTTATAAAATGAAAAAAGTAGAATTGTTATTTGTCGCCATCAGTTTGCTTTTTATAAGCTGCCAAAATAAACCAGGATCAGTTTCCGCAGGAAAAAATAAAGATTTGGCTGCATTTTTTGATCAGTATTATGAAAACCGGTTGAAATTGTATCCGTTAGAAGCTACTTCTATTGGTGATAACCGCTATAACGACCAATTGCCAGATGATGGTTCTGCCGCTTTTCTCAGTAAAGCAAAAACTTTTTATGCCGACAATCTGCAAAAAATAAAAACCTTTAAACACGAAGACCTGAACACGGAAGACCAGCTTTCGTACGATATTTTTACGTACGAAATGCAGATTGCCCTGGAAGGGTTTAATTATCATTTTGAATATTTGCCTTTCAACCAGATGTTTGCCCTTCCGCTTACCATCGGGCAATTTGGTTCCGGTACAGGTGCGCAACCTTTCAAAACCGTACAGGATTACCAGAACTGGCTGAAACGCTTGCAGGCTTTTTCGGTTTGGAGCAATACGGCTATTGAAAATTTTAAAAAAGGTGTACAAACCGGTCAGGTGTTGCCAAAAGCTTTGGTGGTTAAAATAATTCCGCAAATGCATGCCATGGAAGTTACAGACCCAACAAAAAGCCTGTTTTACGAGCCTGTAAACAACTTCCCTAAATCTTTTTCCAATGCAGATAAAAGCATGCTAAAAGAAGCATATTCAAAAGCGATTATGCAGGTAGTTGTACCCACTTATAAAAAGTTAGGCGATTACCTACAAACCCAATATTTGCTGCATACGCGTACCAGTTCCGGCTATGCGGCTATGCCCGGCGGAGCTGCCATGTACACCTATTTAGTTAAACAGCAAACCACGACCAATAAAACGCCGGAAGAAATTTATCAGTTAGGTTTAAAGGAAGTTGCCCGCATCCGTGGTAAAATGGACAGCATCAAAACCAGCGTTGGTTTTAAAGGTGATCTGAAAACTTTTTTTGAATACATGAAAACCGACCCGAAATTCATGCCATACAAAACGCCGCAACAAGTTTTGGCTGCTTTTGAAGACATCCATAAACGACTGGAGCCAAACTTGAAAAAAATGTTCAACCATGTGCCGAAAACACCTTTTGAAATTAGGCAAACAGAAGCTTTCCGGGCAGCATCAGCAAGTGCAGAATACAACCAGGGTTCTGCAGATGGAAGTCGGCCAGGTATTTTTTATGTGCCGATATTGGATGCTGCCCAATTTAACACCACTTCGGGCATGGAATCCCTTTTTCTGCATGAAGCGATTCCCGGACATCATTACCAAATCTCTTTAACACAGGAAAACACTTCGCTTCCCAAATTCCGTCGTTTTGGAGGAGATAATGCTTATGTGGAAGGCTGGGCTTTATACTGCGAATCCTTGGGAAAAGAATTAGGGCTTTATACCGATCCGTACCAGTATATGGGTGCTTTGGGCGATGAAATGCACCGTGCGGTACGTTTAGTAGTTGACGTAGTTATCCATACAAAAGGCATGACGCGCGAACAGGCCATTAAATACATGATGGACAACGAAGCTATCAGCGAGCAGGGCGCGACAGCAGAAATAGAACGTTACATGGCCATTCCCGGACAAGCTTTAGGTTACAAAATCGGTGCTTTAAAGATCCGGGAATTGCGCAACCGGTATGAACAGCAGTTGGGCAGTAAATTTAACCTGGCCGATTTCCATGACCAGATATTGAAGGACGGCTCCATGCCTTTGGCTGTACTCGAAAAGAAAATGGAATTCTGGGCAGCAACACAAAAATAAGGACCATAAAAGAAGCATCGGGGTTTAAGTCCAATGCTTCTTTTATCGGCTAAAAATCATATTTTACTTTTTGGCTTGGGCAGCATAACCAAACACTTTTTGCAAAAGCCCAGTTGAACGGGAAGAAAGGTTTTGCCTGATCTGCAATTCCTGCTGGGCAATCTCCACAAATAAACCGCTGATGGCTTTTTGGGTTACATAGTTCTCAATATCCGGATCAACTTTATTCATCGTAAACGGGACTTTGTTGTAAGCAGTTGCAGCCTGTTTGTAATATTGGGAAGCACCAACTTTATCCAAACTGTTATGAACAACCGGCCGGAATTTTGCAGCAAGCGAATCTGTTGTAGTCCGTTTAAAATACTGTGTGGCCGCATCACTGGAGCCTAACAAAATATTACTGGCGTCTTTAATGCTCATTTGTTTGATGGCGGAAATAAAAATCGGTTTGGCTTCTTTGGCTGCATCTTCTGCCGCACGGTTCAAGGAAAGGATTACGTTATCACAAAGCTTGTTTAATCCTAATTTCCGCAACGTGTTTTCTGCCCTTTGTGCTTCCGGAGGAAACAAAATTTTGACTGCGGCATTGCTAAAAAAACCGTTTACCGCTGATAACTGATCACTGCTTTTGATAACGCCCTGCTGCAATGCTTCTTTTATGCCGCCGGAAATCTCCTGGCTGGAAGGTGTTCCTGATGATTTTAATAATAATTTAGACAAAACCTGACTATTGGCAGACCCTATATCTGCAACAAAAAAAAGTATGGTAAAAAGAGTATTGACTAAAATGGTAACCGGCTTTTTCATTTCTAACAAAGTTATTTAATAAATATGGCTGCTTTATAACCGCTACTGTTGACGAACGATTGCATTTAAAGGTTTCAATATGATCAAATTAAACACCCTTTAAGATAAAAAAAGCAGATAAAACTTGTCAGACGAGCCGCTTTTAAAATAGTTTGATCAGCGAAAAAATACCCGCTGCAACTATTGCAGAAATCGGAATGGTGATAATCCAGGCCCAAATCAAGTTTATGGTTACGCCCCAACGCACAGCGGATACCCGTTTGGTCAACCCAACACCAATAATGGAACCGGTAATAGTATGTGTTGTGGAAACCGGGATACCAAAATGTTCTGTTACAAATAACGTAATAGCACCGGCAGTTTCAGCACTTACACCTTCCAATGGCGTTACTTTGGTAATTTTTGTGCCCATTGTTTTTACAATCTTCCATCCGCCAGACATGGTTCCGGCAGCAATTGCGGAATAACAGGCAAAAGGTATCCACTCGGGCATTTTTGTATCATTGCCAATTACTTTGGAGGCAACCAGGGCAACATAGATAATACCCATTACTTTTTGCGCATCATTACCACCATGGGCAAAACTCAACGCGCCGGATGAAACCAATTGTAACCGTTTAAACCAAACCTCCGCAGCAGCCGGACGTGCGTTTTTACAAATGTGCATAATCAGGATATTGATGGCCATACCAAAGATCATCCCAATAATTGGTGCCAGAAAAATAAACAGCACAATCTTGATGATCGGGTCCGAATTGATGGCATGCAAAGGGTTTACACCCATAAAAGCAGCATTCGCCATACCGGCACCGGCAAAACCACCAATCAGCGTATGAGATGAACTGGAAGGGATACCAAACCACCAGGTAACTAAATTCCAAGCTATTGCGGCTATCAAACCAGCCATAATTACATGCATCGTAATAAAATTTTCGAAAACTGTTTTTGCGATGGTATTGGCTACTTTATGGTCAGGGATTAAAAAATAAGCCAGGAAATTAAATGAAGCGGCCCACAAAACAGCTTGAAAAGGTGTTAAGACTTTGGTAGAAACAATGGTAGCGATAGAGTTTGCCGCATCATGAAACCCATTGATAAAATCAAATATAAGCGCTAAGATAACTACAACGACCAGCAGGGTAGATATCATTGCTTATGCGTTTTTTACGATGATCGATTCCATTACGTTGGCTGCATCTTCGCAGCGGTCGGTAGCAGTTTCCAGGGCGGCCAGGATTTCTTTGTATTTGATCAGCCGGATTGGGTCTTTTTCATACAAAAACAAGTCAGCCACGGCACGGTCAAAAACGTAGTCTGCCTGATTTTCGATACTGTTGATCCGGATACAAGATTCTGCTATATTCCGCACGTTTTTCAAATCCTTTAATTCTGCAACTGCTTTTTGCAGGTCGATACTGGCTTGCAAAATTAGCTCCGACAGCTTTTGCATCGGCTCTGTCATTTCCGTAATCTGGTACAAGCTCATCCGGTTGGCCGAACCTTTGATTAAATCGGCCACATCATCAATCGCGGTAGCCAGAGAGTGGATATCTTCTCGGTCAAAAGGCGTAATGAAGTTTTTCCCAAGCTCAAGGTAGATCTGGTGCGTAATATCGTCGCCCACGTTTTCCAGTTTATCAATCTGCTGATACAAGTTTTCCCTTTGGTCCGGTTGATCATCATTCACCGCTTCTACCATCAAACCCGCCATTTTAACTACATTGCTTGCGGCGTGTTCAAATAAGGGAAAAAATATTTTTTTATCCTTTGGTACAAAATACTGGAAAATACTGTTTAACGACATAGCATATAATTACAGTCAAAAGTAAAGAAACGATGTTAAGTTAATGTTAAATTGAATAAGGCAAGCCCGGAAAAGGCTGTTGCTTAGCTTTTTCTAAGGTAAAACCAAACGTTGAGCCAATCCCGACAGTGCTTCTCACATTGATGGATTGCTGGTGCGCTTCTACAATATGTTTCACGATAGACAGGCCCAAACCGGAGCCTGCAATTTGCCTCGACCGGCTGGCATCAGTCCGGTAAAAACGTTCAAAAAGGCGCGGCAGGTTTTTTTCATCAATCCCGGCCCCGTCATCCGTTATTTCTACCAAAACTTGCTGATGTAATGTAAACAAACTAACCGAGGTAGTCCCGTTCGCTTTTCCGTACTTAAAAGCGTTATCGATCAGGTTCACCAACACCTGCCTGATCCTTTCCCGGTCTGCGTTTACATAGATTGGCTCGTTGTATTTTTCTTTAAAAATCAGCTTGATTTGGTATTTTGCTGATTTGATTTCCTCTGATTCAAATACTTCTTTTATCAGCTCATTTATCTTAAATCGACTGTATTTAATTGGCAGTTCGCCAGATTCCAGCTTGGATATTTCATCCAGATCTTTGATCAGATAACTCATCCGGTCAACATTGTTAGAAGCTTTTTTCAAAAATTTCTGTGCCTGCTCCACATCCTCCAAACCATCTTCGTCCAGCAGCGCGTCCAGATAACCCTGGATGGCAAAAAGCGGCGTTTTAAATTCATGAGAAAGGTTGCCCAGAAATTCCCGCCGGAACTGTTCCTGCTTTTTCAATACGTCGATCTCCGATTTTTTTTCCCTTGCCCATTCTTTTACCTCTTCTTCTACATCACGGATAGGGTCAGAACCCATATTTTCACCCAAAGCATCCCGCAAATCCCGTCCTAATTTTAAATTGTTGATCAACTTATAAATGATCTTGATCTTGGAATAAACATACCTTTCGATCAGGTAATAAAATACAAGGAAGCTGGTAATCAGGGAGATAAAAAAAATCTGCAGTACATCGTACCAATTACGGCTGAAATAAAAATTAACAATGGAAAGCGCAACCGCAACGGCCAGGGAATTGATAAAAACCAATACATTGAGTTTCATATCCCAAATTTAGTTTTTGTAGAGGACAATCTGCCATCTAAAAGCCCACCGCCAACGGATTGTATAAGTTTTGACACCTGCTTTTTGCAGCAAAGTTTCCAGTTCTTTCTTTTTAAACCCTTTCAGGACCGAAAGCGGCCCGTCATTCCGGGCCAAGCGGGAACTGGTTATGATTTTTGTGATCAGTTTGATTGCAAAATAAGCCAGCCAATGCCGGTGCAAATCATCAATAACGACAGCACTATTACTGCAAGCCAGCATTTTTCGGATCAGCAAAACCCAATCTTCGTCCTTAAAATGATGCGTAAAGAGCGTACTTAAAACAACATCTGATTTTATTGCCGATACTTCTTCCGATAAAACATCGGCCAAAATAAAGTGGATATTGGGGCCGATATTTTTACGGTTTGCAAAATTTACTGCTGCAGGTGTGGCATCAATTCCGGTAAAAACCAAATGCTTGTTTTTCTTTTTAAATTTCTGATGGATGGCACGCAACACATCGCCGCCGCCGCAGCCCCAATCGCTGATGTGGAAACCATCTTGGACCGATACTTCTTTTAAGGCAGAAAAAACCACATTGTATCCGCCCAAAAAATAATTTACTTTTTCCAGGCCATTCAAAACCGGGTCGATCTCTTCGGAACCAAGGCCAAAATCGTCCATAATTTCCGGCTCGGTTGCCCTTTTACTAAAATCCGGCATTTGCAAAAAATTAAGTCAAAAAGGCTGTCCATGGGTTTTACTAATCAATAAATCAGCGACTTTGGGCAAATAATTCAAGGTTTTCAAGGTAAGGTCGGTAGCGGCATTTCGCCCGAAAAGTTTTTGCATCTGCCTTCCTGCCCACAAGCGGGCGGCAAATTTTTTGTTCCATTCGCTGGTGTAAACTTGTTCGAGCATACTTCTTTTATCGGCATAAAATTGGTGCGGCTGATAAAACTGAATGATCTTTTCGGAAAGGATTTTGGCCGAATGGATGGCCATCGTCATCCCGTTTCCGCAAAGCGGCGCAATCATGCCCGCCGTATCGCCGCTCATCAGAATATGCTGCTCTACCGGTTGCTTTTTTTCAAAAGAAATCTCGTTGATCACTTCCGGTTTGTCCAGCAAAAATTCGGCTTCTTCAAAAACTTTATTCAAATATGGATTTTTACGGATCACGTTTTTTTCCAGTTCGGGCAAATTTCCGTATTTCCGCAAATCGTCCCGGTGCGCCAGGTAACACATGCACCAGCGGTCGCCATCCACCTTGCTTACGCCGCAATAACCATTTTTATAATTATTCAATTGGATCAGATCAGCAGGAAAATCAGCCCGGATATGAAATTTGACGGCCAAATAAGGGCTTCTTTTATAGAAGAAATTTCTGTTCATCTTTTGGTCAAGATTGGAACGCTTCCCAAAAGAACCGATCACCAGCGGCGTTTCCAATTCTTTGCCCGAAACCATTATTTTAAATAAATTTTCTTCAAAACGAACATCTTCTACTTTTGTGTTCAGCAAAAATTGTACGCCTTCTGCCAAAGCTTTTTGATAGAGATAACGATCAAATGTGTACCGGCTCAAACCAAATCCGCCTAAATCTAATTTTTGAGAAAATTTTGCACCTGAAACTGCTGTAATTTCCAATCTGTTGATCCTGGCAACATTTAGTTCTTCCAAATCAATATCCAGCTTTTTTAAAAACGGAATAACTTCATTAGAAATATATTCGCCGCAAACCCGGTGAAAAGGATACGATTTTCGTTCGATCAGCAACACTTTGTAACCGGCCCGGTTCAGCAAAATAGCATTGAACAATCCGGCCAGTCCGCCGCCAATAATGATGATGTCTGTCATTTTTGATGTTTTTTCAATACCATTGATTCAACCGTCAAACCCGGGCCGAAAGCAAAACTGAGAATATTTTGCTCCGGCAGGTCTGTTTTTTCGTTTAGGATTTTTTGCAGCACAAACAAAATTGTGGCAGAAGACATGTTGCCATAATCCTGCAAAACCTCGTGGGCATAGCTGTTTTTACATTTACAAATATCCAAACCTGCTTCTGCGGCTTCCAGTATTTTTTTTCCTCCGGGATGGATGGCAAACAGATCGGTTTTATTTAGCGTTAAACCAGCTTTTTGAAGTGCTTTTTCGGCAACCGGCCGGATACATTTTTCTATTTGTTTTGATACTTTAGCTGTCAGTTTCATCTCAAAACCGGAGTTGCTGATCAGCCAGTTCATTTCGTTTCTCGCTTCGTAAATGTATTCCGCATAAAAACTTTTCAAGATCAGGCAAGGTTTTGCAATGCTTCTTTTATCAGTGTTTTCTATGACTGCCGCAGCCGCGCCATCCGAAAAAAGAGAGTTGGCCACCCAGTTCTCCAGCGTGTTTTCTTTTTGAAAATGCAGCGTGCACAACTCCACCGAAACAATCAATACTTTAGCTTCGGGGTTTGCCCTGCAAATATGATCGGCGGCTTTAAGCGCGTTCACGCTTCCGTAACAACCCATAAAATTGATGCAGGTACGTTCGGTACTCCGGTTCAAACCCAGGTTTTCGATCAAGTCAATATCAATTCCTGGCGCATACATGCCTGTGCAGCTTACAGTGATGATATGCGAAATTCTGCCGGTAAAAGAAGCATCAAAAGCGGCAAGGCAATTCTGCGCGGCCTCCGCAGCAATACCAATCGCATGGTGGCGGTAAGATACCATCCGCTTTTGCGTATTCGGAAAAGGTTCGAGGTTTTCATTTGCCGGAAAAAACTGATTATCAGCAAAATCAGCAAAATTAAAATCCGGGATTACAGAATAACGGGACGAAATCGCGCTGTTTTCGTAAATTTTTTTTAGTCTGGCAGCATCGTTTTCATTTAAACGAAAAGCTTTTTCCATAAAACCATTTATAGCGGTTTGCGGGATACGGTTTGGCGGATTGGCAATCCCGATGGCACTGATACAACTACTCATTTAAAAAAATTAAGCTACGGCTATTTTGTTGTTTCTACGGTTACGGCAATCAACGCATCATCTGCCAGCACCATGCTTTTGCCGCCGATGCTAAAATCAGAGCGGGTGATGGTAAAACTGCCCTTGAATGAAGCATTATTGCCGGTTTCGTTATAAATGAAAGGAACTTTGATGCGTTTGGTTTTACCTTTTATAGTTACGTCGAACAGACCGCTATAGTTTTCATTTTTTTGATGGTTGAAAGACACAGATTTCATCATGATCTCCGGGTATTTTTCCACATCAAAATACGCTTCTTTTTTGAGGTGGCTGTCCCGCATGTTGTTGTCAGAATCCAATGTTCTGGTATCTACAGAAGCCTCGATACTGCTTTTATCGAGGTTATTTTTATCAAAGTTGATCGTAGCTTTTAAGCCGCCGAACTTTCCTTCTGTACCGATGCCCATATTTTTAATTTTGAAAGTAATGGCAGAAGAAGTTACTTTTTGATCAGATTGTGCAGCAGCCATCTGCAAAAAAAATGCGGCTAAAAACAGTTGAAGGAAAAGGCGTTTCATTTTGTAAATTTATTTAAACTCAACCAAAAACCGTCGGTATTATTACATTAGCACAAAAACTAAAGATGCTTGTAAGCAGATCAACCCTGGCGCACCTCAGATTTGTATTTTCCATTTTTTTACTGCCGGTTTACCTGTTTGCTTTGAGCCAGGTCCAGGGCACTACTTATTTTAGGGCAACAATTATTTTCCTGGTTTGGTACGTGCTGGCCATTCCGGCCACCAACGGTTACAACAGTTATTTTGATAAAGACGAAGGCAGCATTGCCCTGCTTGCCAAACCGCCCGCAGTGGATAAAGGTTTGTATTACGTTTCTGTTTTGATGGAGGTTCTGGCTTTTTTACTGGGTTTGCTCATTAGCGTTTGGTTTGCTTTTGCCGTTTTGATTTATGGCATCATGTCCAAATTGTACAGTCATCCTGCTACACGGTTAAAAAAGTATCCGGTCATCAGTTTTTTAACGGTTTTTTTCTTTCAGGGGGCATTTATGTATTGGGCAATTTATGGCGGATTGGCCGGCCCGATTGTGTTTTTTCTGGGATGGAACCCCGAAATCCTGATTGCCGGCGGCATTTGTTCCTGTTTGATCGGCGCTTCGTATCCGCTCACACAAATTTATCAGCATGAAGAAGACAGCAAGCGCGGCGACCATACGTTGAGTTTGCTGCTGGGTTACCGCGGTTCGTTTATTTTTTCGGGGATTATGTTTGGGATTGGAATTATACTTTCCTTTTTCTACTGGCATTCGATGCAACAAATAGGTAATTTTTATTTTTTCCTGGGATGCTCCTTCCCTATTTTCCTTTTTTTTAACTATTGGTTTTTTAGGGTGATAAAAGAAGCATCCGCAGCCAACTATAAAAATGCCATGCGGATGAATTTTATCAGTGCTGCTTTTATGCTGCTTTACTTTGGCTGGTTAGCTTTTGTGCGTTAAAAGGCTATATGCACACGCAAAGAAAATACGTTTACCGGGCCTCGGTCGGCATTATAAGCCGGATGTAAAATGAACTGGTAGGCAGGCGTTATATAAATACTGTTTTTATAGGCATTTAATTTATAGTACAATTCGGTAATAAGTTCCGGTGAGTAATTTAAGGCTCCGTCGCCAATGATAAAACCGTAACCGCCGGCAGTCAGGTAATCGCGGTGTGCGGCCGAAATCCCGTTCCCAACAAAAGCCAAACCTAATTCATCAAACTTTCGCTTCCAAGGATTTCCGGTCAAAACACCGCCAAAACTGACCGAACGGTCTATTTCTGTAAAAGCCCAGGTTTCGTTGCGGCCATCGTTATAACTTGCTTTGGCAAAAACACCGAAATCTTTGCTGAGGTATTGATCAGTGTTAATGCCCAAACCAAATTTGTTACGGCCATAAGCACGGGTAGAAACAATATCAGGCGCAGCAGGATTTTCGGCAATGGCCTGCCGATAATTGCCCATTTTCGCATTGTTGTTAAAGGCCAGGATCCGGACTGTCCCGTTTTTATTGCCCGAAAAAACATATCGCTTTTCAAACTCCAACGTTTGCGAATTGGCTTTGCCAATCTTTTCGTCCCAAATAGAACCATTTGCCGTAGTGGTAACCATCGTTACGGCAAAGCGCAAATCCCAGGAAGGCTGGTGATAATCCATATAAACGCCAAAAACATAACCGCGTGTATTGGCCGGATAATCCCAGGCAGCATTGCTCATCAACGACCAGTTCATAAATTGCGAACGAGGGTCATGACTGAATGCATTGGTATCAAAGAAATCTGCCATACCAAATTTTCCTGCCAGGATTGAAAAGTAATGTTTGCTTTGCAAACCGGCCAACTGGTTGTTGTTGTCCGATAAAGTATCCTGTTCTGCGCCCCAACTAAACCGTTGTAGCAAATAAGCTCGGGCGATATAAATTTTAGGTTCTGTAGTACCGATACGAAAAGTTTCCCCGTTAGGGAAACCGGCAACGCCCAAAGTTTTACTAAAACCGGCACCGCCCGAAATTTCAGGGTTAAAAAAAGCCTGTGCACCTTTCCATAATCGGGCACTGCCAAAAAGCGTTGTGGTTAAAGAAGTTGCCGTTTCATGAAATGGGGATAAACTATTGTCGCCGGAATATTTTGCACTAAAACCAGGATGCGTTTGCGTGATTACCGTTTGCTGGAAATGAAGATTAAAACGCTGCTGTTTAAGCGTATCCTGTGTATAAGCAACTATACTGGCAAGTAATAATATAATAAGTAGTAAGTGTTTTTTCATTTTAGAAAATTATTTTCAGTTCAAATTCTATCGAAACAATTCGTTTTTAAAATCTAATCGCCATAACAGGATTTAGACAAACTTAATCATTTATTTAGACGCGTCTAAATAAATGATTAAATAATTTTTTTTGAAGATAACATCCGCATTTAAATTTTTATGTATTCAAATAAGTTACCTGGCTCCGTTCCATTCGGCGGCAAACTGTTCGAGGTACAGTTCCATAAAAGCGTGCCTTTCCACAGCTATTTTTTGAGCCGTTTCGGTGTTCATTAAGTCCTTTAGCAGCAGCAATTTTTCGTAAAAATGATTGATCGTTGGCGCAGCAGAATTTTTGTATGCTTCTTTTGTGAGGTTAAAATTGGGTTCGGTTTCCGGGTTGTACATTTCCCGGTTTTTAAACCCGCCGTAATTAAATGCTCGTGCAATACCGATGGCGCCGATCGCATCCAAACGGTCGGCATCCTGTACTACTTTCATTTCTTCGGAAGAAAAAATACTTTTATCAAAGCTTGATTTGAAAGACATGCTGCGGATGATTTGCTGCACATGTTCAATCACTTCTTCATCAACTTCTATACTTTTTAAAAAATCTCCGGCTATTTTTGGCCCGATCTCTTCATCGCCGTTATTAAACTTGCTATCAGCAATATCGTGCAGTAAAGCAGCAAGTTCTACAATTAGCAAATCAACTTTTTCTGTTTGGGCGATGAGTTTGGCGTTGTTCCAAACGCGTAAAATGTGCCACCAATCGTGGCCGCTTTCTGCATTTTGTAAGGTTTGCTGTACGAAGGTTGCTGTTTTTTGTATGATAAAAGAAGTATGTTGAATTGGTTGTGATTCTTTCATGATTTTAGACTGATGCAAAAGTATTACTTTTTATATTTGTATTACTAATTTCAAATAAAAATGGAAACTTCTTTAATGACTACAAAAGGACAAGTTGTAGTACCCGCCCGATTGCGGAAAAAGTATGGGATACAACCCGGAAAAAAAATTGCTTTTTTTGAAGAAAACGGATATATCGTACTTAAACCAATGGATGAATCATTTTTTAGCCAGTATGCAGGAATGTTAAGCGAAAAGGCACCGAGCAAAGCAGAATATCAACAATGGAAAAATGAAGAAATTGAAAAAGAGCAGCAAAAGCTATCCAAATGAAGCATTATGTTTTTGATAGTTATGCGTTAATTGCCTTTTTTAGAAAAGAAAAAAGTTGGGAATTAATACAGGAGTTACTAATTAAAATGAGCGACGATGAAATTACTGGCTGGATTACAACTGTAAATGTGGGTGGGATCTATTATATGATCAGTCGTAAAAGTAATGCAAAACAAGCTGAATTGGCTATTGATGCGCTACTGCATTTCCCGATAACGTTAGTTGATGCCGATTTGAAATTAGCCTTACAAGCTGCAAGTTTAAAAGCTGCTTATAAACTTTCTTATGCAGATGCTTTTGCTGCCGCCCTAACCATTTCAAAAAAAGCAGTTTTGTTAACTGGCGATCAGGAGTTTTTGAATTTAAAAGAGGAAAAGGATTTTGAAGTGCAGTTTATAGATTGATTTTTAGGTGATAAAAGAAGTATAGTAGGTTGTCAAGCCGGATTAAAAATCCGTAGTTCAAAAGACCGGATTGCAAATCCAGACCAATAAGAATTGCTGAGGGAACTGTAACACATCTAATTTATAACCGAAAAAAGCTGCTACATTTAATAGAAGATTATCAAATTGGAAAACATTTACCGCGAAGATTTACGCATCGGATACGTTACAGGCAGGAATTTAGAAAGGTTAAGTGACTTAAACTATCAATCTGGGATATTCTGCTTTTTAATCCTATTTTTTAGGTGATAAAAGAAGTATGGTATATTGTAAAGTCGGATTACAAATCCGCAGTTCAAAAGACCGGATTACAAATCCGGACTATTGGAGATCAGGAGTTTTTTAATCTGAAAGATGAAAAGGATTTTGAAGTGCAGTTTATAGATTGATTTTGGGGTGATAAAAGAAGTATGGTATGGTTGTTAAGCGGATTAAAAACCCGTAGTTCAAAAGACCGGATTGCAAATCCGGACCAGTAGGGGTATAACGCTATTTGAATCGGATTAAAAATCCATAGCTCAAAGGACGAGGATCGCAAATCCCGACCAGAAGAGTCGGGATTGTAAATCCGGATCAGCACGGATATTTAATTCCTGGGCCAGGAACTTAACAGTGTACAATAACTATTATCATTTAAAATGATTGTTACAAAGTGGTTTTGTTGTCAGGAACAAAAAAAGAATCCATCCCGTCAATATCGGAGAGATAGGTGTTTATTTTAGCAATCTTTTCTTCCTGTATAATACATACTGTAGCTAGATGTTCATTTAATACATAACCATTTCGTTCTGCTCTGTTATGTATAGCAAGCGCAAAGCCGTTATTTCCTATTAAAATGTTTTCAAGTTCCAAACTTACTCCAAAACTTACGATTTGCTTAGCCAGGCTCAGGACGGCTTCTATACCAACAGTTTTTCCAGAAAGTAAATTGTTACCTGGTAACTCCCAAATGACACTGTCTGTTATTATTGATCTTAGCAAATCCCAATCGTGCTCTTTTAATGCTTTAATAAAAGATTTGGCAAGGGCTTCTTTTTGCTCATTCAATGTTAAACTTTTTGATGAATCAACCATGTCTTATTTAAATTTATTTTAGAACAAAATTATAAGTATAATTTTGAATCAGCAATAGGGGTTGAATTTATCCTGGTAGGATAAAGTTAACCCCTACATTAGCGGTTTTTTGATCCCAAATTATGTATAAGAAAAAAATATCCAAAGACTTTCAATGTGGTATAGTCATTACTATGGAAATCTTAGGCGGAAAATGGAAGCCTTGTTTAATCAGAAAGATATATAACGGGATTAAACGTCCAAGCGAGTTACATCGTCAGTACCCTGCGGCATCACCAAGGGTCCTCAACCAGCAACTTACAGAGCTAGTCAATCATGGCATTATTGAAAAAAAAGTTTATCCTATATTGCCTTATAAAGTTGAATACTATTTGACCGAAGTTGGATTAAGTCTTCTACCACTTATTCATCAAATTGAGAAATGGGGCCTCGCTAATTCTGGTATTATTAGCATGTAAAATTCCTGACTGATCTGGATTTGCAATCCCGCATCCCACAGCTTGGAATCTGTGATCCCATCTGTTCTATCAAAACTACTTCAATGAAACCCGGCGCAACCGGTATGTTCCATTGTAATGCCCTCTCTCCATTACAATATTAGAATATTATACTAAAAGTTAGCAAAATAAAAAATTTATTTTGGAGTGAACAAACGATGATTTTATGCCTGTAAAAGAAGCATGTTGACAGCTATAACGATTAGATAATCAAGGAAGTGCAGCATAAAATCAATCAAAGGCCAAGAAAAAGCCTGAAATTCAATAACCACCGTTAGTCCGGATTTGCAATCCGGTCTTTAGAGCTAAGGATCTCTGATCCTTTCATATTAAAATCAAAATCCAATTTATACTCAATAAAAGAAGCATCAGTCTTTAAAGTTTTGCTCAATCCTTCCCAACCGGCCGCTCGCTCAACTCCCGCTTACTCCCATCATATAATTCATATTCCATCAACCTGCAATCCAGCTTCCCGTTAAAAAATTCAATTTTGCGTGCTGCTTTTAGCCCTACTTTTTTGGCAAGTTCCGGGTTGCCGGTAAAAACGTAGCCGCGGTAACCTTTGCAATTGGTTTTTAAAAAGTCGCCGATGCGTTTATAAGTTGCTTCTAACTTGGAATGTACGCCCAAACGTTCGCCATATTCCGGGTTGAAAAATACAACGCCTGGTTCTTCAGGTACTTCTGTCTCCGCAAAATCACAAACCTGAAAGGTAATTAAATGATCTACACCTGCCGTTTTGGCATTATTTTCTGAAATATTTACAGCATCCGCAGAAATATCCGAAGCAATAATTTTAAAGTCGATTTCTTTTTTAGAGATGTCTTTCAGCTTTCTGCGTTCGGTAAAAAACACTTGCTCATCATAACCCAGAATGCGCATAAAAGCGTAATTCATTCTAAAAAGTCCCGGACGTTTATTGGTTGCCAGTAATGCAGCTTCTATCGCTAAAGTCCCGGAACCACACATCGGGTTGATGAACGTACTTTTCTGATCCCAGTTACTTGCTAAAATCGTGCTGGTAGCAAGCGCTTCCAGCATTGGTGCTTTGCCCGGGATTTTACGGTAACCATGTTTGGATAAGGTTTCGCCGGAAGTATCCAGAAAAATATCTGCCTGGTTTTCCTGCCAGTACAAATGCAAAACAGTTTTGTTCCACTCCGGGCCGGAGTTTGGGCGGATGCCTTTTTTGTCTTTAATCCGGTCCACCACCGCATCTTTTACTTTTACGTTGGCAAAAAGCGGCGTAGTAATATATTCGTTGTTTACGTTGGATGTTACCGAAAAATAACCATCAAAAGCAATCAGGTTTTCCCATTCAATTTCCATCAAACGATTGTACAGTTCGCCGGGGTTTCTCGCCTCAAAAGAAGCAACAGAATATAAAACCTGACTGGCGCAACGCAGGTTTAAATTTAGCGGGATACAATCGTTTACCGTGCCTTCCAGCTCTACGCCGGTACTAAAAAAACGTTTGATGGTAAAGCCAAGCTCTTCTACCTCTTGCTTTAGATAAGCAGACAACCGTTTGTTGCAGGTGATAATTATTTTACTTTTTGTGTTGAAAACATCCGTCATAATTCCTGCGAATTTAATGATTTAAGCTACTGATTTTAACTGCTATCTCTTAACTTTACATTTTTAAATTAGCAAAACTATGGAGATTAAAGGAAAAGTACACGAAGTTTCGCCTACCACGCAGGTAACCGATTCTTTCAAAAAAAGAGAACTGATTGTGGAGTTTGTAGAGAACCCGCAATACCCGGAATATATAAAATTTGAAGCCGGACAAGATCGTTGTGCCTTGCTGGACAACGTAAAAGTTGGCGATGATGTAGAAGTGTTTTTTAACCTGCGCGGCCGCCCCTGGACTGATAAAACCGGAAAAAAATCGTACTTCAATTCCCTTAATTTATGGAAGGTGAATGTTTTATCAGGTGCAGCACCAAGCAATTCAACCCCGGAATATGTAGCCCCTGCCAATATTAGTGCAGGCGCAGACGAGGAAGACGACCTGCCTTTTTAAAAAAACAGCAAAGTCCCCGCCGGATCCGGCGGGGACTTAAATCAATTATTGGTGATTTATATAAAGGGCTTTCGTTGGAGAAATTCAATCAGTACAGGAATCCTCTTTTTAAAAATCATTTTTTTTCTTTCTGAAAATTGATTACCGTAATAATCGTGATTTTTTCTTTGTTCTAAAAATATTCTTGAGCCTGTTTAAATTTCTATCATAAAAATCTACACTACTTCTTTTATGCCTGCAAATTCTATGTTCGTGTATTAAATCGACACAAAAACCACAAGGATTTAGTGATTTTTGTGTGGTAAAAGAAGCATAGGAAATAGCTGAATAAAATTTAAACAGGCTCTTTTCTGTTGCTTTGATTTTTACGGAAAATATATATTATGCTTTCCTGTACTTTTTAGTTTTAAACCCATACTGTTTTTACCCCCTAAAAATTGGTACGCATTTATCCGGTTCTTTTGTGCTGAAGTGTTAAACGCTGGTTAACAGATGTTAAAATATGTTAAAGCCAGTTCCGGCAAAACTTAACTTGGTATTATTGTATAATGAAAATGAAACGCATTAACCTCATTATCGGATTAATGGGCTTTGCCCTGCTGGGTGTAATGGCCATGCAGTTTTATTTTTTGCTGGAATCCTATCAGCTTAAATCCGAACTTTTTAACCGTGATGTTTCTGAAGCATTGAGCAGCGTAGTGGCCAAAGTTGAAAAGCTGGATGCCATTAACACTATGGAGCGCATGAAAATACCTGCCAAACAAACTGTTTATTTAAGAAGAAACAGGAACCCCAGTCATTTTATTTACAACCGTATTGCTGAAAACCCTAAAAATATCTCTTCCAAAAAGCAAACCCCCGTCAACCTGCACCCTGAAATTGCACGTAAACAACGCCGGATTGCCAGCCTGAAAGACAGCCTGCAAAACTTGCATGACCAAAGCAACAACCCGGAAGATATCCTGAGTTATCAGCAGGTGCATGTAGAAGAATATATTGATGAACAAGGCCGTCCCCATGCGCAAATAACGAGTGTGGCAAGCCCTAAATTAACGCCGAAATTGCGCAGGCAGTTGCAGCCCAATTTAAACAAATATGATACGGCCCGTTATACTTACAACGACCCGCAATCCGGGCCGGCTATTATTTCTGTTCCGGTCATCAATCCGGCTTGGGCTAAAGAACAGCAGCGTTTAAAAAAAGAACAGACTTTTAAGCATATAAAAAAACTACTGGAAGATTCTGTGCATTTGCTAAAGGCCAAACTGATGACGCCGCAGAAAATGAACGTGATGGAAAAGCTGGCCGAGGAATATCAGAAAGCCGACGAACCTTTGGGCACCAGGATTGACCAGTTGGAAATTGACTCTTTGCTGCGGTTTGAATTACAAAACAAAGGTATTTTTTTACCTTTTAGTTATGAGATCACGACAGCTTCCCATGACTCACTCATTTTTTCAAACGCCGAAAACATGAACGGCGAGAAACCAATGTTTATCAAGAACAGCAGTTATCAAACGCCAATTTTCACCAAAGAAGTGGTAAACGACCCGGGGATGCTCAACATTTATTTTCCGGAAAAAAACCGCCTTATTTTGAACCGGATGACAGCCACCATGGGTATTTCAGGTGGCTTGCTGCTGGTGCTGATTTTATGCTTTGCTTACACGATTTCACTGATTTTCCGGCAGAAAAAACTTGCAGAAATGAAAACAGAGTTTATCAACAACATGACGCACGAATTTAAAACACCGGTTTCTACCATCATGATTGCCAGTGAAGCTTTGAAAGATGAAGAAATCGTGCAAGATAAATTACGTGTTTCCCGCTTGGCCGGAATTATTTATGATGAAAATGTGCGTTTAGGAAGCCATATTGAACGTGTGCTCAACATTGCCCGTATCGAGCAGGACGATTTTAAATTAGACCTGAAAGAAATCGACGTAAACGAGCAGGTTACCGCTGTTGTGGACAGCATGTCGCTAAAAATACAAAAACATGCAGCTACTGTTCATTTGGATTTGAATGCGCTGCCGGCTATTATTCAGGCAGATGAACTGCATTTTACAAACGTGCTATACAACTTAATTGACAATGCTATCAAATACAGTAATCAGGAGCCGGAAATCCGCATCACTACAAAAAGCTCTGGCAACTATTTAGTTGTTAGTGTTGCAGATAATGGGATTGGAATGAGCAGAGATCAGCAAGCCAAAATTTTTGAACAGTTTTATCGCATCCCAACAGGAAATTTGCACGATGTAAAAGGCTTTGGTTTGGGCTTGAGTTACGTGAACACGATTGTTAAACGCTTGAACGGCAGCATCAGTGTCCGTTCAGAAAAAGACAAAGGCTCGATTTTTGAACTTAGATTTCCGCTTGCGTAGAAATAGTCTGAGATCTGACCATACTTCTTTTATCACCTAAAAATCAGTGTCCGTAATTATTCATTCACAAAAAACCCAATGAACAAAAAACTTTTATTAGCTGAAGATGACCCAAACCTGGGCATGTTGCTACAGGATTATTTACAACTGAAAGGAAAGTTTGATGTGGTGTTGAGCAAAGACGGCGATGAAGGTTTGCGTGCATTTACAAAAGAAACATTCGACCTGGTGATCCTGGATGTGATGATGCCGAAAAAAGACGGTTTTACTTTGGGAAAAGAAATCCGAAAGATGAACCCGGAAATACCGATCATTTTTGCCACGGCAAAAGGCATGATGGAAGATAAAGCAGCAGCTTTTAACCTGGGCGGAGACGATTACATCACCAAACCTTTCCGCATTGAAGAATTGCTGCTGCGGATCAATGCTTTGTTGAAAAGAGTGGCCAACCAGGATAAAAAAGAAGAAGAAAAACCAACTCGCTTTAAAGTCGGAAAATACACCTTTGATTTTTCTATGCAATTGATTTCCATTGGTGACCAGCAGCAAAAACTATCTACCAAAGAAGCAGAACTGCTGCGTTTGCTTTGCCTCAAACAAAACTCTGTATTGACCCGCGAAGAAGCTTTGCTAAATATCTGGCACGATGACAATTATTTTAACGGCCGCAGCATGGATGTTTTTCTAAGTAAAATCCGCAAGTATTTAAAAGATGATCGAAGCGTAGAAATTATTAATGTACACGGAAAAGGTTATAAATTACTGGTGAGCTAACCTTAGTTTTTCGATAAAAATACTTTAACAAGTTTTAGTGCATAAAAGAAGCATTGCTAAGTTTTTCTTACTTTAGAAAAAACTGATCCTTTTAATCATGCAATTTCCTTCCCTACACAAACTTCCCGCCAAAAAATAAATCTTTTATTTTGCTAACTTTATTAGCAATTATACGTAATATTGTAATGGAGAGAGGGCATTACAAATGGAACATTCATTTATTTTTTTGGGAATTATTATCGGGTTGATCATTTTGCTGATTGCTTATTTGTCGAATAACCCGGACACGAAAAGCATCGACATTACTTTTTATCAATTTAAAGTTATGGTGAAAAAAAACGCACGCAGGGAAAATTCGGTGGCCCGGAAAATTGTGCACCGCCGGAGGGCATTAAAGCAAAAAGCCAAACAAGCAAACGAAAGCGCAGAGCCAAACAAGCAGCCTTGATGCTTCTTTTACCACATAAAAAAAGCCTGCAAGCTTTAAAACTGGCAAGCTTTTCCTGTCTTATTTGGTTAAGCTGAAACTTACTTCTTGACGTACATCACTTCTTTTACCGCTTTAATTACTTTTTCGGGGTTTGGCAGATATTCCTGGATTAAAGTTGGCGCATAAGGCATCGGAACATCACCACCCATAATGCGCAAAATTGGTGCATCCAGATAATCAAAAGCGTCTTTTTGCACTTTAAAAGCCACTTCTGTCGCGATGGAACCCAATGGCCAGCTTTCTTCCACAATTACCAAACGGTTGGTTTTTTTAACCGATTCGATCACACAAGGATAATCAATCGGGCGAACGGTTCGTAAGTCAATCACTTCGGCATGGATGCCTTCTTTTTCCAGTTCGGCGGCAGCGGCAATTACCACTTTCATGATCTTGCCAAAACCAACCAGGGTAACGTCGGTCCCTTCTTTTATAACTTTTGCTTTGCCTATTTCTATATAATAAGTTTCTTCCGGAACTTCGCCTTTATCACCGTACATCAACTCCGATTCCATAAAAATAACCGGATCAGGATCAATAATAGCAGACTTTAACAGTCCTTTGGCATCAGCCGGGTTTGACGGGACCACAACTTTTAACCCCGGGCAGTTGGCATACCAGTTTTCAAAACACTGACTGTGCTGCGAGCTTAACATACCTGCATTGCCAGTTGGGCCGCGAAAAACAATCGGCACAGAAAATTGCCCGCCGCTCATAGACATAATTTTTGCGGCACCATTGATGATCTGGTCAATAGCTACCAGAGAAAAGTTAAAAGTCATGAATTCGACAATTGGCCTTAATCCGTTCATTGCAGAACCGATGGCAATACCGGAAAAACCCATTTCAGAGATCGGTGTATCGATAATGCGCTTGTCGCCAAATTCTTCCAGCATTCCCTGGCTCACTTTATAGGCACCGTTGTATTCTGCAACTTCTTCACCCATTAAAAAAATAGTGTCGTCTTTTCGCATTTCTTCATTCATGGCTTCCCGAAGCGCTTCCCTGAACTGTATTTCTCTCATTCTGTGTAAAATCAAGTGTTTTTTCGGTGGCAAATATAAGCAGTAAACTATGATTTACAACCGAAGTTTGGGATGGAAAAACAGTATTTTTTATCTCAACAAAAAGAAAAATACAAGTTGTGATTGTACGTGTTTCCCTTAAAATTTAACGGGAAACAATTCCTTTTCCATAAATAAAATCAGTGCTGATATTTACCGGAAGTGTTCCTGTTGGCTTGAGTTGACGGGTGATCACTTTCACCGCCGACTGCTGCATTTCCAGACTATTTTGATAACCGGCAATCAAAGCCCTGCTTTTCTCCAGCCCGTTGATGGTTGCGATGGTATATGGATTGGCAAAAACAGAAATCACGCTGTTGGTTAAAGTGGCAACGTTGGTTATAAAATCTTTTACGTTGCTGTTGTAGTCCAATTTGCTGTACGGACGCAACCGGGTATCAAAAACACCGACAATAACTTGGCCGTAGGTTTTAAGTTGAGACAATAACTGGCTTAGCTCTTCTGCCGATGCTGTTTTTAGGGCATAAAAAACAGTGTTGTTGACAAATGCTTTTTGCAGGCCCGATTGGTATGGCGTAATTTTATCTGTGCCGATTGTTACTAAAGCTGTTTTCTTACCAAAGTTTAAGCCGGAAATTACCGTATCGCCTGTTAATAGCGTAATGGCCGAATCCGTTAATTGCTGGTTTAAGTTTTTGCTTTCTTCGGAATTCAGGTCAGCAAATAAATTGGCTTCCTTGATTTCCTGCGGATGATTTAAGCCGACTGCATATTTTGCGGCCAACACTTTTTTTACCTTGACAAAAAATTCTTCTTTATTAATAATGTGTTTGCGGATTGCTTTTCTGATTGCTTTAACAGCACGTACAGAGTTTTGCGTCAGTTCTAAAATATCGTTCCCGGCGTTTAAAGCCATTACATCAGCTTCAGAATTCGGAAAATATTTGACCACGCCTTTCATCTCCATTGCATCAGAAACCACCAGTCCTTTAAAACCCAATTGATCTTTTAAAACGCCTGTTACAATTGGCCGCGAAAGCGTGGACGGCAAATGCACTGTGGTATCTAACGCCGGAATATTCATGTGGGCAATCATAATCCCGGTAATCCCCGCTTTAACGGCTTGTTGAAAAGGATACATTTCCAGCGAGTCCAATCGTTGTACTGTAAAAGGCAGCAGCGGCAGATCCTGGTGAGAATCTACATCGGTATCACCATGGCCCGGAAAATGTTTGGCCGTAGTGAGGATACCGCAATTTTGCATGCCTTGTAAATAAGCAATGCCTTTTTTAGCCACATTGTATTTGTTGTCTCCGAAGGAACGAAAACCAATGACCGGGTTATTTGGGTTGTTGTTCACGTCCATGTCCGGCGCAAAGTTCATCTGCATACCCATTCTTTTAAAATCCTTCGCCACGAATTGTCCCATTTTGTAAATCAGGTTATTATTGCGGATAGCGCCCAAAGTCATTTGATATGGAAAAGAAATCGTAGAATCCAGCCGCATCCCCAAACCCCATTCGCCGTCCATGGCAACCAGCAGCGGAATACGCGATAATTTTTGGTAACGGTTTGTCAAAGCTGCCTGTCTGCCCGGGCCTCCCTGGAAAAATACCAGTCCGCCGATGTGTTCTTTTTGAATAACGTTTGCTACCGAATCTTCATAAGACTTTCCTAAATTGGTGTGTGCGCGCACCATTAAAAGCTGGGCAATACGGTTGTGGCGGTTTAGCTTTTTAAAAACGGAATCTACCCAATGATTTTGCTGGGAAAGCTGATTCGCAGTAATTGGTTTTTGTGCGAAAACAGCTGCGGAAAGGGATAGAAATAATCCGGCTAAACGAAGCTTTTGGAAAAATTTAGGCATACATTAATTTCCCTTTTGGTTTTGGTATTTCGCGGCCTAATTCAATCGCAGTATCAATCCATTGCTGAATAACAATTTCTATATTTTGAAGAGCTTCGGAATAACTTTCTCCATCGGCCATGCAACCCGCCAGTTCCGGTACTTCTGCCAAATAAGCTTCATCTTCATCACTCCAATAAATGATGATTTCGTATTTACTTTTCATTTTTTGATAACTTATACTTTAGGATTAAGTTTCTGGTTTGTTTTACTTGATAAACTTTCGCTTTAGAACCATCAGGCTAAATGTTGATTATTTCAGTAATGTTTTCTTTAGTAAATATCCTATGGCTGCCACCTGTTTTACGTTCAGTAAATCCTAAAGTCAGTAATATCAATCGTAATTCTTCAAAACCGATATTATTATCCGAATTACCAGAAAGTAGTTTGAGCAACAGTTTATCAAATTTCCCCATTTCTTCTACACAAATCTACAAAAACACTAATGCTTCTTTTATCACCTTAAAATTAACAACTCAATTTTTACCCAATAAAAACAGCATCACCAAAACCTACCGCTCACAAATATCTTTATATGGACAATATTGACAAGTTTCCAAACGCGTGGTTTGCAAGAAAGGAACCTGCTGGTCAAACATCTCGTCAAGTGCTTTTTGCAGATGTCCTTTAAACCCGGCCTTGGCATCCTCCAAATCCAACCCCTGTAAAATCGTTTTGCCCGATTTAAAGCGCGTGCCTTCATCTTTCATCTTCCGCACGGCGTATAAATTCGGTTCTACCTGACTGGTTTTTTTCACCTGCTCATAGATGTAAGTGTAAAAAAGAGTTTGTACTACGGCTTTGTTTTGCGCTTTTCCATCGCGCTCAAACATCTTTTCGAGCGAAGCGTATTTCAGTTCATCGCTGCCGGTTTTGTAATCTACGATGCGGGTTTGTCCGTCTTTCTCATCTACCCGGTCTAAAATGCCGTACAGTTGCAGATACTTCTTTTGCCCGTTGATTTCTATCGGGAAATGATATTTATAATCTTTTTTATTTTCCAGTTCCACAATTTGAAAAGGCGAATGTAAGCGGTCATGCTCCAGGATGGCCTTTGTATATTCTGCCACAATCCGCAAAACGATCTGCTGCATGCTGTTGGGTTGTTTCAACTGATTACGGTTATTAAAAATTACCATAGAAAGTGCCGCACGGCCATATTCAGGCACTTCTTTTAGCTTTTGGCTGATGCGTTTATCCGTGATCACCGTATCCGTTTTGATCAAATCCGCATAAAACCATTCCAACGCCTGGTGCAAGGCAGAACCGATCTGGTTGGCTTCCAGGTTTTCCGCAACTTCTTCCGATTCTTTGATTTTGGCTACATATCGAAAGAAAAATTGCAGTGTGCAGCTTAAATAAGTGGTTAAAGCCGTAGCCGAAATATTATTCGTTTTAAAAGGGTTTCCCTGGTAAAAGAAGCTTTCCATTGCCTTCCACACTTTTTCTTTTTTAGGGATGATAATAATGTTGGACGGTTCGATCTTGACCGGCTGCTCCTGCTGCAAATAGTTAAATTGTAGCTTGCTTTCATAAGCCAACTGCCTGATAAAACGACTGGGTTCGGCAGCTTCGTTTTCTCCCCCTAAACCATCGTAAACCAGCGTTACTTTTTCTGATCGTTGCAGCAAACGATAAAACAAATACGCCGAAATCGCATCCTGGTTTTCCAGCACCGGCATCCCGTTGGCACGGCGCAAACTATCCGGAATGAACGATGGATTGACGCTGCGTTTCGGCATCGTGCCTTCGTTCATCCCCAAAATAATCACATGTTCAAAATCCAAACAACGGCTTTCCAGCATTCCCATCACCTGGATGCCGCGCAACGGCTCGCCTTCCAGCGGCACGGCCAAACTCGCCAGCGTTTTGCGGATCAACGCGAAAACTAGCGATAAACCCAAAGACGGCGCATAATAATCCAAGTTATCGTACAGCAAATTCAGTTTTTTGCACGCTTCCAAAATGAGGTTCGCTTCCAGTTCGTTCAACTGGTTTTGCCGTTGCCGCTGCTCCAAAACGGCGGTCAGCATCAAATACAAAGCATCAATAGTTTGCAAACCGCTGTGCCGGGAAGTAAAAAAGTTTGGTGCCAAAGCCGAAATCAAATGCAGTTCGGTCAGCGGAACTTCAACCCATTGATTGCTTAGCAATTTGTTTTGCAATTGTTCCCGTTCTGCTACTTTTACCCCGGATAAAGGGTGCGACAAAAACGCCAGGGCGTCGCGGTAATAAACCGTGTACTTTTGTTGTTTGTTGATCTGTTCCTGGATCTTCAGCCAAAGCTCCGTTAAACCAAAAAGAGGAGATTGTGTGAGCGGATAACCCATTGTAATGTTAACGATTCCGGCTTCCGGCGGAAGCGTTTGCATCACCGGGACCAGTAAAGTTTCATCGGCCAGGATGATGGCCGTTTTCTCCGGATTAGCTGCAAAAGCGGCAAGTGCTTCAAAGTCTATTTTTTCGGTCAACACTTTGGCTTGCGCAGCATGGCCTTGGGTGCGGACCACATCTACGATGCTTCTTTTATCACCTAAAAATGTGTGTCCGGGAAAAGAGTTCAGCAGTTCACTTTTCCGGATATTCCTGCGGAGAAAAACGCCGGCTTCCTGCAAATCATCCTGCAAATAATAATCGTCTGTATCGAAATAAAACAACGCGCAACCGTCGTTTTGCCATTGCTTGAACAGCTTTTCTTCGCATTTATTCAACGCGTTAAAACCGATGAAAATGAGCTTTTTGTAAGGCGAAATAAAGTTTGGATCATCTGCTTTTCCTTCTGCCAGTCGCCGGTACGTTTGTGCCGAAGTGATTAATCCTTGTTTTTGTAATGCCTGATGAAAATTGCGGTACAAAGCAGGCATCCGAACCCACAATTCCAGGAATTTTTGCTGATGCGTGCGTTGTTTATCGGCAGAAAACGACGACCAGAACCGCTCTAAAAATTGCTGCTGCTCTTCGGTAAAATGACTGAACTGTTGTTGGATCTGGGCAATATCTTCCAGTTGCGTAAACAATGCTTCGGCCTTGACCATATCGTAATCTACTTCAGCAAAATCACTTAAAATGATATTTGCCATGGGGAAAAACTGGTCGGGCGAAAGTGTGGGTTTGCCTTCGGCGATCAATAATTTATTAAATTCCCGGTGCAGGATAAAAAACTGTTTCAGTTGATCGGCCACAACCAAACTGGTGGAAGCCGCAAAAAACGAGGAAATGGTGAAAAAAGTAGGGCTAAAAGAAGCATTGCCCTGCAGCTCGCCCAGGTGCTTTTTCAGGAAAGCTTCCGGGCGTTTATTGTTAAAAATGATGGCTGTTTGTTTCAGGTCATCTCCTAAACGGGCAATTAAATCGGCAGCAACCTGGTGTAGAAAGGGAATCATTTCGATCTTTAAAATTAAAAATTGTAAGCCATTTTAAGTAGCAGGAAGTTTTGCTGGTTATGGCTTAATCCCCAGGTTTGTCCGGGTAAAAACTGGAAGCCTATTTTTTGGTAACAACTAATGGCCGGCGAGTTATCTTCCAGCACAAATAATTCAACGGTTTCAGTTTGAAATTTCTTTTTGCATTCTGCCAATAATAGGCGGATAAAAGTAGTACCGTAACCTTTTCCACGGTCGGCCGGGTTGCCAATCAGCAGTCGTCCAATTCGCGGAATTTGGTTTTCCTGCGGGATGATCTCACCAAAAGCCAATGCTTCTTTTGCGGCACCTAATCCGATATAAAAATAACGATCGGGTTTTCTTTGCTGATAACACGCCAATTGTTCTTCAGTTATCGGATAAGAAAATTCCGTTCCTGCAAATTGAAAAAGCAGGTCAGGACTGGTAATCCATCGGCTCAAAAAATCAAAATAAGCAGGGCTGTATGTTGTAATCGTCATTAATGTTATTTTTGTGATCCTTAAAAATTAGTTATGGCAACATTAATTGTAGAAGTGGATGACGGTAAGCTAAAAATGGTAAAAGATGTATTAAAAGCCATTGGAGTTAGGGTACATAAACATAAAAAACATTACTGCAGAAAAAATTCCGAACAAGCTACGGTAGAAGCTATTAAAGATGCACTCCATGGCAAGATTGCCAAAGTAAAAAGCGTGACCGGATTTTTTAAAAGCATCTGATTGCTTTGTTTCCAACAAGAAATAACAGCAACATTTTATTAAGTTTGTAACAGTTAATTTTATTAAGAAAATGACAGCATCCCAATCACTTCGATTATATGAGTTAACATTAGAATTTGTTAAGGATAAAGACAAAGCAAAAGAATACGTTTCCAAAATTGAGGAAGTTGTAGATCAAAAATTTAAAGATAAAGAAACTGTTTTAACAACAAAGGTTGATTTAGCAGAAGCTAAATTAGATATTATAAAATGGATGGTAGCAACTGGAATAGCAGTAACAGGCTTAGTTGTTGCGTTTATAAAATTGCTTTAATTAAACCGATCATACCTCCACCAATTCCCCTAAAAATCCGTAATACAAATAACTGTTCACCTTACTATAACCCATATCGGTTAACAGTTTTCGGTAAGCTTTTACCTGGGTACGATGTTCCGGACGCTGATCGGAAGTAAATTTAAAATCAATGATCAGCACTTCATCATTTCCAATCAAAACTTTATCTGGCCGATAACTTTCGCCTTTGCTATCAATAATGGTTTGCTCGCTTAAATCCTGGTAAGGCTTGCTCAATAAGGCTTTCAAGTCTTTGTTTTGCAATACGCTCAAGGCGTTTAATTTAATCCCTTCTTTTTCCGCTTCGCGGATCAACCCTTCCTGCTGCATTTCATTAATCACTTTTGGTAGCTTGGAAAGGTCCATCGTCCGGGCGAGCAGTTCGTGTAAAATAATCCCTTTGTGCTGTGCCGCATTGCCACTCAATAGATCCAGCTTGCTCCAAACTTTTTTACTGGCCAACGCCTGGCTTAACCGCTGCGAAACCGGATATTTTTTTATTTGGATTTTTTCTGCGGATACTGTTTTTATCGATACTTTTTCAGTAACCGGTTCATCCAAAATAAAACGATCAGCATCGGTTAAAGCGTTTAAACCTGCACCCAGTTTTTTTAAAGCTTCCAAGATCAGGTCACCTACGATGCTTGTTTTACAATCAAGTTTTCCCTGCCCAGGCGCAGTAATGTACAAATGGTTCCGTGTACGCGTGACAGCAACGTAGAGCATGTTCAGCGCATCCATCAAATTAAACAGCATCTCTTCAAAATAAGCTTTGGAAAAAGCAGATTTGCCCAAAGCTTTTTTATAATTTACGGGGACAGACCGAAGCATTTCATACGGCGTTTCCTGCGTGTCCACCCAAAAAATACTGTTTGCCATCCCATCCAGATCCCAACTGCAAAACGGCAGCATCACCACATCAAAAGCCAGCCCTTTTGATTTATGGATCGTCATCACCTGAACCGCATCATTCTGCGGACCGGAAGGCAACGCTTTCAATTGGCCTTCCTCTTCCCACCACTCTAAAAAACGGGTAACGCCCAACTCGCCTTGCGTAGTAAACTTGGCCAGCATATCGCGGAAAGCAAATAAATAAGGCAAATGCTGCGATTGCGTATCCAAACCGAAAACCGCAATCAGTTGCTCGGCCAGTTCGTTGAGCGGCAATTGCTGCCAGGTGTAAAAATTACGGCAAAGCTCTGGCGGCAGCAGGTTTTGCATTTTATTGACCGGTGTATCTTTTATGCTGATCCAGGCACCTGCCGGAACGCTTTTGCCCAACTGCTTATAATACAAAGCTACACATAACCCTTTGTACAGCATCGATTGCTCGTTTTGCGTCACCATCAATTGCAGTGTGCCGACCAGTAGTTTTACAGCAGAATTGTTGTTGATGAGCAAAGCCTCGCCCGAAAGCACTTCGTAATTGCCAAAAATTTCCCCTGTTTCTTCCTGATTGATCTTTCGCGCCTGCTGATCGGCCATTAAGTGCCCAATTACTTCCCTGGCTTCGCGGTTGCTTCTTACCAAAACACAAATTTGGCCAGCTTCATATCTGCCTGAACCAATCCAATCATTCAGCTTTTCTGATAATTGCAACAGTGCTGTTTCCCGGACTTGTGAGGCACGGTAAGCATTATTTTCCACCAGTAAAAACAGTACTTCAACAGAACCACCAGGCAAAGTGCTTGACGCTTTTTTTTGAAAGCTTTGCTGGTAAGCATTGGGAATGATATGATCTAAACCACTGGTTTTCCACCAATTGTTGTATAATTCCGAACTACCATCTTCCAAAACTTTGTTGTTGATAAGTGTTTGAAGGATTTGCGGGATTTCCTGAAAAAGATGATTGTTGAAATCAATAATGTTGGCTGCGCTCCTGTAATTTTCCTCCAGCGATTGACTGGCTACGTTGTACTCGCCAATGTCTTTTTTGGCTTGATGAAGTAAAATCCGCCAATCGCCGTTGCGCCAGCGATAGATGGACTGTTTGACATCGCCCACGATCAAATGATCTGACAAGCGGCCAGTTGCTTCTGCCAAAGCGTTTTGCAGCAAAGGCAAAAAGTTGTCCCACTGAAACGCAGAAGTGTCCTGGAATTCATCAAACAGAAAATTTTTGTAGCGGTTTCCCATTTTCTCCCAGATGAAGGAAGGGTTGTCCTGCTGATCGGCCGTAATCCCTTTCAGCAGATACTGTGCATCGCTGATCAGCAAAGTTTGGTTCTCTTCGCGATAATCTTTCAGCAAGCCTGCCATTTCCTGCATCAACCTTAAATAATACAGATTGGCATTGATGGCTTTGGCTGCTTCGTAGAGTTCAGTTTCAGTGGTAAAAAAATCCTGCAGCGAAAGCAAAACCGGATTTAACCGATTGTATAAAGCTGCTACCGTTGCCGTTAGATTTCCGCCTTTTTGATATTCTCCCGGACTGTCAATAAATTTTTTTAATGATTTTTCCCAAAATTCCGTGTCGCCGGCTATTAGTTTTGCCAGTTTGTTCAGGGGATTGACAGACTTCTTATGTAAATCCCCGGCTTGTACACCGGATTGTTCCCAAACCGTTAAAGCTTCGGTAGAAAGCACTTTAAATTTCTCCTCAAACAGCGCAATCCTTGTTCGCGTCAACTTCATCAAATCTTGGAACAAAGTGGCAGCATCCAACTCTTTCAGTGCATTTTCAAAAGGCTGGTAACGTTCCTTAAAAATCTCGCTCGTCAAATCCAACAGCTCGCGGCGGTAATTCCAGCTTTTGTTATCTCCTACCCGATCCAGTGCCAGGCTGATGATCCATTGCAGCAGTTCGGGTTTTTCATCCAGCCGTTCATTCAGTTTATCCGCCAAAACCTGCTTTACTTTGTCGAGGTTCATTTCCAGTTTATAACCGGCATCTAAACCCAATTCAAAGGTAAAACTGCGGATCACCTGCTGCACAAAACCATCGATGGTATTGATGGCAAAGCGGCTGTAATCGTGCAAAATCCTTCGATAAATTTTGTGTGCACGCTCCTGCAGCGTCTGCTCATTTAACTGCGGATGTGCCTGAAGGATCAGTTCCCTAAAAATTTCGACACTTTTTTCGCCTAAAGCCAACGAACGCAACACGCTTAAAATCCGGTTTTTCATTTCTTCCGTAGCCTTGTTGGTAAACGTTACGGCCAGCACTTCGCGGTACTTCAGTTCGTTGTCAAATAAAAGCGTAAGGTAATGTGCCGTTAAGCTAAAGGTTTTGCCAGAGCCGGCCGAAGCCTGTAATATTTTGAGCGGTTTTTGTGGGAAAAGATTTGTGTTCACTACGCTATATTAAGCATTTTTGGGTGAATCCCTACTATTAACCATAGCAAATTTGATACTTCTTTTAGCACATAAAAATTGATAGGCCCTGAATTATTATAGTTAAAGTAGACAGGTCAACCAATCTTTTCCTGTTTGCCAGAATCCAAACTCCTGTAAATCGCATCAACCACCAGCATGTCTTTCAAACCTTCTTCGCCAGGCACACGCGTTTGTTTTTTCAAGTTGATGCAATTGGCAAAATCATCCATTTGTAAAGCTTGCTGGATAACCTGCGGGAAATTCATCGGCCCGTTTGATGTTTTTCCTTCAATTCCGCCATAGCCATAAGCTGGTTCCAGTTCGAAAAATCCTTTTGCTGTTTTCGCTTTTAAAGAACCCCAGTTGTTGTTGTAGCTTGATTTTCCTTTCGACATAAAACCTCCCGGAAATTCCAGTTCCCAGAAAACCGTTTCGTCAACATCTTTAAACAGTTCCGGTTTGGTTTTTTCCTGTGTTGCTTTTACAGCTATCGGTTCCTGCCCTAAAGTATAACGGGCACCTTGTATGGCGTAAATGCCCATGTCCATCAACCCGCCGCCGCCGGAGAGCGCTTTTTTTAACCGCCAGGCATTCGGGTCTCCGCCGTAAACAAAGCCATTTGCATTTTCCAACTGTGTTACTTTTCCTAAAATTTGTTGCTGGCCTAAGCGCATCACTTCTATGTTGTGCGGCTCGAAATGCAATCGGTAACCGATTGATAGCATTCTATTTGCCTGCTTACAAGCTGCGATCATTTCCCTGCAATCCGCCGCATTTAAAGCCATTGGTTTTTCGCAGATCACGTGTTTACCGGCTTTTGCTGCGCGGATGGTAAACTCTTTGTGCATCGAAACCGGCAATACCACATACACAATATCAATATCCGGGTTTTGAGCGATGGAATCAAAGTTATCGTAGTTATATATATTTTTCTGCGGGATATTGTATTTTGCCGACCAGATTTTTGCTTTCTCCGGAGTTCCGGTTACGATTCCGGCTAAATAACAGTTTTTGGTATGTTGTAAAGCCGGAGCTAATTGTCCGCTGCTATAGCTTCCTAAACCAACCAAAGCAATGCCCAATTTTTTATCTGCTAAAAGAAGCTCATCAAAAGACGAAAGTGTCGAACCTAAAGTTAAAGCACCGGCACCAAGAGATAGTTGACGGAGAAAATTGCGGCGGGAAGTAGGATTGGTTTTCATGGCTTTTAAATTTACTCTGATTAAACTTTCTTCAAAGCACACTTGTTTTAGCACCCTGTTTTTTATTCCTGTTAGCCTGCTTAAAAAGCGCAATAACCCAAACGATAATAAAGGGAATCAAAAAGATTGCTGATATCATATCATAAAGCGTAAATAGAAGAATAAATGCCAATGGGAAACAAAACAGCATATATTTGAAATACAGTTCTTTTGTTAAGAAAAGCAAACTAAAAATCGATAAATGCGCTAAGATGAGGAATAGCCAAACAAGTGATATATACCGCTCAGACGTATCATAAGCAAAAGAATAAATTTGGCTATTAAATTCTGCACCGTAGAGCGTAAACCATCCAATGTTAGTAGAAACCCCAACAAATACGGAAAGTATCAGCATTAATATGAGTAATGCTTTCATAGCTTTAGTTAACTACCTTTTAATTAAAAGTGAAAAAATATAAGGTGCCTGATTCATTCAATAAAATCCAGGATATAACCTTATTACTATTGGCGGCAAAAAGCAGAAAGCCTAATGGTGCTTCAGGTTTCTCCTTTAGGAAATATACATACACTTGATTTTTATTATCAATTAATCCCTCAAATAGTTTAAGGTCTTGAGGGTTTTTAAATTGATACTGGCTTGTGGGCATTGCATCGTACTTATCCAGTTCTAAATCTGCTGTACCCTTTTTAAGCCCTTTGCACAAGCGCATAAAAAAATCTATTCTTTGTTTAGCTTTTGAAGCTTCTAAATTTCGATTAGCCGGATTGAGGTCTACATATTTTTTTAATATTATAGCTGTATCTAGTTTAAGGCTATCTGTCTTTTTTAAATAGCTACAAAATGATTTAAAATTATTGATACGATTTGCATCAATATCTGTTTGAGCTAAGCCGTTTAGACAAATAGCTAATAATAGAATGGCTAAAAAGATTAACTTTTTCATATATGTTTAGCTAACTAATAGATCTCGTTTTCTTTGTACAACCAATGCTATTATCCAAACAATTATAAAGGGTATTAGTAGAAAGAATGACCAAAAGTCAGATACAATAAAAACGATAATGAATGTAAGCGGAATTAAAATAGTTTTAAAATATAGCTTTGTTGTTAAAAACACCAAGCTTGCTAAAGCAACGTGCGATAAAACAAGCAGAATCCACAAAATTGCCATTGATGAGTTATAATTTCCTGACTTGAATATTGATATTGGCCCATCAAATTCCATCCCGTACAAGGAAATAAAGCCGAGACTTGTTGGAACACCTACAAAAATGGTGAGTATTAGCATCAAAATAATTAAAGCTTTCATAATATTAGCTCATTGTTAAACCTGATTTTTATTCATAATCCATTGTTTAATTAGCGCTATCAACCAAATCCCGATGAACGGAATCAAAAGAAAGATTGAAAAGAAATTTACCAGCATAAAAAATACGAGGAAAGCAATCGGTATCCAGATTAACATTTGCTGAAAGTAAGTCTTTTTAGTAAGAAATAACATGCTTAATAAAACTACATGCGACACCAAAAGTAGCAACCAGAACATAAGATAAAAAAAATCATATTTTAAACCTTCTAAAGTTGATGCAGCACCTGAAAACTCCATCCCATAAAGTGAAACGCGGCCAAATTCATCTGTATTGATGTTAATACATATTGAACAAATGACCATTAAAAAAAGTAAGATTTTCATTTGATACCCTAATTGCTATGCTTGACTTTATTTCTTTGTTTAAATAAAGCAATCAGCCAAACTATGATAAAAGGTATCAAAAAGAACGACGATAGGATATCATATAGAATAAAAGAAACAATAAATCCTAATGGAAACCCAAACAACACTGTTTTAAAATATAATTTATCGGCAAGAAATAACAGACTGAAGGCTGAAATATGTGCAATAATCAGTAAAAACCAAAAAGGAAAAATATTCTGATTGGGCCTTCCTGTAGTAAATTCTGCCCAAGGTTCTGCAAACTCGCTTCCATAAAGTGTCATCCAGCCTATATTAGTACGAATGCCCATAAATACAGAAAGTATTAGCATCAATATGAGTAATGCTTTTATCATGCTACTTTAAGGCTAATTTGGTTCTGCTCCTTTGTTTTAACAGTGCAATAACCCAAACTATAAGAAAAGGCAAAAACAGAATTAAAGATAAGAGCTCGAATACAGCAAAAAGTATCACAAATCCTAATGGTATCCATAACAAGAGCTGTTTAAAGTAGCTTTTTTTCGTCATAAAGAACAAGCTGATCAAAGCTAAATGTGTTAAAATAAGCCCGCCCCATGCTATCAGCATTAATAAACTATAATGGCCTGTTTTAATGATTGAAATAGGCCCTAAGAATTCAATGCCAAAAAGGGAAATAAATCCTAAACTTGTTGGAATACCTACAACTATAGAACAGGCTATCATTAATAATATAAGGATTTTCATATAAATATATTGTATTTAATTACAAGCCCCGTGGCTAATAGGTGCATTTCCAGCTGTTGTATTTGCACCATTTAAATTCTTTAATGCTTGACCGTAATCACCAGGAGAATTTACAAAAATGCCCCTATTGGTACTGGCAGGCATAGTTACGCTAGCGTTACGCATCCACTGTATTGCTGCATCTGTACAATTGTATTCAGAATGTGTATTTAACTGATAAGCAGATAATGTGTACATCGAAAAGCCATTATCATATATTACATTACTTAAAGCAGCTTGAAACTGCGCTGCACTTACAGTAACAGTATAGCTTACATCAAAAGGATGTCCACCATCATTTTTGATTACTCCATCTGCTGATATTGATCTAGGGTTTGGATAAAAGCCCATAACTTGTGTGACAGAGGTGTTGTCTGTATTAATTTTTTGAAACCCAACAAAAGCGTGTCCAACATCGAATTTTATACCGTTTGCTGAAATAAATTTTTCACCATACCCATCAAGCGACCACCAGTCATTTTGCCCGTGAATAGGTTGGTCAATATATAAAGTCAATTTATATTCATTTGCTGTTTTCCCATCTGTAAAGCAATTGATGTATTTAGTTGGATCAATCGGCGGTTTGCCATCATCAACATAGGTAGCGTTAGCAATGTCCGCATCTGAAATAGTAGGGCTTGTTGTACCACCACCGCCACCACCAGAACTTGTGCCACCACCATCAAAAGTAGGTTCAGGTGAATAGCCATCAGGAACTTCAGAACATGAAACAAAGGATTCAGTCCCTATTACTCCTTGATAAACAATACTTCCCCCCATACCATCCGGTTCGTATAACATCAACCGTAATCTCATCACATACAAACGAATTGGTTTTTAACCCTTGCGTAACAAGGTTGGTAGAATTATTTTGAGGTGTTAAATTGTAATTTGCCTTTACCTTGCCATTAATTAGCCGCAGTACTAAATATGGCATATTTTTCCAAGTACGGTATTCTATATATCCACTGTAATCTTTATCAATACTATTTATCCAATTTTTGGCCGATGGATTTACGTTTTTAGCTAAATAACTTTTATCTGGTATATAAGTTATTATCCGCTTGTCCATAACTTTCCGGGTGCTGTCGCGAAAGATTAGCACTCTTGTAAAAGCCGCTTCGGCAACTGTTTTATCTGTAATATAATTGGATGTGTCGCCGCCAAGCTTGTAAAAATTTACTTTTCTGTAATCTAAAGCTGCCGGTATTTCTACTACTTCAAAGTTTTTGGTTAAAAATGATTGGGCTTTGTCCCAAAACAAGTAACCGGTAAATGTTTGTGTTCCTGAACTACTATCCGAGCTTGCAAGCTTTATATTTACTGAATTTATTTTTAAGGCACTATCTAAATAGCTTTTTGCATTAGCAACACTTAATGTTTTTGACGGGTTTTGTTCTGCGTTTACAGTTTTTTGAGTTAATTCTTTACGGCAGCCGTAAATAAGAACTACAAGCAAAAGCATAAAGACAAATATATGCCTTGAGGAAAAGTAAGTTTTTTTCATGATCTTTTTAAGTTTAGTATGATGACTTAAAATGACACAAAAGGAATTACAATAAATTTGACAAAAGTCAAAAAATTTTTTTTGCCCTTATTCTACTTAATGTTTCCAGGTTCATTCCTAAATGTGAAGCAATTTGTCCTAAAGATGCTTTTTACAGAATACTTGGATAAGTTTTTATTAAGGATAAATATCTGTCTCTGGCAGACATTGTTCGCAGAGAAATAGCACGTTCTTCACTTTTGATATAATATTGCTCAGTAATAATTCTTCCAACAAGGTTAAAGTCGGGAAAATCTGTGTATAATTTTTGTAACTGTTCCCAGGAAAGGGAAAGCAAAACACTATCTTCCAATACTTCAATAGTTTCAACTGAAGGCTTTCGGGTAAAAAAACTAAACACCGAAATCATGATATCGCCTTCACCCATGAACCAAGTTGTGTATTCTTTATCTTCTTTTATGTAGTAAGCCCTGCAAAACCCTTTTTGAATAAAATAAATACGTTTGGCTATTTGTCCTTCTTTTAGTAAAAGATCACGTTTATGAAATTTCTCTTCTTTCAAACTGGAAATAATACATTTTTCAAGTTCTTCCGATAATGGTGCAATCTGATTAATAGTTTGAATTAACGGCGAGACAATCATATTTCAATTTTACATTCTATAAAAAACCCAGCTTTTACTCACACTTCCAAACCGCATCTACAAACCATTTTTTACGATCAAAAAAGTGCTGTACAGGTTTAAATCCACCTGCCAACGCAAATTGATCAATTTCCTCCAACCTGTATTTTTGGGAAACTTCCATATCAATCAGCTCATTTTCTTCAAATTGAATAACAGCCTTTCCAACTGTTACTTGCTGCTCAATCAAACTCACCAAAAAGCTTTTACATGCACCGGTTTGCGGATCGTAAGTTGGATAATGCTCAAACTGATTCAGGTTGAAATCGGCTTCCAGCTCCCGGTTTATTCTCGTTAACAGATTCAGGTTGAAGTTTTTGGTGATTCCGGCCGCATCATTATAAGCTGCCAAAATCGTTTTCGGGTTTTTTTTCAAATCGAAACCAATAATTGTCAAATCTCCCGGCGACAAAGCCTGGCGCAAAGCTCCGCAAAAAGCAAATGCTTCTTTTACCGGCATATTTCCGATGTTGGATCCCATAAACAAAACCACTTTCGGGCGGGAAGAAAGCTGTGATGCTTCTTTTAGCATATCAAAATAGTCGCCGTTTAAACCGTGCATTTGCAAACCAGGAAGTTGTTTTGGTAATGTATAAAGCAATTGCTCAATAACATTTGTGGAAATATCAATCGGCAAATAAGTAAAATCTACGTTTTGAGCCAGCAATTCTTGCAGTAAAAAAACGGATTTGGTAGCATCACCGGCACCGAGTTCAATCAAATCAAAACTTTCAAAATTCTCTGTCAGCGTTTGTACAATTGCTGTGGTTTGTTCCGAAAATATTTCCAGTTCGCAATCGGTTAAATAATACTCCGGAGCTTTCATAATCTCCTGGAAGAGTTTATCCCCGGCAGCATCATAAAAATATTTGGATTGCAGTTTTTTAGGATAAGTAGTTAATCCAGCCAAAATATCCTGGTAAAAATTGTTGTCCTGTTTTTTTTCGGATAATTGCTCCGGCATCATTTCATTAGAAATAGCAGTATTCATGTTGATAAAATTATCTGGCTAAACGGATGCCGGTATATTGCCAGCGCGCATTGGTTTGAAAAAAATTACGATAGGTTTCCCGGCTGTGCTGTGGCGAAGTAACATCAGAAGCGCCGCGCAACACCATCTGGTTCACCATAAACTTGCCGTTGTACTCGCCGATAGCGCCGGGGGCTGTTATAAAACCGGGGTAAGGCAGGTAAGCGCTGTTGGTCCATTCCCAGCGGCTGCCCCAGTTTAACTCTTTGGCAGCAGCTTCCCATTCAAATTCTGTTGGCAGGCGCATCCCTTTCCAGGCGGCAAAAGCGGCAGCTTCATAAAAGCTGATGTGGCAAACTGGTTCTTCCAAGTTGACCAGTTTTAATCCGCCTAAAGTATAATTGAACCATTCTCCATCCATGTAATGCCAGTAAAGCGGTGCTTTGATCTCATTGTTTTTTACCCAATCCCAAGCTTCTGCATGCCAAAAACGGAAGTTTTGGTAGCCGCCATCGTTCATAAATTCCAAGTATTCGGCATTGCTGACCAAAGCCTTGCTAATTTCAAAATCGGGCAAAAAAACAGTATGTCGGCCCAATTCGTTATCAAAACAAAAGCCCTCGCCTTCGTGGCCAATCTGGTACAAACCTGATTTTATAGGGATAAAAACAGCATTGCCTTTAAAGTTTTCACTTTGCGGATATTGCTCAGCATAAGCCGGAAACAACGGATTGTGCCCTAAAATATATTTAATGTCCGTCCACAGCAATTCCTGGTGCTGTTCTTCGTGGTAAAATCCTAAGGTTAGCAGTTCCTGCAATTCCGTGGAAACCGGTTCAGCCAACAACTTTTCCATCCCTTCGTCCACATAATCCCGGTAAGCGTAAACTTCCTGAACGGTTGGCCTGCTTAAATTACCGCGGTTTGTACGGATGACACGTGCGCCTACCGTTTCGTAATAGCTGTTGAAAACGTAGTTATAATCGGGATTAAATTCCTGGTAGGCGATAACATTTGGCTTGAGGATGAAGGTTTCGAAGAACCAGGTCGTGTGGCCAAGATGCCATTTCGGCGGACTCACATCCGGCACGGGCTGCACCACGTAGTCCTCGGTTTGCAGCGGGCTGCAAATTTGCTTTGACCGCTGACGGACGGTTACATAGGCTTCTAATAAATTCATGCTACTTTTTTTGCAGGTACTTTTTTAGATCAGATATTGTTTTGATGTGAAGATCATGCGCTTGTTTATTTCGCATCATCAGTGCGTAAGCATTGTTAAACCCAATTGGTTTCAGCCATTCCAACTTAAATTGTTGTTCAAACATGCTTCTAACAAAATCATACACTTTGAGTTTGCTGCTGCCGATAGAATCTGTTGTTTTTTGTGAAGCCTGCAAAATTACCAGCAAACCGGTCCCGGTGTATTCGGGATAAAAATCAATTTGGTTATTGGTGAGCGCATCAAAACAGATTTTTGTGCCGCCTAAACCGGTTTTTGTGGAAACTGCGTAATCGGTATAACCTTTTATCAAATCCGCATACATGGCCGCCAAAATGTATTGCTCGCCAAATATTTTGGAGCCGATGCGAACTGTACCGCTATTTCCGTTTTGCGCAGGACGGAAAAGCTTCTTTTGCACTAAAAAATCCTGTGCTACTTTTTCGGGGGATTGCTTGAGCTGATCCACTTTGTAATTCAAGTCCGTCATCACCGAATCGTTGATCGCCCCGGACAATAAATCCAGCGTTTTTTCCAGCTCCGGAAATTTTTGCAGGGCATCTTTCCGAACTACCGGCGCACAATAATACGGCGGGAAAATATGCTTGTCGTCTTCCAGGATCGTCAGGTCAAAAGCTTTTAAACGTCCGTCGGTACTGTAACCGCTGATCACGTCCAGATGCTTTTCGTAAGCTGCTTTATACATTACCGCATCGCTGATCACTACCGTTTTGATCTTTAAACCATAAACTTGCCGCAAACCCAGATCGCCGTCCCGCCTTCCCATAAATTCCGGCGTGAAACCAGCCAGCAATTTGCTTTTATCAATCATCGGAACAAAATAAAAGGACGATAAAAGAAGCATGCCAACTGGGATCAGCCACAAAAAAACCTTGACCTTTTTAAAGCTAAGTTTTTGTATCCGCGACAGCAAAAAATCTAAAATAATGGCGAGCAAAGCAGCCGGAATTGCACCGGCCAGGATCATATTGGTGTTGTTGAGGGAAATCCCGCCAAAAATAAATTCACCCAAACCACCGGCGGCAATAAAAGCAGCCAGTGTGGCCACGCCGACATTGATCACCGTTGCGGTTCGGATTCCAGCCAATAAAACCGGCATGGCCAGCGGCAGTTCAACCCTGAACAAGATTTGCCATTGGCTCATGCCCATGCCGCGCGCTGCTTCTTTTACCGTTGCATTTACTTCGCTGATGCCGGTAAACGTGTTGCGGATAATCGGTAGCAGCGCATATAAAAACAAAGCAACAATGGCTGGTTTTGGTCCGATTCCAAGCAACGGAATCATAAAACCAAGCAATGCCAAACTTGGGATCGTTTGCAAAACACCTGCAAAACCAAGAACGCTTCCGGAAAATTGTTTTTTTCGGGCGATCCAAACCCCCAGCGGCAAACCGATTAAAATGGCCAGCAGCAGCGAAACAAACGTTAAACCCAAATGTTGTACGGTTTGCTGCAGCAGTTTTTCATGCTCCTGCCGCATAAAACCCCATAAACTTTGTTGCCGGTTGTTCATGATAGCTTTTTATGGGTAAAAAAAGCATCCATCAGTTCCTTTAAATTGGTTTGCTTCCGGTTGTTGGTTTTAGGTTGATGAATGCTGATTTGCTGTAAATTATTTTTTTGGAGAAGGGAAACAACTTCCCAAACACTGCTTTCGGCAGAAACATCGGATACCGGTTTTTCACCGGTAAAAGAAGCATGCTGCTCCCACAGATCGTTTAAAGAAACGGCTTTCAGTTCTAATTGCAGACGCTGCTCGTCCAAAAAAGAAGTAACAAAAGGATCGGCAGGATGAAACAACAGTTCGGTAGGTGTGCCTATCTGTTTGATTTTTCCGGCATCCATCAAACAAATCCGGTCGGCCATTTCAAACGCTTCCTGCACATCATGCGTTACCATCACAATGGTTTTCCGCTTCAGCTCGTCCAATTGCTTAAATTCTTTACGAATGGAAGCGCGCGTAATCGGATCTAAAGCACCAAATGCTTCATCCATTAACAAAACCGGCGGATCGGCCATTAACGCACGTGCCAAGCCAACGCGCTGCTGCTGGCCGCCGCTTAATTCATTTGGATACAAGGGCAAATAGCTTTCCGGCAAATGCAGCTTTTCCAGTAGCGTTTTCGTTCGATCATCAATTTTCTGCTGGTCCCATTTCAACAACTTGGGGACAATGGCTATGTTTTCAGCAACAGAATAATGCGGGAACAAGCCGTTATTTTGCAACACGTAACCAATACCACGCCTTAACTGATCCGGGTTTTGCTCTAAAACATCTTTTCCGTTTACACTAATTCTTCCGCCTGAAGGTTCGGCCAGCCGGTTGATCATTTTAAGCGTAGTGGTTTTGCCGCATCCGCTGGTTCCCAGCAGCACCAGCGTTTCGCCTTCTTTCACTTCAAAAGAAATGTCATCAACTGCAACCGTTTGATTAAATTGTTTACTCAGGTGTTCGGCTACAATCATGAAAGCAAGTTACGCTTCTTCTATCGTCATAAACAAATTATTGATGGATTCTGACATTGTTGGGTGCGCAAATATGTTTTCACGCAGTTCGTGCGCAGTTATTTTTCCCTGCATCGCCATTTGTAAAACGGCCATTACTTCGCCGCCTTCATAACCCAGAACTGTTGCGCCTAAAACCTGGTTCGTTTTGGCATCCACAACGGCTTTCATAAAACCTTTTGTTTCATTCGTTTCTACCGCGCGCGCCACTTTTTCCATCGGCAATTTAGCTACCAAAATATCCAAACCTTGTTTCCTTGCTTCATTTTCTGATAAACCGATATGGCCTAATTGCGGATCGGTGAACATACAATATGGAACCGGTCGGCCTTTGATCGAAACATTGGCGTTTTCCAACAGGTTTTTCAGCACCACTAAATGATCATTGTAAGCAATATGCGTAAAAGCCGGGCCGGGTTTCACATCTCCTAAAGCATAAATACCCGGAGCTGTGGTTTCCAATTTATCGTTTACTTTGATAAAACCTTTTTCATCCACTTCAACTCCTGTTTTTTCTAAGTCGAGAGTTTTGGTTTGAGGGGAACGGCCAACAGCAATCAACAAATGTGAAGCGGTGATTTGCTGCTGCTGGTTATCTTTTTTAATGGTTAGGGTGATTTTTCCTTCGGGAGATTTTTCAATCTTGTTTATTTCAATGCCGGAAAATATTTCGAGGCCTTCTTCCGTTAAAAATTGTGTAACTGTTTCGCTTACATCTGCATCTTCCTTAGACATAATCGTTTTGCCTTTTTCCAGGATTGTTATTTTAGAACCGAACCGTGAAAACATCTGCCCAAATTCCAACCCGATATAATTGCCGCCGATAATGATTAGGCTTTCCGGCAATTCCTTTAAATCCAAAATCGTTGTGGAGGTAAGGTACGGTACTGTTTTTAGCCCATTAATTTCCGGGATCGTGGTTTTAGCGCCAGTATCAATAAAAATCAATTCGGCGGTCATTTCTTCTTCGCCGCCAGCATTCAATTTAACGTTTAATGTTTTTTTACCGATAAAAGAAGCATCGCCAAAAATAAGGTCGAGGTTTTCTGTTTCTTCCAAACCTTTTTGTCCGCCATTGCGCGATTTTTCTACGAGAGCATCTTTGCGCTGCATGATTGCCAGGAAATCAATTTTGTAATCGTTTACTTCTACGCCCAGATCTTTGCGTGTTGCCATGTAAGCCATCCGTGCCGAAGCAACTAATGCTTTTGTTGGTGTACAGCCATCGTTTACACAGGTGCCACCAACGTATCGTTTCTCAATAATTGCCGTTTTCTTACCTGCTTTAGCCAGTTTTTTAGCTAAAGGCGTGCCTGCCTGGCCGGAACCAATTATAATGGCATCATAGGTTTTCATTTGTCCGAGAAAGTTATTGCGAAATTTTTACACCCTTCCAAAAGGCAACATAATTTTTAATCTGCACTGCCGCATCTTTTGGTTCAGGATAAAACCAGGCGGCATCCGGGTTTTGTTTGCCGTTTACATCCAATGTATAATAAGAGGCCAAGCCTTTCCAGGGGCAGGTTGAATGTGTGGATGATGGTTTTAAATATTCATTTTTAACGGATTGCAGTGGGAAGTAATGGTTGTTTTCTATTACAATTGTGTCATCGCTTTCGGCAATTGTTTGATTGTTCCATTCGGCTTTCATAATTTGGGTTGATTTAAATTGTTTACGAACAATCAACTGCTTTAGGCACAATAAGTTTTATCAGCAGGAAAACCTAATTTTATATATGTAAAAAGAGCATCCGAAATATCTCCGGATGCTCTTTTTATCACCTATTTTTTAGTCCATTGGCGGGCCACCACCACCCGGAGGGCCACCGCCTCCCGGACCACGACCGCCGCCGCCATCCCTTCGCCCTCCTCCTCTAAAATCATCTTGCTGTTGCGGTGCCCGGCCAGCAAATTTTTGCAACCTCAAACTAAAAGAAAGCAAGTAATACCGGCCTAAACGGTTAACGTTGGAAACGGTATAGCCCTGGCCGTTTGCTGTATAAGTATAACCGGTGTTTTGGTTAAACAAATCATAAGCAGCCAAACGTATGGTAGCTGCATTGTTTTTTAAAAACCGGCGTTCCAAATAAGCATTTAAAATATTTGGGTTTTTTTGTGTTACACCATTAAACCCACTATAAATCAGTTTTGTATAATCATAGCTGACCGTATAATTTTTCCACAGGTAATTTTTACCGTTTAAGCCTAAATTAAGCGTTTTTGCTGCGGAGTTTCTGAAACTGGTTGACAATATGGAATTGTTAATGGTATTGATACTATAACTTGCCGCAACCTGGGCATCGATAACATCCGTAATATCCGTGCGGAAACGGATGCCTGGCGTTACCAACAATGTTTTGGCGATATTTCTTTGTGTAACCATCGACTCAGTATTACTTACGGCATCATAAGTTACATTGCTGCTGTAGCCAATGTTGTTGGTGTAGTTTGCATTGGCATTAAACATCAAAGTATATTTTCGTTTGTCCCATGGTTTGGCATAAGTTGCATTCAACCCCGAGCTGTAATAACCATCAGTATTTAAATATTGGGTAAGATAAGTTCCTGCTAAAGTTGGATGCAAAGGATCATTTTTGGGATAAAGAATAGAGTTGGTAACAATTTTATTTTCTGTTTGATTAAAATTTAAATTAGTAAACAAAACATCGCCTGTTGCAAAACTAAACTTGTTATACCGCAATGTAAAGTTGTTGTTAAATTCGGGTATTAGGTTTGGATTGCCTTGTACCGGATATAATGCATTTGAAAAATCTATAACTGGCTGCAAGTAGTTAAAATTAGGCTGGCTGCTTGTACCGTTGTAGTTGAAATTGATAGCTTGGGTCCTTGTGAAATTATAAACAAAATGTGCAGCAGGGGAAAGGTTAAAAGTTGAAACGTGTGTAGTTTGACCGGTAGTTGGAGAAAAACCATCCAAAGTTGTAGGTTGTACGCCAAGCCCGATGGTGTAATTGTATTTTTTTTCTATAAAGCGATAGTTGATCCCGAACCGGTTGGTTGTAAAAGTATAATTGTAATTATTACTGAACCTTGGATAAAAAACCTGATCATTAGTTGCTGTAATCGTATCCGTTACTTTATCACTTGTGGTATAAGAATGGTTTAAATTGTAATTAAACTCCAGATAAGAAAGTTTTCCTATCGGCTCCAAATAAGAAACATTTGTACCAATACTGTTTGTACGGCTATTGGTATTGATTAATTGAAACCTGGGTGCAACAGGGGTTCAGGCCGTATAAATCGTTGTCGGGTTATCAAACTCATCAGTTTTGGCTGAATTTGCATTTACAAAAATACTTAAATTACGGCGTGTGGCCCGGAAACGGTGGTTATATAAAACATTAATGCCAAAATTTGGCGATTTTGAATCATCTGTAGTCGTTTGGTTATAAGCAGTGTTGCTGTTATTGCCCTCGCTTGTGATATTGTTCACACTTCCTGCATAATTGGTATTAACACCGGCATAAGAAAAGGTAGGGGTAACTTTTAGATAATTGACTGTATCGGGTTTATACTCCATGTTCCAGGTTACCCGGTGGTTTATATTTTGAGTTCGCTGTGTACTGTTTTGATTATTGTTGCTGATAACACCTGCATTGGTTATCTGTTGAAATGTATTGCTGATGGTATTGATCGTATTGTCCGAAAAACTATAACTACCGTAAACAGATAAATACTTTCCCCACTGGTCCCGGTAGTTAAACCCTATTGCATGTGCATTCGTAATACCATTTGCCGTTGTTGTGCCACTTGCGCTTTGCAGGGCATTTCCCCGGCCGCCGCCACCGCCGCCAAAACCGCCGCCGCCACCACGGCCACCAGTGCCTCCGCCATAGCTAAACGTGTTGATATTGGTATTGTTGATATTCCCCAAAACAGAAATTTGCCGGTCTCCTTTAAAGCTAAAATAATTGACCGTTCCCAAGTAACGGTTATGATCCTCGTTATTGCTGATTGCTGAAGGACTGGTTGGGCTGGTACTACTGCTGACTGTAGGCAAAGCATCCCGGCCAGCACCGGCAGTTGCCTGCAAAGAATAACCAACATTTCTATCCTTTCGGATCACAATATTCATGATCTTGTCCGGCTCGCCGGTTTTAACACCAGTTAAATTTGCCTGATCGCCATAATCATCAATAACCTGGATACTTTCAATGACATCTGCAGGCAGGTTTTTGGTAACAGACTGGACATCCCCGCCCATAAAATCTTTTCCATTGATCCTGATCTTGGTAACTTGCTTCCCTTGCGCGGTTACGTTTCCGTTTGCATCTACATCAACCCCCGGCAGTTTTTTAATCATATCTTCTGTAGGTGCATTGTCCCTTACTTTATAAGCCCCTGCATTATATTCTACTGTATCTTCTTTAATCTTCACCGGGTTAGTACCAACAATCGTTACGCCTTTTAATTGATTAAGCACAACCTTCAATTTGATGACACCTACGTTGATAACAGCAGGGTTTTGTGCTTGTTGAAGAAACCGCCTGTTGATAGTTTGAAATCCTATTAAATCAATAGTCAACTTAAATTCCGGTGATTTTACTTTCGGAAAAGCAAAGGATCCGTCTCCGTTTGCTGCGGTAGCCAAGGTATCTGATGCAGAAACTAATTTTATAACTGTTCCGGGCAATGATGCGCCTGTTGTATCCTGGATGATACCACGCACTTCATGCAAAGTTTGTGCCTGTAAAGCAAATGTAGTCAGCAGAGATAGTAGAAGTAAGAGTAAGGATCGTTTCATATATTTCAGGCCAGTTAAATAATTAGGGCTTCTTTGTATTTTTGCTTTAGGACGTTACAAATTCGTAAAAGTTTTATCCGTCTGAAATCAGATAGCTGTAACATTCATGCGATGCAGGTTTTTCTTGCTTTTTACAACCAAAAGGAGAGATTATTTGATTTTTTTACGTTGTAACAATTTGATTATCAAATTAATTTCCGATAAACCAATACTTTTTTTATCGGGTAATTTACGCCAAGGTTTATTATTATAGTTTTTCAGCAGCATGGTTTAAAAGCGTGTTTAGATTTATACAAGATCCTTCGGTATGCTCAGGATTAATGCCAATGCTTCTTTTACCCTATAAAATTTTGTGCCTGCATCAATTTAAATAAACCAAATGCTTGCCATTTTTTAGGTGATAAAAGAAGCATGGAAATCTTGTTAAGCAAATTTTAAACAGGCCATAAACTAAAAAACCCCGAATTTTAGAAGCCGAAGCCACCAAAATTCAGGGTTTTTAAAGAATTGGAGTTACTGATTATGCCTTTTGAATATCGTCGTTCAGGTCATCAGATTTTTCTTTAACTTTTGATTTTGCCTGATCAACCGCCTGATTTTTGTAATCAGTAGCTTCATCTTTAAGCTGGCCAACTTTTTCTTTTGCCTGGCCAACAACTTTGTCTTTGTAATCTACCGCCTGATCTTTGTACTGGTTCAATTCATCTTCTCCGGCTTTTACTTTTTCTTTGATCGTATCCCAACTGGTTGTTGCGGTTTCAACTAAAGAATTACGGGTTTCTTCACCGGCATCCGGGGCAAACAATATACCTAAAGCAGCACCAACTGCTGTTCCTAAAAGAAATACACCAAAGGTTTCAACAGAATTTTTCATAATTAATATTTTTAAGAATTTAATGGCAAATAACGGATTTATACCTTGAAGTTGTTTAAACTTATTTTAAAGGAAAATGGGGTTCCCAATAAATGCTGAGTTTTGTGGTGCTAAATCATAAAACGCCAGATAAAGTTGGGAACCATTGATAAAGATACGATAGAGAAATTGA
>JAABUP010000950.1_pt1 | contig 62334 bp, 85 predicted proteins | sample 5559201 | NCBI WGS metagenome assembly JAABUP01 (sample SAMN10711887, study PRJNA513373) | rock metagenome | isolation source: Antarctica rocks | place: Antarctica | reverse complement strand
TCAATGACAGTATGGCCAGCATTGGCATGGCTAGTAAACTGAGCTGGAGTATCCCCTTTTGTGCGGCCATTCAAAATGTGTAAACCACTAGCCTGGCAAAGATGCAGTAAATGACGCCCAAACGTGTTGACATGACTGTCCAATGATTGTCGAACTGGTGCTTGAAACAAAAAAAGGGTCAAATTCTTCGTCCATTGGTCAATAGTTAATGTAGAACATACAGAGATTGAGTGTGACTCAAAGGTACGCTGAGTTGAGTAAAATCTTTGAGTTTCACTCTTCCCAACCCTACCTGCTTCCCGGGAATCCAAAGAAACGGTAGGGCTTTGAAGACATGACTAACATGAATATACTTTTTTAACTGATCTTCCAGAACCTTCCACAGCACCTGCAGAGTCACGTGCAGATGACTTAAACGGATTATGACTAATAAATCTTAATCTTATCTGTGAGTTGGATCAGAGTCAATAGTCAGCAAGGTACTAAAAGACTTGACACCCCGGAGGGATGTATGGGATACACCTTTGGCATGCAGCAAAGAAGATTCCAGTTTGCCACCTTTGGCTGGAGGCAAGGTGCTGCCCGGCACGATAGTGGAGAATCAGTTAGGTCATGGCATGATGAAGAATCCTGCCACCATGGCCAACCTGGCAGAGGCAGTGCCAGCAGGCAGCAAGATCAAGCTTCTGTTGAGTCTGAGTTCTTTGTATTTTTCTGCTGAAACAAATTGCAAGTCAACTGTTAAGATAGAGCGCATTCAGCTAGTAGAGGCAGGCACTGACGTTGCTGAAATTGTTGACTATTCTTTTGAAGATTAAATTAACGTGTAACAGTAATGGTCCAGACACGCTTTCAAAAAACAGCTGTATTTAAGCTAGACCTGCGCTCACAGAAGGCGCAGGGCATCTACAACACCAACAACAGCTTGACAGGTGCCCGGTGCCTCTTCAGCAGGCGCCATACATCACGCATCAGCATTACCACCAAGCAACCCCATGCCTTTGGCACGCCCCAGAGCTCAGGGCAGCATGAAGGTCGGCAGAAAGTCAAAAGTATGCTCCTGGTGTTTTCAAAGCACACCTGAGAAGCATTGCCTTGGGCAGGACGAAGAGAGGCGGCGGCAGGAAGAAGAGCCACAAGAAGCACACACGTCACCACAGACACAAGGCAGGCACCACCATGCGCAAGAAGACAGCATACTGCAAGCGGCCATACCGCAAGTGATAAGGCATGTGGACTGTGAGATCTGGTACAATTACGTGTACAACCAGTATAAGGCAAATGTATACTTAAACGGTGAGAAGGTGCAGGAATTGTTTGATTTCAGTCTGCAAGAGCTCAAAGAGCGCCTCAGGCTAAAATCAGTCAGCAGCAGGAAGCCTGTCAACCATGGGCCGGGCTTCTGATATTGTGCTGTTGCTGAAGCACGTTCGTCTATGCACATCAGCACCTGGCTATTCGCCAGTTCTGCAGCTCTCAATGCATGTTTTTAAGCTCCTCGATCTTTTCATTGACCATATCAATATATTTCTGCACATTGAATTTGCGTTTGCAGCCATTGTAATTCATGTATCTGATCTTTCCAAAGATTGGTCGTTCCTTCCATCCCTGCATGCACTTGCAACAGCTGAGATGATCATGCCACATTTGTTGCAACGCAATGTAAGCTTTCAGGGCCTTGCATGGCAAGTAGACTGCTTGCAACGCGATGTAAGCTTTCAGGGCCTGGCATGGCAAGTAGACTGCTTGCAATCATGTTTCCCACCTAAGCCACCAGTGCATGATCTGCTTGAATGCAGCGCAACCCATGTGACTGCTGATACACCTATAATCTTGCACCAGTATGGTTACTGTTGCTGTATGCAATATGTACTTTACAGACAGGCCTTCAGCGGACAATAGGACAGGTAACAAGTGCTTACCATGTCATGAACCCCACAAATGCTCCACATGCAGCCCACATACCCATTGGGGTCGCGTCCATCCATCTCCCATTTGTCGTTCAACTTAATGGAGATGTCCAAGGCGTCTTCTGGCGTACGTGTCCACTCAAAGATCTGCATCATGCAACTGGGCAGTCAAGTTACATCTGATACAACAATATCAACATGATAGAATTCACATCACAGCATGGTGTTTTGCCTGCTTGCAGCCTTTGACACAGCTTGCAAAGTGCATGGTGAAGCACTTCACACATCTACTGATACTTGTAAAACCTAAAGCAACATACTTGCTGCCAAAGAACCTGCTGCAATACATGACTATGGTAAACCCTGCACATTCCAGGCATAGTCACATAGGGCAGCCCGTATGGATGTGTCCAGTGCATCTGGTCTCTTGCAATTGTAAAAAAACAAGGGTATTACTCAACGCTAGGCAACAGAACAAAAGTGTACCTTCTTGGCCCAGTACATACGCATGAAGCCGTGCATCTTGCCCAGGTGGACCATCTCATTTTGTGCAGCATTCCACAGGTCGTCGTGTGTCTGAGCCTTCTCAAATTGCTCCCTGGACACCATTAAACGGCGCCTCAGCATGTTTGCAAGTTGCAGGCATGCTTCTTAATGGCAAGTTGCTAATAGCCCAACACAACAAAACAGTGTATCAACTCTACAGGAACAATAAATTACAATTACCACCTAGGAACAAAAGTGACACAGCATTGCAACATGATGCAAGTTGTCCAGTGGTCAGGCCACAATTGGGCAATCATGCTAGTCCCACTGAGGGCTGTGGAACAGCGTCGATAACACAGCAGCAGCGTGTGAGAGGCTACTGCCTATCAGGAGCATGTGGGTGGTGAGACGCCTGACGCCTGTGAGCAGAATGCAGCTGGCAAGTGCAATGGGCGAGACACTTGCTGCAAAGCCTTGCTGCCACTGACAAGGGACCTCACATTGAGTAGACATATTCCCGTTCATCCTCTTTATGCTTTTCAAGGCTGTCTTGCGCCCACTGCGCTGCACCCTTGATGTTGTCATAGTTAGGCTCATAGTGGCAGAAGTTGTCTGACAGCTCTCGTCGCACCACCACCTCCTCCAGGAACCCATCGACTGCTTCCTGTTCCACATAGCACAAACTCACAGACAAACCAGCAGTCAAGCTTTACCAAATGCTGTGTATGGTGTATCACGCAGCACAACCTCACAGACAAAAGCAGCAGTCAAGCTTCAGCAAGTGCTGGTCATCGTTGGAAGGCAGAATCGGGCTGGGCTTCATTACTTGTGACCATGTCATGCCCTCAAGGTGTAAAGCTTGAGCTTAGCAAGACAAAGTCTGTTGAGCCAACAGCGCGAGTTGCAAAGGCAGTAAGACATCACAGATCCCCATGATTGCTGATCCTGTGAAGATCACAGATCCCCATGATTGATGATCCTGTGAAGATCACAGATCCCCATGATTGATGATTGCTGATGCCGTGATTGCTGATCCTGTGAAGAGCACAGCATCAGATGTGTATTAGCTTTCAGACAACAGTTGGTACCTTATATTTCTTCCTGTGTTTAGAAGCTTCTAAAGCCACTCTCTGGCCACTGATATGCCCAAAATGTAGGTAGGCCGACAAGGTAGATACCGCCTTGGGGGAACAAGGGTCATTGCGCATGTCATTGTAAGTCTTGAGCCTTTCTGGTGTCAGAAAGCCCTCCTTACCAGACAGAGCCTGCACAGCAAAGGCAGCTTAGACTGAGTCCGGGCTAGGCTGATGCAGCATGAGGTGGCTTCACATACATTCTGACATGTGTTTGTAGGTAGCTTGAAAAGTAGCAGCACAGCACAGCACAGCACAGCACAGCACAGCACAGCACAGCACAGCACATGTTGCTTCAGCACTGCACATGCTGTCTTGCAGATGAGCAGGGAGTGGGGCCTTTTTGGATTTGCTGTTGAGATGCATGAGTGATTGCACATTGAGACCATGGACAGCAGCCAATCTTCATAGGCACGTGGCAACAATAAATTGTGCATGCTGAGACATACGCCCTCGATTTTGGAGTTTGCTGACAAACAGCATCTTGCTCACGTCATAAGCAGCATCTTCGCCAGGCTTGAACCAGGGTATTTCAGGCACGTCTGTACCACGCTGAAGCACATCAGCAATGAGGCCATCCCAGTCAATCTTGTCTGGCATGCGTTTACATTTCCATTCTGCTTGCTTGGGAATCTCAGGAAAGTCCTGCAACAGACATGTTGTCTGAGTCCCTGCAACATCTGCACATGACACCTGAAGTTGATACACGCCTGCCTCTAGTTTGGTGTGTCATACAATGCAGTTGATGTGTAGCATCATGGCAGGACCCATGCTGTGTCATGCCATGCTTGAAATCTTGTGAGCAGGCACCTTGGCTATATCACCATGCTAGGAGCATAGACTGGCGTATGACCAGCAATCGTAAGCTTAGCAACATCTTTGCCAAGAGTATGAGCAAGCATAGGCAGACAAACAGAGGCAGGACAGCATGACTCAATGCTGACGCTGTCTGTCAAGGCAGGGAGCTTCTCAAGCAGTTGCTGGGGCTGCAACTGATGGCACAGCAGCAGCTCTTACATTGTTAGTGGTACTGTCAAAGTTGGATGATTGCTGTAACCATTACTGGACAAAAGTGACAACAGGACAAAACACCTCAAGGTAGACTGGCAGTTTTGTATGAATCTTCTTCCTGATGGTGCGGGCTGCGGTCTCCTTTTTGTCGCTAGCCTCCCACAAGGGCACCACATTGTGTGTGTCCACTTCATGCATTGGTATGGACAACTCATCCCGCGTCTGCAAGAGCAGTCCTGGTGACAGCCAGAAGCACGCATGAACAGACAGACAGCATGAATTGAGCACAGTCATGCATTGTAGCACAATCAGAGTCTGTGGGTGTGCATGATGTGCTCCAGCCTGTGTCATCTGCAAATTTCAACTTGGAGCCTTGATCACAAAAAGTGGGCTGGCTGACATGTCAATCGATATGAAGGTGTGTGTATGTGAAGTTGTGTGTGTGAGAATGTATATTTGATAGCATGCACTGAAGCTGAAACTCAAGACAAAAGGTTATGGTAGATTCTGTAAAAAAATGAGCATGCAGGTAGAGGACCCACATTTTCTCGCCACTCGCGGGCAGAGCGCACTGGGACAAAGTCACAAATCAAGAGGCCGGCTCCCAAATCCTCCACCAGCTTTGGCACGTTGTCCTCTGCCTTGCCATACGTCATGTAGAAGGGGATGTTCAGCTCTTTCAGCTTAGGTTCCACCTGGCGTAGGCCACGCACTAAGAAGCCCCACTGACGAGCACCAGCTCCAAGAAACTCTGTGACCTGAGCAGCGCAAAATGCTTCTCACTTAAAGTACTTATACCAGAAAAGCAAATGAGGGTCCGAATATGCACATAGTACCCTCCTGAAGATGCAGTGTGACATGATTTTTGAAAGCTTTACCATGCAAGACAGGGAGAGGGCAGCCAGTCCATCATGTAGGCTGAGTTGCAGCGAAGATTGAATGCGCGAGACACACAAGAGTAGTAACAGCATTTGCGGGGTTTACCAAATTGAACGCTACCACGACGTTGGATCCTGAGCGCTGGGCAACTTCACAGGCATACAGCAGTGCCCAGTTGTCTTTCGATCGCTGATCTCTTGACATCCTGCAACAAGGCAATAGTGTTGCGAAGCCGCTGTACGGTAAATCCACATGAGGTGTGGTAGGTAACAATTCCCAGAAATGCAACGTGAAAATTATCGTTAGAGAAGGCGTCTTGCAGCGTCGCAGCAAACAACAGGCCTTTGCTCCTCTGCAGCTGGCAGACACTGAACTGCAAAATGAGTAACCTGTGAGCAGTCACTCAGCCATGGTTGCTAAAGACGAGCAGCATCACCAGTAGATGACAGGCCCTTTCTTGATTTCACCGCCTTTCAGCTCGCGTATCCGCTTAGGATGAACATGTATGCCTCCTTCGGAGGCTGCAGAGCTGGGGCCGGCCTCCTCTTCCGAGCTTGATGATGCCTCTGCTTGTTCCGGTTTGGGTTTCTTGCTATCAGAGCTCTCTATCATGTCTTTTTCCTTGCGTTTGTGCCCTCCTGCCATGGCTCCGGTTTGCCGCAAACAAAAGCCTTCCAGGCGTGTTGCTGACGTCTCACCGGCCCGCCAAGCTGTTTGAGGTGTTGCAAACGGTTTTCCCAAGCCCGCGGGCAGAACGCGCTTCAGGCTCGCGACCGCGAGCCTGCCAGTGCCGACGGACACCTTCAGCGTTGACCATGTCGTTATCGTGTCAGTATTAGATCCAGAGTCTGGCACGCTCTGCGCACCCAAGCCAAGTGCACCGTAAGATGTATATTGTCTTGCGCAACTTGGATTGTATGCAAGCTTAAGTCTGGACAACACCCAGCTCTTTTAACGTATGCGCAACAAAGCAACTCACAGTGGTGTTTCGATAGTCGCACGTGGCTTAAAGTTAGTCATACCATTCCTCGCATATAGCTTTCAAGCATGGTCGAAGTCCTGTGTAGTGCATGGGTGCCAGTTGCGTTTCGACGCTTCGCAGGCACGTGTGATGGAGAAACAGAATGCCGCGGGCAGCAACCCGGGCGTTCGAGTACCTCCAAAAATCAAGATCAAGGCATTGGAAGCTGTCAAGGTTCGCGACACCGTTGCTGCACACAAAAAACTTGCACGAGTCGCTCTGTCACGTCGCAGCTTGTCATTTGCCTTCACTTGCATGTGACGTACATCTGAAGTCTAACATGGGCTCGAGGGACGTCTGTCCTGTTTTGCCTGGGCGTACGACGTGCCGATTCACGCTGCATCGACCTAGCTATTTGCGAAAACTGGTCCGCACCACTGCAGGACACTGAGTACCAAGTTTCTCCATCCACTCCTCTTCTCAGCACTGCTATAGACGAGAATGGCTGGGTCTGTGGTGAGGCTGCCTTTCGTATCACCGTCCTGAAACCGTTCAGGAACTCCAGTCCCTGCTGTGTGTGCTTTGGGTCTTGCTGTTCTGCCTGTCACTAAGGTTGAACCTTAGCTGGAAACAACAGGATGACACCCCAAGACAACACCTACACACTAGCACATCTGAAGCACAAGCCTTGCCAGCAGTGTCAATCAAACTGCTGCATTGCACCTGCAGGGCGTAACAGTGTCGGACAGCTTGGTGTTGGAGGCACTGCAGATGTTCACGAGCCTTCAACACTTCAGGTGGATTGCTTTACTATTGTTTCTAAACCACAAAGCCTTTCTCTCCATATCGCTGGTTGCTGAGCGTGCACAGTTGCTGTAGGTGGTTCGTCAGTGGGCAGCAATAAGCTTCGGTGAAGGTCATGCTGCTGGCGTCAGTGGTGAAGGAGAGGTATTCACCTGGGGCAAAAACGATCTTGGTCAGGTCGGGCAGAGTGTTGGCCATGACAAGGATGTGCCCACCAAGATGGAAATCTTGAAAGGCTGGGATGTCCGAGCTTTAGCCTGTGGTGCTCATCACACTGTTGCTCTGACTCCAGAGGATGTCATTTCCTGGGGTGCAAACTCTGAAGGCCAATGTGGCCAGGGGGAGCGTGCTGAGACCCTATGGGTCAAGCCACGCAGCATCAAGCCCCTTCAGGGCATGTATGTCTCGCAAGTGGTGTGTGGCAAGTACCATACCTTGTGTGTCACAGCCACCTCACAGGTACAATCTGAAGCAGACTTGCCTGCTTCCATCCATATGGATCATAAAGATGCCAATTTGCAGCAAACAGTCTTCCAAACATCCAGCAGTGTTGCTTGCTTTGCATGTCTCATGCCTTTCTCTATTGTCAGACTGACACAAGTTTACACAGCAAAAGTCACAGCAGTAGTCCTAGCTCCACCGTTTCCAGGCCAGATTGGCAAACAGCAAAATGCCTTGCTTGAGACACACTTGTGACCAGGTAGACATCTACAGGCAGCGTCTGTGTACAGGTCTTTGCGTGGGGCTTGAACACATCAGGTCAGCTGGGGCTGAATGATGCGCTTGTACGCAAGTCCCCAGCAGTGGTTGATGCTCTGTGGGCCATACCTGTGCAGCAGCTGGCAGCAGGTCAGCATCATGGCTGCATGCCACTGTCACAAAAAGCTCGTGCAATGTTACTCATGGCAGCAGGATAGCAATGCTGCTTGGGCATACTCTTGTCTAGCTAGACATGGATGTGATCAAGATAGTCAGGCGTTCTCCCTGTTGCCAGTGCGTTTGCTTTGGTCCCACGTCATGCATCTAGCAAATGGGAAAGCAGAGTTGTAGTTGTACTCTGCAGGTGATGCTCACAGTGCAGCGCTGACAAGCAATGGCTTTCTGTTCATGTGGGGCAGCAACGAGAAGGGGCAGCTGGGATTGCCTGCTGCTGCTGATGTTGCCGCTCAAGCATCTGTACGTCTCCCCTGCGCCTGTGTCTGCTGACTTCCAATGCAATGTGTACATTGGTAGCTCGGCTGCATGCGCATATACATAAAACTGCTTGAGCACTCTGCTACCCTGTAGCACATACAGCAGATATCATTGCGCAGATATGCATCCAGTCTGCATCATAACTGATTGATGGCTCCTGATCAAGCAGGATCATACTTCCAGCTCATGGATTCATGGCATAATACCATCACATGTTTTGTTAAGCTTCGCTGTTCAGCAGCTGATCTCTAGCTTTGATGCTTGCATCCTGCGAGGCAATGCCCATCAATACAGCATCGCTGTTCCTTGCATTGCAGCTCTGCATTTCAAGCGTCATGTCAAAACTTGCTTAGCGCTTGAGACTTTGGCGACCGTCCCATGAACTGCATGTGTATGCATATGACATCGCACATGACATCGCACGTCACATGGCACAACAGTGTCAACAATATGTATCTATGTCTGCTGCAGCGGTCAGCTTCTGAGAAGCGCAAGGCCAGACGCAAAGTAAATCAGCGCTTTCTGACTGCCATGATGGATATGGGCATCCCCAATGAGAAGGCAGAGCTGGCCCTGTCTGAAACCGGGAATGTGGGTGTTGAGGTTGCCACTGAGTGGCTGTTCAGTGTGCCAGACCATGTGCTTGAGAAGCATCTGGCTAGCGAGCCCAACACTCCTGTGGAGGCTGCACAGCAAAATCCTGAGGACACTAGGGTGCTTCTGCCACGCAGAGTCCCCTTGCAGGTCAGCAAAGTCGCATGTTGGCTGAGCTGTCTGCTGTGCTTTGTGTCTGCACATGCACAACCAGAGTCTGCGCAGGCGACAAGGCCGTATTCAGCTTGCCAATTCAGTTGTGTGATCACATGCTGGCTGCCTGCCCCACCTCTGAGCCAACCAAAACGCCTTGCTAGCACTGATGTGCACAATGAGGCTGTAGTCCAGTGTGCTTCCTGTTGCCATGTGTCTGCAATGTGTCACAGGATGCATACATGACTTCAGCTCATCGTGCACATTAGTTCTAGCAGGGCATCTGGCTTGGCTCAGAAGAGGGACAGATGGCAGGTCTGGGTCAGCTGCACACCTGAATGCAAAGCTATAGCACAATTGAATATATGTCAAAAGTATATTTTATCAGTGTTATAATATGCATAACATTTGAACAAATTGCACCTTGGGGATCAAGTTGCCAGCCCGCTGTGCTCTGACAAACCAGCTGCTCCTGTGCAGCATGTACGGTGTGTGGCAGCTGGCGGGCACCACACCGTGGCTGTGACAGACACAACAGTGTGCGCTTGGGGTGCAAACAATTGTGGGCAGCTGGGCACGCGCACCTTCAAGGACAAGGCAGCTCCCACAGACATTAAGGAGCTAGAACAGGCTGGTGTGGCCAGCGTGGCCTGTGGCGCACACCACACACTGTTCCTTTGCAAGTAACCCTTACTGCCCACTTTTCATCTGGATTGCTTTGCTAGTAAACAACACTGCTCACTTGTCAACTGAGTGTCTTTGCAAGTAACCATCACTGCTCCCTTTTTATCCGAAATGCTTTGCAAGTAAACAGCACTGCTCACTTGTCATCTGAGTGTCTTTGCAAACAAACATCACGGCTCAACTTTCATCTGATCCTCCATCATAGGCATTGTCCATTGGCATGTCTTGCATGTAACGAATATCAATTGCTGAAATGGCTCAGCAAAGTCAGAAGTGCAGGGGATCCTTTCATACTTCCTGTCATGAATATGCATAGGCTGCCAGTTATCGCAGGCAAAAACTCACTCCCATCAATGACAACCCCTCCCCTGACCCTCTAACCCCCCTTTCTGGCCAGGCTGCATATTGCTCATATCAGCCGTTGTGTCAAGACCATGCCTGGGCCCATGTGGAGCATCAACCCCTGCTGCCATCACCCCCGCCCCAACCCCTTTGTGTTTGCATCTACTCGCTGATCACCATGCTGGATAAAGCCACAGTGTGCAAGCAGTACTCTGACCAGATACTGCAGAAGCCTCAGTGTGCAAACAGTGCACTGACCAGATACTGCAGAAGCTTATACCTGTGAGAAACAGGATATGCAACTGTCCGGGTCCCTGCATGGCCTTTGTGCAATGTCATCATCATCACCATCATTTCTGTCATTGTCATTGGTATCATCATTTCATGGTGTGAACGCAGCGATGGGACAGTGTATGGGTGCGGCTCCACAGAGTACGGCCAGTTGCCTTACCTCAAATTCACAGCCGGCGCTGCCGGCACCGAGCCTGCCTTGCCGCATTCCATGGACCAGGATGGGGAGCCCTCACACCAGACTCGCAATGAGGTCACGGTGCCCACAAAGCTGAACCTGCAGTTCCTGCAGCAGCAGCGTGGCAACAAGTCTGCTGTGGTGTCCTCTATGGTGGCTGGCAGTTACTGCAGTGCCCTGTTGACCAGAGCCCCTGATGAGCTCCCTGACCACCGCCACAGCCGCCTTGCTGACAGGTACCTGTTCCTGTTCCTGTTGACCTTTGTCTGCTGCCTGTGATGCATGTTGGCTGTATGACCTGCTGCAGGTTGCCGCTGCCAAAGCAGTCATGAAAATGCTGGTCATCACAGCAGTGTTGGCTGCAAGTGGCTGGGCGTTCTGTCTTGTGATGCATAGCCCCATGCTGAATTGACAGCGCTGCAGATATGCATGCTAGCTGTTGCTGTTTCACTGGCACCCAGTTGTCCTTGCAGATGGTGTCAAGAAGCATCTTGCAATCGTAGTAGTGCGTGTAATACTCAATGGCCGGCCTGCAGTGTAGCTGCATCTCATTCAGCACCAGCAGATGCAGGGAGACGCCCAGTACTGCATGTGATACTACAATGTATGCCTAACACTGCATGTGACAATGTGTGCAGGCTGCGTGAGGCCATCCAGTCTGCAGCTGATCAGGCCAGCAGCAGCCACAACAGCAGCAGCAGTAGCACAGCCTCAGACAGGGACCGGGGGCCCAGCGCCAAGCACCTCAAGCCCATTGTCACGGCTGTGGAGATGGTTTTTGGCTCTGCTGCTGCCCTCAGTGCTACTTTTGGCTTCAAGGCACTGCCCACAAACTTCCCTTATTGCTTGTATCCCCTGCAGCATCTCTGTGACAGGAGCACAAATCCCTCCTAGTTTGGGCTTCTCAGACAAGATCCAGAACTGGCATGTGACTGTGCGTACCTAGTCTTTGCATGACTAAGTGTGTTCAAGCTGTCACATCTGCTGAGTTCTGAAGACACATCTGTGTAGTGCTGATATCCTCTTTTTGCTACTTCCTTTGAGCTCAGAGAGCATCAGACTGCTCCCACACCGTCACCTCCCCACTGCATATCAATGCACTCATAGACCCCACCTAGGATTTGCTGCTCTGTGCCTGTTTTGTGCCGTCTGTAGTGCAGTGTCAGATCAAGGCACTCTGCATGTCTTGCAGCCTTACGTCTTTTGCTTCTTGTGTGCAGGACAGAATAGGCATAGATGTCGAGCTTCTGGATGAGATGCAGAAGTCCATTCTGGGCTTGTACAGAAGCCCATCCACGCCCAGCCAGACAGCAGCCAGCCAGACCAACCTGGATGCCATCCAGGACTCTATCAACGGCTTGTGCAGCGCCAGCATCCAGTCTGCTCTGTACAAGGCTGCAGGCCAGCTGCTGGATGACTTGCATCGCAATGTGCGTCTGCTTGGCACTCCTGAAAGGTACAGTCACTCGTGTCCAGAATGTTTTGCTGCTCAGAGGCAGTTGTAGAAAAGTGGTCCTTAAGCTTTTGTCCATCGAGAACTTCTCCTTTCACAACCGGGAAAAGGGGTTGGCTGACAATATAGCCCAGCTTGTGTCAGTCTGTGGCCCACCAAATTTACAAACATCTGTGTACAGCACACAGCCTGAATTGAGGAGGCAACTGAACCATTGGCAGCTGCACAGTCCTGTCCAGCTCACATGGACAATATCTCTGCTCTTTCTGTGAGCTCTATAGCAAGACTGATGGCAAAGCAGCTGCAGCCTCAGCCGCGTCTGTCAATTACGACGCAAGCTACTCCGCCCGCTGCTGCACAATTGTATGCCTTGATGGTAGCACGATTTCTCCCTTGATTCAGAAAGGGACAACAAACAAGTACACCTTGTTTGGAGCAGCATTTGTAAGGCTGTGCCTCTCAATGCAGTATGTTTGCCCTGCACAGGGCTCAGGTTCTGCTGGCAGCTGCGCAGAGTCCCCTGCTGGCTGAGAAGAAGTTGGCCAGCGTGCTCATTCCCCGCCTCTGCAACTCCATTCTGACAGCGCCCTCCTCCAGCAGACATGTAAGTCTCGACATGCCTCCTTCATGCAATTTGTCACCTGCTGACAGACCACAGTCACAAGCCGTGGCAACGGCGGTGTGATTTATGCTGCGTCTTGTTGCTTGTCTGTGTCTGTGGCGCATGCAACTCCTGGCAATTTGTACACAATGCTTGATCTTCAATAGTCAGACACTTGATCAATTCCTGTGGGACTGCTATATCCCAGCTTTGCGATTCTGGGAATGGATGTGGCCCATCAGCAAAGTGTATTGCTTCTGTACACTGCAATTACTAGCCCTGTCACATGTTACACACAACGTGCCTCCACTTGTGCATTTGTGTAAACATGGGCCTACAAAGCCATGAGACCAGTGACTACCTGACTGGTCTCCCTGATCAGCCAATGAACAGACACAAAACCACTTCACCCTTCACAGAACAACAAAAGGTCAGATCTGTGTCACAAGCAGCTAGACCAGCCTTGAGCAACAGCCCGACACAAGTTGCCTGAGGATCGCCGCAGTGGCTTTCACAAAACAGTGGGCATGCTGAAGCACAATGCAGGCACCTTTTTGCAACAGCACGCCGTTCAGGAGTTTCTTCCTCACAAGTGCACCATGCAATGCACTACCTCACTAGCTCTGCTGTGTGTTGCTGTTATGTCACGTGTCACGAGTGTGGCCACCGCTGCAGTGCCTGGTGAAGTGGTGGGCAGAGTACCCAGGGCCCCTGCTTCAGGAGCGCGTGGTTGTGCCCCTGCAGCAGTACCTCACAGATGAGCTGTTTGTGACCAAGAAGCTGACAGTGAGCGTGATGAATGTCATCAAGGTGCTGGCTAAGGTAGAGGAGGCCAACCAGTTGGGCAGGCAGCTGCCCCCGGAAGCCTTCTACAACGAGCTGATCAGGTTGGATCCTAACTGCTTGTTTGATCAACTGACAGATGTGAACATCTTTTGGACAACAAGACTTGAGATGCGGCATCTGACTTTTGTGCTGAGTTTGGCTAGTATGCAAACTTTCAGGTATGCAGCGTGCATGACACCTGCACGCACCTTTGAGCTTAGGCTGCCTTAGCATGCATGCATGCTGTGTCACAGTCAGACTGCCCTGCTGGGTCTTTGTCACAAGGCCTAATGTATCTGTCTGCTACAATTATGGTCATACTGCTGCATGCATGCGTTCACACTGCTAATCTCCTGTTCGTTCATCACTACCCTGCTTCACCACCATGGCTGCTAGGTGGGTTGAGAGTGTCACATCATACAGCATGTTGTGTCACACAGCACATTCACACTCCTTGCCCTGTCATGCGGAGGGCTGTTATGTCCCTTGGAGTCAGGCCTACAACCAGCCCCAGCACTATTTGCAGTTGTTTGTTTTGCAGCATGTCCACACTGCTTGCCTTGTCATGCAGTGAGAAGCTGGATGTGGAGGACCACTATGTGGCCTGGAGGCAGACCCACGACCAGCCCCAGCACCAGTTTGGCCTGGACGGGCCCTTCTCCTTCTGCAGCTACCCCTTCCTGCTGAACCCCCGCGCCAAGAGCAAGCTGCTGCACACTGAAGCACGCTTCCTTATGACTCAGGTCACCACCTCACCACACCACACCATGGCTGTCTTCTTTGTCTCAAACGCATGATGTTCTGGCCCGTTCAGCTGAATGGACGGGGAAACTTAAGTGAGGCATGCAGTGCTTGCAATGCTCCTGTCAGCAAAAAAGCTTCACCAGACCACACCTCACCACACCACACCACACCTCACCTCACCTCACCACATCATGGCTGTCTTCTTTGTCTTGAGCCATGATGGTCTGGTCTGATCAGCTGAATGCACCGGGAAGCTTATGTGAGGCATGCAGCGTTCACAATGTCCCCGTCAGCTAAAGCTTCTTTGGTTGTATGGATCAGCTGGCTTAACGCCATTGCTGCCCAGTGCTTTTCCAGCGGACAGAATAGGAGTTTGTGAGTAGCAGCTCGTCACATTGTCGGCATGTCAGGCTGCTCCAGCATGCTCCTTGCATGTATAGAAGATGGTATTCTCTAAGCTCTGAAAAGGGAAAACACACCATGCTTCCTGGCGTTAACTACAGAACAGCCCAAGGGTGAGGTACTATTAACAACAGTCTCTCTGCAGATAGCATCAGCTTGTTGACCTATCTGATGCTATCAGCCAGTGTCAGCTGTAAGAGAAAGGCACTCTCTCCACGCCATCTGCATGGTTTGCTGTGATGTGTAGCAATGGTTAGAAGACCTGTGTTACAGGCTGCCCAGTGCGCATGACTGCAGCTTGATGCATTTTCAGTACTGGTTTGTCATGCTGCAGACTGTGCACCAGGCGCGCATAGAGCAGGCTAATGGCAGTGGGCGGGCCATGTCTGAGGAGCGGGTTCTGCCCGACCACAAAGCCTCCCTCAAAGAGAAGGACGCCGAGCTACAGGTAGCTAGTCACCATTGCAGTTTTGGTCCGTTCAGAACATGCAACAACATGCGAAAAACTGTGTTCCTGCCTCTGGACATGCACAGATATACAGACATATCTGCTAACTCCCTCAGGACATGCAAGGACATGTAGATTTGCAAATAGGATCCAGTTGTGAAGGCCCCAGTTACCTGTTTGTTCAGAGATTAGTCCACTCTGGCTCTGTTTTGCAGGTGGATGTGCGCAGCGCTGCTGTTGGAGGGCGGCGAGGGGATCCCAGGAGGCAGGGGGCCAGGTCTGGGGCTGGGGCCCTGCGCAACCTGTGGCAGAACATGTGGCGCAATGGTGGGGAGGGTGAACCCCCAGCTGACGGCACCTCTGCCTTCCAGCAGGTCACTCCCCATCCCTTTGCATGACGTGCAGTCTCTCCTTAACTGCCTGGGGCACTCCCTGCCTGTGACTCATGGAACCCGCTCAAGTGATCCTGCACCACAGGAATTGCCATGACACATTTTGCAAGTGGTCATCTTGCATTTCGCAGCTGGGCAGCATGCAGCCGTTGAGTCCAGATCCACATCCAATATCTTACTCCAGATGTCATAGATTCCTTCTTAGCGGGGAATCTGTTCATCATTGCGTCTTTGATCTACGCCTTCTGACTGTGATAATGTTTGAATGTGTAGGCAGCTGATGAGCGTCAGATGGTAGCAAGGGAGGTGTCAGCCAGCCGGCTACACAGCAACACCACCACCAGCACCAGTGGGGGCCCTGCCAACTCCCTGCACCAGCTACCCCCGCCGCCCCACGCAGCTGCCGTGGGCCTGCGCCACACCAGCAGCAGCGGCTCGGGGTCTGGCAGCTTTGGTGCTGATGACATCTGGCTGCAGCGCGCCAGCTCCATGAATCTGCCCAAGCCTGAAGACAGCGGCGTGCCTGCTACACATCCTGACATGTGCATTCTCAGAATCCGTAGGAACCACTTAGTTGAGGTGAGGGCTCTCGTGCTTGGGCGTGCAGCCAAGCAAACGCCATCTTGCCTCTGGGGACTTGGTACAAATGATGTCACAACTTGTGTGTCTTATGGTGTAACTTATGGTGTTTGCCTGATTGGCACTTCACCACCTGCCAGACCTGATGCCTGGAGTGAACACTGATCAGCTTAACGTGCATTTTCATCAAAGAAAATCTGTATGACAATTGTCAGCCTGCCTTGCTTATCACATTTCTCGTCAGAGATGCAGAAGTGTGTAGTTGGCAAGGTGACTGACACTAGTTGAGGTGATGCAGGACGCTTTGGATGAGATAGCCAGGCAGAAGCCCAGGGATGTGTTCAAGCCCTTGCGGGTCCACTTCATCGGGGAGGACGGCATTGATGCTGGCGGCGTGAAGAAGGAGTTCTTCCAGCTGCTGGTCACTGAGCTGCTGTGCCCTGACTATGGCATGCTCATCTTCCAACCGGTGCGCACCTCCTCCTCCCCCCTCCCCCGCCCCCCCCCCCCCTTCCCCCTCCTCCCACATCTCCCACATCTCCTTCTTTTAACTCGTCAGACATCAGACGCAGGCTACTAAAGCTCATAGTTACGTAACCTGCCAATCTTTCAGTAGGAAGAGCACAGCTTTCACCTCTATTCCCTGCTTGCTATCAAGCTCATACCTGACGTATCATACCGCTGCTTTCCCACAAACTGGCATCACAAAGCAGGCCATGCATGCCGACATTCCTTATGAGAGCACTGCAGGAGACACGCACGTACTGGTTCAACCCCAGCAGCTTGGAGGACGAAGATGAGTTCATGCTGGTGGGTCTGGTGCTGGGTCTGGCCATCTACAATGCTGTGCTGCTGGACTTCCCCCTGCCGCTGGCGCTGTACCGCAAGCTCATTGGGCAGTCCTGCACCCTGAGGGACCTGCAGGACATGGAGCCCACTCTCGGCAAATCCCTCACGGCCCTCCTTCAGTACGAAGGTCAGCATGTCTGAAGTAAAGTCAAGCTGTGGTATATGGCAGGATGTGGATTGGTTGATATGAAACAACGAAAGATGAGCCTGCTGGTTGGCTCTTTGTGTTGCTACTCTCATGTCGCAGGACAGTACTCACATTGCTGTGTCATCATTGCCATCACAGGACAGTGATATTTGTCGTTGCAACTCATAGGACAGTGATCACATCTTTGTCTTGTTATCCACATCACAGGAGAATCAACACATGCTTGTGTCGTTGTCCCCATCACCGGATCGCATACTGCTCTGGACAGTTCAAAGCCTGTGATCGTGCATCTTGCAGTCTTGTTAGTGTCTGTTGCATCCAGTGGTGTAGCCACCCTGCTTGCTGCGTCATGGCCATTGCTGCAGGAGTCCCACAGCCTTTCTCAGGAAACTTGATGAGCTGACCCTCATGCTTGATGGGTGCACTGCAGGTGCAGAAAACGTGGAGGAGGTGTTCTGTCAGAACTTCACTGCTGGAGTGCCGGGCATTGGGGAGACGCTGACTGTGCCCCTCAAGGACGATGGCGAGGATGTCATGGTCACCGAGGACAACCGCAGAGAGTTTGTGGACCTGTATGTAGACTACTACCTCAACGCAGCCATCCACAAGCAGGTGTGGCCTCACTCTGCCACTGGTGCAGCTGGCACAAACCAAGACTGCAGCATTCATCATGGCATGCTTTGTGTCCATTCGTTTACGATGAATGAACACAAAGCAAGACGCTTTGCATTCTGAAGGCTATGTGCCTTGTACACGCTGTGTGCAATAACATCAGCAGGCCTCAGCTCAGCGCACTGTGATTCGCTCGAACCCATTGAGCCACAACTTGGCTAGCTCACATGGCACATTAAAGTGGATGGCCTCAGGGTCCCAGGCTCCCTCACACCAGTGGTGTGGCAAGCGCAGCTGCATCCTCAACGCCTCCTGACCAAGGATCACTAGCCTGTCACCCTTGCGTGATGGGCCTTTGGTGCAGTTCTCGTATAGGCACTTCCTATTGTACAAAGAGCAGTAGTTCTCGTACAGGCAGTTCCTATTGTGCAAAGCGCACTTGCTCTCACACCATAACAGCAGACCATGGCTGGCATGGTCTGTCCCCTCCCTGATCTGCCTTGGCCTCTCAGCTCATGCGCACATGTTGTAACACATGAGCAGCTCCATGTGACACATGCACTGAGTGATTGCTGTCTTTGGTGCAGTTTGAGGCCTTTGCTCGGGGGTTCATGATGCTGTGTGGAGGTCCTGCCATCCACCTGTTCAGCGCAACAGAGCTGGAGCGGCTGGTGTGTGGCAACCCCCTTCTAGACTTCGACGCCATGCAAGCCAATGCTCGTTACGATGGGGGGTACAGCCCAGAGCACAGGGTGCGTCCTCATCACAACCTCCTCCTTGCTGGGCATGCCTTGTGTCTTGTGCCCAGGCAAATGCAGGGGCCATGCATGTGTTCAAGTATGTGCAGATGATGCTTCTATACCCTTTTGCATGGCTCTTGACAGTCAGGCTCAGAACTGTGGTACATGGGACATAAGGGTTTGCTACAAGCATAGATTGGTAGCCCGCCTGCAGCCAGTCAGCATGATGCAGTGTTGTTTTGGCCCTCTTGTGGCACTGAGCAATAATTGGACCTGTGCTTACAGCAGGAACAGAATGTTGGCAAGTGGTTGTCTCTGCTCCAGCACAGAAACCCCAATTTCTTGGCTGTGCTTTGTGTACAAACATGCGCCTTCTCGTTGATAGCATTGTTGATTGTCCCTTGTGGATGCATGCATGCTGTGTTCATCAGTTCCTAGCCTCGCATGCTAAGTTCAGAGTGGTTTTGCTGCAACTGCAACTCTAAAATTGTGCACTGAGACAGTACCTCCAATCAACAGTCAGTGTTGCCACACAACTTAGCCAACCTCTGTGCCTTGGGGTTTGTCTTCTTTCTTTCTTGCACCCACACATGGGGATATTCATTCAGGTCGTGAAGTGGTTATGGGAGGTTGTCAGAGAAGTGATGGACGATGAAGAGAAACGCCGCTTCCTCAAATTCTTCACTGGCAGTGACAGAGCCCCCATCGGCGGTCTGGGCAACCTGCGCTGCATCATCCAGCGAGACGGCACCGACAGCAACAAGCTGCCAACCTCGCACACCTGCTTCAATACTCTGTTGCTGCCCTCGTATAAGAGCAAGGAGAAGTTGACAGACAGATTGAAGCTTGCCATCATGAATGCTGAGGGCTTTGGTCTAGAGTGATTTATCAATCATGCATGTGTGCAGCTTTGTTACCTTGAACGCAGCTGTCATTTTGGCGCTCACTGCCATTCTCTGTTTTTGTTGTGGGTGCCTGGCATGAAACCCAAGTTGTGACACCAGCACACCTGCCAATCACAGTCTGTCCAAGCCCATATGATATCATTGTATACTTCGTGTAACAATAGCAACTCTACTTGGCAGGAGGTTGATGGTTTGTGTGATGTGCAATGCATGCCAAGCAATGCTGTCTCAACTGTTCGAGCTGTTTTCTTGTGGACTGTTACAGACACATGTGTTTGTCGTCAATGGAGGCACACTACTGTATGTATAATGACAAAAAGTGCTTCAAGATTCTGGCTTTCGACGTATCAGCACATCCATCCGTGGTATCTCTAATTACATACAGATTATATGCAGCAACAGTCCTATCTTGTGGGAGTCAGCCTTGTCTGCTGCTTCGTGTGGTCTGCAGCAACCTGTCTGTAAGACTGCGCCTTCTCCTCCACATTGCTATTCTGGCAGCTCTGCAGCAGACACAAACTCAGATCTTGCTGTATATCTGGCAAAGGCTTGAATAGAAAGTGGCTTGACAGCAGCATGTTCACGTCTCACATCAAGAAAGTCTTGTGACTTGTGCTTTGCTGTTAACAAGACCATCAAGCAATGATGCTAAGCCAGCTGAAGCTGAAATGTATGGTCGTAGAGGATGAATAGACTGGCTTTGGGGCCGGCGTATCCCTGATGAGGGGCTGAAGTGATCGTACAAACCACCGGATCTTTGTAAGCTGCAACTGGGGCAGCTGGCAAAACTCTGCATACTGCTTCTGTGAAACAACTTCACAGTGTATACTCCTGGAATCAGCTAATACTGATCCATCTGCTGGGACTGTGGCTTGTTTGTGATGCACGTGTTATCTGCTATGCAGACTTGATGAAACGCAAATTGCACACGTGACAGGAGCTGAAACAATGCGAAGGTCAGCAAATATTGACCTGATAAAATGATGATCCAGCAATGTTGAATGCAGCGCTTGCTGATGCCACCGTTAAAAGCACAATGGCACCCACTGAGCCTTGCAAGCAAGGTGCCACAAGAGATCAGGGCTTGCAAGGGCCACAGCAAAGACAGTGGTCATACCCGCATGACTTGGCGCTGCTTCTCCAGCATCTGGAGTGCCATGAGCTTCTTCATGTTGTCCTGTCCTGTGCCGTCATCCAGCACCTGCTTGGTGCGATCAATGAGACGCCCTAGGCTATTACGCTTACGGAAGGGCCACCGCGTCATGCCATTGCTGCGACAAACCCTCTTCAGAGTGGTGATGCCCAACCCCAGCTTCGTTGCAGCTTCCTGCAGAAGCACAGGGGAATCCAAATGAGCGTCTACCAATGCAGTAGACTTTGTCCTATCATGTGCAAAGTTTGCCTGTCTTTGTGGCTTACTTGAGTACTGGTGAATGAGCGGCCTCCGGTGCATTGACAGCTCTGCAATCCTGTGACTTGCTTGCTCATGCAGAAAGGCTCGAGGACATTCGATGCAACTTTATAGGCTCTAACATTTCTGGCAAATGCAGCACAGAGTGTTGTGCAGTTGCTGACAAGGTGCAGCAGCATCAGCATCAACGTCAGAACTGTGTGGGAAGGCTACCTTGATTGGCAGATCAAAGTAGCCACCTTCCTCCAGGAAAGTCATTGTAAGCCCTTGCCTGGCCAGTCCTTTACAAGTCCTGACAGGCTGAGCCTTAATTGCCTCGTCCCTCCTCACCTTCTGCAGTCAGGGGACACACAAATGCATTCAGTGATGACAAAACTCAGGCAATACGCTGGCTCTTGGGGATAGCTCTTAGACTACAAGGTTGTGGTGTTGCAAACATGCAGTGAGTTTAGCTTGCAATGCCAGCTGCGGGTGAAGCTTGTTTGTGTATGCAAGCCACTACTGTCAGTATAATGGCTCAAAATGCAGGTACCAAGCACATGTAAGCAATCACACGGAACAACATTCAGTAAAGCACCTCAGGCTCATCATCTGTGTCTGAGTCTCGGTCTGAAGCATTGTCAGCAGTGACAGATCCAGAGGGGTCCTCCTGAGCGCAACCTGAGTGAGACATAGGCGAGGCAGCATCCTGCTGGGACTGCCAACGCTTGTCAGAGTGTGGGAGCTCTGAAGCAAGCCTCTTTCTGCAGTCAGGTACAGCTGTCCGGTGAGCTGCTGACTGAGACTCAGCAGTTTGATGGAGCCTTGGCATAGTGACAGCCTCCTGCTTGCTGCACTCTGTAGACTTTGTACACGAGCTGCTGACTGCAGCAGGTGAGGCTTGTGTTCTGCGAGTGTTCGCTGACGTTTTCTCGTGCCCTTGCTTTGTCGTATCTCCCCGGCTGTGGTCTGCATTGTGCACAGTACCGGTCAGAAAAAAGCTTAACAGTGGCCTTGCGGGGCCACGATAGGGACAAACGATGCACAAGGGACTTGCATTTGGGTGGCAGCAGCAACACAAGCGGTCGCTGGAAGCCGCGGTGTCACGACACGCAGCAGCGAAGTCAGCCACGCCTTCAACCACGAACAGACGCTCACCAGATACGACTTCTTCCGCTAGTCCGCTGTGATCGCCTGACATGTCTGCAACTTGTGTCAGAACAGCCAGCACAGGCCTGATCAAGTGCAGCTTACTGCGACAGCCTCAAGGACGCACAGTGCTTGGAAGCCTATTCGTTAGTGACGGTTCGCGAGCTGATAGGTTACACGACGTGCCGGTTCAGCTCGCGGGGAGACAACACGCAAATTATGCGGCACAGGGCAGACTACACCTACACCAGCGCAACCTGCAGTAATTGTTGGCTCGGCTGACAGCTGCATGCATGCGTAGATGTATCGTACGACTCGGCTATCTCGTCTATCGTGAGGTGTAGAGCAACGGGCTCTGAAACCAACGTTAACGTTGTTGACAAGCGCAGTGAGCGATGCGTAATGCCTTTCGAAACTAATTGAAAGCATGGGCACTCACGCCGTTATGCCTGTTGCTTTGTTCTCAGCCGTGCCGTTGGCACCAGTCAACAAGGGTTGCTGCAAGCCAGTTCGAAATGTGCATTCGCAACGACTGCGCTACTGGTCACAACCGGGAACTGTGCATTGCGCAATGACGTCCACAAAGATCACCAAGGTACCTTCTTCACTAGCGTCGGAGTAACATTCACTACTCACACTTGACCTTTTACCTCAGCTATACAGCTGAACATATATGAGGTGTGCAGAGGTCCAGCGTCAAGGAGGCGAGGGAAAGCTTGCTGGGCGCGATCACGGATGTCAAGGTATTACTGGCTGCTGCAATTAGCAAGCTGTGCACTGCCTCTGAGGGTATCACAGTCATACCTTACAGCGAATGCTCGCGACAGGGGCGAGGCAAGACCGGTATGAGTCCAGAGCAACTCAGCAAGTTGGAAGCTGCAGTTGAGAGTTTGGAGGCAGACAGAGGTGTCAGTGTATGTCTAGCATCCAGCTGCTGATCCTTTGTTGTAACACCTTCCTTTGCTCTTGCACTCCTTCCACTGACAGCAACAGTTGAGCAATGGCATCGCCAACAATCACCTGTTAGTACTGTAAGTGAAAGTTACCGCCTGCAGGATCCCACAGGTTCTCCTCTACTAGAAGGCCGGTGGCGTCTTCTTTTCACCACCCGGCCTGGCAGTGCATCTCCAATCCAGAAGACATTTGTTGGCGTGGATGCCTTCACTGTGCACCAGGAAGTGCTGCTATCTTCAGCTGAGAAGGCCAGAGTGAATAACATTGTTGACTTTGGCGCAAAGGTTGGGACTCTCAAGGTGGGGCTGCCGTTTCACATCTAGATGTCACGCTTGTTTTGTGGCTGCCATGCAGGCAGACATGTTGTGCCTTGTTGGCACTGCATGCAAATGAGACCTATGGTGGAGCAGGCTTGAGCCATCAGAGCCAGTACACCACACAACATGCATGCCTCAGCCCAACACAGCCTCACATATCAGCAGCAGACCTGAAGTGCACATTGTTGTCATGCAGAACAGACAGCATGGCATGTCTGGTCTTGCATGTGTTGCAAGCTTCCCGTGGCCTCTTATAGACCCTACGTTTGTGTGGGCACAGATGCGCTGTGTGAGCATCAGCACCCCAGCAAAACAGGCCAGCTGGATGTTCTATGGCTCATGTGTGTGCATGCTATGTTGCAGGTCGCAGCAGAAGCAAGCATAAAAAGCAGCAATACATTGCATCCTATGCTGCATGAGACCACTTTGCATTGCGCTATGCTGCTTTGTCAGATTTCACTGGTGTCATGCTGTCCTGGTAGGTAGAGGCAGAAGCAAGCACAGACAGTAATACCAGACCTGGATTTGTGCCTCGTCAGAAGCCTGGCCTCGCTGTCTTTGGCAAAAGTTCCAACACACCGCCTGTTCATCCAGTACGGCAACGACTCTGTGGTCTGCTTGCTATTGTCTTTTTCATGCTGTGACCCTCTTTGTGTCTGCACTTCTAGTGCTACTTCAGCAATGTGTACTGTCATCGTGCCTATTTTGCATGTGCAGCTGCGTCTTTGATGTTTGCTCTTTGATGCCTGAATCGTAATTTTTACATATACATCAATGCTTGTGCAGATTACAAAGTTGCTGCTTCAAATGTGCTGCCAGTAGCAGGCATAAATATCGCAGTGTTGCATCTCAGCTCTGACTTGTCTTGGGTGCGCATGCAGAACATGCGGGTGGACTTTCAGTTTGACAAGGCAGCATTTGCCTTCAATGCTCTGCCTTTCAAGATTCCCTATCCTGTCCCGTTTAAGCTGCTCGGTGATGAGACCAAGGTACGTACAGCTGGTGTGCTTGTTGATGTGCCATTTCATGCATGCAACATATCTCACGTTCACACAGTGTAGCACACAGGCCATGCTTCTCTCAAGCTTTTGACGACTCAGCAAAGAAGTTCGTGTTGATGGGGGAGCAAACGCAGTAGTCAACATGGTCCAGCTGAATTGAATTGGTGTTTGATGCAGTTGCAAATCTTGTGATGCAGGGCTGGATTGACATAACCTACCTGTCTCAAGATGGCAAGCTAAGGCTGACACGTGGAAATAAAGGTGAGCAGTATGATTGGCGTGTAGCTTGTGCCTTTGACTGCTTGTACTGACCATGACTGAGAGATGTTCTGCATGCAGCTTGTATGCAAATTGCATGAAGGCATGGCTGATCACACTGACTTAGTGGGCAGCGCTTTCACAACATCCATCAGCTGTCAGCCTCCTGCGCATCAAGAAAATCAGCGCTGAAACGTTCAACATCTGCATGTTGATGTTGACAGGCACCCTGTTTGTGCTGATGAAGGATCCATCACCTAAGCAGCAGCTGCTAGAGCTTGTCAGCTCTTCAAGAACAAGTAATGATGATGAGGTACAGCAGCTCATAGAGAAGCTACAGACTCACAGTCCCGAGAGAAGACCAGCAGCATCTGCAAAGACACAGGGCAAGTGGCGTTTGCTGTGGTCAAAGCAGGTAGCTAAACAGACTTTGGGCATTTCTATGGATGAGGCCTCAGGTTCCTGCTCGAGGCATACGCTGCACTCTACGCGAGGTGCACAGTATTGGTGGCCCACATTGCATGAAGTGCGTATTATGTGGGAGGTCAGCAGCACAAGCCACCATCTCCTTCTGATGTGCATCGTGTCTTTGGTCCTAAGCCTGCCAATGTGTACACAAGTGCAGGCAGGACTGCTAAGCATGAAAGGTACACACTTGTGACGATGTGTATCATGCCATATCACTGCTCATTAGGGTGCTTGATACAGGCTGGCAATGCAAATTATCTTCAGAAGGCTTTGTCAAATCAAACCAGCAACTTCCAAATCATCAAGGAGGAGGAAGGCCAAATTCGAGTGGAGAACGTTGTGCAGCTGGGACCACTGCTGGCAATCAAGGCTGGAGGCACCTGTGCCCCTGAGGGCGCCAGCAGGACCATGGTCACCCTGGATGACATAAGAGCAGAGCTTGGACCATTAAGGTCAGCAAATAATGTAAAAGCTTGTTCGCAATGCCGAGCTCAGTTTGCTTCTTCTGACGTCCCTTGTGAATTGCTCCACTGGATTTATAGCAGACAGTTGTTGTCACAGCCATGTCCCATGCTGTTACAAATGCATGGGATGGTGCATACCTCCCCAAGCCCTCATTCAAATGGTGTGAGGATGTGGATGAACACTTTCCAAAGCAGGGATTTGCTGCCAAACAAAGCTGCTTTGTGGCAAGTTGTCATGCGACAGCACTGCTGTAGCATCAATTTGCCTTGGAGCAGTGGAGTGCACAGGAAATCAGCCATTGCTTTGGTAGCATGCCATGAAAATTGCTCATTATGCAGGATACCTTTACCCAAGGGAAACAGCTCCTCAAGCAGTCAGCCTGCATATGTGGACTGGCTTTATCTAGATGATGACCTGCGCATTACACGCGGCAGCAAAGGCAGTACATTCATCCATACAAAGAGCTGACAGACCCTATCTATCAGAAGCTGCAGTGCAGAGATGTGGTCTGAGACATGTCTGCGGCTTCATGCTTTCTTTTTTGCACAACTTATTTTCTGATGATAGGCAACACTAGCCATATTGCTGGCCTTGCTGTCCAAGTTGACTCCTTTCCGCTTGCTACCATATACATGCAATTCCCTGCTGTGCTTAGCTAGTTGCCTCAAGGCTTGGTGCTGCTGCATCACTTGACGCACCCTGCATTCCATTTTATTTTCAGCGCTGCAAAGGCAATGTGAATGCAGATGTGTGCCATTTAGGCAGTTGTGGCACAATGCAATATTTTATGACAGACCTTTGCCTGCAAGTCTTCAAGCTGCTTCTTAGTTGCCTCTAGCTGCTGCTTGAGATCTTCCTTCTCTTGCTTGAGTGCATCATACTCAGCTGGGGTTGGGCCCCCTAGTAACCCCTTGATATAGCTGAAGTCTAACAACATCGTCAGCTTCACAGGGAAGCAACTACACAAGCAGCTCAACCCATGGTGTAATGTCGCGAATAGCATGCTCAACTTACTCAAGAGCATTCTTCGGTCGCTCAGGCTCTTCATACAAGCTGACCAGAACTGCAAATACACACTAGCTAATTCCGCCAAAAGCAGCAGCAAGCTAGAAGGCAGCAAACAACAGAGTACGGGAAAGAGCCACACTTTTGGTGATCGTGTCCAGCACGCCAGCCGCCTCTAAATACTGTCTGAAGGCTTCCTTCTTGTTAGTCGCCATGGACAGAGACGACAACGTGAGGTTGCGCCACCTCCGTTAACAAAAAGGACGACGCTCTTCAGCAATGCTGTTGACAAAATGGTTGAGATGCCGTCAGCCCGTTGGGTTACTCCCAGGACTCCTCGCGTGCAGTAGCTGCAGGTTGACAGTTCGAAAGGCCTTGCCCTCCCTCGCTCTGGGCCTTCTCTCGCCCCTGTTGCTTGTGAAGAGACATCTGAGACGATTGATTGAAAGGAGGACTTCCAGAGCTCAGAGATCAGAGCGAAGCACAGCAGCGCTCTTCGTCAACGCACCGCACATGACTAGCCGGCCTCAATCTATTTATCATGATGCGAAGACCGCCTGCAGGTGCTCAAGAGCTCGGGCTGGACGAGGACATAGACATAATGTCGCCAGGCCCAGTGCCCCTTCTGTCAGGTAGCGGCGTTGTGAAACCATCTACCCGACTTGCATTTTCATCATTATGGGTAGTTCAAGTCCCGCAGGCTTCAGCGAAACCCTGTATGGCATGATACCTGTTCCGACTGTCTGTGATCAAGATCTTATTCGTACAATGCAGTTGAGCTGCGTCCCTCTGCCGCCATGGTCTCAGGCGCACGGCCACCTATGCGTCATCCAGCTACTTCGCTACGCGTTGCTCATCACACACACCCTGATCTTAAAGATGGTGACCCAGATCAGTCTTTGGTACAAAGCCCACTCGCAAGTCTGCCTCCGCTACGTAAGTGCAACGCGTTCACAAGCCCACTGGCGGATAGCTTCGCGCGGGACCCATCAGGGTTAACGAAGAGTCAGGATGTAATGCAGAGCGACCGTGCAACCTCTGCAGACCGGCAGGACACTGACCTGCCGTTCACCCACCTCCCCCAAACCCCTTCCAGCAGCACCTCGACCTCCAGTGAGCAAATTGACATCTGCTCAGTCGCTGAGCAGCAACCAGCCAGCACTATACCCAACATTGTCCTCAGCCGCAGCCACTTGTATGAAGCCCAAGGCAGCACTCCAGCTTGCACAGCAGGCCCAATGCAGGCAGGGTTCAAGCTAAGTCAAGTTGTCCAGTCTAACAACAGGCTGAAACGCAAGCTCAGTCATGTGAATAGTCCTGAGAGGGCACCGCATTTCACGCACAAGAGTGATCATTGCAAAGGCAATCGTGGATTTGGTAGTGTGTTCACTGAACGTACAAGAGCAGTGGGCCATGAGGGTGCAGAACAACAAGCAGCTGCACCAGTTGGGGATGAGCAGGCCAAGCAGCATGACATGCAAGCTCTGCGTGCTAATGCCCTGCTGTTCCAAGCAAGGCAGATGGCATCAGCCTCAAGAAAAAACAACCTGTCCAGCCGCGGGCATCAGCAACAGAGTACGTGTGGCAGCTCGTGGCGTGGCCCAAAAGCTGAGACAGCCTCAGAAGATTGGGCAAGTAGCCATGACCCACAGACTCAGGCAGAGCCCATGTTTCTGAAGGCTGCTGAACAACGACCAGCTCAAGCTGCACCGCTTCAGCGTAACGTTCAGGTTTTGCAGCTGCAAGAGGATGCTTTACCTCAGCAGCAAGGGCAAAAGGCAGATCATGCTGCTGAGCCTCGGCATACGCAGCTGCCTGCACAAAAGTGCAAGAGTCAGGCTGCACAAGAGCATCATGGTCAGTTCCTGCAGGCAAAGCAGCATTGTGGCTTGGTACCGCAACAGAGGCAGCGTGCAAACCAGAGCGCTGCTCACCAGCGTGTGCATGTACCTATACAGCGACCAAGCTCCCATAGTTTGGCTGCATATGCTAGCTGTCAGGACTTGCAGTTGATGAGGAGCAGTGCCTTGCCCTTGCAAGGAGGTCGGATTGCGCAACAAGAGACCCCATCATGTCTGTCTAGTATACACCAACTGCGGCAGCATGCACTTCGCAACACATGTCAGCTGAGGACCACATCTCCAGGTAAGCTGTCTTTCATGTCTGCCTCGCCTATTCAGAAGTCTGCAAACTTTCATAGTCTCTGAGCATCCAGTATGCAATCTTTGTGCCATTTGGGCTGAGCCAAAGGCTATCTTTGGGCAGTACTGCATTTTCTGCATGTATGCGATGCATAACGGTAAACAGGACAGCTCAAAGCCAGATAGCACTGCCCCTTTTGTCAGCTCAGGCGATGCACCAATATCAAGTGCATGCGTCATCACCCTGTTTGACATACAAAGGGTTGCACATCTCACTCAAAATGCTTAGTAATTTCCATGCAGATGAGATGTTGAGGAATGGTGAGGACTCCAGTGCAACTCAGGCTCCTCTGCACCTGCAGACAGCTGCCTCAGATGCTGCCACTGATCATACCTTCCAGGTATGTTAGGAGAAACACATTATGTGTGCCCAACTTCTGATTGCTGTTGAGTAGCTTTCTGCCATGACCATGCCATGGCTTACATTGCTTTCCTGTTTGCCTGAGGGGCTCATTTACAAGCCCCTCTCCCTGAGCATGCAAAGCCTCTCAGTATTATCTGGCTTCTCTGCATACGCAATCAGGTCCAACCTTATGCTATGAGGTTGTTTCCGCTAGCTGCATAGCACACACTGCAAGGGATCGCCTGTTGGCCTGTCTTTGCAGGAGCACGAGTTCTGTGCTTCTGCCAAGACATTTCTTTTCATGGCCTTGCAGCCTGAACTGTTCGCCCACTAACCTGAAGCCATTGGCTGACAAGACAAGACAAGACAACCAGTCAATCAAGGTGAAATCAGGTGGTTGATGGTGTAGGAGATACGGGGAGTGCCAGCAGAGCGCAGGCTGAGTGAGCCAAGCAGAGATGCTGTGAAGATAGTGGTGGGAATGGAGCAGCAGGCCCGCTACCAGGCCTTCCTGAAAGACCGCCAGCAGCGCAACACACACCACCCTGAAGGTGGGCCAACTCCCCTTTTTTACCCCTCCTTCCTTGCCTGCCACTTGCTGAATTTGCCTGTTCTTGAGGGCTGTGCTTGTGTGGTCATAACTTTGAAAATGCCACTGCTGGAAGCTGAGGCTCCCTTCTTCTGAACAGTATAGGTTCCCTTCATCTTGAAAAGTCCTTGCTGAGTTAGGCATTGCTTGGGCAGTGGCTGCCGTTGCATGCCTATTCTGTGTGCATACAATTGCAAATTGCTGTCTCCAGCAATTCCAATCCTTGACAGGGCGTGTCTGGCTGTTTGTAAGGCAGGATGATGCTGATGCCTCACAGCCAGGTAAGAATCCCTTGCACCAGCAAAACAAAAGTTGAGAGACGTCTACTGAAGCCCTTGGGACATGCTGTGTAGGCACCAGCAAGTCAATGCAGGGCATCTTCTCACTACTGCTGTCTTTTGAGTCCATCACTAATCCAGCGCTACAGCGGCAGCTGCTGCAGCACAGCCTGGACCTGTTGGAGCTGAGCCGAGACTCAGCAGTGCAGCTGCTTAGTCATAAGGCAGAGTCAGCTGGGAAGCTTATGGGACTGTTGCGGGAACATGCCCCTGTTTGTCCTCAGGATGATCACCTTCTCATGCTGCGAGGCCCTCTCCAAGACCTGGTATAGGAAGCTCCCTTGCATTCAAAAGGGCCTTCGTCAGCCTTGATGCCACCTGCTGACAAGACTGTCTTGCACAAATGATCTGCATGATTTTGCTAACAAGTACTGTGCACCTTCCAATTGTGCCTTGGTCATAGCTAAGACGGTTGCTTTGCAGAGCCTCACAGGCTGGCACAAAGGAGTGCACACTGTGCAAGCCTCTTCAGCCGCTCTCATCATGTTGCTCATGCTGTTAGCACCTCATGTTTGCAGCAGAGTCAGCCAGGCAGAGTTTCAAGGCCCAGTGGTCTATAGACTGCCAAAGCTGCTTTACAAAGAACACTGTAGTTGCATCTTTGGTTTGACACTACATACAGCATTACACTACTACTGGCAGTCATACTGCCGACATGTTAGTTATTCATGCCCAAGCAGCATCAATGGCAGTGTTGCCAAGAAAAAAGGCAGGGTCGCAATTACGCTCAACCAGCAAGGACGAAGAGTGCCCACCAAAGCAGAAGGCTGATTGCAGACCTGAATGCATCAGCGCTGCATACCAATCGCTCAGACAGGCAGCCTGAGAGCCTTGCCGATGGTGTGCAGGAGCCCAGGCAGGTTGCAGCGGTGCGCAATCCAGCAGTGAGGATGAAGTGCGATCACCAGACCGACAAGGCATGGCTGCGAGGGTGGGAGCAGCGCACCAATGCCAGCACTGCTGACTTCTGTGACACTGGGGGAGCTGCTGAGCTGGCTGTCAAAGCCCTCTTTCCCCTTATGCAAGGCTGGGCTCATACCCTACAGGTCTGCCCCTCCCATCACCCATGCATCCCCCAACCCCCCAAGATCTGCCTGCATCCTGATACCATAGCGGCAGTCATAGCCCCCCAGGTCGGCCCCCACATGAACTTGTCCAATCTGATTTAGATGACATCAATGCATGTTATTGTTGGTACACTGACCCGCCAACACAGGACCTGATACAGGGAGCTACTCAGGACTGTATGTGCCTGACCCTTGAGAAGACACATGTCAGATGAACACGCATGAATGAGTGAATGAACGAATAGATGAACCAGTGAATGGGTGAGTGCATGAATGAACGAACAGACGAACAAACAAACATGGTACAAGCACCAAACGTGAACATGTTTTCTGCTGGTATGCCACTGAACAGACACACACATAAGATGTTTTGGGTCCCTTGGACCCCTTGCCTGCCTGCCGGTACCAGCTTGTGCTTGTGCGTGCAATCCAGCCTACAAATGTGGCTGTGGATCCCTGCACTGACTGACAGACGCCGCCTTGCAGATGGCATGGAGTCTGAGAAGCGAAGACCCTTTAGAGTACAGCTGTGTGGTGGAGGCTCTTATGGCAGCATGGGTGAAGGGAGACCTGCCCTCGCCCGCTGCTCAAGCATCAGTTCCTTATGCTCACCAGGCAAGCACAAGTCTTGACATATCACACAGGTCTTGAAGTATTATACAAGCACAAGTCTTGACATGTCATACAAGTCTGTCAGTATCATACCAGCACAAGTGATGAAGTATTCATCGAGTTCACGTTTTGCTGTCAGACTTTTAGCCTTTAGTCGTAAAACTCTATACCAACTATCAACTGCGCCATGCATTACATTTGGGCAAAACTCGAATCCTATGGGCTTCAGCAGCTGATGAAGCAACAATTCACCATGCTCACACGGCAAGAGTACGATCTGACAACTCCACGTGTGCTGAGTGACACATTCACCTTCTGCCTAGACGCTGTCTTTGTTTGAATTTGCCCATGGTAGCATGAGCAACCTGCCATCCTGTATGCCTGTTGCTGAGTTGTCAGCTCCCTGTAAGGACAAGCTGCAGACCAGGGAAGAATGCATTTTGGCTTTTCTGCCCAGCCTGCTTTCTCTGCCCCCAGAGCCGCAAGTTTAGCGTCTGAAGTATCCTTCTTTGCACGTAAAGCAACCTCAACGGTTGATGCTTTACGTGCACAAAAGGATGCTTCAGATGCGAAGATGGCGGCTCTGGGGTGAGAGGAAGCAGACTGGGCAGACAAGCCAAGACGCTATCTTGCCTGGTTTAAGCATCATCTGACACACTTCCTTTGGGTGAATGTTTTGCAAAGAGGTGAGTGCACGTTTGCAAAGATTGCAAAACCCTGCTAGCTGAGTACAGCTGCCACTGGTCAGGGCCATGAGGTCATGCATGCTTCATCCCTGCAAGCACAAACATTGCAGATCGGTGCTGCTCTGTTGCTGGAGGTTTGTAACTTGATGTATGGTTTTTCTTCTTTGGCAGAGCTCTTTTGCATGCGCTCCTGCCCTGTCGGCATCCATCAGGCCAGCACACCTGTTGACAAGACATTGTCACAGACTGCTTTCTTGAGAGTCTGCTGCCATCAGACATCTATGCTCATGACAGCAGCATCAGCAGCGGCACAGGTCGGACTGGTTCCTCCCCCCCCCCCCCCCCCACCCACCATTCCGGTGTTCCGGCCTGTCTCCATACCCCTTGTAACTATGTTTGTCCGAGTCTCAAGTGCAACCCATGAACAACGGCACAATCAAAGTCTGAAGTGCAGCCCATGAACAACAGCACAATCAGACTTTCAATGCAACATGTGAACAACAGCACAATCAGACTTTCAATGCAACATGTGAACAACAGCACAATCTGAATCTCAAGTGTAGCCCATGAACAACAGCGCAAACAGAGTCTGAAGTGCAGCCTATGAAGAACAGCACATCATGGTAGAGTGTTGCTTCAGGTGGACCTAAGCAAATGGGAGTCTGCTCTGGGGCCGGGGCAGATTGGGGCCGGCCCCTCCCTGCATGCCACCCCTTCAGCACCCCTGCCCTGCCATAGGCCGGGGCCCGGGGGGGAGAGCATCATTGCTGCTGGGTTCCCCTACACCCCTGATGAATGGAGCAGTGCCTCAGCAACTGCTCTTGCGTGTGTTGATGATGGCTGTGGAAACTCAATGGCACACTGCCATCAGGCACACCAGCCAGCCACCAACCTCACAGGTCTTGCTTGTGGCTTTGTGTACATGTTGGCTGTATCACATGCTCAGGGCTCAGGGCACAGGGCACAATCCTTCCCATGCATACACAGTTCAAGCCTGGGTGTCTCATGCGCGTGGCTGATGCAAAGTGTGAAAGGCACAATTTCCTCAGCTGTCATAGCGCTGCAAACAGCATCAGTGGTGTTTGAATCCTTGCTGATACAGGTGTGCATCATGCTTCAGCTCGTTGGTTGACATTCAATCTTCTCCCCCTCTGCTGCACAACTATGTACCAAACATGGGGGCATATACACTGACAAGATACTGCATGCTCAAAATGGGGATCAGATGCTGGATTGAAGTTGACTCATTTGCATGACATGGACTATATGCTTGACGTGAAGCATGTGCATGACAAGGACCATGTGCATCATAAGGACCATGAGCATGACATCAACAATGCCTGCTGGTACAGGTGTGTCAAGTGGGCTGGCCATCCTGAGCTCCTTGTTCACAAGGACCAATTTTCATGTGGAGGATACCCTGTTGGGGGCTTACAACATCATGACTTATGGCGCCCCCAAGATCTGGTAACCTAACCATGCCTCATGTGTTACCATCATATAGTGCCCTGGCAGTCACATTGTGTTTCAACAGACATGTAGTCCAAGATAGAGGCTGACCTCGCTTTTATTCCTCTTGGTTGCGTAAGTTCAGTGCGTGTACAGCTCTGAAACACTGCTGAGCCATGCACAGGCCGGCACACCCCAAGTGAGCTGTCCCAAAGCAGTGAAAACCCTGCTAGAGGCCCATTGTACTGTCTGATCAACCTGAAGCTGTAGCATGCAGTGGCATGGCTCCCACCCAAGCCTTCGAAATGCTGCAGTCATTCAGATTCCCCCAATCATTTTCTTGAACACCCTGTTTTGCTCTCAGACAACATGTGAGTCATGTTCCTGACCACTGGTGCTGATCCACCCCTCGTCACTCAAAGTCCCCCTTTCTCCCCTGTTTCCCTGTCCTTGGTACATCAGCACAGTCAGATTTGCTTTACTTGTTAAAGTTCAAGACAAACTTCCCCTTATTTAGCAACCATGACCTTGACTTTCACTCGATCTCCTCTATGACATGATCACCCCAGCCTACATGCTCACTCTCTGTGTGTCAATTCCAATGGCGGCTTGCCTGCAGGTATGTGGTGCCTGCTGCAAAAGCAGCTGGCTTTGAGGCAGCCCTTGAGCAGCAGCACGGCCCCAATGCCTTGGCAGCGCTCACAGGCAAGCACCTGTACTGCAGCCTGCCCTTGCCACTGCTGAAGGAGCTGGGGGTGAAGCGCTTCCTGCAGATGCCTGGCTATGCAGTCCTCACATACCCAGTGAGTGCACAAACTGACCCTTTGTGTCATTGCCTGAACGCACGGCCAAGTGGAAACATACGAGACTGGAAGCAAAACGTGTACAACTGAATGGGCAAGCAAGTGAGGGTGTGAGTATGTGTGTGACCCAGTTACAGGAGTGAATGAGTTTTGAGCGAGCAGGTGCCTGAGTGTTCAAATGATGACTCAAACAGAGAGAGTGTTGATATGTGTGTCTGGATCTGTATGCTTGTCTTCCAACATATCCCCCTTAAAAGTAGACACATCTGATACCAGTCCCCATGTGTTTCTGGTTACATTCACACTGTAAAAGAGGCGTTTCTGGAAACAAACAGTGCTATCACTTTTGCTTGCTGTTCCCTCTTTCCCTGAGTCTCTATGCCTGTCACAAGAGAGTGCACGGGGTACAGATGTGTGAATGGTTGATGTGCAGGGGGCGGTGTACCATTGGACCATTAGCACAGGTTTCTCCTTGGCAGAGGCTACTAACCTGTATGTGGGGCAGCCCGGGCAGCTGCTGTCACACCTGCAGGATTGGTACACCCTGCTGTGCTCAGCTTGCACCCAGGTCACCATTCTTCTTCTTCTCCTCACCCTGTACCATTCCGTATGTTGTTCTGTGCCCTTGTCTTTCAGCGCATGTGGGGCTTGTGCACCCTGCTATAGTGCAGTGATGTGATGCTCCTTGAGGTCAGCCCTGTAGTAATGGCATGGGCCCCCACCAGAGCAGCAGAGCCCGTCTGCATCACTTAAAGCTTGCAGAGATCTGCAAAATCCCTGAGGTATCCTTGGGGATGGCAAAAGTGACAAATTTGTTGCATGCTCCGTGATAAAGCAACACCATGTTAGCTAGCAGCTTTTGGGCCTGTTTTCTCATGAGGAAGCCTGCTTGCACATCTTTGAAGTTGTGTCAAAAGTGTGATCTGGACTTGGGTTTGTGCTCTGATTGCTTGCAGGCAGTGAAAGAAGACAATGCCGATGTAGTGGCTAGTTTGCTGGGACGCGTGAGCATCAGCCAAGCTGTAGTACAAGTCCTGTTGCAAGGGCCCCTTAGTCAGGGCAAGGGCCCTGCCCTGCACTGCCAGGCTGTTGCTGCATTGAAGCAGCTGCAAATGCTGCAGAATTTCATGGATGGTTAGACGCACTGATGATACCTAGTTGAGAAATGGCCAGGTGGTGGCGGGAACACTGCTTGTTTGCCCTATGATTAATGCCTTTGATGACAGCTTCAGCCTGGATGCGCTCTGGTATAGCGCAGCTCCCTTGAAGGCAGCTGCACTAAGAAATAATGTCCTGTCTGGTCATTTGCCACACGTACCACAGATCTGGGATCAGCTTGTGCACTGATGTCTTACTGACTGCGTTGATGCACCTTGCTTACCAGGTGTACCTATGCTGTTCCAGCGCTTCTATTGTTGATGACCTTGTCTTCACTTCCATTTCCATTTTTGCTTCCAGCAGGGCTGCAGCAGCCCAGTGCATTACAGCAGTTCAGTGATCAGGGATGACTCCACGTCAATCTATACATGTAGCTATCGAGACCAATGTGACCAGGTTTCCTTGATAGATTGGATTTCAGGAATACGTTGCCAAATATATTTCAACTTGCAGAGCTTGGTAAAATGCCTGGATCATAGAGATGTTGTGCCAGATACAATATGCAGTCAAGCAAGGCTGTGTTAGGCTGCGGGTGGGACCAAGTTTGCATCAGAAACGCAAGTTTTTATATGCTGCTGCTGCAATGTTAGACAAGGAACTTCACATACAAGCAAGCAGACTCAACAAAAAGAGCACGCTGAGCTGGTCCTACGTCGCATAAAATCAAATTGATCACAATCAACACAATGATGGAACTGTCCATGCTACAAGGTACCACGTTGCAGCTGCTGTGCAAATGATGGAGTCACCTACAGCTGTCACTGGTAAAATGTCGTAACATGTGGAAACCGTTATAACACAAAATTGTTGGCAAATCCTGCTTTTGCTGCCTCACACGAGCCTAAGAAAAAGAGAAAAAGGAAACAAGGCTAGAGCTGACACAGCCTGACATGTTGATTTGTTCCTTAAGCCTATTTGATCTTGGGCAGGTCCAATGTGATTGGGTATAGATACTTGTTGCCATCAAACTTAGCTCCAAGATTGGCTATCTTGGTGAAGTATGTAATGAAGTCCACCTCGTACTCTACAGTACAGCAACGAAGTCAGTACCCATCATCAATGTCAATACCAAAGCAGCTTGCACTTTGTCTTTCAGTGCACAGCATGTCCAAAGTGCTGGATTTAGGCAAAGAAAGCCTTGAGTTGTGAATATCAACAGCTTGGTCTGATTCTAACGCTGCATGCAAAGCCTGCAGAGTCATAACCCAATCCATGTGTACAATGTGCAGACTGAACACGATGATGCTTTGCCTGCTTAGATGGCAAGCAGACCAAGGAGGTAAGAGGCTCACCAGTCCGTGTGACTGTGCGCCGACTCCTGTCATACTTGGCCTTCCAGCCCTTGAAGTCATTGTCCTCAGCAAGAGCAGCTTCTGCAGCTGCTGGGTCAGGCTGAGCTTGTGTCCACAGTACAAAGGCAGGCCTTTCCCAGAAGGGAGCCTTTCCAGCTGCAAAGCCTCCCTTGTTCTCGTTGCCTAGCTTGTTGAAGAAGCTCTGCACTGACAAAGCAGGCAAACTGAGCTCAACCGTTGATGTGTTGCAGGTCAGACTGAATCTGTGTCTGTGCTACTAAGGGGAGACTGCTCATACACAGATGGCCCAATCAGCTGCACAGGGGAATTATGCTGCCCTGGCATGCAGGAGAAAAGGCTGCAACTAGTCACGCACAAATATGCTGCCTGTCTGTTGGAAGCTTTGGAGGCAAAGGTGTACCTGGACCTCTTCTGCGCATGGTGTTCACATGGCAAATGCACAGCGGCTTGAGACAAGGCATCAAACAGAGCTTGTTCATTTCTAACCAACCTGGGTATTGCAACAGTCTGCTCAATGTTCAAGTTTACCTTGACTTCTGCTGGAGATGCTGTCTGGGTCGGCACCTGCACAGGGGCGTCAGGGGAGGTGGCGTCTACCCTCCCTAGGGGCAGGGGGAAGGCCGCCCCAAAGGCTTCAGCAATGGTGCTGCCGTCCTGAGCAATGGAGGCTCTCTTCACCTTCTGTGCTGTCCAGGACTGCACATGCGCCACCTTGGCTGCCAGCACTATCAGGTCGGCCCAGCTGATGGCCTCTTGACCTGCACCAGACATTGCACCTATTAGCTTTCAAATTCTGTCTGGCTGTAGACTCATGAAGGCTGCCATGGCAGATTGGCGGGCGGTTGGGCCTATAGGTACGGGTTTTTGATTGCTATATTGTGGATGAGATTGATTGGCTCCTTATATCTCATTTTAGTGATTTGCAGCTGAAGATGGCTTTGAAGTATCATGTTGCGGTGGCAGACTGGCAGGCAGGAGGGAGGCCAGGCAGGAGAAGTCATTTGCCGGATTTTCCCTTGCATGTCAGTGAGCCAGCGCATGGCAACCTCCATTGGCCCTCCCGTCTGCCAATCTGCCATGGCAGCATGAAACTCCAAAGGTTTCTTTAGCTGCAAAACACTGAAGTGAGATACGAGGAGCTGATCAACCTCATCCATGATACAGAGATCAAAGACCCATACCGGTATCAGCTGTGAAGACTGTCAGCTCAGTAATCGTGTATGATGTGTATGGTATTGCTGGTGTCGGCTTCTGTAACACACTGAAGTGCGATAACCAGGAGCTGATCAAGTTCATCCACAAGTCTAGGTCATTGATTTTTATGTTGTGGATGTAGTTGCCCAGCTCCTTGTTATTGCACTTCAACATTCCAAGAAGTGGACACCAGCAACATCATACACATCATACAAGATGATCATGCTGACGGATTTCATGGCAGCCCTGCACAACTGCCTGCATCACAGCTCAAGTCAACTAAGATGGACAGACGGACGAACAGAGGGACTGACAGAATGACTGAGCAAAGGCAGGAAGGGACGAACCGATGAACGGACAAACAAATGAACAAACAAACGAATGAATGAATGCCCAGCTGATCCCATTTGAGCTGTAACACAAAGTGCAGTGACATGACTCTGAAAGCTTAGACACCCAGGGCAGTGCTTGTTAAGGTCACATGTGTAAGTATTGGCCAAACACCAAGAGCCTGTCAGCCCAGTGAGACTGTCTTCTTCTTCTGCAGACAGATGCTGCAAGCCCCTAGGCTTGCTACTTGAGCGCCTGGCTAACCCTGTAGGTTTGAGTCATGATAGGTCATGATTGAAGCACAACAATGCTCACCAGCAGTCTTGCCCTTGTCATCAATGATCTTCTTGACGCCAGCCAGCTTGTCCACAAAGCTTTTCAAGTCTTTGTTCTCCTGCCGGCCCAGCTCCTCACTGTGCACCACAAACCTTGAGTCATCTTTCAAAACACTCAACAGCTAAAGCAAGCTCCTCCGCAAACATGCACAGCTGCAGCGCATACAAATTTGGTACTCTTCTGAACCAGCTTTTGGCACAGCATTTGTGTTCACAACTTCAGGATGGATACAGTGGGTGAGCAGCTGGGTGCCTGCTGACATAGTGACAATTCAATGCAAGCTTGTGCATAGAGGTTACACAATTATGCCTTGCATTGAAGCTTGCTCTCTACAGACATCACAAACTGCTGGGTCAGTGCTAGACAAGCCGATTTGGGACTAGAATATTATCCTGTGGCACAGCCTGCTATTTCAGCTGACATGTTTGAAAGAAGATGCATACTCACTGCAAGGTTTGTCTTGCTTGTTAGTATTCACAACAGCAATGTGAGGTTGGGGAAATCTGCACCTGTTGATGATGGAGCCATTGAGTCCTCCTTGGCCAGTCGCCACATCAAATGTTGCAGCATCATGTATGACTAGGCGAAGTGCTGTTGGAGCATCTTCAGGAGTCACCACCTTTTTCAGCTCTCTCTCTGATCTTTGCTGCAGGTCAAGAGGGGAATGTGAAAAGGAGACATATGGAGCAAACACTCCTTCTAGAAAGATGGCGTGTATTGCCAACAAATGTCAGCTTTTTCTGCTGCATCTGTGCATCACCTTAGTACATTTTTACCAATTACTGTGTAAGGTTGAAGGCATGATCATGCAAGGATGTATTTCATGCAATGCAGCATAGCCAGTAATGTAGTAATGTACTACAGCTTGCTAGCACAGGACCATGTGCCAAATGCCCACCGCAAGGTAGTTTCGCTGTGCTGATCTCTGGAAGGCAGATAGGCCTCTGACAGAAATTACGCTCTTGTTTGTCTCCATGTCTGCCAGTGCTTTGTCTGACAACAGTGGCAAAGACAAAAGAGCTCCCCCTGAAAATGCATATGAGACTTTGTTTTGGATCAACGAGGCGGTGAAATGCAGCAGCAGGGTACATGAGTGCCACCGACGTGGAGTAACATGTTGCCCTGCTGTAAAGCATGCAAGTCGGCACAGCTGCCGTCGCACCTGCTAATAGCAGGGATCGTCTTGACTGCGTGCACGACGTGTCCGGCATATTCGCAGATCGTGCCGCAGCTTGGCACGTGAGTCTTATGTTGCGAGCTCGGTTGGGGTTGGCCGCTTTGAAAGGCATGCAGCGTCTACGGCTGACAAGCACAGCTGGGTGAGTGTGATTCAGAAGGGAATGCATGGTCACCTGCGCCATTATGCTGCGACGAACTCTGAGAATGAAAGTGATTGTAGTCGCGATTTGACACAAATCGAGCGCACTCTGGTAGTGAATGCGCTTGATCTCATCTTGAATGACTCACAGACCCTACACGTGCATGCATCACCATAATTTCTTTCCTGTTCTCAGAAACAACGTTCCCAACGATGTACTTATCTGCAGAACCTGGTAAATGCCTGGGTCGTGAATACGTTTTGAGACGGGGGCTATGCAACAGACACAGTTTTATGCATTGTCTAAAGTCTTCAACACATTGCTTATGTAAAGGCCCTGTTTTGAATCCAGTCGGTGGCCAGTTCAACAACATATTGTGCAAGTGCTGCCGTGTGCGGAGCGACACTGTTATCTGTGCGCACAGGCATGCCGCCTAAAAAAACGTCTGGATCCACAGGTAACTGTTTGTCCACTCTGGCCCAAGCTGACCCCAGCAGGCAAAGCAAGCGGCTGCATTGCATCATGCACTTACCACCCATTTATGTATGCAAGCATCAGACATATACAGCTGTCAGCCCATGTTCATCTCTTGGCTTGCCACTGAACAGAAGTGTAAAGACACACAATCCTTGCTGTTTGGTGCGGTTCAATGTTTACTGACATCAGCGTAAGTTACGCCGACACAAACAGCAAGCACAAACTTCAAGAGACAAGCAAAGAAACTTCCTTGACAACCTGGTGTGTACAGGATAGCATGCAAAAAAATCGGACTCAATTGACCATGCAACAGAACAAAGCAAGGGATGAAACAACGAAAACAGAGGGCTCTGATCAAGAGACACTTTCAAGCAACATCATCAAATAGGCAGGGACCAAGACAGAGAGGCTACACACAAGAAGGGCAGCGGGGCATGGCATACTCTGTAAAAGCTGCATCTGACACATGCAGAGACTGTCCGCATTCTGGCATCAGCTCAGCATGTGGGCAGCAGCAAGCAAAACTAACAAGGCTACGTAAATGTCCTGCAACCATCCAATGCGATAGTATTCCACCCTAATAAAAGCTGTCTACAAGGCACACATCAAGAAGAGGGTCGCCTAGCTAAGCCTCCATGGGTGGTGCTGAGGCTTTGGCATCTGCGCCAGACTTGATGAACTGACCTGTTGAATACTGTCCAGGCTTATACTGCCCAGGCCGATGCCTGTTGCGCTGGAGCATAGACCCTCGCCCTGGCGCTGCGCTGTCAGTGGGCTGTGCTGAGTAGTACTCCCCTCTGCTGACAGGACCTACAGATGTGATGACCTTTGCAGTCAGGAAGACAGCCAAGACGGCAGCTACTACAGCTGTTACTGTCCATGCAACCCACAGTCGATGCAGGACATCTGTTACTTGACAGCAGACCAGCTCTTTCGCATTCTGATACAGTGGAGAAATGGCTGAGACTTGGACGGCGTCTGTCAGAGCCATGATGCTGGAGTTGATCTGGTTGAGGTTGGTAGGCAGCGCAAGGATCTGCTGCTGCTCTGTGGTGTTCAGAATGGTGGTGTTGGTGATGAAGGCCTCCCCTGCACTGGTGTCCAGGTAGCCGAGCAGCACCTGTGCTGCTGGGCTGTTGACTGCGCTGGTGAGTTGGGTAGTGTTGATGCCATAGATGTCGTATGGCACGTCATTAGGTGCTATGCTGAGTTGGCCAAAATAGTAGTCAATGGCGGTCAGGGCTCTGCTGCTGTTGTGGCTGTGCTGAGCGACTGTGTTGATGACAAAGGTCTCCACATACAGGCATGAGTCCTTGGCAATGTGGAAAGCTCCGTTCAGACCGCCTGCAGAACAATCATATTTACCTCAGTAACACATCAAGTCAGGAAGACTGCATAAGCATTGTCACATGGTTGACAATGCACTTCAATGTGACGATGCTTGGGCAGAACATGATCATACTGCAGCTGTCACAGCATAAACACAATGTTGTCACTGCATAAAGCCCCACGTTTTGCGCCACACAGCAATACTTGCAAATTTCATGATGGTCTTGAAGTACCCATGTCAACTGACAGGGTACCCGCGTCTAAGGTATGACAGAGATCATACCTGATCCTAGAATGAAGAAGATGCCGGTCATGATCCATAGCAGCAAAGTGAAGGCCGCTGTGGTCCTGGGGAAGCGGCCACTGACAGCTGTGCAGCCAGCCACAATAGCAAAGATGATGAGCAAGCCAAACAGAACTGCAATCACGATGGGTCTCCAGGGGTTCCACCCCACCTTGGTCTTGTGCTCATACTTGTTTTGGATTTTCTCGATATTCTGCAGCGAGACAAGTCGTTAGTTTCAGTCACATGAAGCGACATGCCTTGCACCACTCAAGCATGCCTGTCCTGCTGTGAATCGACTGCACAGCGGAGGAAGCCCTGCTGATGCTACACGGACAAAGCAGCATGTAGCACGCAAACTCTGAGGGTAGTTGGGTGTGTGTGTGAGCTTCAGAACGTGTCCTTACCCCAATGCCCTTGCTTTCAATCTGGGATACGGTGTGTGTGCCTGATGCAACCAGGCTGTTGATGCTTGCTGCTGTTGTGTTGAGACTGGTGGCTTCATTTGTGAGGGATGTCACACCGTTCAAAAGAGGGATTGTTTCACCTAGTCCTGTAGTTGCATTGTAACGTCAGCATACTTCATTTTGCCACAGCAATGTGAGCATTCAAGATCACAGTTAAACTTCCAGATACTGTATGAGATGGGACAGATAGAAGCTCGACTTTGCAAAGGACATACCTACTAATGTCTTTGATACAGCTACCAAGGTCGGGCTCAGCTGGCTGAGCTCAGCAAATATGCCCGTAGCAAGGTTAGCAATGCTTTGCACCTGCAGTGTAGTGACACTCTAGCTGAACATGACCTCTAAACATTGCACTTGCCCTCAACATATAGCAATCCTCACCGTCGATGATGCATTGCTGGCAATACCCCAGGCTTGATCGACCTGATGATTTGTGTTTTTTATGCTATCTGTCAGACCCCATGTGCCAACTCCGACAACACCCAGGGTCAGCAGCAAGACGATAAAGCTAATTGCCAGCCTTGCACTGGCTGATCTCCTGCAGCGAAGCAGCGACACAAGTCAGGCTACAAAGCAAAACAGCTACAGCGTGAAACAGCAAGAATGCAAGCGCTGTTTGGGATTGAAGAAATCAGTATGCACACCTTCCCTTCTTGTCTGTACCAGGGGCCCAAAGCTTGGTCTTTCGTTGCTTCCATGAAGTTCTCGGTCTGCAGCAAAGCACCAGCAACTACAGCAGCACAGGACTCGTCAGATCTATGAAGTGCTGCTTAAGCGACTAGCCAAGTTTCAAAGCAGGGAACTGCAAGTATCTTTGCCAGGACGCTGTCTTACCCAAAGAAGGAAGGCTAAAGCTGCTACGAGACACACCGCGCCAATGATGGCGCCAGGCAGCATAACCGGCACCTTGTGTGCGTAATAGCCACCATGCTCAGGGTTGTACGCCGCAGCGTCAGCCGGGTTGTACTGGTTTAAATGAGTCTGTTGCGAGCAGCTAGGAATGTACGAAACGGGCTGGGCTTGCGCGTCGGTCATACAGCAGCAACGGCTACGCACAAAGACGGAGCCGAGGATAGATCAGCTTACGAAACCTCTGAGCAGTTGCTGGCCGAAAACCTGCAGCCGACTTTGTTGGTCTAAGATGTCGGGGATCGATGCAAAAGGCAAGTCCGAGAGCACAGCAGCGAACGGTAACGTCACACGGGACCTTCACTCAACCTTGGGGCGCTGCACCATTATTACCAGGCAACGTTGACTAATGACATGCCAGGTGGCGTATGTATTCTTGTGACGGTGCCTTTGATGGTGTAAAACATTCGATTCGCGAATATCATCGAGGTGACCGGAGCTAAAATCGTTTGCGGCTGCGTTTTCGGTTTCTTTGAAGCTTGTCATAGCCTGCACTGAGTTGCCAAAATGACTGACAAGGCCAATGAGCAAGGCTGGGGTTCGACAGTGAAGGGTGTGTCAGAGCAGATCAAGGCTACGACTGATTCTGTCGCCGAACAAATTCGAGGAACTGTTGGAGACACAGTTGCGGACGGGCTAAAGACCACTGGTGAATACACCAAGGCTGGCATTCAGAATACCGGGGAGTATGTTGGCCTGAAAGGCTCAAAGGTATGGCAAAGGCGCTTTTGTCAGCGCCAAACAAGCGAACTTGATTTTGACTACAGCGTCGACACAGCCGATATGTTTCTGCAGCCCACTTCGGACAAGGCACATGACGACTTGTCAAACCTAGCTGATGACGTGAAGGGTAAGGTTCGCGGTTGATCCACCTAAAGGGGGGGGGACTTACACTTCCAGGTGCTGACAAGTAGGAAGCTGTGCAGGTGCCGGCAAGAATGTCAAGGCAGACCTTGAGAAGGGAATGCAGGATGCCAACGAGAAGACAAGAACAAATACTCAGACAACCTTTGACAAGGCGGCAGCACAAGGCCAGGATGCCTACCATGCAGCTGCTAACAAAGGTGCTAATGCAGCACAGAAGACAGCTGACAAATTGAACGAGAAGAACAGCTTGTGAAGTTTGCTGCTTGTTTTGGCTGATAGCTGGCAGCATGACTCAAAAGTGTGACTCAATAGTGCATATATTTGGTATAAGAAAGCTTACTGGGCACATTTTGAGTAAGCAAAAGTGCAGTAAGCAAAAGTGCAGTGTAAGAGATCTTGTTCTCACAAGAGCAATAAGATGATTGTTACTGAGGTGTTCCCTGCAAGTAACTCAACCAACTGGCTCTTAAGGGTCGTGGGTGGAACAATGCACTACCAGGTGCATACTTTTTTGCCAACACATGCTGTGGTGCCACCCATGTGAGTAGAGCATTTTAGAAGCAACAGTGAGCTCTGAGACCATCTCTGTCATGCTCTGCTCATTGTCACAACCCAGTCGAACTTGGCTAGGAGCATTTAGCTTTCAATACCTCTTCTTGATGCTCACCAAAAGCAATACTGGAAGACCTCACATGTAAAGCTGTCTGGTGACTAGCATGCAAACGGCAAACAAAACGATGTAAGCTCACACTCCCATCACTGTAGACACCATTCTATTTCTGCGTTACTCACTTGAACATTGAAGGCCTCTTTCCTGCTGCTACTGCAAATGCACGAGCCAAGCTGCTATCTAAGCTGACAAATTGTAGTAGTTTCTCATAGGCAGCAGGGTGGCTTGACATATCTTAGGGCACATAACCTTCAAATTTACGCCAAGCCCATAGCATGCAGCAGAACACCATTCTGTGCATGCATCCTGTTCTCTGCTTGCGAAAACACCTTGCTGTACGGTGCTTCAACTACAGCATCAACTGTCTCGATGCCGCGCTCTGCAGGAAGGCAATGCAAGAAAATTGCATTGCTGCCAGCTTGGTTCATCATGGCTTCGTCCACCTGAAGACATATAGCTTATGTTCCTGACGCATGTGGGCCTCATTTTGCTTATCTGTTCTTTCAGATGTATGTGTAGGAGTGACACCTCTGCTCAACATGTCTTGCTGAAGGAGACCGCAAACTGCACATATCTCAATTGGGACTGTTGACTTTGTGTAGAACACACAGGGAAAAAGTTACCTGGAACCCTTTGAACTGCTGTTTCCGCGTTGCTGCCTCCTCCTTTTGCTGCATTGATGCCCATACATCAGTGTACACAACGTCAGCACCCTTCACAGCCTACAGCACAAAACGCAACAGTCAGTGCACTGCTTGCAACTAGAGCACTTCTGACTGCTGAGCTCAATTTCCACCCACTAGAAGTTTTTCCTGGCAACAGGCTAGCTGCCTGCGCAACTTTGACCCAAGCAAAGAAACAGCGTCCCACATCATATGGCAAAGCTAGGTGCATCAAGAGTTGGCACAATGACATGTGAAACATGCACACAGGTGCATGCAATGCGCATTTTACATCTTGTGTTGCTTCTTGACATCAAGCAAACTGAAGCATTTGTGCCCATTTAGCTAGGAAGAGTAAACAAGTTTGCACCTCCATTGGATCATAGGACACACTGACACGGCCCGCTCCGGCACTGTTTGCCAGCTCTATGGTGGCAGCATCTGGCTCAAAGCCTTTGGGACAGGCACATACAAACTCAAAGTTGAACTTGGCAGCCAGTCTGATCCATGAGTGGACAATGTTGTTGCCATCACCCACATAGACAACCTGCCAGAAATCACGCCATTTAATTTGTGGCAAAAAATGAGCTGCTGAGCCTGTCCTTGGACACCAATGTATCGTGCTACCATGCAGGCGCATGCTAGTCAATCATCATGCAGAACATGAGCTTGTCAGTGGCTATGCTCACCTTTGTGTTTTCTATCCTACCAAGTTCTTCCCACATAGTTAATGCATCTGCCATGATCTGCAACAGTATCATGTCAGCATGACTTAGGCTGGGCTGGTATGATGAACACAATGCAAGTACAGGAGGTTGGCTAATACTTTTGTGACAAAGACCTTGGGTGCAGACACTGTAGCACCACTGTACCTGACAAGGATGGTTGTAATCTGTAAGACCATTGATGACTGGAGATGAGGAGTACTCGGCCAATTCCAAAATATCCTCATGAGCAAACAGACGAGCCATGATGATGTCAGTGTACCTGGCACGAGAAAGGCAGAATCAACATTGGCTCATGTGAACAATGCTGCGCACAAAAGTAAAAGCCAGGACACACCTGCACAGTACTCGCGCTATGTCTTTTGTGGCCTCACGTTTTCCAATTTGAATAGTTTCAGGACCTAGATATATTGCATGTCCTCCTAGCTTGAAGAAGCCCTGCAGCACAGACAGGGGTGAGGAGGAAGCTTGAAAAGCCAAGTCGTGCGAGTCGCCGCTGGTGGGGCAACGCTCAGCGCTCACTGTCTCAAAGGAAACGCGCGTGCGCATGGAAGGCTTTGTGAATATCATTGCCATCGTCATGCCGGCAAAAGGCTTGTAGTCGTTGTCGCCGCGCAAGACTCGATCCTTGACTGTTCGTGCCGTTGATAACATGGCGGAGAGTTCCTCTTTGCTGAAGTCATCAATGTGCAGGAAGTGATGTCCCCTTTTGGGTGGAGCTGTTTGTGTGCCAGTGTACGTCCGACTCAGCGTTTGCGCGGAGCATTGCGGCCGAGGAGCTCGGGCCCGTTTATGCAAGGTGGCTACACGATGGCTCGACAGGAGCGGTGCGATGCTCGATGCACTGCTGTTCATGACAGGCGTCCCCCCAGCAGCGCCTTGCATGACGATATTTATGCCGCTGATAGCCTTTTCGAAACGTCAAACCGTTCATGCAGAAATTCTGGTTTGTTTGCATATTTTGTACAGTAGTTGCTCTTCTTGACTGGCCTGTACATGTCGTGCCCTTCTTCATCTTTGCAAGGTCTGGCATTGCAATTGCTTAGAAACAACGCCATTGTCGCGAATTATCTTGGCTCCAGGAATACCAAGGCTGCAGTAACACCGAAGACTTCTTTCAGAACAATAGCACCTGCTCATTGTACAAGGAAAACATACTCCGGCTTCACCATATATAGCTGATTGCAGACGTGTCAGTGCTTATTTGCGCCAGGCTTACAAATCGTCCGTCGCAATTGGATTGAACAGTCGTTGAGGGGCTAAGGGCAACCATAGGAAGCAGGGAGGCCTCACAATATGTCGGTAGGCTGCTCGATGCTTTTGATCAACTAAGCCTAACAAGCAGCAGGGCCGGGAGTGGGACAGGATTCTTCTGGAAAGGCTAATTTGCAAGTTTAGGCTGAAGCTGACCGCAGTGCAGATTTTTGAATATAATGGGGCAGCCATCGTGGCCATGGCCGGCAAAGAATGCGTGGCAATCGGTAGTGACCTACGATTTGGAGTCCAATTCCAGACACTTGCTTGCGATTTCAAGAAGGTCTACAGGATACACGATCATTTATACCTTGGATTGGCAGGACTGGGCACGGATGCACAGACACTGTAAGCTGTGCAATTTGCTCTGAAAAATTCAGCAAAATATTAGTGGTCTGAATGGCAGTGTTGGATATGCAGGTACCAAAGATTTGTCTTCAAACACAACATGTACAAGCTAAGAGAAGAACGCAACATCAAGCCATCCACTTTTGGACAGCTTGTATCCTCTACACTGTATGAGAAAAGGTGATATGATATGAAAGTATGTGCTCACACATCACTGCAGACATACAGTCTGACAACATCTGCTGAGAGCCTGTCATGGTCATGCAGATTTGGGCCTTATTTTTGCTCACCTGTCATAGCTGGTCTTGAGCAGGATGGCACGCCATATCTGTGTGGAATGGACACAATTGGTGCAATTGAGACAGCGCATGACTTCATGGTTGCTGGCACAGCTCCAGACTCTTTATATGGCATGTGCGAATCCATGTGGAGGCCTGACTTGGTGAGTGCCCAGCACCCATGCTTTTGGTTGTCTTCGTTAACATGTGCTTGTTTTAAACTGAGGTCACTGACAGCTAGCAGTGATACATCTGATGGGACTCTGTGATGGTATATTGGACAGCTGCTGATGGACCATTTTGTGTAAACATGCATGCATGTTGCTCATGCAGGAGCCTGAGGAGTTATTTGAGGTGACAGCACAGTGCCTGATGTCAGGTCAGGACCGTGATGCCATTTCAGGCTGGGGCGCCATCATCCATGTGATGTGAGTGTAACTGAACTCTTTGTGTTGATGGTTCAACAGCACAGCAGTAGGTGCTCATTGCATCTTTATGTACAAAAGCTTTCAGTGAGCCAGCTGATTTGAATTGGCTTTGCAGATCCAAGGACAAGGTCATCACAAGGACACTAAAGGGCAGAATGGATTGATTGGGCAGTCTGTCTTTATGCAGCGCTGGTAATGTTGCCTTACCAGGCATTATTGTAAGCTGATGTGACCTTGGTAATGCCAAGTCATCGTCTGGCCCGTGATGTAAAGCTATGTTATCGTCAATTCTGTCACACATTACGTCGTATGTTAATGATGCCATGCAATTTATCTCATGCAACTGATGAATGCGACTGCAAAATGGAATTCAATTGGCAGCATGGTTGAGACATGTCTTTGCTACGTACATGCAGGCTGTAACCTACCCTCATTCTGGTGTCTGCCAGTGCGCCTCGCCATCGTCTGCAGCACCTGTCCTGAACTTGCATATGACCAGTCTGGAATCAATCGTCACACTCTGACAAAGACTCAACGCAATGTTGGTCTATTGTGCAGCACGATTTGCACGTGAAATAACAAGCCAGACCGAAATTGCAATCACCATATAGAGAAATTTTTGAGCGAAGAACCTTTTCGGAAAAAGCTGATGCCCTACTAGTCTGGTGTCGTCGATGAAATGTGCAATCAGGTGCACTGAAGGTAGGTGCTGCAGCATAACAAAAAGTTGGATAAGGCATCCACTGACTCCCTGAAGGTGATTGGAACAGCTGTACGCTGTTCATTGCTGTTGACCCTAAGTGTGAACATAGTGATGTTTAACTGGGTTTCATCCATGCAATGAGTTTCACGCCTCGCACAGCCAGGCACACGTCTACTGTTACAAGGGAGAGGTAGCTTGTTAACGCTTCTTTGCAACACCAACAGTCTTTCCACGTCGGCCAGTGGTCTTTGTATGCTGGCCCTTGACACGCAGGCCCCAGTAGTGTCGCAAACCCCTGTGATTCCTGCAAGCACATCAAGACAATTTGAGCATGGATGTGTCACAACAAAAGTATAGTTACTATGCTTACCCACAGGTGGCAAAGCCAATTGCAAAAAACAGATTGACACAGATCTGGTGTGCTACTGATCCGATGATGTGTCGTATGCACAAGCCTCAGACATGCCCCAAAACGTCATACAGCCAGGTACTGGGCTCCTTGGTAATGTTGCTAAAAGGCTCAATCCATGTCATTCTTAATGTGCAATGTGGGCAACTGCAAAGATCTTTCTTTAGCCAGGCATTTCACTACAGAGTGGTAAGCCACTCCACTGCTTGCCTCACAGCCTGCTACTGATGAGCAGCATACGCAAAGCAGACTCCTGCTGCAATTGAGCTTTGCAGCAGAAAGACCCCTAACTGCTTGGCAAGGTGGGTGCGCCTGAACGCATCAAAGAAGCCAACCAGACTTTGCTGGCAGCTGGTTTGTACCTGATCTTCTTGAGTCTCTCAAGGTCCTCACGCAACTTGGTGTCCAGAGCAGAAGATGTCAGCTGACTGAAGCGGCCATCCTTGTGGTCCTTCTGTCTGTTGAGGAACCAGTCAGGTATCTTGAACGTGCGGGGGTTGGAGACAATAACCATGAGCTCCTCCAGCTCCTTTGCGCTGAGCTCACCAGCCCTGTCCAAAACGTATGTAGGCATCAGTTTTGCATGCTGCGTATGAAGCCAGGACAAATGTACAAAGAAATGTGGCACACCTCTTCTTTAGGTCAACCTCAGCCTTTTTGCAGACAATGTTGGAAAACCGTCGACCAAGACCCTTGATGGAGGTCATGGCGTACATGATGTTCTGCTTGCCGTCAACGTTGGTGTTGAGCACACGCAGAATGTGCTGAAAGTTGTCTGTGGCGACCAAAGACTGCAAGCACAGCAAAGCCAGATCAGTGCCAGCTGACCTAAAGCAGCAACGTCAACAAGCCTGACCGAGCATTCGTTACTCACCCCCATGATGTCTTCGCCTGCAGCTGATCCAATGCAGCACCAGATGTAACTTCCTGCAAAGCTGCGTCGCTCGGAAAGGGACACTCGCCGGCGGTGTTCGAGTTACAGCAATTCGACCCTAGTTCAGCTTGACGTACCCTAATCATGTTGATCGTTTGCTTGTTTGCGCGACCTTTGAGCTGCAGGCAACCGCACAAGCACATGAAGCGGTACCGAGTTGTTCAATGCTCTTCTGTTGTCCTAGGAGTTTTGCGCACACTTCAGTAGGACGCCTCAGAACTGCCATGTCTCTGGCAGATCTGTGGACTGCACATAGCGTTAGACGTTCGACTCAGCTTACTGTCAGCACTGATGCAAGTGCACATAACAAACAGTCTTCAAGCAGTTATACGGCTTCAGCTTCTCGTCAGGCTAAGAGGAAACGACTTGCTGAGAGCATTCAAACACGTGAAGTGCCGAAGGTTCAGTCAGAGACAGCCCGAAAGCCAGTACGCAGCTTTGCTCCTGGTGAAACAGACCTTGGATCCGGCTCTGTCATCATTGTCAAGCCAAAGGTGTTTAGGCATGATGACAGTCAAGAGTTGTACAAAAGTCTCAAGGTGTTCAGCTCAGAGTTTGCATTTGACATCTCTGGTGTAAGGAATATTGAACAGCCATTTCAGAATTTCGGCATCACATGTGACGTAGTTTGTGTGGCACCAGGAGGAAGTTTTATGGCTGCATAAGGAAATCACAATTTATGGGAAGAAAGTAATGCAACCTCGGCAGGTGGCTTATATGGCAAGCGATACTAGTTTGTCCTGTACATATTCACACACAAAATTGCAGCCTGAGGCCTGGCACCCACAGGTTGCTCAAGTCAAGGTATGCCCAAAGGTGTCAATGTAAATGTGCTTGACTGGCTGCAGAAGCATCCTCCCTCTGACATGCAGTTTTATGTTACCAGTCTGAGTTGGAGGCCATTGCTGGTGTTGAGTTCAACTCATGCTTGCTGAACCTGTATCGTGATGGCAACGATCACATGGGCTGGCATTCTGATAACGAGAAATTATATGGGGATGACCGTACCATAGGCAAGTCATAGCATGATTGCTTGTCTCCTGCATTCTGATCGTGTGCCAACTCATGCAAGGACATGAGGCAAGTGCAGTGCTGGGTCATCTGTCTTGTCTGTTGTGGCTCTTGATAGTGATGGACAGCAACAGATAATGATACAGAGTGATAGACAACGCTCACCACTCCTCTGCCCTCAAGCCTTTTTCTCAACAGAACCAAATCAAGCATTGTGTCTAGCACTGATTGTCAATGGAATGGAGTTGTTTTGGGCAACACTGCTCAGCAAGCGATCTACTTGCCTTTTTGCCTTGGCCTATGAATCATGCCTTTACCCACAAGCTTACTCAGGAATTTCACTGCTGGTTTTGTAGGTTCTGTGTCTTTTGGAGCCACACGTCGTTTCCTATTAAGAAGCAATCAGGATCACACTGACAAGTGGAGTTGTGAATTGTGTTCTGGAGATGTGCTCATTATGAAAGGCAGCACTCAGCAGCACTGGACTCATAGCATTCCGAAAATGGCGCGTGTTGTACAGCCACGAATTAACCTTACATTCAGGCAAATTGTGCAACCAGAAACATAAGGAAAGTATTCAGAGTTTGTAAGTATCTCAGGTTTTGAGGTATTCACGCACCGAGTGGATCTGAGAACACTTTTGCCAACTGTGCAAATTATGTCAGCAGGTAGTTGGAAAGATGTGGAACTGTGTCCCCTCTCTGTGAACTAGATGAGCGTGTATACTTTTCTATGGTACGACTGCATGGTCCAGACAACTGTACTTTGTGTGCTGCCCCTGTTGCCTGTACATAGGCCTTAGAAGTGCGTTGTAAAAGCTTGGACGTGCTTCATCAGAACTCAGAAATTATATGTGGCCACCAGTAGCCCAGTAGTGCTGCTTTGTTAGTGGTTTACACTGTATTGACTAGCTTGGCAAAATCAGCGATTGTCCCATGTGGATGATCGATCCAATTAGGGGAGAAACAGGCTGTTTATGGTGCACAGCAACAATGCATACTTATAGCAATGACCCTTGTTCATCAGGTCCCAAGTGAAAGTGTGTACATATAAGCAAATCAGCAACCAAGCACACGCCTTTATGCCATGTATGAATCAAGGTTTGTGCACAGCAGCGATCAAGGCCCTCAACAAGGCAGCAACAGCCTGCGCGTCTACAGATGTTGGTGGCTCTGATACACTATGAGGCATCTTGTCTTGACTGACCCAGCGCCTGCACAAGGCACATAAGTCTGCCGATGTGCGCATCTGAAGCCTACAGAGCTGCACAGGCATTCATATTTATGATGAGAGCTTCACATGGTATGCACGCATGTGAGGGGTGGTTGTACAAGTAAGTGTCTAAATGAAAGTCAGTGCAGATGTGTTTGCTTTGATGCAGTGGTCAGGACGCAAGCATGTCATCTACATGCACGATTGATGCAGACCTCTGTAGGTCACCTGCTGACTCAGACAAAAATCGAGACATCAGCCCAGCTGCTCGCAGGTGCATTCATGGTGCAACATTGCTTTTGTGCAAACATGGAAAGCAAATTCATGACCTTTTATTGGCCCCTCAGGAATGGGTTAAGCTAGCACACAACATGTATAAGAGCAGTCGTATATTAATCCACACGCAACACAACAGCATGGCCAGAGGTGAAGCTTTGTCTGCAAAGGTCCCAGCATGCAGGACCTTGCGAGCAAGCAGCACATTTGCTTCCGCATGAACAACAGGAAAGTGTCTACTGAGCAGCATTGGCGATCAGGAGTTCATGTCTGTCATATACCTGGCATTGCCTGCAACAGGTTGCAGTGTAGTAAATCACCACAAGATGGCAGGGATTGCAGAAACATGCGCGTCCCAGCCAAACTGCTATCAGTGGTATATACATACAGGTGTGCATGCTGCACGTGAAGGCATTTGTAGGGACAGACCTGTAGTGGAGGCCTGCCCACTGAGCTGTGTGCTCATAAAGGCGCCACATGTTGGGCTGTGGCCACAGCTCCAGAAGGGCCGTACCTGGGGGCATCACCAGACTCCATGCTAGGGCGGCCCCATGCATCCCTGCGGACCAGCATTACAGCTGGCTTGCATGTTACTGATGTCAAATAGGTGAGTATGTCTATATGTGCGGCGTCACTTAAAGATGTGAAGCCACCACGGCTTGCAGCAAGGCCATTGAGTCTGAGAATGGAATTGTGGGTGTCTGCTGGTGCAAAGCAGAGGGACAAGTCAGCTTTGACTATATGCTGGGTCTGCCACACTAAAAATAGCGCAGTGAAGCCAAAATGACGAGGCGTGCACCATGTAGCTCTTTCATACAGCTATCTATGATGAACAAACCTTCATTCAGCAAGGACGCTCTGTGACTTGTGTACCAGTGCACATGGCAACCGCATCCTTCGGTGAGTTGACGCAACATTGGTCAGGAACTGAGGTGTTCGCTACCACGCATGTCTGAGTGCTTGACAAGAAGCATCAGACCTGTTGTGCAAGGCTGATTCATGCCCATGCCATCATGTGTTCAAATCAAACACAGACAAAGGCTGGGATACATCGGCAGGCAGATGTCAAACAGCGCACCTATGAGTATGTCAGTGCCTGACGAAATAAGCTGAATTTGCTCAGCCAGGCTAACCCGTGCCAGGTCTATCAGGCGTGCCTGCACTCCTTGCATTTGCTCTACCATGGCAAAGAGCTCTTGCTCATTGCGGATCTGCCTGGCAACCCGCTTCTTCTTGCCATAGGGTTTGCGGCTGATTAGCACTACCCTGACTGGCTGGCCTGCTCTGCTGGGGCCCTGTGAGGCTAAGCTGAGGGTCCCCAGAAACCACTCACGGAAACCCTGCATACTGTGCCAATCTTTGGACCTGTTGCATTGCAGAGCCATGCAGAAGACCCGTGTGCATTCTGTTTGGATGTGTACCTTGCTATCTCAACTATTTATGCAGCTGCTAGGCCGCAGCGGTCACCTATGGTTACATGAAAAACTTTTCAAAAAACTTGCAAGTTAGAGTAAGTACTCATGTTTTTGAAGGTGACGCATCAAGGTGACGCATGTTCAGCTTGGGTGACAAACCCCAATGCATTGACGGCAGACCTGATTCCGACCATGCTTGCCTCCCCTGAGAGCGCCTGTGCATGTCCAGATGCATTTTGAATGGAGACCGCTCAGCACTGACAATGATGACCACCCCCACCTTCAAGTGTACTGCTGCGGCATGGCATTGCTGCAATTCACTGGGAACAAATGTCATCTGCTGACAAAGAGACAGCATGCAAACGGCATTAACATTGGTCTGCTGGCCTCCCAGCAGGAGCAGCATGCAAAGACACTGACCTTGAATAAAGCCGTATTGTATGGACAGCTGTTGTCCTCATGGCCATGAGCATACAGCAAGCTGGTATACCCTGGTGGTACAAAGATTGCTTGCTGCAGCATCGTCTTGTTGAGAGTGCGCAGCTGCCGCACAGTCCTTGGCCCACCTGTGAGAAGCTGCCGCTGGCTAAGACAATTTGCAGCCATTGTGACGCTACTCAAATCAGTGATCATTGACGCAGTCAGTCACTCAGTTTCTTGGGAGCCCTGTACACATACACGCGCATGCACACACATGCACACACACACACACACATACAGATACACACATATAGATTGTGGCAAGCATACCTGAAGAAAGTCTTTCTAGGGAGGTGTTGAGGGCAGCAAAGCCTGCACCAGCTGCCACAGCTGGCCACAGCCCATCCAGTGGTCCAGCCGTATGCTGGTCCATCATTATGACCTGTCTGCAAGCCCCTGTCACTGCTGCTACCGTGGTCATGCAGTCACTCTATCTCATGCAACCTTTCACGCATTGCATGCTTTCCCTCACAGCCTCAACGAAATGTGTACAAGATCGTGTGTGCTATAGGCAACTTGCCTGACAATTGTCTGCATGATTCACGTTTGACTGAGAACAAGGGCAACAGACAGAGTGATGCACAGACACACAAGCATACAGACTACAAGGGCAACAGACAGAGTGATGCACAGACACACAAGCATACAGACTAACACACATACATGCAGACAGACAAGCAGGGCCAGCACCTGCTTTGGTTCTCCAGACCAAGCATGCGCAAAGAGATGTACACATTCAGCAGGTCTGTCAGTGTGTGAAAGACATTGACATGCTCTGTGACCTCTCTAGTCACAAGCAAGCTTGGCAGCATCTCTCTGCTTTGCACCTGCAGGAATGAGCAACCTGTAAGCTTGACAAGCAGAGTCCTATATTTGGTCGATCTCTGAACAGAGAAGAGGTATTTGACCTGCAAATCAGACATTCCTGAAGCATCAGCAAGCTAGGCATTGCCGTTTTCCTTCGTAATTGTTGAAAAGCTAGAATGGCTGTTTTGCTGGCATGCTCAGTACAGTTGGGTCGATACATCATGAGGTGCCAGTGCATACAAATCAGCGCTGCTTGCCACCTGTGTGACAGGCAAGAGCGCGCAAACCACCTGAAAAGCAGTTGTAGATGGCAAGCCCTACATCACACTTGACGGAAAATAAGTCTGTTCAAAGACAGCCTGAAAATAAAAAAAGACCCCACTTGTGCAGGTACAGCACATCTGCTCTCTGTTGGCACACATTTGATGCTTGTCATGTAATTGGTGCTGGCCCTGCTGTGATCCAACACTAAGCAACAGAGCATGCATGCCCACTACGCTGTGCAAATACCTAACAAAACACAATGTGCAATTCACCTGAGCAGCAGTTTCGGGGGTGATTCGTGCCATGCTGTCCATGATGTCCTGCAGGTGATCTTTTGGAAATTCTTCAAGGCTCTTGATTGCTGATGTGCATGCCATTCCAAATGCGCCTGGCAGGTAGCGGTTGTATGTTGGGCCAAAGTTGCAAAGGTAGTTGGGTCGATGCTTCAGGCATGGAGCAGCCAACATGTGTCTTGGGTCCACCATCAGATTCACAGCATTACACAGTACATGCGGTCGGCTGGCTCTTGTCATGTGCTGATCATCCATGCTCCTGTTGCAAGAGCATACAGCGTGTGTTGATGATGCAAAGCGCATGACTCAATCATTGGATATCACATTACTCACAAGCACTGCATTGGTTGATGATGCTGCTGGCTAAGGCTTGGCATAGATGCTTACTTTCATGCTGGCAGCAGCAATACAACAGAGCAAGCATGTCAGGACGAATCAAGCTTTGTGGTGATCATGGTGCCAACGCTTTGGTGAGAGAAAGAGGTCACAGCTTTCACGCGAGCCTGCCTGCATGTGAGTTGAGTTGATCCTGATGCACTCCCAGGTTGGCACAGTGCTTTCGCTGATTTGTTCCATTGTGCAAGCCATGCTTCCCCAAAGTTCTCATCACAAACTTTTGCCTGTTTACTGCTGCCATCAAGTCTTCGGCGATAGTACTTTGGTGAGGGAGATGAGGAGGGCAACTGTACAGCGCCTAAATACAGCACCAAAAACAAGCATACAGCCTGCAATCAGGGCACTCCTGCGTTGCAATTCGTGGTCTCTGTGAGTAAGCACAGACAGGCAGCCGAACTTGTTGGGCAGGGCATCACCGCAGTGAGCCACCACCGGATGACCTTGCCCAAAGCTCCTGGTCTCCTGAGCCTTTTATGACGTGTCTGCATGTCTCTGATGTCTCATCGCACTACCTGCATCCGTCAAGAGTGGACAGAAGAATTTTCCGTCACTTATCTACTGGTGGGATCAGGGAATTTGCTGCGGTACTTGTTTCGCAACACTTATGTGACGAAGTCAGCGTTTCTTTTGTTGTGCAACAGTGATGATGTTTGTGATAGAGACTTGTTGGGTGCCTTTGTTAGCTTCCATTGCATGCATGCATGCAGTTGGCGTTACTTCTATTGCCAACTGCATGCTAACAAAGGCACCCAACATGCAATATACGATTCAAGGACTGAGTCAAGGATACAGCCATGCAGGCGCACACACCACAGGCGTCAAATTACGGTGCGTCAGTCCTTGCGCTGTCTCCAGATCAGCAGCCAGCTCGGTACCGCCCGTGGGAGCAAAAAGATTTGTTGAACAGGCTCAAAACCTTCAGGCCGAGAAGTTGGTTTGGACGGCCTCTTCAAGTCAATGCCGTATCTTGCGCTAGGCATGGCTGGATCAACAGCGGCCCAGACACCCTAAAATGCGAGGTACCCAACAACCATGTGATGACGTCGGCTGTTTGTTGCTAGCAACAGATCTGATCAAGGCAGCACGCACAATTTGCTGCAGTTCTGCGGAGAATGCATGGACTTGCCAATCCGACCAAGGTGGTCTGCTCAGCAAGTTCAGAAGGTCTGTCAGAAGTCAACAAGCCAACTGAATCAACAGCAACACCCTGTCTCTATTTGCTCAGTGTGCCTGCAGGCTGCTGATGAATATGCAGGCAGACTTGTCTCAGGACATGCTACATTATGCCCCTGGCGTGACACAGTGTGTGATGCAAAGCTTGGCAAGTTTCCGAAGCTGCCAGCACGGGATGTCTATGTTGACTTTGAGCAGCGGTATGCACGCCTGGATGGGATTTCACACCTGCCACCACTCAGTGAGCAGGCTGTAGCAACCCTTCAGGGATCACATGGGTGCGGACTGCTGCTACTGCATCTCTGCAGATTGTTGCATGCTGAAAAGATCTATTAGCATGTCGCAGCACTCCAGCATGCCTCATTTGCTTGCTGGCTTGGACAAAAATCTCAAGCAATGGCCTGTCCAGGGAAGAGGTGCCAGTGGTGGTTAAAAAGCAGCTGAAAGCCAAGTCCATGACAATGCAGCAACCAGCTGGCCCAAAGGACTCACAAGCAGTCAATGATGTCTTTCAAGGTCTTGCAGGTACGTACCTGCACCTCTGCTGCTTAAGTCTCAGTCAGCCATGAATTCTGGCAATAGCGTACCAAACATGGCTCTTCCTGAAGCTGCTGTTAATGTTGGCGTTTGGTTGCACTGTGTACAGCTGACACATTGCTCTGTAGATTTGGCAGCAGCTTACAAAGCCATCAGCGGTCAGTATGCAGCCATGTCTCTCGTTGATTTTGCAGCTTGTACAGGAACGTGTAAGGTGTGGTGCTCATTTCTGCGCGTGCACTGTCCAGCAACACCTCTGTGGCCGCCTTGGTCAGATTTTGCCTGATGCCTTCACAAGACAGGCATGCCATTCAATTTTTTCTTTTTTTCTGTGGCGCATGTACCCAAACTAAGAAACAAATTGCTGGGCAAACCGAATATCTGATTGCTGGGCAAATCAAGACTCGAATTGCTGGGCATGACAACTGACCCTACCTTTTGGACTTCTGCAGAGCAGGGAACTGATGCATTTGTACGAAGGGCATGTCTGTTGGCAGCTTGTGGCTGGGATGCCTTTCAGCTGAGCAGCTTCATAGGCAGGGCCAGTCCACAACATGCAGCAGCTGGCCTGCCCCACGGGGCGTGCGAAATGCAAGATGGGGTGGTGGCATGTGGCATGTGCGGCACCAGGGTGGGCCTCTGGAGCTTTGCACACCAGCCAGGTCAGACAGACATGTTCTGCTGGGAGTATCACAAAATCCAAATTGCTCAAATGCAGCTGGCAAGGCTGTTGCAAACGACATGCAGCTGACGTGCAGCTTTGACAGACCTGAATGCTTAGAATGCAGCTCGCATGGCACTTGCAGGATGGCAAGATTGACTTGCCAAATGCACTGTCTTCTTGGTGGGTGGGTGTGTGTGTGTGTGTGTGTGTGTGTGTGTGTGTGTGTGTGTGTGTGCGTGCGTGCGTGCGTGCGTGCGTGCGTGCGTGCGTGCGTGCGTGCGTGCGTGCGTGCGTGCGTGCGTGCGTGCGTGCGTGCGTGTGTTGAACCAAGAGGCAACACCCATGGCACACCACGCATACAGTGTTACTTTCCCAAGGCAGTGCTCAGTCCTGCTGCAGTAACAACAGACAGGGCCAGAGATCCATGTGTCACAGGAGCTCAAATCAGGCTTGCTCAACAACAAGGAAGACTTGCAAGCCTGAAGAGGGCCTGCTGTACAAGTGTTGACTGACTTTACTGGCTTGCAGACACGCACAGTTATGAGATTGGAGGGCAGTACCAAGCCTATATCTTATATGATACCTACTGTGCAGGTCTCAACTTGATCACTTTGCTTGCAGAAGTTCACAGTCACGAGGTGGGTGAGCCTACTAGCAGTCCACTTCCAGATGCAAGTCCTGAGCCAAGGGCTGAGCCCATGCAGAGCTTGGCAGCTGCTATCAATGAGGCAACACCTGCTAGGAGGGAAGCCATCAAGAGAGATCTCTCCAGGAGTATCGCTGGTGAGCTTGAGTGCTTGCTCGCAATTCCCTTCAAGCTGAATTTTATATGCTGTGTTTGTGCCACATGTAGCAGTAGAGGTGGAAGTCATAACCTAGCCTAGCGTGTGCGTGGGAGCCCCAACCTTGCGCTGGTGTCCCCTTTACTGCGGCTCTTTCTGCGGTCTGCCCGGCGGGGTATTCCCGTATGAAAACTGTCTGGTGGGGGCTGCAGACTTGTGTGTCTGACCATGCCATGCAGCTTTGTACACAGCAGCTGGTGTACAGACACCAACTGTGAGCAGCACGTATCGCCTGTGGAGGTACAGCTAGCTTGCTCTGACTATGGGAGATACAAGACGCCTCCCCAGGACGTCTCATGCAGGCTATTTGTTACATGGCTGTAGCAAAGAGTGGCCCAAGCTGGGATAACAGCAAAATCATCATGGCAAAGTTTGTCGCTTTTTGTGACTCGGCAAAATTGGCAAAATTGTTGGCAAAATGTGTGTAGGTGGACCCACTGTCAGCCCGTCCAGCAATGCTGCCTCACCAGAGTCTCCTGATCAGGAACAGGGCGACCTGTCTTCTGCACCTCCAGTTCCGCAGACAGCAGCATCCACCTCAGGCCCGCATGCGCCTTTCGGATCTCCCCTGCCACAGGCCCCCTTTGGCTCGGCCCATCAAAGGCCTGCCTTTGGCTCTGCCCTTCCACATGCTGCAGAAGGGTCCTCCTCAACGAGGGCTGGCCATGGGCACGCCCCCTTTGGCTCCCCCTTGCAGGCCCCGGCATTTGGCAGCGGCAGCGGCAGTGCCTTTGGCAGCCCAGCCTTTTTCACACCTGCCGCTTCGGTGCCCCATCAAGCCACTGCTGCTGCACCACAGTCAACCATTGCATTTGGTGGCTTGCCTCTGGGCACACCAGACTCTGCCTTTGCCACTCCAGCTTCTGCCTTTGGCACTCCTTTGTCAGGCTTTGGCAGCCCTGCCTTTCACACCCCTGCTGGCACTGCTGGGGGTCAGGGCTTTGGCACCCCTTTGTCCAGGGGTCAGGCTTTTGAGACACCAGTTCCAGCTTTTGGGACACCAGTGCCAGCTTTTGGGACTCCGGAAGCATCTGGTGGACAGGAGGTGTCTGCAGATGGTCCTTTTGGAGCACCAGCTTTTGGGAGTGAGCTTCTCATCCTTCTGTTAACCATCCAATCAGCTGTCAGGCGCATCAAGCTCAAATGTCAGCACTTACGGCAGTTTCTGCATGTGCTACCTCCTTGCAGTGGCATTGCTGTTGCCACATGCTTCTGTGGAGCGTCTTTTATAGAAAACAAGCCTAGTGTTTAGCCTTGCAATGTGCAACTTGTCCAGCATATGACGCCTTCGCAACATCTCCTCCATGACTCTGCATGACCCCTCCACGACCCCTTGTTTCAAGGTTACATGATCCCCTCATCATCCTCTGCAACAGCTCTCTTGAGCATACCGTTGAGTCAATGTGGCAGTCTGTTCTTCTCTTGAGACTGAGGAGGGATGGGTGCAGGTGGTGCAGCGCTGCCTGCATTTGGGTTGGCTGTCCTCAAGTCCCCACCTCAGTCCCGATCACCCTCACTGGGGACCAGCAGGCCGCCTTCGGCAACCCCATCGGCCCCAGCTGCGCCTGCCCCAGCTGCAGCTCTGCCCTCCACAGCTGCAGAGTTGCCTTCGTCTTCTGCCAATCCAAACGGCACAGCTGGGGGCGCAGCTGCCACGGCCACCTGTGTTTTGGCAGATGCAACTGCTATTGATGATCAACCCTCAGGCTCAAAACGGAAGAGAGAGTCAGACGCTGTTGTGGAACGCACAGCCCAGCCGTCTGCAAGCAAGCAGCCCAGGCTCGATGTTGGGATTGTTGCTGCTGACACATCACAGCAGACCTTTGACTGTGTGAAGAGTCACAAGTGAGTCAATCAAAAGAGCTTTGGTTCTCAAGAAAGGTAGTCTCAGCAGTTTGCCTGTCAGTGACTGCTGGATGCCAATACTAGCTACCAAGCTCAGCAGAACCCTTGAGCTGAGGATGTTTTGGCGTTGGCACAATCAGCACTGTTGCTGTGCACCAGGCACACATCCCAGCTGGGACAACAGGCTGTCTTAGAGCACTTACCAAATCTGGATTAAAGATTGTAAGTTTAGAGGATAAAACAGGAGTTCCGTACAATGGTTGCCGTGCATCAAAGAAACGCCGTGTTTAAAACAAAACATTATTCCTTTTTT